>Ga0209911_100053_pt1 | contig 151860 bp, 131 predicted proteins | sample FECB21metaG_FD_188301 | JGI IMG/M metagenome (GOLD analysis project Ga0209911, IMG submission 188301) | Cyanobacterial communities from the Joint Genome Institute, California, USA - FECB-21 (SPAdes) (version 2) | ecosystem: Environmental > Aquatic > Thermal springs > Hot (42-90C) > Microbial...
ACTTGCCGAACTCGGGCGGCAGATCGCGCCAGGGCGCGGCTGTCCGCGCCAGCCACAGCACCGCATCGACAAACAGACGGTTGTCCGCGCCGCTCCGCCCGGGCAACCCCTCCCGCCCGGGAAGATGACCCTCAATCCGCGCCCACTGCGCGTCCGTCAATGTCCGCCTGCTCAAGATCGCCTCCGTTTTCGATCTTGAATCAGAACTCACCCAACAGGGGAATCCCCTAAATGCAGACAGGACCTAGTCCTCGGGCGGCTTGCCCACCGGCGGCGGGTTGCGGCGCGGTGTGCGCGGGATCGTGCCCCCGGTCGCCTGTTCGAGGAACTCGGGGCCCGCCGCGGCGGGCGCATCCTCGCCGCTGCCCGCGCCCTGCCCGCCCTCGCGCCGCGTCGGCTCGACGAGATTGCCCTCCTCGTCGATGTAGTAATAGTCCTCAGGCGCGCCGAGCAGGGCTTCCTGATCGGGTTCGAGCTGCCAGTCGGGCAGGTTGAGCGTCACGTCGAAGGCCTCGACCGGGCGATCCTTGACGGCATAGCGCATGTAGGCGGCAAAGGCGCGGGCCGGAGCGCGCCCGCCCTGCAGGCCCGGCACCGGCTTGGCATCATCGCGCCCCATCCACACGCCGGTGGTGATGCCGCTCGAAAAGCCGATGAACCAGCCATCCTTGTTCGACGAGGTGGTGCCGGTCTTGCCCGCCACCGGCCGCCCGATCTGCGCCGCGCTGCCCGTGCCGGTCTGCACCGCGGCCTGGAGCAGATCGGTCATCCCGGCGACCACGTAATCGGGCACGGCGGGCGGGCTGCGCGCTTCCTCGTGGGTGTAGAGCACCTCGCCGCTCGCCCCCACCACCCGGGTGATGCCATAGGGCTGGACCGGCACGCCCTTGTTGGCCACCCCGGCAAAGGCCTGCACCATCTCGATCACCCGCACCTCGGATGAGCCGAGCACCATCGCGGGCGTGGTGTCGATCTCGCTGGCAATGCCAAAGCGCCGCGCCATCGAGGCCACGGTGCCAAAACCCACCTCGTTGCCGAGCTGCGCGGCCACGGTGTTGATCGAATAGGCAAAGGCGGCGCGCAGCGTGGTTTCGCCGATATTGCGGCCATTGGCGTTGCGCGGGCTCCACCCGGCGATCGTCACCGGGGCATCGACCACCTTGTCCTCGGGCGTGTAGCCGGCCTCGAGTGCGGCGAGATAGACGAACAGCTTCCACGCCGAACCGGGCTGGCGCATCGCGGTGGTGGCGCGGTTGTAATTGCTCTCGACATAATCGGTGCCGCCCACCATCGCGAGGATCGCCCCGTCGCGATCGAGGCTGACCAGCGCCCCTTGCGCGCCCTTGGGGGTATTGGCCTCGATCGCCGCGGTGGCGGCGCGCTGCATGCCGATATCGAGCGTGGTCCACACCTCGATCGGCTCGGTGGTCTCGGGCAGGATGATATCGAGCTGGGGCAGCACCCAATCGGTGAAATAGCGCACCGAGTTCTGTCCGGCCTGCTGCTTCAGCTGCACCGCGCTGACATCGACCCGGGCCTGATCGGGGGTGATGTAGCCCTGTTCCTGCATCAATTGCAGCACCACCCGGGCGCGGCCCACCGCGGCCTCGACATCGGCGGTGGGGGAATATTGGCTCGGCGCCTTGACCAGCCCGGCGATGATCGCCGCCTCGGCCACGCTCAGCTCGCTCGCCGGGTGGCTGAAGAACTTGCGGGCCGCCGAATCGATGCCATAGGCCCCGCCGCCGAAATAGACCTTGTTGAGATAAAGCTCGAGGATCTCCTCCTTGGTGAGGTTCCATTCGAGCGCCATCGCCAGCACCGCCTCGCGCGCCTTGCGATCGGGGGTGCGGTTGTTGTTGAGAAACAGGTTGCGCGCCAATTGCTGGGTGATGGTGGAAGTGCCGCCGATGCGCGCGCGCGAGCCGGTGAGCCATTCCACCACCGCGCCGGTGAGCCGCACCGGATCGACCCCGAAATGCGAACGGAAACGCTTGTCCTCGACCGCGATCATGGCATCGATCATGGTCTGGGGGATCTCGTCATAATCGAGCCAGTCGCCGAAACTGGGGCCGATCTCGATCAGCTCGCGCCCGTCGCGCGCGCGGATCACGATGGTCTGGCCCGGCTGGCTGGCCTTGAGCGCGGCATAGCTCGGCAGCGAATGGGCGGCCATGCCCACCGCCACCGCCAGCACCACCGCAGCAAGCAGCGCGAGGCCCGCGCCCCAGGCGAGCGCGCGGGTGAGCCAGCGCCGCAGCCGCGAAGGCGCCGATCCCTGTGAGGGCGGCGGCGCGGCGCCCTGGCCGGCGCGCTCAGCCGCGGCGCGGCGCGATCCGCGCACCTGCTTGCCCTTCAGCCGCTCACCCCGTCTCGACATCATTCCTGCCCAATCGCTGCGGCGCTCCTGCGCGGCCAGCCTTGCGCCCCTTGCATAGGCGCGTTCTTGCCGCGGGTGAACCGGGCGGCTGCGGCTCTCCCCGGCCAAGGCGCGCGGGGGGGGCGCTCTCAGCCTTCGGCCGGGGTGAAGATCAGCGCGGCGGAATTGATGCAGTAGCGCAAGCCCCCCTGCTCGGGCGGGCCATCGGGAAAGACATGGCCAAGGTGCCCGCCGCACGTGCCGCAGCGCACCTCGGTGCGGATCATGCCGTAGGAGGTGTCGCGGTGTTCCTCGATCACCTCTTCGCTTGCCGGGCGGGTGAAGGCGGGCCAGCCGCAGCCCGAATTGTACTTGGCGCTCGAGAAGAACAGCTGCGTGCCGCAGGCGGCGCAGTGATATTCGCCCTCCTCGAAGAACTTGTCATATGCGCCGGTGAAGGCGCGTTCTGTCCCCGCCTCGCGCAGGACGTGATACTGCATCGGGGTGAGCCGCGCGCGCCATTCCTCCTCGCTGAGGCTGCGGGGGTCTTCGATCATCGCCTTTCTCTCCTGCTCGCCCCGCCAATATCGGCGCGCGCCCGGCAATGCGCAAGCGCGGCGCGGCAGGTCCTAGCCATCGAGCAGGGCGTAGTGCGCGGGCGGCTTGATCGCCTCCATCCGTTCGGCCAGCAGCGGGCGGAAGCTCGGGCGGCTCTTGAACACCGCATACCAGCCGCGCGCCTGTTCGTGCCCGCTCCAGTCGATCCCGCCGAGATAGTCGGCCACCGAAATCTGCGCCGCGGCGGCAAGATCAGCCAGGCTCATGGTGGAACCTGCCACCCAGGGGCGGTTGTCGATCAGCCAGTCGAGATAGTCGAGATGGCCGTGCGCCAGCTTCATCGCGCTGCGCAGCGCGGCGCTGTCGGGCGGCTGGCGCAGGATGCGCTTCTTCATCCGCTCAGCGAGCAGCGGGGCGGTGACATCGGCGTAGAAATTCTCGTCGAACAGCGCCACCAGCCGGCGGATCTCGGCGCGCTGGGCGGCGCTGCCGTTGATCATCGGCGCGCGCGGCACGGTTTCCTCGAAATATTCCGCGATCGCCCGGCTGTCGGCGAGGACGATCTGCTTTTGCGGATTGACGATCACCGGGGTGCGCCCGGCGGGATTGAGGTTGAAGAACATCTCCGAGGCCGCCCAGGGATATTCGCGGACAAGCTCGAAGGGGATGTTCTTCTCGCTCAGCAGCAGCCGGATCTTGCGGCTGAAGGGGCACAGCGGGAATTGGTGAAGTTGCCACATCGTGACAAGCCCCATGCCGCAAATGGCGCGGCAAATCCACCGGTGCGCGCCTGCCCGCGGGGGATGATCACAGCCCGGCAGCGCCAAGCATGGCAAGGCAGGAGGGCATGATGCGATCGACCTCGCCCGCAGCCGCCAGCGCGCGCGCCTCGGCCCCAGCGAGCGCGGCGATCGCCTCGCGATCCAGCCGGGCCTCATCCATCACCTGCGCCAGCGCGCGCACGAAGAATTCGCGCCCGCGGCCTGCCAGCGCCGGCCAGCGCCGCGCCTCCTCGGCCCCGCGCGCCTGGCCCTCGGCCACCAGCGCGAAGGCCGCGGCGCAGCGCAGCAGCGCGCGCTGGTCGGGCGCCAGCGCCGGCGGCGCGGCGGGCGCACCCTGAAGCGCGAGCAGGACGGCATGAAGGCTGGTCGGCATCGCTCCTCCTATGCCCTGCCTTGCCAGCCAGGCGCCAGCGAAATCGCCATTGCCGCTGGGGCCGATCCGTCCTAATCCGCAACCCGTCTTGCGAGAGGAGACGAAAGCACATGTTCAGCCACATCATGATCGGCACCAATGATTTCGCGCGGGCCAAGGACTTCTACGACAAGGTCCTGGCCACGCTTGGCGTTGCCCCGGGCACCATCAACGAAGCTGCTACCGGCCACAAGCGCGCCTTCTGGTTCCACAATGGCGGGATCTTCGCCATCAGCGAGCCGATCAATGGCGAACCGGCCACCATCGCCAATGGCTCCACCATCGGCTTTGCCTGTGACAGTCTCGAGCAGGTCAAGGCCTTCCACGATGCCGCCGTGGCTGCGGGCGGCACCTCGATCGAGGACCCGCCGGGGCCGCGCACGGGCGCGATGGGCACGCTCAACCTCGGCTATGTCCGCGACCTCGATGGCCACAAGCTGTGCATGCTCCACCGCGTGGGGTGAGTGATCCCTAGCGGCTCAATTCGAACACCGCGAATTCGGCGCGCCAGTTTGCCCCTGGCGCGCCGATCTGCCTTTCCCCGGCAAAGAACCACGCGCGTTCGATCCGCGCGCCCTTCATCCGCGCCAGATCGCGGAAATCCTCCACCGTCACGTGGTGGATGTTCTCGGTTTCATACCAGGTCAGCGGCAGCGCCCGCGTCACCGGCATCCGCCCGCCGAAAAGCAGCGCCATGCGGGTGCGCCAATGGGCAAAGTTGGGGAAGGAGACAAAGGCCCGTCGGCCGACGCGCAGCAGTTCCTCGAGCATCCGGTCGGGCCGGGTGGCGGTCTGCAGCGTCTGGCTGAGGATCGCATAGTCGAAGGCCTTGTCGGGATAGTCGGCAAGCTCGACATTGGCATCGCCCTGCACCACCGAAAGGCCACGCGCCACGCAGCGTTCCACCAGCGCCCCGTCAAGCTCCATCCCGCGCGCATCGCAGCCGCGCGCGGCTTCCAGCTCGGCCATCAGCGCCCCGTCGCCGCAGCCGATGTCGAGCACCCGGCTGCCGGGGGCGACATGGGCGGCGATCACCGCAAGGTCAGACCGCAGGCTCACGCGAGGAACCCCTGCACCACCCGGTCAAGCTGATCGTGCTCGAGCAGGAAGGAATCGTGCCCGTGCGGGGCGGAAAGCTCGACGAAGCTGACCTTGGCCCCCGCGGCGTTCAATGCGTGGACGATGTGGCGGCTCTCCGCAGTGGGGTAGAGCCAGTCGGTATCGAAGCTGACGATGCAGAAGCGCGCGGGCGTTCCGGCAAAGGCATTGGCGAGCCTGCCGCCGTGCTCCTCGGCGAGATCGAAATAGTCCATCGCCCGGGTGATGTAGAGATAGGAATTGGCGTCAAAGCGCCGGGTAAAGCCGCTGCCCTGATACCTCAAATAGCTTTCCACCTGGAACTCGGCATCAAAGCCGAAGCCCTTTTCCGCCCGGTCCTGCAAGCGGCGGCCGAACTTCTCGGTCAGCCCGGCCTCGGAAAGATAGGTGATGTGCGCGGCCATGCGCGCCACGGCAAGGCCATTGTCGGGCCTTGCGGCAGCGCCGTAATAGTCGCCGCCGTTCCAGGCCGGATCGGCCATGATCGCCTGGCGCCCGACCTCGTGAAAGGCGATGTTCTGGGCCGAATGGCGCGCGGTCGAGGCGATCACCAGCACCCGCGCGGCGCGTGTCGGCCAGTTGGCGGCAAGGCTCAAGGCCTGCATCCCGCCCATCGAGCCGCCGACCACGGCGTGCAGGCGGGCAATGCCAAGGCCATCGAGCAGGGCGACAAGGCCGCGCACCATGTCGCGGATGGTGATGACGGGAAAGCGCATGGCATAGGGCTTGCCATCAGGCGCAAGGCTCGCCGGCCCGGTCGAGCCCATGCAGCTGCCGATCACATTGGCGCAGATGACGAAGTGGCGTGCGGTGTCGATCGGCTTGCCCGGCCCCACCATGCGTTCCCACCAGCCCGGCTTGCCGGTGATCGGGTGGGGGCTGGCAAGATATTGGTCGCCCGTGAGCGCGTGGCACACCAGCACCGCATTGTCCTTGCCCGGCGCGAGGGTGCCATAGGTCTCATAGGCGATCTGGCAGCCCTCGAGCACCTGCCCGCTGTCCAGCAGCAGGGGGTGGGGGAGGGCATAGGCCTTGGAGAGGGGCACGTTGTTCATCGGCGCTGCGCGACTTGGGGGAGGGCCCGGCCCATGTCAATCGCCGGTGGCCCATCGCCCCCGCGCGCCCACACACCACGTTTTCGCGCTGTATTCGCCCTGGCAAACTGGCTATCGCGCTCGTCCCATGTCGCAGCCAATCTCGCAGCCAATCCCGCAGCCCACCCCCAAGCCCTGGATCGCGGCGATCCATCCCTATGTGCCGGGCCAGTCGCGCACCGCGAGCGGGCGGCCGCTCGTCAAGCTTTCGGCCAACGAGAACCCGCTCGGCACCGCGCCCGCAGCGCTTGCGGCCCTGGCCGAGGGCCACGCGCCTGCCGACTATCCCGATCCCGATGCCCGCGCCCTGCGCGAGGGCCTTGCCGCGCTGCACGGGCTCGATCCGGCGCGGATCGTGTGCGGCACCGGCTCGGGCGAGCTGCTGCACTGCGCGGTGCAGGGCTTTGCCGGGCCGGGCGATGAGGTGCTGTTCGCGCGCTATTCCTTCGCGCTCTATCCGCTCCTCGCCATGAAGGTGGGGGCCACCCCGGTGCTGGCCGCGCCTGCCGAGGGATCCTTTGGCGCCAGCGTCGACAACCTGCTCGCCGCGGTCACCGCGCGCACCCGGGTGGTGCTGCTCGACAATCCCAACAACCCGGTGGGCAGCTACCTGCCCCCGGCAGAGCTGGCGCGCCTCCACGCCGGCCTGCCGCCGCACGTGCTGCTGGTGCTCGACGAGGCCTATGCCGAATATTGCGATCCGGCCGTGCAGCAGGCCGGCTTTGCCCTTGCCGCGGCGCATGACAACGTGCTCGTCAGCCGCACCTTTTCCAAGGCCTATGGGCTCGCATCCGAAAGGGTGGGGTGGGTAACGGGCGCACCCGCGCTCATCGACATCCTCAACCGTCTGCGCGGTGCCTTCAATGTCTCGGCCAGCGGCCAGCGGGCGGCGCTGGCAGCGCTCGGCGATCAGGACTTCGTCGCCGCCGCGCGCATCCACAACGCCCGCGAGCGCGCGCGCCTTTCAGAGGCGATCGCGGCGCTCGGCAACCACGGCATCAGCGCCTCGCCGAGCGAGGCCAATTTCCTGCTCGTCCATTTCAACGGCGCGGTGAGCGCCGCCGCCGCGCGCGATGCGCTGGCCGAGGCCGGCTATGCGGTGCGCCACCTGCCTGCCCAGGGCCTGCCCGATGCGCTGCGCATCACCATCGGCACGAGCGAAGCCATGCGCGCGGTGATCGCCACCCTCGAGCGCCTGTGCGGAGAGCCGGCATGAGGATCAAACGCGTCGCGATTATCGGCCTTGGCCTGCTCGGCGGCTCGATCGGGCTGGCGGTCAAGGCGCGCGTGCCCGAAATCGCCACCAAGGGCTGGGACCGGGACGCCGAGGTGCGCGCCCGCGCCGCGGCGCGCGGCTTGGTGGATGAGGTGTGCGAGACGGCCGAAGCGGCCGTCGCCGGGGCCGATCTGGTGATCCTGTGCGTGCCGGTGGGCGCCATGGGCGAGGCCGCCCGCGCCATCCGCGCCGGGCTTGGGCCTCAGGCGATCATCAGCGATGTCGGCTCGTCCAAGCAGGCCGTGGCCGCGGCGCTGGCCGAGGCCCTGCCCGGCTTTCGCATCGTCCCTGCCCACCCCGTGGCCGGCACCGAACAGAGCGGGCCGGATGCCGGCTTTGCCACGCTCTTTGCCGGGCGCTGGTGCATCCTCACCCCTTCCGAGGATGCCGATGAAGCGGCGATCGCGGCGGTGGCCGCGTTCTGGACCGCGCTCGGCTCGAGGGTCGAGCGGATGGACGCGGCGCACCATGATCTGGTGCTCGCGGTCACCAGCCATATCCCGCACCTCATCGCCTACACCATCGTCGGCACCGCGAGCGACCTTGAGGAGGTGACGCAGAGCGAGGTGATCAAATATTCGGCCGGGGGTTTCCGCGATTTCACCCGCATCGCCGCGTCCGATCCGGTGATGTGGCGCGATGTCTTCCTCACCAACCGCACCGCAGTGCTCGAAATGCTCGGCCGCTTCGTCGAGGACCTGACCGCGCTGCAGCGCGCGATCCGCTCGGGCGATGGCGAGACCCTCTTCAATCTCTTCACCCGCACCCGGGCGATCCGCCGCGCGGTGATCGAGCAGGGCCAGGACGACAGCCGCCCCGATTTCGGGCGCGAGCATTAAGGCGCCGTGCCGCTCAGGGCCGCGGCACGGGGTTGAGCGCGTTGATCGCCGCCGCGACCCGCGCCTCGATCTCCGCGCGCGGCAGGCCCGCCGGGATGGTCTCGCCCACCTTGTAGGTGATCCGCCCGGGGCGCTTGATGAGGCGATGATAGGTCGGCCCGCTATCGACCGCGATCGGCACCACCGGCAGGCCGAGCAGCTTGTAGAGCCCGGCAAAGCCCGCCTGGAGGGCCATGCGCCGGCCATGGGGCACGCGGGTGCCCTCGGGAAAGATCACCAGCGCCCGGCCCTCGGCGAGGCGCGCCTTGGCCTCGGCAAGCATCGCCCGCAGCGCCACGGCACCCCGGTCGCGCGCCACCGGGATGAGGCCATAGGCGCGCGCGGCAAAGCCCCAGCCGGGGATGCGGAACAATTCCTGCTTGGCAAACACCGCCGGGTGATCGAACAGGCGGGCGGCATCGATCGCCTCGAAGAAGCTTTCATGGCGGATGGCGATGAGCGCCGCGCTTTGCGGCAGCGCGCCCTCGATCACCACCTCGATGCCGGCGAGGCGGTGCACGCACCACAGGTGAAAGGCACCCCAAGCCCGCACCAGGCCGCGCAGCCAGGCGCGCCGCAGGCTCACCGCCACCAGCGCGGCGAGCACCAGCAGCGCGGTGCCGCCATAGAACACGAGATAGAAGGCGAGCGAGCGCGCCGCCGCGGCAAGCGTCTTCACAGCGCCACCAATCCTGCCGCGCGGCTGGCGAGAAACTTGTGATATTCGAGCAGCAGCGTGCCGAAATCGGGCTGCGAGGGCACCGCATCGCGCAGGATCTTCACGTCCTTCGGCAAGGCCCGTTCCAGCTCGAGCGCGGCGCGGCGCATGTGCCAGTCGGTCGTCACCAGCCTCAGCGAGCGCACCTTGTTTGCAGCCACCCACCGCGCGGTCTCGGCGGCGTTGGAGCGGGTGTCCACCGCCCCGTAGCCCAGCGTCACGCAGCAGGCCATCAGCGCCGGGGCGACCTTGAACTCGGCGGCAAATTCGCCCGGGCGCACCTCGGGATCGACCCCGCTGACCAGCAGCCGGCGCGCCGCGCCCTGCTCGAGCACGCCAAGACCATGGGCGATGCGCCCGGCCGCGCCGGTGAGCACGATCACCGCGTCGGTCTTCGGCGCCGTGGCAAGCGGGCGCGGCAGGGCCACGACGAAGGCGAGAAAGCCGATCGCCCAGGCAAGGAACAGCACGGACAAGAAACGCCGCAGCATTGCCGGCCCCTAGAGCATGTCCTTGAGCGCGAGCGCAATGGTGATCCGCGCGGTCACCAGCGCCAGCACCACCCCGGCCAGCGGGATCGCCGCGATCACCAACCAGTCGGCGAGCATCAGGCCCCCGCCCGCCCCCATGCCGCTGTCGAGCGCGGCGAACTGGCGGCCAAGCAGCCACACCGCCGCCGCCCCGATCACCCCGCCAAGCCCCGCGCCGAGCAGCGCCTCGCTGCGCACCGCGCGCAGGAACACGGCGATGATCTGGCGATCGCTGGCGCCGAGCAGGTGCATGATCTCGACCGTCTCGCGCGCGCCGGCAAAGGCGCTGCGCGCCGCCAGCCACACCGCGGCGATGGCAGCGAGCGCCACCAGCGCGATGAGGCCGAGCGCAAGCCATTGCAGCGCCGCCAGCGCATCATAGACCGGCGCCAGCCATGCGGCCTGGGCGTCAACCCGGGCGCCGGGGATGCTCCGGGCCAGCGCCGCCTCGATCCGCGCGATCGCGGCCTCGCTCGCCGGCCCGGCCAGTTCGACATCGATCAGCGCCGGGATCGGCACCTCGCCGCTGGTCGCGCCCGCCCCGAGCCAAGGCTCGAGCAGGGCGACGAGTTCCGCCTCGCTCACCGGCCGCACCGCGCGCACGCCCTCGATCCGGGTGAGCAGGCGCACCGCCTCGGCGCTGCGCGCCGCGCGCAGTTCGGGATTGGGCTCGATCACCTGCACGCTGAGCGCGCTGGCAAGCTCGGCGCGCGCCCCGGCGGCAAGGTTCTTGAGCGCAAGGCCCCCCGCCGCGGCGATCACCACCAGCGCGATGAGGATCGCGATCACCCAGGGCATCGGCCCGGAAAGGCGCCGCGCCGGCAGCAGCGGCGGGGCACCCGAACCGCGCAGCGAGGCGGCGGGCGCCCCCTGCGCCTCGACCCCCTCGGGGGGCGACTCGGCCTCCTCGGGCGCGCGCGGCGGCAGGCTCATGCCCCGCTCCTGCCGGGCGCGGCCGGGCGCGGCGGATAGCGCAGCGCCCCGGTGGGATCGGACAGCTGGCCCTTGTGCAGCCGCATGATCAGCGAATCGGGCACCTTCTGCAGCAGGTGAACATCGTGGGTGGCCACCACCACCGTGGTGCCGACCCGATGGTTGAGCGCCTCGAACAGGCGCAGCAGCTTTACGGCCATATCGGGATCGACATTGCCGGTCGGCTCGTCGGCGATCAGCATCTGCGGCCTGCCGATCACCGCGCGGGCGATCGCGACGCGCTGCTGCTCGCCGCCCGAGAGCGTCGGCGGCAGCGCCCGGGCGCGGTGGGCAAGCCCCACCCACTCGAGCATGTCGCCCACCGCGCGCGCGACCTTGCGCTCCGGCGTGCCCGCGAGGCGCAGTGGCAGGGCGACATTGTCGAAGGCGGTCAGGTGGGGCACCAGGCGGAAGTTCTGGAACACCACCCCGAGCCTGCGCCGCAGTTCGGGCAGGCGCGCGCGCGGCAGGGTGACAAGGTCGTGCCCGAACATGCGAATCGCCCCGCGCGAAGGGGCCTGGGCGAGATAGAGCATCTTCAGGAGGCTGGTCTTGCCCGCCCCGCTCGCCCCGGTGAGAAAATAGAAGCTGCCGGGATAGAGGGTGAAGCTGAGGTTGCTCAGCACCTCGGGATCGGTGCCATAGCGCAGGCCGACATTGTCGAAGGTCACATGGCCGATCAGGCGCTCGCTCATGGCGCGGCCCTATCAGCGCCGCCGGGCCGGGAAAAGCCGCCATGCGCCGCGCGCCGCGCGCTTGGGGCGCTCAGGGCCGCCTTCCATGTGGAAAACCACGCCAAACAAGCCCGCGCCATCCCCGCCCGGGCTTGTTTGGGGGGGCGCGCAGACTATTGCATAAGGCAGGATGATCATCGTCTGCCCCGCTTGCCGCACCCGCTATGCAGTGCCCGACGCTGCCATCGGCATCGAAGGGCGCACGGTGCGCTGCGCCAAGTGCAAGCACAGCTGGTTCCAGGAGCCGCCCGAGCGCGCGCTGCCATCCCGCCCCGCGCCCGCAGCGCCAGGCGCACAGCCCGCGGCCCCGGCCCAGCCCGCGCCTGCGCCCCCGGCGCCAGCTGCGGCCCCGCCACCATCCGATCCGACCCAGGCTTCTGAACCCGCGCCTGCTGAACCCGCGCCGCCTCCACCCGCCGCGCCCGCGGCGCCCCCGGCGCCGGAGGTGGCCGAAGGGGCGCCCGCCGAGCCCGAGATCACCCACTGGCGCAGCAGCGATGCGCCACCCGCAGCTCCGGACTCGCGCCCGGCCGAGGACGAAGCCGTGCTCGCCCGCCGGGCGCTGCGCCGCGGGCTGAGCGGGGCGGGTTCCGCACCCATCGCCCCGCCGCCCCGCTTTGCCGAGGCGCGCGCGGAGGATGGCGCAGAGGCCGACGAAGGCGCCAGCGCAGCCGGCCTTCCGCCGCTTCCTGCAAGCGATGATGCCCCCAATTTCGCCGCCGATGATGCGCCTGCGGACGCGGTGGATGACGAGGAGGACGGCGCCTCGCAGTTCGATTACCGCGCCCCCTTCACCCGGCGGCGCAATTCCTTGCGGATGTGGACGCTCGCAGCGATCCTCTTTGCTCTCATCGCCGGGGCGACCACTCTTGCGGTCAATTACTATGGCCTGCCCGAATGGGTGCCCGTCACCCGCCCCACCTTCGGGATCGGCGAGGCTGATCTCAAGCTCGAGTTTCCCGCGGCCGAACAGGGCGAGGAGACCCTGCCCAGCGGCGAGGTGATCTTCCGCCTGCGCGGCACCATCACCAATACCGGGCGCGAAAGCCGCACCGTGCCCGATGTGCTGGTGGTGTTTTCCGACGCGCGCAAGCGCAAGATCGGCGACTGGGTGGTCAAGCCGCCCAAGCGCCGCCTTGCGCCTGGCGAGACGGTGACGCTGACCGAGGCGATCACCAATATCCCGCCCGGCGCGGTCGATGCCGCGATCGGCTGGGCGCCCGCCTGAACCCGCCGCGCAGCCAGAGCGTCAAAGCGCTTGCACCCGGCCCGGCCCCTTGCTAGGGGCGCGCTCCTACCGCGGGGCAGCCGCCTGGCCTGCCCCGGCAAACCCCGAGTGCGGTCGTGGCGGAACTGGTAGACGCGCAACGTTGAGGTCGTTGTGGGCGAAAGCCCGTGGAAGTTCGAGTCTTCTCGACCGCACCAATCCTTCCCCAGCCCCCCCCGGCCCGGTCGGGCCAGCCCGGCAGCGCCAAGACCAGGGCCCCGCGCGCAGCGAGGGCCGCTGCCTGGCGCCGTGACCCTCGCTGTTGCGGGCACCGGGATGCAAGGCCCCGTCGGGGGCCGCCTCAGCGCTGCGCGGGCGCCGCGGCAAGCGTGGCCGCGGAGGTCTCGGAGGCTCCCCACAGCACGCCCAGCGCCGTTGCCGCCAGCATCACCGCGCGCCGGGTGCGCGCATGGCCATGCGCGGCGCTGAAGCGCACCAGCGGGCGCGCCCCGAGTTCCACCGCGCCAACCGCCACGCCCTAATGGGCAAAGACACAAGCGCCCGGCGCGGCGCCCTCTGGTGCAGAGGCGATGGCAAGCTCGATCCCGTCGAACCTCAGCCGCCCGGTGTGGCTTTCTCCCTGGCCCGTGCGCTGCTTGAGTTCGAGGCAAGCCGGCAGCCAGCGCCCGGCCTCGTGGAAGCGGCAGGCGATCGCCGCGGGCGCGGTTGCCTCGGCCAGGGCCGGGCGCGCGGCGGGCACTGCCACGGCTGCGCCGGCATCGGCACGCGCCGCACCGGCGGAGGTCTCTCTCGGCGGTTGCTGGCATGGCCTGTTCCCGCGCGGCGTTGGCCCGGGCGTGAGGGGGCACGTGGAAATTGCGTTTGAACCGGCGTTGAAACAGGAACCTCGAGCGATGGATGCCGCGCGAAAGCCGCCCCTGCTGAGACTTTTCGGGCCCATCCAGATGGAGCGCGAGGGCACGCCGGTGGCCCTGCCCGCCTCGCGCAAGACCCGCGCGCTGCTCGGCTTTCTCGCGCTCGCCCCGCGCCCGGTGAGCCGCCAGCGCCTGTGCGACCTGTTCTGCGACATCCCCGACGATCCGCGCGCCGCGCTGCGCTGGAGCCTGAGCAAGCTGCGCCCGGTGGTGGACGGACCCGACCGGCCGCGCCTGCTGGCCGATCAGGGCGGGGTGCGGCTCGATCTTGCAGACGCCGCGGTCGATGCGCGCGAGGCCCTGGCCTTTGCCGCGCGCCCGATCGAGGAGGCCCCGCTGGCCGAATGCGCGGCGGCGGCGCTGGCGCGCGCGCTGGTCGAATGCGGGCGCCGCGACGAGGCGCATCAGGCGGTGGCCCAGGCCGCCGAGCGCAACCTCAGGCTCGCCGGGCTTGCCCCCGGCCCGGCGCTGCGCAGCGCGCCGACGGGCGGCTCGGGGTGGCGATCGTGCCGCTGCGCAACCGCAGCGGCGATCTCGAGCACCCGGGCCACGATGCCTTCGCCCTGCTCGAGGATGCGCCCGAACGGCTGGTGGTGCTGCTCGCCCATCACCTTGCCGACATCGCCCGGCGCCAGGCGCTGGCGCTCGATGACAGCCAGCTCACCGCGCAGGACCATTTCCTCATCGGCGTGCACCACGCCTTCTATGCCAGCCCGATCGATTACCGCGCGGCGCTCGACGCCTTCGAACAGGGGCTGCGGCGCGATCCCGGCCACGGCCCGCTCAACGCCTTTGCCGCCTGGGCCAAGGCCGGACTGGGCCTGGGCCTCGACGAAAACGGGCGGCGCGAGGCGCTGGCGCAGGCCCATATGGCGATGGCGGCAGGCGATTCGCAGTCGCTGGCGATCGGCGCCTGGTCGGCGGTGCACCTCGCGCAGGATTTCGAGCCGGCGCTGCGCGCGATCGAGCTTGCCACGCGGGTCAACCCGCTCTCGCGCGTGGCCTGGAGCGCCAGCGCCTGGGTGCGCTGCATGGCGGGCGAGACCGAGACCCCGATCCAGCACTGGAACCACGCCGACCGCTGCGATCCTTTCGGCTCGAACATCACCTCGACCCAGTGCGGGCGGGCAATCTGCCACTGGCTGGCAGGCCGCTTTGCCGAGGCCGCCAGGGCCGCCAAGCGCGGGCTTGATCGCCAGCCGAGCAACCCCGCGGGGCTGATCGCGGCGATCGCGGCGGCGATCGATCTTGGCGATGTGGCAGGCTGCGCGGCCGCCACCGAGGCCATGCTGCGCTACTATCCGCCTGGCCCCGAGCACCCGGCGATCGGCACCATCCCGATCCGCGATCCCGAGGCCAGGGCAAGGCTGCTTGGCCATCTCGCCAGCGCGGTGCAGCGGCACGGCGCGGCCTGATGCCGCTGCCCGCAGGCTCAGGCGAGCCGGGCGAGCAGCAGGGCAATGTCATCGGCGATGGCGCCGGTGAAGTGGGCATCGTAATTGCCCAGCACCGAGAAGGCCCAGCCGGTCTCGCGGATCGTCCCGCTCATCCCGCCGATCCCGCTGTGCGGCCCGCCCCCGCCATGGCCCACCAGCGTGCGCCCCGGCGCCAGCGGCCTGACGATGAAGCCCATGCCATAGTCCTTGAGGCCGCCCGGCTGCGGGGTGAGGAGCGCCTCCACCAGCGCCGGGGCGACGATCTGCCCGCGCAGCAGCGCGCCGAGATAAGCGGTCATATCGCCGACCGTGGCATAGCCCCCGCCGCAGGAATTGCCGCGATAGCCGAGAAAATCGCGGTTGTCCTGGCGCGCTTCGATGCCGAAGTGGTCATTCCTCGCGGTAGCGAAAGCCCACCGCCACCCGATCGGGCAGGGCGCGTGAGAAGAAGTGCCCGCTCGCGCCCATCGCCGCGGGGCGATAGATTGAGGTTTCGAGAAGATCATACCAGCTCGCGCCGGTCACCGCCTCAATCACCGCGCCCAGCACCACGAAGCCTTCGTTCGAATAGGCCGCGCTGCTTCCGGGGGCAAAGGCCGGCGGGGCATCGGCAAAGGCGCCCAGCAGATCGGCCATGCGCGCATAGGGGCGATGCTTGTCATAGCCCGGCCGGTCGAACAGGCTGCCAAGCCCGGCGGAATGGCACAAAAGGTGGCGGATGGTGCAGGCCTCGGCAAAGGCGCGATTGGGATAGGCAGGCAGGACCGCGGCGCGCGGGGTATCAAAGCCAAGCCGCCCTGCACCCACCAGCCGGGCGATCATCAGCGCGGTGAAGCTCTTGTCGGCCGAGCCGAGGTGAAAGCGCATCGCCGGGCTGTTAGGGATCGCCGGGTCGCGCGCGGCCAGGCCGAAGGCGGCCTCGTAGGCAACAGCGCCGCTGGGATCGACGATCCGGCACACCCCGGAAAACGCGTCGCGCATCACGGCAAAGCCGATGCGCTCCTCCACCAGAGCGGCGAGCGCGGCCGGGGCAGGCTGGCAAGGATCGCCCCCGCGCCGAGGAGGCCGCGGCGGGTGAGCGCGATCTGCGCAGGGCAGGGGATCATGGCACGTTCTCCTCGTGGTGGCAGGGCGCGATCGCCCGTCCTTCAGAATTGCAGCGCGAGGCCCGCGGTCAGGCCGTGACGGTGATAGGCATCGCCATCGGCAAGGGCATAGGCGCCGCGCAGCGTGACCCGCCGCGACAGCGCCAGCTCGACCCCGGCGCCGATCGTCCACACATCCTCGTCACAGCCGATCTCGCTCTGCGTCGGGGTGCAGGCGTTGCAGGGCTTGGGGCGTCGGGTGGTGCGGGCATCGACGGCAAAGCGCGGCCATCCGCCCGCGGCATAGATCAGCGCCTCCTCGCAGAGGCGCCGGCCAAGCCGCAGCTCGGCCCCGAGCTGGCGACCGATGCTGACCGTGGTGGTCTCGGTGAAGGTGGCGGTCTCGTGCGTCTCGCTGGCCTCGGCGGTGCTGGCGGCGAGGCTGACCTCGGGGGCGAGCACCCAATCCTTGCCGAGCGGGATGTTCCACCCGGCATAGGCCTTGAAGGCCGCGCCCGAAAGCGCGCCCGAGAAGCTCTCGTAGCTGGCGGCGGCGCCGGCATAGGGGCCATCGAAGCTCTCGGCCCGGGCCGCGCCGGCATTGCCCAGCGCGATCGCAGCGATGGTGGCGGCGCTCACCGCAAGGGCGGCGCGCAGCAGGCGCGCGCTCTCATCATGCAAGGGGGTCATTCTTCTTTCTCCTGATCAAAATCGGGGAGCGGCGCGGCAGCCGGGCCCGCACAAGGTCAGGCGGCGCCGCTGGTCGCCCCCGCCCTGGCGGCACGGCGTTGGACCATGCGTTTGCACGAGCGTTGAAACGCCGTTGACCAGGCGCACAGGCCCGCACACCTTGCGCACCCACGCAGGGCCTGAGGCACGGATTTTTAAGCCCTTGTCCGCCAATGGGGGGCGCCGTGCACCACCCGCAGCGCCTCGATGCGATTCGCCAGCTTGGGCTTGAGACCATCCCTGATCGGGAGGTGTTCTCGCGCATCACCCTGCTGGCCGCCACCATGCTCGGCTGCCCGATCGCGCTGATCTCGGTGGTGGAGGAGGAACGGCAGTGGTTCCTCGGACGCACCGGGCTGGCCTGCGCCGAAACCGACATTGCCGATTCGATCTGCCGGCTGTGCGTGATCGGCGCGGCGCCGGTGCTGATCGGCGATGCCCGCGCCGATCCGCGGCTTGCCGGCAACCGCCTGGTCAGCGGCCCGCCCTTCATCCGCTCCTATATCGGGGTGCCGGTGCGGCTCGATGACGGCACGGTGCTGGGGGCACTGTGCGGCATCTCCCCCGTGCCCCATGCCTTCGGCCCCCAACACATCGCCCCGCTTGCCATGCTTGGCGAACTGGCCGAGCGCGCGATCGCGCTGCATGCGCGCACGCGCGAACTCAGCCTTGCCAATGCCGCGCTCAAGCAATCGAGCCAGATTTTCCGCCAGGCCGAACAGGCCGCCAATGTCGGCTTCTGGCGGGTCGATCTGGCCACGTGGACGCTGCACTGGTCCGACCAGGTCTATGTCATCAATGGGGCCGAGCCGGGCACGACCCCCACGGTCGAGGATGCGATCCGCTTCTACGAGCCGGAGGATCAGATCATGGTCAAGGCCAAGCTTGAGCAGGCCGTGGCCGATGGCCTGCCCTTCAGCTTCGAGACCACCATCCACCGCCGCGATGGCGAGCCGCGGCGCATCCGGGTGGTGGGCGAGCGGATCGATGTCGATGGGCGGCCCGACAGCGTCGCCGGGATCATCCTCGACTGCACCGAGGAATACCTGCGCAATGCCGCGCTCAAGCGCGCAGCCGAGCGCGACCGGCTGACCGGACTGTTCAACCGCGCCGCCTTTGACCGCAAGCTGGCCAAGGCGATGCAGCAGGTCGAGGCGGAACCGGTCACGGTGGCGCTGCTCGATCTTGATGGGTTCAAGGATGTCAACGACACGCTCGGCCACCTCGTCGGCGACCGGGTGCTCGAGACCGTCGCCGAGCAGCTGCGCCTGGCACTGCCGGGTGAGGTCTTCGCGGCGCGCTGGGGCGGGGACGAATTTGCCCTGCTGTTCCCGCCGCAGCTCGCGCTCGAGGAGGTCGTGGCGATGCTCACCCGCCTGCTCGCCGCGCTCGATGCGCTGCCCCCGCTGGGCAATGTGCTCATCAAGATCGGGGCGACCTGCGGAGTGGCACAGATCGCCAGCCCGGCGCGCAGCGAGGAGATCATGCGCCGGGCCGACCTTGCGCTCTATCACGGCAAGGCGCACGGTCGCGGCAGCGTGGTGTGCTGGAACGCGCAGATCGAGGCCCGCCAGACCGAGCGCCAGAGCGCCATCGCCCGGCTGCGCGGGGCGCTCAATGGCGGGCGGGTGCTGGCGGCCTATCAGCCGATCCGCGAGCTGGAGAGTGGGCGGGTGGTCTCGGTCGAGGCGCTGCTGCGGCTGCGCGACGAGAACGGGCGCCTGCTCAGCGCCACCGAGGTCTTTGCCGCGCTGCTCGATCCCGAACTCTCGCGCCGGGTGAGCCGGGTGATGCTCGATCAGGTGGTGGCCGATGGGCCGCGCATCCTCGCCCTGTTCGGCCCGGAAACGCGCATCGGCCTCAACCTCTCCGAAGCGGATCTCAAGCAGTGCGATTTCGTGCGCCACCTCATCGACGTGATCGACGACAGCCCGCTGCAGCCGGAGCACATCATCATCGAGGTGACCGAGACCATGCTGATCGATGCCGGCGGGCAGGTGCGCGCCTCGCTCGCCATGCTCGATGATTGCGGCTTTACCGTGTGCCTCGATGATTTCGGCACCGGCTTTTCCTCGCTCACCCACCTGCGCGCCTTCCCGATCCGCACGGTGAAGATCGAGCGCGATTTCATCGCCGCGATCCACGAGGATCACCAGGCCCGGCTGATCATCCAGGCGATCGTGCAGATGGGCCATTCGCTCGGCCTGAGGGTGGTGGTGGAAGGGGTGGAAAACGAGGAGCAGGAAACCTTCCTGCGCGCGATCGGCTGCCGCCATGTCCAGGGCTTCCGCTATGGCCGCCCGATGCTGATCGACGCGCTCGAGGCACAATTTGGCGCGCGCGCCGAAGAGCCGCCCCGCCGCGCCGCGCGCTAGAGCCTCAGCAGCGCCTCGCGCGGGGCATCGCCGCCGTGGAACACCAGCGTTTCCACCCGGGTGCCGCGCCCGATGTTCACCCGGTTTTCCTGGCGCGTCCACAGATCAGTGAAGATCTGCGCGTTGACCCTGAGGCGCAGCGTGCACGGCGCCGCATCAGCCCCGCCGCCCTGCCCCGCGCCCGGCAGCGGCCATTCCTGATAGACCCACAGAAAGCCGCGCTCGACCTCGCTGCCGACATAATCGGGCACGATGATCTCGCCCTCCACCGCCAGCAGGAAACGGCGCGTGGCATAGCGGGCAAAGGCCTCGCGGCTGGCCGGGCTGGCGATGATGTCGGGGCTGCGCACCCCCTGGAAGGCGAGCGCGTGCTCGGCATCGTGCAGTGGCACCTGGTGGACGATCTCGAGCATGGCGCTGCGCGGATTGGGCGCCAGCGTGGTGATGGTGAGCTTCTGCTGGTGCGCCCGCGCCCGGCTGGCGAGCGGTGCCAGCACCAGGGCGAGGAGCACGGCGCGCCGGGCGATCACTTGCGCTTCTTGTCCGGCTCGGCCCCGGCCGCCTCGCCCATCAGGTCGCGCGCGCTGCGCGCCTTTGCCGCCTCGGCCTTGAAGGCCTCGATGCGGCTGGGGATGATGCGGCGCGGATAGTGGTTGTTCTCGATATCGGCATCGCCGGTTTCCCAATCGGGATCGACCACCACCTCGACCAGCTCCTTGCCCTTGGGATAGACGAGGAGCTTGGCCACCTCGCGCGCATTGCGCCGCCAGATCTCGGCCGGGATCGTCAGCTTCTCGCGGCTGCCATCCTTGAACGCAAGGCCGAGGATGATCGGCATCACCAGCCCGCCGCGGTTGGTGAAGTTGAGCACGTAGTAATTGGCATCTTCCTTGACCGCGCGCTCGAAGGCCGCCCGCTCCCACGGCAAGAGGCTGTCGCGGAACTCGGCATAGGCCTTGCGGTCCTTGGGGGTGACGGTGAACTCGTCGTTGCGATCATAAAAATCGGTGACGCCGCGGTTCTCCAGCACCCAGATCGGCAGGCCCTGCGCGCGGTTGAGGGCAACGCCCACAGGTTCGGGCGCCTCGGCGCGCTCGGCCCGGCGGCGCGGCAGATCGATGTCGGGATCCTTGGTGTCGAGCCGCAGGCGATAGATCGAATCGAGGCTGATATCGACATGGTCGGTGGTGTAGAACCAGCCGCGCCAGAACCAGTCGAGATCGGTGCCGCTCGCTTCCTCGATGGTGCGGAAGAAATCGGCAGGCGTGGGACGCTTGAACTTCCAGCGCCGGGCATATTCCTTCAGCGCAAAATCGAAACGCTCGCGCCCGATGATGGTGTCGCGTAAGAGGTGGAGCGCGGCCGAAGGCTTGCCATAGGCATTGGCGCCAAGGTTGGTGACCGAATCCGACTGGGTCATGATCGGCTCCTGCTCGGAGGAGATCATGTAGCTCACCATGTCGCGCGGCAGGCTGCGGGTCCAGGGCAGCTTGGGGTCCCATTCATAGCCAGCGACCGAATCGAGGAAGGAATTGAGCCCCTCGTCCATCCAGGTCCATTGCCGCTCGTCGGAATTGACCGTCATCGGAAAGTAGATGTGCCCGATCTCGTGGATGACCACGCCGATGAGGAACATCTTCTCCGCGAGCGAATAGGTGCGGCTGCCATCCTTGTTGAGCGTGGTGCGCGGCCCGTTGAAGGTGATCATCGGATATTCCATCCCGCCCACCGGGCCGTTGACCGATTGCGCGGTGGGATAGGGATAGTCGAAGCTGAAGCGCGAATAGACCTTGAGCGTGTGCGCGATCGCGGCGGTCGAATATTTGCGCCACAGCTCGCCCCCTTCCTTGGGCCAGAAGCTCATCGCCATCACGGTCTCATGCTCGGCGCCGGGCTGCTCGACCCCTTGCGCATCCCAGATGAACTTGCGGCTCGAGGCCCAGGCAAAATCGCGCACGTTGCGCGCGGCAAAGCGCCAGGTCCTGGTGCCCCGGGGGTTGCCAGCCTCGGCCGCCGCGGCCTCCTGGGGCGTGACGATGAACACCGGCGCGGTGGCCTTGCGCGCCGCGGCGAGGCGCTGGCGCTGGAGCGGGGTGAGCACCTCATCGGGGTTGGCGAGCTCGCCGGTGGCCGCGACGATGTGATCGTCGGGCACGGTGAGGCTCACCTCATAATCGCCGAACTCGAGCGTGAACTCGCCGCGGCCCAAGAACTCCTTGTTGTGCCAGCCCTCATAGTCCGAATAGGCGACCATGCGCGGGAACCACTGGGCGAGCAGGAAGATGTCATTGCCGCCCTTCCTCGGATCGTCGGGGAAGTGCTCATAGCCCGAACGCGCCACCACCGCATCTTCCTCGACGATGTTGAAGGCGAAGGCGAGGGAGAAGCTGAGCGTCTCGCCCGGGGCGAGCGGGCGCGGCAGATCGATCCGCATCAGCGTGCCGACGATGGTGTGCGGCAGATCGGCCCCGTCCGCGCCCTTCACCGCCGTGATGGCATAGCCATAGTCATTGTCGGCCATGGCCTGCTGGCGGCGCAGCTCCTCGAGCGAGAGGCGCGCCGGCTCGCCCTCCGTGCCGAGGCTGACCTTGGGCCCGCGCCGCCCGGGGCCGCCGAACACATCGGTCAGCTCGGCCATCGAATCGCGCCTGAAGATGTTCTGATCGAGCTGCATCCACAGCCACGGCAGGCTGTCGGGCGAATTGTTGGTGTAGCGCACCTCAGCCTCGGCGCTGAGGCGGCGGCGCGGCTCATCGAGCCGGGCGGTGATGGTGTAATCGACCTTCTGCTGCCAATATTCGTGCCCCGGCGCGCCGCTGGCGTTGCGATAGGTGTTGGGGGTGGGCAGCACCTCGTCCAGCTGGCGGAACTTGTCCTCGAAGCGGCCCTTGGTCTGCTGGATGCCCTGCGCGGCGGCGGGTGCGGCAAGGATGAGGGCAAGAACGGCAAAAAGGATGCGCAAGGGGGCTTCTCCGGGGCGCGGGATGACGGGGCCGATGCCAAGGTTCACAGCGCAATTCGCCGGCACGCGCAAGCAGGTTTGTCCCTGCCTGGCTTGCCCTGCCCTCCTTGCCCCTGCCCGGATTGTCTTTGCCGCGAGGCGCGCCTATCGCTCGGCGCCGATGACCACGCCCCCCCTCTGGCACGCCCTGCACGAAGAGGCCTGCGCGCGCGGGGCCATGACCTATCGCGATCCCGAAACCGGCTACAGCGTGTTCACCCGGCTGGCCCATCTCAAACGCGGCCATTGCTGCGGCTCGGGCTGCCGCCATTGCCCCTATGGCCACGCAGCCGTGGCCCGTCCCGCCCATCAGCCACAGGAGAACACCCGATGAAGACCCGCGCCGCCGTTGCCTTTGCGCCGAGGCAGCCGCTCGAGATCGTCGAGCTTGATCTTGAAGGCCCCAGGGCCGGCGAGGTGCTGGTCGAGATCATGGCCACGGGCGTGTGCCACACCGATGCCTACACGCTGGATGGGCATGATTCGGAAGGGATCTTCCCCAGCGTGCTCGGCCATGAGGGCGCCGGGATCGTGCGCGAGGTGGGCGCGGGCGTCAGCTCGGTGGCGCCGGGCGATCATGTCATCCCGCTCTACACCCCCGAATGCCGCCAGTGCAAAAGCTGCCTTTCGGGCAAGACCAACCTGTGCACCGCGATCCGCGCCACGCAGGGCAAGGGGTTGATGCCCGATGGCACCACGCGTTTCAGCTACAAGGGCCAGCCCATCCATCACTACATGGGCTGCTCGACCTTCAGCAATTTCACCGTGCTGCCGGAGATCGCGGTGGCCAGGATCCGCAAGGACGCGCCCTTCCAGTCGGCCTGCTACATCGGCTGCGGGGTGACCACGGGCGTGGGCGCGGTGATCAACACCGCCAAGGTTGAGGTGGGCGACAATGTCGCGGTGTTCGGGCTGGGCGGCATCGGCCTCAATGTCATCCAGGGCGCGCGGCTTGCCGGGGCCAACATCATCCTTGGCATCGACATCAACCCAGGGCGCGAGGAATGGGGCCGGCGCTTCGGCATGACCCACTTCCTCGACAGTCGGGGGATGAGCCGCGAGGAGATCGTCGCGCGGGTGATCGAGATCACCGATGGCGGGGCCGATTACACCTTCGATGCCACCGGCAATGTCGAGGTGATGCGCACCGCGCTCGAGGCCTGCCACCGCGGCTGGGGCACCAGCGTCATCATCGGCGTGGCCGAGGCGGGCAAGGAAATCGCCACCCGGCCCTTCCAGCTCGTCACCGGGCGCAACTGGCGCGGCACCGCCTTTGGCGGGGCCAAGGGGCGCACCGATGTGCCCAAGATCGTCGATATGTACATGGCCGGCAAGATCGCCATCGACCCGATGATCACCCACGTCATGGGCCTCGAGGAGATCAACACCGCCTTCGAGCTCATGCACGAGGGCAAGTCGATCCGCTCAGTGATCCTGTTCTAGGCCCCCGAAGCGCCCGCCGAAGAACACCAGCGGGCGAGCGCCACGCAGGCCGCGCGCCATGGCAATCACCTCGCCGATGATGAGGGTGTGATCGCCCGCCGGGTGCGCGGCAAAGCGGCGGCAGGCAATCTGGCCGAGCGCCCCGCGGATCGCCGGCAGGCCCCCTGCCCCCTCCTCGAAATCGCCCGGCAGCAGCGCCGAATCCCCGCGCGCGGCATAGCGCCGGGCGAGCACCGCCTGGTCCTCGGCGAGGATGCTGATGGCAAAGCGGCTCGCCCCGGCGTAGGCGGCATATTGGCTCGCGCTGTTCTGCAGGCTCCAGCTCACCAGCATCGGGCTGAGCGAGAGCGAGACCAGCGAATTGATCGTCATTGCCGAGATGTGCCCGCCCTCGCCGCGCAGCGCCACCACCGCTACCCCGGTGGCAAACTGGCCCATCAGCTGGCGGAAGGCGCGCGCTTCGGCCTCGTGCGCCCCATCGGGGGCGGGCACGGGGCGCTCGGGGGAAGGCGAAGGCAGAGGATCGGACACGGCTGGCCGCTGGCTTGGGGCAAGGCTTGCGCCCCTGTCAATCGGCAGCGCCGCGCCCTGTTCCCGAAAGGGCGGGAGAGCCGGGCAAAAGCGCGTGGTTAACCGCATGGTTACGCGCTCCCGGCTAGAGCAGGACGCCGCCAGCCCTGCCGCCCGCGCGTGCAGGCCACCCCGCTTGCGGCTGACCAGGTGGAAGCATGTTCGAAGGCAGGATCGCAGCGAGCCGCCTGGTGGCGGTGGAGGTGGAGGGCTTCCCCCCCGCGCTCGATGCGCTCGCCGAACACAACCTCGCCGGCCACGGCTTCCTGCGCGCCGCCTGGTATCGCGCCAGCCTGAGCGCCTGTGCCCGCACTGGCGGCGCGGATCGAGGCCGCAGCCTGCTGGTGCAGCGCGCCGGGCAGCACGGTGCCTTCCCGATCGCTGCCATTCCCACCATTCCCTTCGGCCCGGCGCTGATCGGGGCGCGGCGGGTGGCAGGGGCCTATTGGCCGCTGCGCGCGGCGCTGATCACCCCCGATTGCGACCCGCGCGAGCTTGCCACCGCGCTCGCCCTTCCCGCCGCCCGCCGCGCGCTCGGGCCCCTGTGGCGGCTTGGCCCGGCGCGCGCCGATTGCCCTGCCACCGCCCGCCTTGCCGCCGCTGCCCAAGCCGCCGGCTGGCAGGTGCTCGCCCGGAGGGCCGGCACGTGCTGGGTGATCGATTGCGCCGCCGCGCGCGCCGATGGCTGGCCGCGCGCCTCGACCGCCAAGCGCATGGCGCGGATCGAGCGGCGCCTTGGCCGGCTCGGCCCGGTGAGCTGGAGCCGGGTGCGCGGGGCCGACTGGAGCGCGGCGGTGCTCGATGAGCTTGCCGCGGTCGAGGCGGCCAGCTGGATCGCCGCGCGCACCGATGGCCGCGGCGCCAAGTTCCTCCATCCCCACCAGCGCGCCCATTGGCAGGAGGTGCTGGCCGATCCTGCCCTTGCCGCGATGCTGTGCGCCACCATCCTCAAGGTGGGTGGCAGGCCGGTGGCCTTCAGCTTCGATCTCATCGATGGCAAGGTGCAATATGGCATCGCCGGAACCTATGTTCTGGCGCTTGCCCGCCATGAGATCGGCAAGCTCGCCAATCACCGGGCGCTGGCCGATGCGATCACGGGCGGGATCGACCTTCTGGATCTCGGCGCGGGCGACAGCGGCTACAAGCGCGACATGGGCGCCAGAGCCGGCTATGCGCTGGTCGATCTGCTGATGGTGCGCCCGCGCCTTGCCGCGCGGCTGATCGCGCCGCTGTGGGCCGGCAGGGGCAAGGCGTGCCATGGCTGAGGCCGATCCGCCCCGCACCGCCCCCAATGCCCCCGGCACCCACACCGGCAGCGGCAGCGGCAGCGCGGCCGCCGCGGCGCCGCCCTCGCTCGCCGCGCAGGTGCGCAGCGCGGTGATCTGGCGCTCGGGCAGCCAGGTGCTCACCCAGCTCGTCTCCTGGACCTCGACCCTCATCGTCATCCGCCTGCTCGCCCCGCAGGACTATGGCCTGTTCGCCATGGCCCAGGTGATGCTGGTGCTGCTTTCGACCATGAACGGCTGGGGCCTTGCCTCGGCCCTGATCCGCGAGCGCGAGGTGAGCGAGGAGCGCCTGCGCCAGACGCTGGGGATGCTGATCCTGCTCAATTTCGGCCTCGCGGCGGTGCAGGTGCTCGCCGCGCCGCTGGTGGCGGCCTGGTGCGGCCAGCCCAAGGTCGCGGCGCTGCTGCGGGTGCAGGCGCTCATCTATCTCACCGTGCCCTTCTGCGCCCTGCCCTATGCGATGCTGGCGCGGCGGATGGATTTCCGCCGCCCGGCGCAGGTGCGGCTGGTTGCCGCGGTTGCCGGGGCGGGGATGGCGCTCGGCGGGGCGCTCGCCGGCTGGGGGGTGTGGACGTTGGTGTTCGCGCCGATGACGATCCTCGTCACCGAGGCGATCGGCATGACCTGGGCGGCGCGCGCCCCGATCCGCCCCAGCTTCCGCTTTGCCGGGGCGGGGCACATCGCCGGCTTTGGCGGGGTGATGACCGCGACCCAGCTGTTCTGGTTCGTGCAGAGCCAATCGGACGTGATGATCGCCGGGCGGGCGCTCGATCCGCACACGCTCGGGGTCTATACCACCGGGCTGTTCCTCGCCCAGCTGCTCGCGGCCAAGTTCATCCCCCCGATCAACGAGGTCGCCTATGCCGCCTACAGCCGCCAGCAGGGCGCCGCGCCCGAGGCGCTGCTCGCCACCATCCGCCTGGTGATGCTGGTGGCGCTGCCCGCCTACGCCGGGATGGCGGTGGTGGCTGAGCCGCTGGTGCCGGTGCTGCTGGGCGCGCAGTGGCACGAGATCAGCCCGCTGCTGCCGATCCTCGCCGGGGCGATGGCGATGATGACGCTGCAGATCCTCTGTGCCCCGGCCACCAACGCCCGCGGGGTGCCGGCTGCCGCGCTCAGGATTGCGATGCTGGGCAGCCTGGTGATGCCCGCCGCCTTCTGGATCGGCGCGCATTGGGGGATCTTCGGCCTTGCCTGGGCCTGGGTTGGCGGCATGACGGTGCTGACCGCGGCCACGGTGTGGCTGTCGGGCGGGCTGATCGGGCTGAGGCTCGCCGCGCTCGCCCGCGCGATCGCCCCGCCGCTTGCCGCGGCGCTGGCGATGGCCGCCGGGGTGGCACTGGCGCTGCGCCTGCTGCCGACAAGCTGGCCGCCGCTCGCACAGCTTGCGCTTTGCGTGCCGCTGGGGGTGGCGCTCTACCTTGCCGCCCTGCGGCTGATCGCACCGCAGCGGCTGACCGAGGCGCTGGCCTTCATCCGCCAGCCCGCCGCCACGCCCGCACCTTAGCAAAAGCGCGCGATTGACTTGCGCCGGGCGATGCTCTTGAGCCCGCGGGCATGACCTGTGCCCGTCCCGCACCCGAAACCCGGTTTCACGCCATCGGCGACATCGCCATGGCGGTGCACCACTGGCCTTCCGATGGCGGCGGCGCGCCAATGGTGTTTGCCCATGCCACCGGCTTTCACGGGCGGGTGTTCGATGCCGTGATCGAACAGCTTGGCGCCCACCCGGCCCATGCGCTCGACCTGCGCGGCCATGGGCAAACCGGCGGCGGGCCGATCGACGACTGGCGCATCGTCGCGCGCGATGTCGCCGCCTTTCTCGATCAAGCGGCGCTCACCGGCGCGATCGGCATCGGCCATTCGATGGGCGGGCACACGCTGCTTCAGGTCGCGGCCGATCGTCCGGGCGCCTTCAGCCGGCTGGTGCTGTTCGATCCGGTGATCCTGGCGCCCGCCTTCTATGCCGCCCCCGCCCCGCTCTACACCCCCGAAAATCCCCACCCGGCGATCCGCCGCAAGCGCGACTTTGCCAGCGTCGCGGAGATGATGGCGCGCTTTGCCACGCGCGATCCCTATTGCCTGTTCGATCCCCGGGTGTTTGCCGATTACTGCCGCCATGGCCTGCGCCCGGCCGCCTCGGGCACGGGGATGGAGCTCGCCTGCCCCCCCGAGGTCGAGGCGAGCATCTATGCCTCGAGCCGCAGCAATCCGGGGATTCTCGAGGCCGCCCGCCACGTCACCTGCCCGGTGCTGGTGGTGCGCGCCCGGCAGAGCGATCTTACCGATTTCAAAGGCTCGCCCACCTGGAGCGAACTGGCCGCGATCCTGCCCCGGGGCCGCGATCTCCACCGCCCCGACATGACCCATTTCCACCCCTTCGAGGACCCCAAGGACGCCGCAAGGATCATCGCCGATTTCATCGCCGAGGGGTGATGTTCTGGCAATGTTTCACGTGAAACATTGCCGCGCGCCTAGCCGGCGGCCTCGAGCAAATCCCTGATATCCTTGCGAATTGCCGCAAGCCTCGGGCCATCGGGCTGTTGGAGTGAGGCCCCGATCTGCGCGGCAAGCGCGCCATAGAAGGCGGCAAGGCTGGCGGCCAGCGGGTGCTCTGGCGCCACCGAACGGGCGAGCCACAAGAGGATGGTCTGCGCGCGGGAAAGCGGCGCGCGCAGCGGCAAAGCGGCGGCAGAACCACGGCAAGGCGCGCCCCCATCCGCGCCTTCTGCGCGCGCCAGCAGGGCCAAGGCGGTGCCCAGCGCCGCTTCGGCCTCCTCGAGGCAGATGCGGGTGAGATCGCCCGCCCCGGCCGCGGCGATCCGCGCCTCGAGCGCCACCCGGCGATAGGCCGCGGCCGGATGGCAGGTGAGCGGCTGCATCGCCCCGCCTTGCGCATCAGCGCTCGCGCGCCGACCACAGATCGACCTGCTGGCGCAGGAAGGCCAGGGTCGATTGCGCGGCGGCGACGCGGCGTTCGGAGGCGGTGAACTCGCGGGTGAGGCGCAGCCGCAGGGCCTCCTGCTGCTCGGCGATCTTGCCGAGCCGCGCATCGCTGGCGGCAAGCTCGCGCTCGTAACGGGTGAGCGAGCCGCCGAGCGTGCCGGGATTGCCGATCAGGCTGCTCGCGCGCACGAAGCGGTCGATCGTGGCAAAGACCCCGCTCGCCCCGGTGGTGAACATCGCCGCCACCGCCTCGGGCGCATCCTCGAGCGCGCGGGAAAGCCGCGACGAATCGAGCCGGAAGGTGCCATCGCGGTTGAGCACGAGGCCGAGATCGCCGAGCGTGCGCGGTGCCCCCGCAGCCGCGCCGGGCATCACCACCTCGCCGGCGAGCGCGGCGAGGCTGCGGCGCAGCGCGCGCGCGCCATTGTCATTGCCGAGCGGCCCGCCGAGCGGGGCGGCAAGCTCGTTGACCTGCGCGGTGATGTCGTTGAGCGCGGCGACGAGATCGCCCATCACCGCAGAGAGCGCGGCGCTGTTGCCGCCAAAGCTGATGGTGGTGGGCGCGCCGGGATTGGCGGCGCCGAGCGTGAGCGAAAAGCCCCCGGGAAGCCCGGTGACGCGGTTGGTGGGGCTGGTCATCGCCACCCCATCGAGGCTGAAGGCGGCATCGCGCGCCACGCTTTGGAGCGGCGGGGCCGAAGCGCCGGGCGCCCAGGCGAGATATTCGAGATCGCCCGCCACCGGCCCGCCGCCCATTCCGGCGGCCTCGACCACAAAGCCATTGGCCGCCCCTTCACGGCCCTTGAGCACCAGCTGCGCCCCGCCGGTGCCGCTGGCGACATAGGCGGCAATCGCCCCGCCGCTCGCCTGGTTGATCTTGCCCGCCAGAGTGGCCAGCGTGTCGCTGGCGCTCACCGCGATGGTGATCGGATCGCGCGCGGCATCGGCGGTGAAGCTGGTGCCATCGACCGTGCCGAGCCGCAGCGTCAGGGTGCCCTCACCCACCAGCGCATCGCGGCTGGCAAGCGGCGCGCTCACCAGCGTCTGGGCGCTCGCCAGCGCGCTGACCTCGAGCGTGAAGGTGCCGCGCGGCAGGGCGCCGGGGGCCACGCTCACCGTGGCAACGGCAGGGTTGGCCACCACGCCGCGCGGGGCAAGATCGCCGTTCCTGATGCGCTCACCCAGCGCGCTCGCAAGGCTGGTGAGCGCATTCCTGAGCTGCGCAGCGGCGGAAACCTGCGCCTCGAGGCTCTGGCGGCGGGTGGTCAGATTGTTGCGCTGCGCGGCAAAGCTGGCCGCGGCGATATCATCGGCAAGCTTGATGAAATCGACGCCGCTGCCCGCGCCGAGGGCTGAAATGATCGATGATCCGGGGCTGCTCATGCGCGCAAGAACGACCAGGGCAGGGCAGGTTTAAGCATCGCGCGCGGGCCGCCCATCGGCATCGAAGCGCAAGGCCTCGGGCACCGCGATCCGGGGCCGGACGGGCGCCTGCCCGCGCTTCAGGGCCATGACGAAAGCGACCAGCGCAGCCAGCGCGACATAAAGCTCCTCGCGCACCATCTGCCCTGGCCGGGTGGTGAAATAGAGCGCGCGGGCGAGCGTCGGATATTCGAGCACCGGCAGGCCCTTTTCCCGCGCAATCTCGCGCATCGCCAGCGCCACCTCGCCGCGCCCCTTGGCCAGCACCAGCGGCGCCGGGGCGCGCGCGGGATCGTAGAGCAGCGCGACGGCAAAATGCTCGGGGTTGGTGATGAGGAACTGCGCCTCGGCCATGGCCCGGGCCACCCCGCCGCGGGCAAGATCGCGCTGGCGCTGGCGCCGGGCGGCCTTCATCTCGGGCGAGCCTTCGGCCTGCTTCACTTCCTCGCGCAGTTCCTCGCGGCTCATCATCAGCCGCTTGTCGCGCTGGAAGCGTTGCAGCGGCCAATCGATCGCGGCGATGGCGAGCAGGCCGATGAGGAGCGCCCCGATCAGCCCCTGGGCGGCAGCGAGCGCCCCTTTGACCTGCGCCGTGATCGGCGCCGCGCCCAGCGCCATCAGCCCGGGCAGGTGCCCGCGCGCCCACCAGGCGGCAATCCCGCCAAGCAGGGCAAGCTTGATGAGCCCCTTGGCGAGTTCGATGAGCCCGTGCCAGCCGAAGATGCGCTTCAAGCCGTTGAGCGGGTTGATGCGCGATGGCTTGAAGGCGGCATTGCCGGCGACAAAGCGCCCCTCCGCCCCCCCGAGCAGCAGCTGCGAGGCGAGAGTGAAGCCTGCCACCGCCACCCCCAGCGCCAGCACCGGAGGCAGCACGCCAAGCGCCGCGGCGCCGAGCGCGGCGGCGGGGGTGAAGCCATCGAGCCCGGCCCGATCGAACACCAGCGCCGCGCGCGCCACGCCGGCAAGCCCTTCGGCGAGCCAGGGCCCCAGCGCGGCGAGCGCCAGCGCCCCTGCCCCCAGCGCCGCGGCGGTCGCCCATTCCTTCGAGCGCAGCACATCGCCCTTGCGCGCGGCTTCGCGCCGGCGCTGCGGCGTGGGGGCAAAGCTCTTTTCCCCGGCGCTCTCCTCGGCCATCTCAGGGCGCCCCCAGCCCCGCCCCGGTGCCGGCGATCGCGCCGGCAAGTTCGAGCGCCGCAGCGATGGCGCCGCGCAGCTGGGCAAGGATCGCCGGCAGGGCCAGGATCAGCGCCGCGATTCCGGCAAGCACGCCCGCCGGCAGGCCAAGCGCGAAGAGGTTGAGCGCCGGGGCCGCGCGGGCGATGATCCCGGTCACCACCTGCACCAGCAGCAGCACCAGCACCACCGGCGCCGCGATCGCCGCGGCGCTGGCAAGGCCAAGGCCCATGAACAGGGCAATCTCGCGCGCCTGCTCCGGCCCCAGAAGGGCGCCCCCGGCGGGCAGCAGGCGGTAACTTTCCACCAGCAGCTCAAACCACAACAGATGCGCGCCGCTGGCGAAGAACAACAGGCTCATCACCAGCCCGAGGAAAGTGCCGAGCGCGCCCGCCTGCGCGCCGCTCGCCGGATCGATCGCGGTTGCGAGCGCCAGGCCCATGGTGCCGGCGATCTGTTCGGCCGCGATCAGCGCTGCGGCAAAGGCAAGCTGGAGCACGAAGCCGAGCGCAAGGCCGATCGCCACCTCGTGCAGCACCGCCAGCGCCGCGGAAAGGGAGAGCGGCGCGGGCAGCGCGCCGAGCGGCACGTGGGCGGCAAGGAAATGGCCAAGGGCAAGGCTCGCGAGGATCCGCGCCGGCACCGGCACCGCCATCGCCCCCAGCATCGGCGCAGCCAACAGCGCCGCGCCGCAGCGGATCGACAAGAGCAGCACCTGCCAGAGCTGCGCCTCGAGCCCGGCAAGGCCGAAATCGGGGACATTCATGCCGCGATCCCCGCGATCTGATCCATGATCTCGCGGGTGAAATCCGCGAGCAGGCCCATCATCGCCGCGCCCAGCACCACCAGCACCAGCGCGCTCACCGCCAGCTTGGGGATGAAGGAAAGGCTCTGTTCGTTGACCGAAGTGGCGGCCTGGATGATCCCCACCACCAGCCCCACCACCAGCGTGGCCAGCAGCACCGGGGCAGAAATCAGCGCGATCACCCACAGCGTCTGATCGGCCAGGGCCAGCAGCCGGGCTTCCTCGCTCATGGGGCAAAGCTCATCGCCAGCGAGCCCATCAGCAGTGCCCAGCCATCCACCAGCACGAACAGCAGCAGCTTGAAGGGCAGCGAGATGATGGTGGGCGAGAGCATCATCATCCCCAGGCTCATCAGCACGCTGGCCACCACCAGATCGATGACGAGGAAGGGCAGATAGATCATGAAGCCGATCTGGAAGGCGGTTTCGAGCTCGCTGGTGACAAAGGCCGGCAGCAGGATCGAAAAGGGCACCTCGGCACCGCTGGCATAGCGCGCCCCGCCGGCCAGATCGCTGAACAGCATGAGATTGGCCTCGCGCGTCTGGGCGAGCATGAAGGCGTGGAAGGCCTCGCCCGCCTTGGCGATCGCGGCATCGGCGCCAAGCGCGCCCGCGGCATAGGGCGCGATCGCCTCGCTGTTCACCACGTCAAGCGTCGGCGCCATCACGAAGAGCGAGAGGAACAGCGCCAGGCCCGCGAGCACCTGCCCCGGGGGCGCGCCCTGCAGGCCGAGCGCCTGGCGCAGGATCGCCAGCACCACGAGAATGCGCAGGAAGCTCGTCATCATCAGCACCAGCGCGGGCAGGATGGTGAGCAGCCCCATCACCAGCAGCAGCTGGAGCGAGAGGCTCAAGGGGGCCTCGCTCCCCGCCCCGCCGCTGCCGAGCGCGCGCTCGATCGCCCCGCCGATCCCCGCGGCCACCGGGTCGGGCCCCGGCAACGGCGCCGCAGCGGCGGCAGGCGCGGCGGCGTGGGCAAGGCCGGGCAGGCCAAGGAGCAGGAGAGCGAGCGCGCCTGCCAGCGCGGCGCGGATCATGCTGCGCCCGCGCATCAGCCGCGCGCCTCGGTTGCGGCGCCGGTGGTGGGGCTGGCGGCGGCCTCGCCGAGGCGCACCAGCCCGTGGCGCGAACAGCCGATCAGGATCTCGCGGCCATGAAAGCGCACCACCGCAAGGCGCATGCCGGGAGCGAGGAGGCGGGCCTCGACAAGCTCGAGCCGCTCCCCCGCCCCGGCCAGCCCCAGAGCGCCGAGCCGGGTCTGGAGCTTGCGGGTGAGCCACAGGCTGCCCCAGATCAGCCCGGCGAGCAGCGGCAGCAGCAGCGCCAGGCGCAGGAAATATTCGAGCATCGCCCTGCCCCCTTTTCGCTAGAGCGCCGGATCTGCCGCGGCGGCGGCAGGCTCAGGCGCAGCATCCTCGCCCGCCAGCGCGACGATCCGCAGCGCAAAGCGGCCCTTTTCGGCCACCACCTCGCCGCGCGCGATCACCCGGCCATTGGCGGTGATGTCGAGCAAGTCGTCGGTCAGCCGGTCGAGCACCACGGTGCTGCCCTCGGCCAGCCGCAGCACCTCGCGCAGCGGCAGCTCGGTGCGGCCGAGCTCGACCGCAAGGCGCACGGCGACATCGCCGAAGCGGGAGAGACTGGGGGGAAAGGCATGGCTCATCGGGCAAGACCTTCATCAGCAAGAGAAAGCGCTGTGGCATCGAGGCCGGGCGTGGGTGCAGGGGGCGCAGGGGGCGCAGGGGGCGCAGCGGGCGGGGCGAAAGGTGGCGGGCCGGATGCGGCAGGCGGTGGCGGCGCGCCCGGTGTGGCCATGCGGGTGAGGTTGATCGCCATGCGCTCGGCGCTGGTGCCGACCTCGCCATGGCCCAGCACCATTTCGCCCAGGCGCAGCGGCACCTGCCGGCCCAGCGCCAGCGGCAGGCAATCGCCCGGCGCCAGCGCCTCGAGCCGGGCGAGCGGCAGATCGAGCTCGGCCAGCACCACGCTGAGCGACAGGGGGATGCTGGCGAAGGGTTCGCCGAGCGCCGCGGCCTGGCGCCGCCGCGCGGCAGGACGGGCAAGGCTGCGGCTGCCGGGCAGCAGCCGGGCGAAGGCAGCCGCATCACAGGCGAGCAGCAGCGGCCAGGTGCAGCCTTGCTGATTGGTGATGGTGAGGCTGACGCCGAAGCACGCGCCGTGGGGATCGAAGGGCCTGAGGCGCGCCGCGCTTTCCGAGCGCACCATCACCGCGCCTGTCGCCGCGGCGCCGGCCTCGGGCGGCGGGGCATCGCCGAGGCTCGTCCGGGCGAGCACCCCGGCGATGATCGCCGCGGCCTCCTCCACCAGCAGCGCGGCCGAGCGCGGCAGGGCCTCGGGCGCGCCGCTGGCCGGGCGGCCCGCACCGCCAAAGCTGCGCTCGGTGAGCGCAACCGCGGTGACCAGATCGCAGCTCAACAGCACGCGCTCCCCTCCCGCGCCGCAGCGCAGCAGGCAATTGGCCGCCACCGGACCGATCCGCGCCAGCACCTCGGCGCCGGTGATCGGCTCGGGCGCGCCCACCGCCACGCTCAGCCGATCGCCCGCCAGGAGCGCCGAAAGCTCCTCGGCCAGCAGGCGCGCAAGATCGCGCTGCCAGGCCGCCACCAGCGCGGCGCGCTCCTCGGGCCGGGCCGCGCGGGCGCTGGCATGGCCGAGCAGTTCGGCGCAATGCTGCGCCGCCGGGCGCGCCGCGGCGAAATCCTGCGCCATCCTCATTGCACCAGGAATCCCTTGAAATGCACCGCATCGATGCCGCCAAAGCCCTCGTGCTCCTCGAGCACCCGGTTGACCGCGCGGGTGAGGCGCTGGGCGAGCCGCTGCTTGCCGGCCATGTCGAAGGCCTCGGCCTCGCTGGTGGCGGCAAGCTCGGCAAGGATGGCCGAGCGGATCGCCAGCTCATGGGTCTTGACCCATTGCAGCACCCGCCCGTCGCGGCGGGTGGAAACCGCCAGTTCCACCTGGATCAGCGCCGGGGAATTGGCGAGGTTGGCGGTGAAGCTGTCGGCAAAGCTGTAGTAGGCGGTGCGATACTTGCTGCCGCCCTCGCCATAGACCGGGGCGGGGGCCTCCTTGTCCTTGTCCTCGCCGGGCGGGGCATAGGGGTCTTGCTCGCCCTTGAGCACGAGGCGCGGGGCATCGGGCTTGTGCTCGGCGGGCGCGCCGAACAGCCCCATGGCAAAGGCGTCATAGGCCCCGCCCGCGCCCGCGCCGAGCAGCAACACCGCGCCGAGCGCGAGCTTGACGATCCCGCCCTTGCCGCCGGCGCTCTTGCCGGCGTCCTTGTCCTCGCCTTCGCTCTTGCCTGCAGCCTTGGCCATGGCCCCTTGAACTCCCCTGTCAATGCGCCCGGCGTCCCTTCACCTGGGCGCCTAGGCAAAGATGCCGCCCCCGGCCTGCGCATCCGGCGCGCCAGTGCCCTCGGCCCGCGCCGCGATCAGCGTGGCGGTGGCGGCGGCGCGCACCCTGCCGGGGTGGCCCTCGCGCCCCTGGGATTGGCCCGAATATGGTTGCGAGCCGCCTTGCCCCGACCCTGGGGAAGACCCGTAGCGCGGCGCATCACCGCCCAAGCTGGCAGGATCGGCGCTCGCGGCTGCCGCCGCCCCGGCGCTTGCTGCGCGCTCGGCAAGCGCGGCCTGCACCGCGGGGACAAAGGCGGGATCGTGGCTCGCCAGCACCGCGCGCCAGCCATCGGGGATTGCAGCCGCGATCCGCAGCGCCACCGCGCCGAACTCGCTGTGGCGCAGCGTCAGCTCGGGCCGGGCGCTGCGCAGCGCCTGGCGCAGCGCGGAAAGCTGGGTAATGGCGCTCTCCTGCCCGGCCCCAGGCGGCGGGGCGAGGCCGGCGGATGGATGCCCAAGCGGCGCCGGGCTAGGGGTGCCCGGCGCGGCGGGGAGCAGCGGCGCGGGTGGCGGCACGGCGCCGGGCGCACTGCCGGGTGCGGCGGTGGGGGATGCCGCCGGGCTGGGCCCAGGCGCCAGGCTGGCGGCCTGCCGCGCGGTGGCAGCAAGCATTGACGGCGCTTCCTCGGCTGGCGCCTCTGGCGCGCCCGGCCCCGCGGGCAGAGCGGCGGAGCGGCGCGCGGGGCGTGGCTGGGCCGCTTCTGCCAGGGCGGCGGCACGGCGCGGATCGGGGCGCGGCTGGGCCGTGTCCGGCTGCGCCGGCGGCACGGGGCCGGTGGGGGCGGCTGCGGCGAGATCGGGCATGGGCGGGATTGTTGCGGCCCCGATCGGCGCGGCGAGCGGGGCGGGCAGGGCCGCGGCAAGCGACGGTGTGGCGGGCGCTGCACCTGAAGGCAGGGCCGCAAGCGTGGGCGGCGCGCCTGCCAAGGCTGCGCTGGATGCGGCTTCAGCCGCTGGCGCTACCGTGCTTGCGGGCGCAGGATCGGCGGCAGGCGCGGGCATGGGTTCGGAAAGGGGGGCGGCGCTGGCCGGGGGCAGCGGTGGCGTGGCGGGCGTGGGGGCAGGCGTGGGCATCGACATGGCCGCTACGCCTGGTGCCGGGCCTGATTGCCGATTGGTGGCCGGGTCAGCGGCGGGTTGGTCAGCAACGGGCTGCTCCGGCGCTCCGGACGGGGCAGGGGCCGGCTGGAACGGGGCCGGCAGCGCGGCACCAGCGCCCGGCGCCGCGCCGGGCGGGAAAGGCACCGGCTCGGCCCCGCGCGGTGGCAGCGCGATCACGCCCGCTTCGCGCCGCAGCGGCGGGGCAAGTGCCTCGGTCGGGCCGCGCGCCGGGGCGGGCGCAAGGCGCCCAGCGATGGCCTCGCCCCGCTCCCCCGGCGCCTCGGGCAGCGCTGCAAGCTGCGGCGGGGGCAGCGGCAAGCTGGTGCCGCTCGGCGGCAGCATCATGCCGACCTCGCCCCAGGGCGTGGCCGGCGCCGGCGCCGCTGCAACGGCAGGCGCCAGCGGGGACGGGGCGGCGCTCTCCTCCTCCGGCGCGTCCTCCTCCTCGCCCGGGATCAGCGCACCCAGCAGCGCGGCAAAGTCGGCGCTTGGCGCGGCAGGGCCGCTCGCCTGTGCGGGCGGGGCGGGGAGCGCGGGGGCGGGCGCGGGCGCGGGATCGGGCAGCAGGGGAAGCATCATCGGCGCTCATCCATCGGCAGGCGGCGGCGCGGCCAGGGCGCCACCGGCTTTGTGGCCCTTGCGATGCAACTTGCGTGCCAGCAGCGCGCCATCTGCGGCGGCGGCGCGGCGGACCTTGGCAGCGGCAAGCGCGGCGCGCGCCTCGACGGCGCGCTCGCTGATGCGGCGGGTGCGGGTGTCGGCGGCGGCAAAGGCGGCGGCGGCCTCGGCGCTGGCGCTTTCGGCGGCTTGGGCCGCGGCGCGCGCCTCGGCGGTGATGCGCGCAAGCGCCGCGGCAAAGCGGCTGCGCGCGGCGAGTTCGGCGGCGCTGCGCTCTTGCCCGGTCGCGCCGCTTGCCTCAAGCAGCGCGCCCGCGCGCCCCGCCACCTCCTGGCGCCGTGCCTCCTCGGCTCGGGCGGCGGCGAGCGCGCCGAGCGCCTGGCGCCGCGCCACCGCAGCAATCAGCCCCTGCCGGGCGAGCAGCGCGGCGCGGCGCGCCTCACGCATCGGCCTCACCCAAGAGCGCCAGCAGCCCCGCCTGCGCTTCATCGAGGCTCACCGCCGCGCCGCGCGGCTGGGTGAGGAAGCCATCGATCGCCCCGCTCAGCGCCAGGGCCTCGTCGAGCATCGCATCCCCGCCGGGGCGATAGGCCCCCATCAGCACCAGATCGCGGTTGTCCTCGCGCGCCGCGATCAGCGCCCGCAGCCGGCGCGCCGCCGCGGCGATCTCGGGCGCAACCAGCTCGTCCATCACCCGGCTCAAGGAGGCGGGCACGTCGATCGCCGGATAGTGCCCGCGGCTCGCCAACGCGCGCGAGAGCACGATGTGCCCGTCAAGGATCGCCCGGGCGGTATCGACCACCGGATCGTGGGCATCATCGCCATCGGCGAGCACGGTATAGACCCCTGTCACCGCCCCGCCGCTGCGCGCCGAATTGCCCGCGCGTTCGACCAGCCGGGTGACGGCGGCGAGCGCGCTCGGCGGATAGCCGCGCGCCGCCCCCGGCTCGCCCAGCACCAGCGCCAGCTCGCGCGCGGCGTGCGCGACGCGGGTGAGGCTGTCGAGGATCAGCAGCACCCGCTGGCCCTGGCTGCGGAAATATTCGGCGATGCTGGCGGCATATTGCGCCGCGCGCAGACGCAGGTTGGGGGCATGGTCGGCCGGCACCGCCACCACCACGATTCGCCCCCGCCGCGCCCCGGCCATGTGCCGGGCGACAAAGTCCGAAACCTCGCGCGCGCGCTCGCCGATCAGCGCCACCACGGTGACATCGGCCTTGCCATGCGCGGCGATGGTATCGACCAGCACCGATTTGCCCACCCCCGATCCGGCGATGATCCCGAGCCGCTGGCCCACCCCCATGGTGGCCAGGGCATTGATCGCGCGCACGGCGCAATCGAAAGGCTCGGTCACCCGCGCCCGCTCGAGCGCGGCCTCGCGCGCCCCGGCGAGCGGCCAGGCATGGGGCAGGTGGAGCGGCGGGCCGCCATCGATCGGCGCGCCGAGGGCATCGACCGCGCGGCCGAGCAGGCCTTCGCCCACGCGCACCTCGCCCGGCTGGCCCAAGGCGCGCACCATCGCCCGCGGGCGCAGCAGCACCGCATCGCCCAGGAGCATCATCAGCGAATGGCCAGCGCGAAAGCCGATCACCTCGGCAAGGCACGCGCCCCCGCCCTCCTGCGCGATGGCGCCGAGCGAGCCGACGGGGAGCGGCAGGCCCTCGACCTCGATCAGCCCGCCATCGCAGGCCACCACCCGGCCGATGAGCACCGGGCCGAAATCCGGCCGGGCGGCGCGCATCCGGGCCAGATCGAGCTGAAGTTCGCCGATCATGCCCTGAGCGCCGCGGCAAGCGCGCGGGCCCATTCCTCCGGCCCGTCGCACACCGCCCCTTCGGGCCCCTCGAGCCGCAGGCTGCCGCGCGCCAGCGCCGGATCGGGCGCGATGCGCCAGCCGGGCAGGGCATCCGGGCCGATGAGGGCCAGATCATCCGGATTGAGATGCAGCACCAGCCGATCGGGCGCGGTGCCGATGCGCGTGGCGGCGGCCTTGCAGCGCTGCACGAGGCCAGCCCGATCGATCGCCGCCTCGCCCAGCACCGGGGCGCACAGTTCAAGCACGGTGGCGGCGAGATCCTCGGCGAGCAGCGCCAAGGCGGTCTCGTCGAGCCGGCGCAGGGCAAGGCGCAGGCCGCGCTGGGCGGCGCGCGCCGCGGCAGCCTCGGCCTCGGCAGCGGCGCGCCCGGCGGCCTCGCCCTCGGCATAGGCCAGCGCGAGGGGATCAACCTCGCGCGCGGGCGCGGGCGCGGTCGCGCGCGCGGGCGTGCCGGCAGCAGGTGCGGGATCGGGCGCCGAAACGGGCACGGGGGCGAGCGGCAGGCCGGGGCTGAAGCTGTCCGCCGGGCGCGCCGCCGCGCCCAGCCGCGCCAGCCAGGCCGGGGGCGGCGCAGCAGGCAGCGCCTCCGGCTTGAGCAGATCAGACAAATTCGCCATCGCCGCTTCCGATCACGATCTCGCCCGCCTCGGCGAGGCGCCGCGCGATCGCGACAATCGCCTTCTGCGCCGCGGCCACATCGCGCTTGGCCACCCGCCCGCGCAGCTCGATCTCGTCGCGGATGCCATCGGCCGCGCGGCGCGACATCGCGGCGAAGAAGGGCGCGCGCTGCTCCTCGCCAAGGCCCTTGAGCGCATCGACGAGGCTTTCGGTATCGACCTCGCGCAGCAGCCGCCCCATGGTCTGCGGATCGAGGCCGAGCAGCATCTCGAAGGTGAACAATTCCTCCTCGATCCGCGCGGCAAGCGGGGCATCGCGGCTGGCAATATCGGGAAGCACGGTCTCGCGCAGCGCACCGGCGGCAAGATTGATGAGATTGGCCGCCTCGCGCGGGCCGCCCAGGGCAAAGGTGGCCGCACCATAGGCGGCGCTGAGGCGCTGGGTGAGCAGGGCATCGATCGCGGCGATCGCGCGGGCCGAGATGGTGCCGCTCTTCGCCACCCGTTCTACCACGTCCGATTGCAGCGCGAGCGGCAGCATCGCCAGCACCTCGGCGGCCGGTTCGGGCTCGATCAGGAGCAGCAGCGCGGCGATCACCTGCGGGTGTTCATCGAGCACCAGCCGCGCCAGCACCGCCGGGGCGAGCCAGCGGGCCAGCTCGAGGCTGCGCGGGCGCGCATCGGGCGCGATGCGTTGCAGCAGGCTGTCCGCGCGCGCGGGGCCCAGGGCCTGATCGAGCAGGCTGCGCACCCGATCATCGCGCCCGCGCCGGGGGAGCACGTCGCGTCCGGCCTCGGCGGCGAAATCGGCGAGCGCCTCGGCCATGCGCGGGGCATCGATCTCGCCCAGCGCCAGCATCGCCCGGCCGAGCCGCTCAAGCTCATCCGGAGCGAGCCGCGCGAGCAGCCCGCTCGCCTCCTCGTCCTCGAGCAGCATCAGGAACACCGCCGCGCGGTCGGCCCGGCTGAGCAGCGGGGCTGCTGGCAGCGTTGCGGCAGGATTGGCGGTGTCGGGCGCGGGAGCAGGCTGGCTCATGCCGCATCCTCCGCCGCGCGCGGATCGGGCGCGGCCAGCATCCGCTGCAGCGCCTCGGCGGCGCGCTCGGGCTGGCTTGCGGCAAGGCGCCGGGCGAGCGCCACCTGCTGCGGCAGATCGCCGAGCGGAAGCGCCGCCATGCCCTCGGCGGGGGTGGGCGCGGGCGCCTCATGTGCGGGCGTCGCGCTGGCCGGGGCGGGGCTGGCCGCGGCGCGTTCTGCCGCATCGCCCGTGCCATCGCCCTTGCGCTTGCCACCCCGCCCGGAAAGCAGCGGGCGCACCGCGAACAGCAGCACCAGCAGCACCGCCAGCAGCGCCGCGCCATAGCGCACCAAGAGGGCAAACCACGGCTGTTCATAGAAGGCGCCGGCATCAAGCGCGGCCGGCTCGAAGCGGCTGGCCACCACCTTGACCTGATCGCCGCGCGCCGGATCGGCGCCCACCGCCGCGCCCACCAGCGCCTCGAGCTGGGCGGCGGTGAGCGGGGCTGCGGCCTTGAGCGCCTTGTCGCTCACCGCCACCGCCACCGACAGCCGCGCAAGCCCGCCCGGGCGGGTGTTCTTGACCGCCACCTCACGGCCCAGCTCATAGCTGCGCTCGCGCGCGGCCTCGCTGTCGGTCGCGCTTGCCGGGGCCGGTGCGGCGGCGGGCTGGGGCGGGCCATCGACCAGCTGCGCCTGGGGCGGCGGGGTATTGGCGGGCACCCCCGGCACCCCGCCCGCCGGCCCCATGCCGGTGCGGGTGGCGTTGCGCTCGCTCTCGCTGCGCAGCGCGCCCTCCTTCTCATAGGTCTCGCGCGCCGAGGTGGTCTCGGTCTGATCGAGCGCGACCTGCACCTCGGCGCTGAAATTGCCCTCGCCCAGCAGCGGGGCGAGCAGTGCATCGAGCTGGGCGCGCAGCTTGGCCTCGTGCTCGCGCTGGAGCGCAAGGGCCTCACCCGCGCCCCCGCCCGCCCCGGGATCGGAGAGCAGGCGCCCGGTGTGATCGACCACCCGCACCGAATCGGGGCGCATCCCGGGCACCGAGGCGGCAACCAGATTGACGATCGCATCGACCTGCGCGCGGGCGAGGCTGCGCCCGGCGGCAAGGCGCACCATCACCGAGGCCGAAGGCGCCCCGCCCTCGCGCACAAACACCGAGCGCTCGGGCGTGGCAAGGTGCACACGCACCGCCTCGATCCCCTCGATCTCGCGGATGGTGAGCATCAGTTCACGCTCGCGCGCGAGGCGCAGGCGTTCACCTTCCAGCGTGCGCGAGGTGCCAAGCGGCATGGCATCGAGCATTTCCGCCGCCCCCTCGGGTGCAGCGATCCCGGCCTTGCTCGCCACCAGCATCCGGGCGCGGTAGAGATCCTCCTCGGCCACCTTCAGCGCCCCGGTGGCCGGGTCGATATCATGGGCAATGCCTGCGGCCTCGAGCGTTTCGACCACCTTGGCGCGATCGGCATCATCGAGGCCGGAATAGAGCACCCGTTCCGGCCCGCGGGCAAAGGCGAGCCACAGCGCCCCCGCCGCGGCCAGCGCCCCCACCCCGGCGAGCGCCGGCAGGGCGCGGGCGAGCGCGGGCTGGCGGGCGAAGTCGGCGAGCGGGCCGGGCACCAGGTTGCGCCAGCCGCCGAGGGGGGCGGCGGCTGGCGCGGGGGGGAGACCTGCCGCATCGGCAGGCACGGGAAGCGCGCTGTCGGCCATGGATCAGCCCCCCATCCGCATGATGTCCTGATAGGCGGACAAGAGCTTGTTGCGCACCTGCAAGGTGGCCTCGAAGGCGATCGAGGCCTCCTGCCGGGCGAGCATCACCTCGGCGATGTCGGTCACGGCGCCGCGCTCATAGGCGGCCTGCATCTGGCTCGAGCGCTCCTGCACCGCGCTCACTTGCCTCAGCGCCGTCTCGAGCGTGGCGGCAAAGCCCGCCGCGGGGGGCGCGAGCGCTGCCGCCGGGGCCGCGCCGGGGGCACTCTGGCGCGCCGCGCGCAGCGCCTGAAGCGCGCTGCTGCGCCCCACGATCTCGCTGCGCAGGGCCATGATCTCGGCCACGCCAAAGCGCAGGGGTGCGCTGCTCATGCCGCATCTCCTGCCGCCAGCAGCCCGGCATCACGCAGCGAGGCGAGGCGATAGCGCAAGGTGCGCTCGGAAATGCCCAGCGCCCGCGCGGTCGCCGCCCGGCGCCCGCCGTGCTGCGCCAGGGCATCGAGGATCGCGCGCGCCTCGCTGGCAAAGGCGATGTCGGCAAGCGAGCGCGGCGCGCCGCTGGCGGTGAGGCCCGGGCGCGCAGCGGGGGCCGGTGCGGCATCGACCGGGCGCACCGCGGTGTCGAAGATGATCGCCTCCGGCCCGATCACTGCCGCGCCCTCGCCGAGCAGGATCGCCCGGCGGATGACATTTTCCAGCTCGCGCACATTGCCGGGCCAGGCGTGGCCTTCGAGCAGGGCGATGGCCGCGGGCGCGATCCAGCCCGGCGCGCCCGGGGTGCCCGCGTGGCGCAGCAGCATGGCAAAGGCGAGCGGGGCAATATCGCCTGCCCGCGCGCGCAGCGCCGGCAGGCGCAGCGGAAAGACATTGAGGCGATAGAGCAGGTCCTCGCGGAAGCGCCCGGCGGCGGCCTCGGCGGCCAGATCGCGGTTGGTGGCAGCCACGATCCGCACATCGACCTTGACCGGACGGGTCGCCCCCAGCGGGAGCACCTCGCCCTCCTGCAGCGCGCGCAGCAGCTTGGCCTGGAGCGCGAGCGGCATCTCGCCGATCTCGTCGAGCAGCAAAGTGCCGCCATCGGCAGCGCGGAACAGGCCCTCGCCCGCCTCGGCCGCGCCGGTGAAGGCACCCTTCCTGTGACCGAAGAGCAGCGCCTCGAGCATGGCTTCGGGCATGGCCGCGCAATTGACCGCGACGAAGGGCCCGGCCGCGCGCGGAGAAAGGCGATGGACGAAGCGCGCCAGCACCTCCTTGCCGGTGCCGGTCGGCCCTTCGAGCAGCACCGGAATGGTGCTCGCGGCGATGCGCTCGGCGAGCGTGAGCAGCGCCAGCGACTGCGGATCGCCCGCCACCGGCCAGCCGCCCATCCCCGCCGCGGCGATCAGCGCCGCGCGCGCGGCGGCAAGATCCTCAGGATCATAGCTCAGCCGCACCCGCCCCTCGCCGGGCGCCGCCAGCGCGGGCGTCTCCCCACGCGGGCAATGGGCAAGCGTGATCGCCAGGCGCCCGCTGCGCGCGATCCCGGCGGCCATCGCCGCAGGCATGGCCTCGCCCAGCACGATCCGCTCGCGCTGCCAGGTGCCGCCCAGCAATGGCAGGGTGATCGCCAGCAGCGCCGCGTGGGGATCGGCCCCGCCCGCGCCCGCATCGCGCCGGGGCTCCGCGCCCGGGTGGGCCATGCCCATGCCGATTGCATCGATGCTGTGCGCCTGTCTCATATGGCCCCCGTGCCGTGCCGCAGGGCCAAGGCCCGGCGGCGCTGTCTTGTTCGGCAAGGCCTTGCCGCATGGAGGCTGGATGCATGGCAAATTTAAGCCCCCGTAGCTTTCCCTAGTGCCGCCCGGCAGCCTCCCAGGGTCATCGGTCAAGCCTTTCAAAAAGGGCGATTATTTTTCCGGCTTAAACATTCCGCGCGCTGGCCGCTCTAGGCTCCAGCAGCGACGGGCCTGTTCGTCCTGCCTGACCATTTCGGGAGTTTCGACGATGACTGTGATCAACACCAATATCTCGGCGCTGCGCGCCGCCAACGCCAGCGTGGCGGCGGGCAAGATGCTCGGCACCGCGATGGAGCGCCTCTCGACCGGCAAGCGCATCAACAGCGCCGCCGATGATGCCGCGGGCCTTGCCATCGCCACCTCGATGACCGCGCAGATCCGCGGGATGCAGCAGGGTATCCGCAACGCCAATGACGGCATCAGCCTCGCCCAGACCGCCGAAGGCGCCCTGAACGAGGTGGCCAACATGCTCCAGCGCATCCGCGAGCTGGCGGTGCAGGCCGGTTCGGACACCTATCAGAGCGCCGACCGCACCAATATCCAGGTCGAGGTCGATGAGCTCACCGCGCAGATCGGCCAGGTGGTCGCCAACACCCAGTTCAACGGCATCACCCTGTTCGACGGCTCGGTCGGCACGGTGACGGTGCTGGCCGGCGCCAATGATGTCGATACGGTCGATCTCACCCTCGATGACCTCAGCACCGGTCTCAACTCCGGCGCGGGCACCGCGGGCACCTTCGATGTCACCGGCGCCGATGGCAGCAATGCCCGCACCGCGCTCGCCGACATCGACGATGACCTCGCCGCCGTCTCCACCGCGCGCGCGACGCTGGGCGCCGGGCAGAACCGCCTGCAATCGGCGGTCAACAACCTTGCCAATGTCTCGACCAACCTCAGCGATGCGCGCTCGCGGATCATGGACACCGACTATTCGGCCGAGACCACCGCGCTCGCCAAGGCGCAGATCCTGAGCCAGGCCTCCACCGCGATGCTGGCCCAGGCCAACCAGTCGCAGCAGAACGTGCTCTCGCTGCTGCGCTGATCGGATCGCCCGCGCCTCCCCTTCCCATCGCAAGCGCGCCCCTCGCGCCCGGAGCTGCCCCCGGCTCCGGGCGCCTTTCCTTTTGGAAAAAGACGGGGCGGCTAGGCCCAGTCGCCCAGCAGCGGGGTGAACTCGTCCACCCGGATCATCTGCCACACCCCGCCGGTGAGATAGGGATCGTCAGCCAGAATGGCGCGCGCGGCGGCCTCGTCCTCGGCCTTGACGATGAGCAGCGAGCCGATGATCAGCCCATCGGCGCGCTTCAAGGGCCCGACGATGACGAAATGCTCGGCATTGGCGTGGATGAACTCAAGGTGCGCCGGGCGGTGAATCGCCCTCAGGCGCCCGCCATCCTCCCCGTCGCGGCAGTGAAAGCAGAACATCCGCATCGTCAGGCAGGCCCCCTTGCGCGCGCCCGACAAGGCTAACCGGCCCCGGCCCCATGGGCAAGCCGGCGCATTGCCAAAGCCGCGCTTGCAGCGCAGCCTCGAGCGGTTCACAGGCGCGCTGCCAAGCCCCGAATCGTTTCAGGTGAAACCAGATGGCCGATCTTGCCGCCCCCGCCCCGCTCGACCGCAGCGCGCTGCGCCGCGCCTATGCCCAGGACGAGGAAGCCGTGATCGCCGAGCGGCTTGAACAGGCCGCCCCGGCCGCGCAGGTGCATGGCGCGGCCGCAGCGCTGGCGATCCGCCTGATCGAGGGCGCGCGCGCCCACAAGGCCAGCGGGATCGATGCCTTCCTCCAGCAATATGGCCTTGATAGCGAGGAAGGCATTGCCCTGATGTGCCTGGCCGAGGCGCTGCTGCGGGTGCCCGATGCCGCCACCGCCGATGCGCTGATCCGCGACAAGATCGGCGCGATCGATTGGAGCGAGCACCTGGGCGAAAGTTCCTCGACCTTCGTCAACGCCGCCACCTTCTCGCTGATGCTCTCGGGCGAGGTGCTCGATCCGCCCGATGCGCGCCAGAAGGGGCTGGGCAGCGCCTTGAAGCGCGCGCTCAACCGGCTGGGCGAGCCGGTGGTGCGCACCGCCACCGCCCAGGCGATGAAGATTTTGGGCGGGCAGTTCGTCTTTGGCCGCACCATCGAGGAAGCCCTGCGCCGCGCCGCGCCCGAGCGCGCCCGCGGCATCACCCACAGCTTCGACATGCTGGGCGAGGCGGCGATGACCTTCGCCGATGCCGAGGAATATCGCCGCGCCTATGAGGCCGCGCTCGTGCGTCTCGCCGCGGAAGCGGGCGGCGGGGTGGCGGCGGCGCCGGGCATTTCGGTCAAGCTCTCGGCGCTCCACCCGCGCTATGACGTGCTCCACGCCGAGGAGGCGGTGGCGGCGATGGTGCCGATCGTGCGCGATCTCGCCCGCCGCGCGCGCGATGCCGATATCCACTTCACCATCGATGCCGAGGAGGCCGACCGGCTCGAGCCGAGCCTCGACATCATCGAGGCGCTGGTGGCCGATGACAGCCTGTTCCAGCGCCCCGATGGCAGCCGCTGGGAGGGCTTCGGCCTTGCCATCCAGGCCTATCAGAAGCGCGGGGTGTGGGTGTGCGACTGGGCCGCGCGGCTGGCCCGGCGGCATGGCCGCAAGCTTTTCGTGCGGCTGGTCAAGGGCGCCTATTGGGACAGCGAGATCAAGCGCGCGCAGGTGGGGGGGCACGCCGATTATCCGGTCTTCACCCGCAAGCTCGCCACCGATGTGAGCTATCTTGCCTGCGCCGCGCGGCTGCTGGCGGCAAGCGATGCGATCCGCCCGGCCTTTGCCACCCACAACGCCTATACGATCGCGGCGATAAAGCAACTTGCAGAAGGCAGACCGTTCGAGTTCCAGCGCCTGCACGGCATGGGCGAGGAGGTCTATGCCGCCTTGCGCCGCATCGAGGGCAACCATCCCACCCCGGTCAGGGTCTATGCGCCCGTGGGCGGGCACAAGGAACTGCTCGCCTATCTGGTGCGCCGCCTGCTCGAGAACGGGGCCAATACCAGCTTCGTCAACCGCCTTGCCGATGCCGATATCCCCGCCGCGGCGCTGGTGGGCGATCCGGTGGCCGAGCTTGCCGCGCTCAGCCCCCGGCGCAACCCGGCGATCCCGCTGCCGCGCGATATCTTCGGCGCGCGGCAGAACAGCGCCGGGATCGACCTTGCCGATCCGCTGGTGCGCGCGCCGCTGCTCGCGCGGCTCGACATGCTCGCCCATGTCCAGTGGCGCGCCGCGCCGACCTTTGCCGCGGATGGGGCCGCGCCGGACGAAGCTTTGCCGATCACCGCGCCGCACGATCGCAGCCACATCGTCGGCAGCGTGCGCCCGGCCCGGGCCGATGAGGTGGCGGCGGCCTTTGCCCGGGCGCAGGCGATCCAGCCGGGCTGGGACGCGCTCGGCGGCGAAAAGCGCGCCCTGCTGCTCGAGGAAGCGGCCAACCGCTTCGAGGCCCATGGCGCCGAGCTCATCAGCCTCGCCCAGCGCGAGGCCGGCAAGACCCTCGTCGATGCCGTGCTCGAGCTGCGCGAGGCGGTCGATTTCCTGCGCTACTATGCCGCCGAGGCGCGGCGCCACTTTGCCGCCCCGCTGGTCCTGCCCGGGCCGACCGGCGAGGACAATCGCCTCAGCCTGCACGGGCGCGGGGTCTTTGCCACGATCGCACCGTGGAACTTCCCGCTGGCGATCTTCACCGGCATGGCCGCCGCGGCACTGGCTGCCGGCAATGCGGTGCTGGCCAAGCCCGCGCCGCAGACCCCGCTGATCGCAGCCTTCGCGGTCGAGCTGTGCCACGAGGCCGGCATTCCGCCCGAGGCGCTGCAACTCGTGCCCGGCGGGGCCGAGGTCGGCGCGATGCTCACCGCCGATCCGCGCCTTGCCGGGGTGGCCTTCACCGGATCGACCGCCACGGCCCGCGCGATCAACCGGGCGCTGGCCGCCCGCGAGGGGCCGATCGCCACGCTGATCGCCGAGACCGGCGGGCAGAACGCGATGATCGTCGATTCCTCGGCCCTGCCCGAACAGGTGGTGCGCGACGTGCTGGCAAGCGCCTTCCAGAGCGCCGGCCAGCGCTGTTCGGCGCTCAGGGTGCTCTATCTCCAGGAAGACGTCGCCGATGCCATGCTGGCGATGATCCGCGGCGGCTTTGAGGCGCTGCACGTGGGCGATCCCACCCGGCTTGCCACCGATGTCGGCCCGGTGATCGACGCGGCCGCGCAGCGCCGGCTCGAGGCGCATATCGCCGCCTGCACCGCGCGCGGCTGGCCGGTCGCGCGTCTGCCGCTCCCGCCCGAGGCGGCGCGGGGCTGCTTCGTTGCCCCCACGATCGTCGAAGTGCCCGGGATCGAGGTGCTCGAGGAGGAGCATTTCGGCCCCGTGCTCCACGTCGCGCGCTTTGCCGCAGGGACAATCGCGGCGGTGATCGAGGCCATCAATGCCACCGGCTATGGCCTCACCCTGGGCCTCCACAGCCGCATCGCCGCCACCCACCGGCTGGTGGCCGCGCGCGCGCGGGTCGGCAATCTCTACATCAACCGCAACCAGATCGGCGCGGTGGTGGAAAGCCAGCCCTTCGGCGGCGAGGGCCTTTCGGGCACCGGGCCCAAGGCGGGCGGGCCGCATTACCTCACCCGCTTTGCCACCGAGCGGGTGGTGACGATCGACACCACCGCCGCCGGGGGCAATGCCAGCTTGCTTGCAAGCTGAAACATTGCCGCGGTAAGCCATGGCGCCATGAGGGCATGGCTCAACCGCCTGGCGCTGGCATTGGCGCTGGCGCTGCTATGGGCAGCGCCGGGTGCGGCCGCGGTGCGGCTCCATTTCCATTCCTTCAATGGCTCGGTGCTGGCCGGGCGCTATCCCCATGCCTTCATCGTGCTCGAGGGCACGCTCGAGGAAAGCGGGAAGGTGGTGAGCGAGAATTACGGCTTTTCCGCCCGCAGCGTCGGCCCGGCGGTGCTTTCCGGCCCGGTTGAACACATGGTGATGAGCGAAAAGCCGGCGCAGATCGCCAGGACCAACCGGCACTTCACCATCACCCTCAGCGATGCCCAGTATCACCGCATCATCGCCGAGGTGCGCGCCTGGCAGAACGCGCCGGGCAAGTTCTACGATCTGGAAAATCGCAACTGCATCCACTTCGTCGGGCGCATAGCCGAGCTGGTGGGGCTCAGGGTCGATTATCCGCGCGAGATGCTGCGCCGCCCGAAGAAGTGGCTCAACCACATCGCTGCGCTCAACCCGGCGCTGGGGGCAAGGCCGCTCTGACCCGCGCGGGCCGAGGGGGATATGTCCCGCGCGCGCCCTTGCCCCGGCGCGCGGCATCGGCAATCCACGTGCCCATGGCGATTCTCTCCGACCGCTGGATCCGCAAGCGCGCGCTCGAGGACGGGATGATCGAGCCTTTCGTCGAGGCCCAGCGGCGCGACGGGGTGATCTCCTATGGCCTTTCCTCCTATGGCTATGACGCCCGGGTGGCCGATGAGTTCAAGATCTTCACCAATGTCGATTCGGCGGTGGTCGATCCCAAGGATTTTGCCGCCAATTCCTTCGTCGATCGCCAGACCGATGTCTGCGTGATCCCGCCCAATTCCTTCGCGCTGGCCCGCACGGTCGAATATTTCCGCGTGCCCGAGGATGTGCTGGTGATCTGCCTCGGCAAATCGACCTATGCCCGCTGCGGGATCATCGTCAATGTGACCCCGCTCGAGCCGGGCTGGGAAGGGCACGTGACGCTCGAATTTTCCAACACCACCCCGCTGCCGGCGAAGATCTATGCCCATGAGGGCGCCTGCCAGTTCCTGTTCCTCAAGGGCAATGAGCGCTGCGAGGTGAGCTACCGTGACCGCGCGGGCAAATATATGGGCCAGCGCGGGGTGACGCTGCCGCGGCTGTGAGGGGCGCGGCTGGGGAGGCTGCGCCGCTGCCGCGCTGGACTTGGCCGCCGCGCGCGCGCATCAGGCAGCACGAAGGAGAGACCCGATGCACAGCCGTGAATTCGATATCATCGTCTATGGCGCCACCGGCTACACCGGGCGGCTGGTGGCCGAATATCTCGCCCAGCACTATGGGGCGCGCGATGACGGCCCGAAATGGGCGATGGCCGGGCGCAGCCTGACCAAGCTCGCCGAAGTGCGAGGGTCCATCGGCGCACCCGCCGATACCCCGCTGATCGCCGCCGATGCGGAGGACGAGGCCGCGCTCGCGGCGATGTGCGCGCGCACGAAGGTGGTGCTCACCACCGTCGGCCCCTACCAGCTTTACGGCGACAAGCTGGTCGCCGCCTGCGTTGCCACCGGCACCGACTATGCCGACCTGTGCGGCGAGCCGGCGTGGATGGCCGAGAAGATCGCCCAGCACCACGAGGCCGCCAAGGCCTCGGGCGCGCGCATCTGCTTTTCCAGCGGGTTCGATTCGATTCCCTTCGATCTGGGCGTGATGATGACGCAGCAAGCCTGCGTGGCGCGCTTCGGCAGGCCCGCCCCGCGCATCCGCGCCCGGGTGCGCGCGATGCAGGGCAGCTTCTCGGGCGGCACCGCGGCAAGCCTCACCGCGACGATGAAGGCGGCGGCCAAGAACCCTTCGCTCATCGGTCTGTTGCGCGATCCCTTTGCGCTGTGCCCGGGCTTTGACGGGCCGGATCAGCCCTCGGGCATGATCCCCGCTTACGAGGCCGATCTCGGCAAGTGGGCCGCGCCCTTCGTGATGGCGCCGATCAACACCAAGAATGTCCACCGCACCAACTTCCTCCTCGGCCATCCCTGGGGCAGCGATTTTCGCTATGACGAGATGGTGCTCACCAGCCCGGGCGAGGCCGGCAAGGCCGCGGCCCAGGCGGCGCTCGAACTGATGAAGAACCCCTTCGGTGCGCGTCCGCCCAAGCCCGGCGAGGGGCTGAGCAAGGAGGAGCGCGAGAGGGGCTTTTACGACATCCTGTTCGTGGCCGAGATGCCCGATGGGGCGCGCCTGCACTATGCCGTCAAGGGCCGCTATGATCCGGGCTATGGCTCGACCAGCCGGATGCTGGCCGAAACCGGCATGGCGCTTTTGTCCTGCGACAAGCCCGGCGGGATCGGCACCCCCGGCGCCTTCCTCGGCGAAGCGCTGGTGCGCCGGCTCGCCGAACACGCCGAAATCACCTTCGCGCCCGAGGATTGACCGCAAAAAAGGGGCAAGCGGCCCGCCCGCCTGCCCCCTCCTTGCGCCCTTGGGCGACCCTTGGGCGACCCTTGGGCGCGCCCATCCGGGCATGCGCGCCTGAGAAGCCTCTAGAAGCTCAGGCGCAGGCTGGCGCGGATGTTGCGCCCCAGCACGGGGACGAAATCCTTGGTGAAGCTGGCGTGGCGCCGGCCGACCACGTCGAAGATATTGTCCGCGGCGAGTTGCAGCGTGACATTGCGGTTGTCCGCCAGCGGGCGCCAGGCGATGAGCGCGTTGACGAGCGCAAAGCTGCCGGTCTCGGTCTCGAACGGGGCAACGCGATCCTGCCGGTCGAACCACTGCACCTCGCCGCGCAGATCGAAAGCCCGCGTTTGCGCCTCGAGTGCGCCGAGCAGGCTCAGCGGCGGGATGCGCGGCACGGCGGTGCCATCATCGAGCTCAGCCTCGACATAGGAGGCAGCAAGATCGGTCTTGAGGCGCACGCCGCCGGTGTCGATCAGGGGGAAGGACAGCTCGGCCTCGAAGCCCCAGAAATCGGCATCCTGCTGGAGATACTGGAACACCGGAAGCTCGTCTTCCTCCGCCCCGGTGGCCTCGAGGAAGATGTAATTGTCGAACCACTGGCGATAGGCGGTAAGCGCAAAGGTGCCCGCCCCGATCCGCCCGCGGGCATAGGCTTCAAGCCCCCAGGCGCGCTCGGTGCGCAGATCGGGATTGCCGATCTCGAAGGCCTGGGTGGCGATGTGGGGGCCATCGGAAAGCAGCTCCTCGGCGCTCGGCGCGCGCGCGGCGCGCGAGCCGTTGAGGCCGATGCGCACCCCCTCGATCCCCTCATAGACCAGGCCGAGCGCGCCCGAGAAGGTCTCGTAATCGCGCGCGAGCCCGAGCGTCTGGGCCTTGACCTTGGTGAACTCGGCGCGCGCGGCGGCCTCGATCTGCACCGGACCGGTGCCCAGCTCCTGATGGGTGAAGAGGGCGAACTGATCGGTGAGATTGGGCGGCACATAGGCCTCGGCCCCGACGGCGGAAAAGTCGCGGTGGAAATATTGCACCCCGCTCGCCCCGCGCAGCATGCCGGCGGTGTTCTGCACCAGCTCGGCGCGCCCCTCGATGCTGGTCGAATCGAACACCGTTCCCACCTCGGCGCCCTCGAACTCGGTGTGGGTGTAGTCGGAATAGCCAACCCTGAGCTTCAGGCGCTCGAAGGCGCCGGCGCCAAGGAAGATATCGCCCTTGAAGTCGGCGCGGAATTGCTCAAGGCCGATGCTGACCAGTTCCTCGCCCTCGCCCTCGCCGCCTTCTTCCTCGGCGCTTTCCTCGCCGTGATGGTGGTGGCCCGCGCCGGGGCGGATGGGAACGCCATAGTCGCTGTCGTAATATCCCAACGCCACCCCGAAGGTGCTCTCGCCCAGCACCAGCCCGAGCCCGGCGTTCACCGTCCAGCTTTCCACCCCGGTGCCCGGCACGCGGCCGCGCCGATTGGCCGCTTCGCGCAGTTCGGCAGCTTCCTCGAGCGCGCCTTCCTCCTCCTCCTCATCGGCATCGGCGAGCAGATCGGCGCGCAGGGCCGGGGCGACCTGGAAGCCGCCGATGCGGATATCGCCAGACTTGCGCCACGAGCCATCGAGGTGGAACACGAGGTTGCTGGCAAGGCCGACATCGAGGCTCGCCGCGGCGCTGCGGCTGTCGGCGGCGCTGTCGATCCCGGCAAGGGCATCGAGGTGGAAGGCCTCATCGGGCATCCGGGTGGGGATGCGCTTGTCGATCACGTTGACCGCGCCGCCGATCGCCTGGCTGCCGTAGAGCAGCACCGCCGGGCCGCGCAGCACCTCGATGCGCTCGAGCGTGATCGGCTCGATGGTGGTGGCATGATCGACCGAGGTGTTGGACACATCGGCGGTGCCGACCCCGTCGAACAGCACCCGCACGCGCTCGCCCTGCTGGCCGCGCAGCACCGGACGCGAGGCGCCGGGGGCAAAGCCGGTGGCCGAAACCCCGGGAATCTTGGCGAGCAGATCGCCGATCTGGCCGGTCACCGCCTCGCGCTGGATCTCGCGCACCTCGAGCACGCTGGTGCCGGCAAGGACGTCAAGCTCCTTGACCCCGGAGGCGCTGACGATGATCGTCTGGTCGGCGCCCTCACCCTGGTTGTGAAGATCATCCTCCAGCGGCGGCATCTCGCCCGCGCGCGCTTGGGCCGAGGCCGGGGCGGGCACGAGCGCAAGGCCGAGGCCGAACGAAAGCGCGAGGGCAAGATGGGAGGATGCCTGCTGCAACGAGCGGTTGATCATGGTGCTTCCCGTTTGTGTGAATGTGATAACGTATCACGTCCCTAGCGCGAGCGGCGCCTAGTGCAAGCGCGAAATCGGACAAATGGTGGCCGGGGTTCGATGAGCGGCGAGGATGTTGCGACCGGTCGGCGCGCGCGCCAGCCGGGCGCACGCAACGCCCGCGGTGCCGGTCAGGCGCGCAGCTGGCGCTCGGCCCCGACGGCCTCGGCGATCATGCCGGCCACGGCCTCGGCCGGCACGGGCCGCGAGAACAGGTAGCCCTGGATGTTCTGGCACCCCTCGCGTGCCAGCACCTCGAACTGCGCCATGTCCTCGACCCCCTCGGCCAGCGTTTCCATCCCCAGCGCATCGGCCAGCGTGGTGATCGCGCGGATCACCGCGTGGCCATTGGTGCTGGTGCCCAGATCGGCCACGAAACTCTTGTCGATCTTGACCTTGTCGAAAGGGAAGGAGCGCAGGTAGCTGAGCGAGGAATAGCCGGTGCCGAAATCATCGAGTGCAATCTTGATCCCGAGATTGCGCAGCGAATGCAGCGTCACAAGCGTGGCATCGACATCGGCGATGAAGATGCTCTCGGTGATCTCCAGCTCGAGCCTGCCGGGCGCCAGCCCGCTTGCCGAAAGTGCGGAGAGCACCGTGGCGGCAAGGCCCGGCGCGGCAAATTGCCGCGGCGAGACATTGACCGCGACCGAAATATCAGAAGGCCAGGTGCTGGCCTGGCGGCAAGCCTCGCGCAGCACCCATTCGCCGATCTGAATGATCAGTCCGGTTTCCTCGGCAAGGGTGATGAACTCGGCCGGGCTCACCCGCCCGCGCTCGGGATGATCCCAGCGGATCAGCGCCTCGAACCCGGTAAGGCGCTGCTGCACCACGCTGTAGAGCGGTTGGAAATGCAGCGCGAACTGGCCTTCGCGGATGGCGCTGCGCAGATCGACCTCGAGCTGGCGGCGGCGGCGCGCGGCCTCATCCAGCCCGGGCTCGAAGAAGTGATAGCCGGCCTTGCCCTCGTGCTTGGCGCGGTAGAGCGCCAGATCGGCATTCCGCATCAGGGTGACGCCATCTTCGCCATCGCCGGGGGCAAGCGCGATGCCGATGCTGGCGCTGCACGGCGCAGCCTGGCCGTTGATGGTGATCGGGCGGTCGAAACTGGCCTGCAGCCGATCGGCAATCGCGGCGAGGTTGGCCTTTTCGTCGATGCCATCGATCAGCACCGCGAATTCATCGCCCCCGAGGCGCGCGACCAGCGCCTCGGGCAGGTCCTCGGCGATATGCGCGGCCACCAGCTTGAGCAGCGCATCGCCCGCCGGGTGGCCGAGCGTGTCGTTGACCAGCTTGAAATCATCGAGATCGACATAGGCGACCAGCACCTTCTCATCGCTCGCGCGGCGGGCGAGCGCATTGGCGAGCTGTTCGGTAAAGAGCTTGCGGTTGGGCAAGCCGGTGAGTCCGTCGTGCAGGCCCACATGGATGATCTGCCGCTCGCGCTCGGCAATCGCTGCCACCATCTGGTTGAAGCTTTGCGCAAGGCGCCCGATCTCGTCTTCGGTACGCACCGCCAGGCTGACCTCGCGCCCCGCGCCGATCATCCGGGTGGCGGCATCGAGTTCGGCGAGCGGCTCGGTCACCGAACGCGCCACCCGCCAACTCAGCCCCACCGCGAGCGCGATCCCACCCACCGCCAGGGCGGCGAGCAGCGTCTTGAGCCCGGCATAGGCTGCCAGCGACTGCGCCAGCGCATGGCGCAGCACCAGCCGCGGGGCGATGCCGTCCTGCAGCACCGGCAGATCGGAGAAGTGATGGAGGAAGCGCTGGCCCCCGACCTCGTGCTCGAACACCGCGCCGGCCCGCGCCCGGCGCTGCCAGGCCGGGGCGGCTGCGGCATCGACCACCTCGGCCTCGAGCGCGATCGGCGCCAGCTCGACCAGCCGGTCAAGCTCGACGCGGTTCATGGGCTGGGCGATCACCAGCCAGCCGATCAGATCGGGCGCCTCGATCGGCGCGGCGGCGGCGAGCGCCAGCCCCTTGCTGGCAGCAATGATCCCGAGCGGCTGGCCGGCATCGAGCCGCGCCATCAGCGCCTGCGGATCGGCAATCGCGGTATCGCCCGCGCCGATCACCTCGCCCTCGAGCGTGAGCACGAAAGCGTTGTCGCTGCGCACCCGCGCCTCGAGGCTGGCCAGCGCGCTCGATATGGTCGGCGCATCGGCGGTGGCCACCGCCTCGCGAAAGCCGAAATCGCGCGCCAGCACGGCGGCCTCATCGCCCATCTGGCGCGCGCGGGCGGCAAGGATCTCGTCGAACACCCGGGCATTGGCGGCCATGTCGCGCGCCGCGCTGGCCTCGGCAAAGCGGGCAAGGCCGCCCGCCGCCAGACTCACCACCAGCGCCAGCACCACGGCAAACAGCGTGCCGTAAAGCACCGCGATGCGGGTGCTGAGCGCGCCGAAGCCGCGCATCAGGGGCCAAGTCTTCCTCACCGCAGGCTGACCTTGAGCCGCTCGGTCTGCGCTGTGCCGGAAAGGGTGATGGCGGAGGTGATTTCATTACCCGGCGCGCGCAGCTGCGGGTGCCACACCGTCAGCCTCGCCGCGCCCTGCGGCACGCCGGCCAGCGTGACAAAGCCGTTATGATCGGTCTTGGCGGCAAAGGGCGTGTCGGTGACGCGGATATAGCCGCGCATCTCATCGTGGATGTTGCAGCCCAGCTTGACGCTGACCGCTACGGGGAAGGTGTGGGTGCGGGTCTGGTCGCGCCCGTAAAGCTCGATCTCGAAGCGCGCCGCCTTGGAGAAGCTGTAGATCGAATGGCGCACATTATCGAGATTGGGAAAGGCCACGGTGCTGCCGCGGGCGACGATCAGGGTGCCGGGGAGGAACTGCCGGTCTTTTTGCACCATGCCCATCTTCCAGGGGAAGCGGATCGGGCCGGCTGGCGCGCGCGGGCTGCGCAGCTCGACCACCGCATCGCGCACCGGCAGGCCCGCCGCGTCCACCACCTGCACGCGGAGACTCGCCGGAGCAGCAGCGCGCGCGGCAAGGCCAAGGCCCGCCGCAGCAACGAGCGCGCAAAGGACAAGGGCAACAAGGCGCAAGGGCAAGACAGGACGCGCAAGCATGGCGGCGCGTTAGCCCGTTTCTCTTAAGATTTCCTCGCCACAAGGTTTAGGCAGCATTTACCAGATGCCGATAATGGGGCGGGCATGTCGATCATGGCCCCTTGCCTTGCCGCGCTGTGCAGCCTTGCAGGCCATGCTGCATCCGCCGAACCGCAGATCGCCTACGAGCCGGTGATCGATGCCGCGCCGGTCGCCCCGCCCGCGCAGCCGCGCGAGCCTGTCGCGCCCGCGGCGATGGCGCGCGCGCTTGCCCCACTCGCAGGCGAAAGCGCGCTTGGCGATGCGGGCTTGCGGCTCGGCCGGGTCGAGCTGTTCAAGGGCGGCAAGCTGCTGCTCACCAACGGGGTTGCCACCGCCGAAGGCTCCTCGGGCGGGGGGCTGGCGCGCTGGGCCACGATCGGCGGGCGGCAGATGCCCGGCGGGATCGGCGCCTCGCTTCATGCCAGCGCGATCGAGCTGGCCGATTATGGCTGGCGTTCCTATGGCGTGCTGGTGGGCGTGGGCGACCGGCTCGAACTGTCCTACGCCCGCGCCGATTTCGATACCCGCAAGGTGGGCGCCCTCCTCGGGATCGGCGAGGGCTACGCCTTCAATCTCGATACTTTCGGGGCCAAGCTGCGCCTTGCCGGCGATCTCGTCTATGGCGCTGCGGCGATGCCGCAGATCGCCATCGGCATCGAGCACAAGCGCAGCCGCGACGGCGGCCTGGTGCGCGCGCTGGGCGCCGCCGCGGCGAGCGGCACCGATGTCACCCTCTCGGCCACCAAGCTGCTGCTTGGCCACAGCCTGCTTGCCAATGCCACGCTGCGCTATACCAAGGCGAACGAGCTCGGCCTGCTCGGCTTCGGCGCCGCCGGGGCGGGCCACGAGCTGCATTTTGAAGGCTCGCTTGCCTACCAGCTTTCGCGCCGCGCGGTGGTGGGGGCGGAATACCGCTCCAAGCCCGACAATCTCGGCCTTGGCGAAGATGACTGGATCGACCTTTTCGCCGCCTATGCGCTCACCCGCCACCTCACCGTGACCGCGGCCTATGTCGATCTTGGCGCGATCGCGACCATTCCCGGCCAGCGCGGCGGCTTCCTCTCCGCGCAGGTCGCCTTCTGACACCGCGCAAAGGAGCCATGCCAATGCTGCTCGCCACCGCCACCGCCGCGCTGATGCTGCTGCAACAGGCCCCCGCCGAGGGCACCGACTGGGACGCCGAATTCGGCATCGAGGCCAAGGTGCGCGATCCGCTGACGGGCGAGTTTCCGGTTGCGCCCTACCAACAGTCCAACGCCAATGCCGGCGCCATCCCCTATGCCAGCCCGGCGCTCGTCGCGGCTTTCGGCGGGCGCGAGGGCATCTTGCGCATCGCCGCGCGCACGGTGGAGCTGAGCGAAGCCGATCCGCGCATCGCCGCGATCTTTGCCAGCCATGACATGGTGCGGCTCAAGCGCACGCTGGGCGAGCAGCTGTGCTACCTCATCGGCGCGGGCTGAAACTACACCGGGCGCGACATGCGCAGCGTCCATGCAGACATGGGCCTGACCAAGGCCGATCTCAACGCGCTGGTGGAGAATCTCCAGGCCGCGATGCGCGAGGCCGGCGTGCCCTTTGCTGCGCAGAACCGCCTGCTCGCCAAGCTGGCGCCGATGGCGCGCGAGGTGGTGACGCGCTGAGCGCCTCGCGCAACAGCCCGCTGGGTTTCAACCCTCATCGAGGTGAAAATCTGGAGCGGGCGAAGGGATTCGAACCCTCGACCCCAACCTTGGCAAGGTTGTGCTCTACCCCTGAGCTACGCCCGCTCGCTGATCGCTCCGGCCGCGCGCCAGGGCGCGGTATCTGCCGGAGAGGCGGCGCGATTAGCAGCGGCTCTGCCTGCCTGCAAGCGCAAATTTGCCCCTTCATCAGGCTTGATCGCCGGCAGCGCCTCGGCCAACCGCAAGGCCCTTCACATCGGCGCCGCCTGCCCCCACATTGCCCCTGCGCAGGGACGCGGCGCCGGCACGGTGCGCGCGCGGGAAGCAAGGAGCAGACAACTTGGCCAGCATGGGTTTGAGCATCGATGAGCAAAAGGCGGTCGAACGCTTCCGCAAGGCAGTGGTCGAACCCTCGCAGACCAAGCTCGTCATCCTCGATTTCTGGGCCGAATGGTGCGGGCCGTGCAAGGCGCTCGCCCCGGTGCTCGAGAAGGTCGCGGCCGATTATGCCGCCAAGGGCGTGGTGCTGGCCAAGATCAATGTCGATGAGGAACAATTCATCGCCGCGCAGTTCCAGGTGCGCTCGATCCCCACGGTCTATGCCATCTTCCAGGGCCAGCCGATCGCCGATCTCACCAATGCCCGCAGCGAATCGCAGCTGAAGGCGATCCTCGACCAACTGCTCGCGCAATTGCCGGTGGCGGGCGGCGAGGCCGGGGCGCCCGCGGGGCCTTCGCCCGCCGAGATCGCGCAATTCGTCAAGATGGGCGAGGATGCCCTTGCTGCGGGCGATGCAATGCGCGCGGGGAGCATCTTTGCCCAGATCACCGAATTTGCCCCCGATAATGCCGCCGCCCATGCCGGGCTGGTGCGCGCGCTCGTTCTCCAGGGCAAGATCGAGGAAGCGCGCGGCGCCATGGCGGTGATCGAGGCCGATCCCAAGCTCGCCGCCGATCCCGCGGTTGCCCCGGCGCGCGCGGCGCTCGAGCTGGCCGGCACCAAGGTGGATGAGGGCGAGCTTGCATCCCTGCGCGCCGCCGCCAGGGCCGCGCCCGAGGACATGGCCGCGCAGTTCGCCTTTGCCGAGGCGGCCTTTGCCGCGGGCCTGCGCGACGAGGCGGCCGACACCCTGCTGGCCATGGTCGCGGCCGACCGCGACTGGAACGAGGGCGCGGCGCGCGCCAAACTGCTCAAGATCTTCGAGGCCACAGGGCTCGAGGACGAATGGGTCAAGGGGGTGCGGCGGCGGCTCTCGCGCATCCTGTTCGGGTGAGCCTGGCTGCGTGACGATGCGGCTTTCCATCTTCCCGCTTTCTGGCGCGGTGCTGTTTCCCGGGATGCAGCTGCCGCTCCACATCTTCGAGCCGCGTTACCGCGCGCTGGTGGGCGATGCGCTGATCCGTGATCGCCAGATCGCGATGATCCAGCCGCAGCGCCCCTATGAGGGCGCGCCGCTCTACCGGGTCGGCTGCGTCGGGCGGATCGGCGAGGTGCAGGCGCTCGACGATGGGCGCTACAACCTCATCCTCGAAGGCGTGGCCCGCTTCCGCATGGTGCGCGAGCTGGAGGTGACCACCTCCTTCCGCCAGATCGAGGCGGAAATCTATGACGAGGACGAGGAGGAAACCCTGAGCCATGCCGAGCGCGGCGGGTTCGAGCGCGCGGCGCGGCGCTTTGCCGATGCCCAGGGCTACAGCGTCGATTGGGATTCGGTTGCCCGCCTCGATGACCGCGCGCTCATCAACGGGGTCTCGCAGATCGCCCCCTTCGATCCGGCGAGCAAGCAGGCGCTGCTCGAGGCCGAAACCCTTTCCGAGCGCTGCGAGCTCCTGGTGCAGCTGATGCAGTTCTACGGCCGCCACGACGGCAGCGAGGATATCGTCACGCTGCAATAGCGCATCGGCCCGGCGCAGCGCACGAGCCGATTAATCTTGACCTTATCAACGGTATTATTCCGGGACTGGGCGGCTGAAGCGGGTCGCGGTTCGCGGCTGGCCGTGCCAGGACAGGGTGCGTGCGCCGCTCGGGCGCAGGCGACTCACAGGCTTTTCGGAGATGCCCGCTTCTGACGCCATCGCACGGCACAGCGGCCTGATCGGCCACACCGGCTTTGTCGGTTCGGCGCTCGCGCGCCAGGCGGGTTTTGCGCGCTGCTACAACCGCGCCAATATCGCCAGCATCGCGGGCGAGAGCTTCGGCACGCTGGTCTGCGCCGCCGCGCCGGGATCGATGCTCACCGCCAACCGCGCGCCTGACGAGGACCGCGCCCGGATCGAAGCGCTGATCGCGGCGCTCGAACAGGTGCACGCCGAGCGCTTCGTGCTGGTCTCGACCATCGCGGTGCTCGCCGATTTTGCCGGGGGGGATGACGAGGGCACCAGCGCCTTCCAGCAAAAGCTCGCCTATGGCCGCCACCGGCGGATGCTCGAGGCCTTCATCGAGAGCCATTTTGCCGGCCACCTCATCATTCGCCTGCCCGCGCTGTTCGGGCCGGGGCTCGTCAAGAACTTCGTCTTTGACCTCATGAACCCGGTGCCGAACCTCATCGGGGCCGCGCGCCTCGGCGATCTTGTCGCCCGGCTCGCTCCCCCGCTCGCCGCGCTGCTGGCGCGGCTCTATGCCCCCGATCCGCTCACCGGGATGCTGCGGCTCGATCGGGCTGCGCTCAACGCCGATCCGCGCCGCCGCGCGCTCGAGGAGGCGCTCGAAGCGCTGGGGGCCAGCGCCACCTTCTTCCACCACCCCGCCACCACCTACCAATATTATCCGGTGATGCGGTTGTGGCAGGATATCGCCATCGCGCGCGAGGCCGGGCTGACCCATCTCCACCTCGCGCCCGAACCGCTCAGCGCCGCGGCGATCCATGAGCGCCTGCTGGGCCGGCCCATGCCGCAGACGGGCGCGCGGCTCCACCGCGAGGACATGCGCACCCGCCATGCCGGCCTGTGGGGGGCCGAGGGGCCCTACCAGTTCGGCGCTGCTGCCACGCTCGATCGCCTCGCCGCCTTCCTTGCCGGTGAAAGGGTGCCGGCATGAGGCTCGCCATGTCGAATATCGCGTGGGCACCCGAGGAGCGCCTTGCGGCCTATGAGTGCCTCGCCGCGGCGGGGCTGACCGGGCTGGAGATCGCCCCGGGGCTGTTCTTCCACGCCGCCGAAGACCCGTTCCGGCCCGATCCCGTGAGCGCGCGCACCGCGCTTGCCGAGATCGCCGCTGCAGGGCTTGCGCTCGTTTCGATGCAATCGCTGCTGTTCGGCGTGGCGGGGGCGCGCCTGTTCGGCCCGCCGGAGGCGCGCGCCGCCTTCAGGGCCGGGATGATCCGCGCCATCGACCTTGCCGAGCGCTTTGCCATTCCCAATCTCGTGTTTGGCGCGCCCACCCAGCGCCGCGTGCCCGAGGGCCTTGCGCGCGAGGCCGCGCTGGCCGAGGCCGCGGCCCTGTTTGCCGAGCTGGGCGCGCGCGCCGCGGCGGCCGGCACGCACCTTGCGATCGAGGCCAACCCGGCGGCCTATGGCACCAATTTCCTCACCAGCCTGGCCGAGGCCGAAGCCTTCGTGGCGCTGGTCGATCACCCGGCAGTCATGCTCAACCTCGATCTCGGGGAGATGCACATGAACGGCAGCCTTGCGACGCTGCCGCAGCGTCTGCCGCGGCTCGCCGCGCGCCTCGGCCATGTCCATGTCAGCGAGCCCGAGCTGGCCCCGGCCCCGGCCGATGCGGCGGCGCTGGCAGAGGTGCTGCGCGGCCTTGCCGCAGCGGGCTATGGCGCGGCGGTCTCGATCGAGATGAAGCGGCCCCAAGGCGGTCTTGCCGAGGTGGGCCACATGGCCGAACGCCTCGCCGCCGCGGCGCGTGCCGCCGCCGCGCCCATTCCCACCGAGGTTGCCTCGGAGCGCCGCGATGCGTGAGCCCGATCCTGGCCAGTTCGGCCCGCGGCGCGAGGACGTGCTCGTCTCGGTCTGCCTTGCCGAGCTTTCCCCCGGCGCGGAGACCTTCGCCAAGCTGCGCGCGCTGGCCGCGCGGCTCGATGCCGCCTTCCGCTTCCGCGAGATCGTGCTGGTGGTGGACGAGACCGCGCGCGAGGCCTTCCTCCCGATCATCGCCGAGCTTGCCAATCTGCGCCTGTTCGTGGTGCGGCGCGGCACCGAATATTACCAGCGCCGGGTGATCGCCGCCGAGGAGGCGATCGGCGATCTGGTGCTGATCGGCCATCTCGACGAGCTGGCCCGGCTCGATCTCATCGCCTTTCTTGACCTTGCCGAGCGCGAGAATGCCGTGGCCATGGCCTTCCGCCCGGCGCGCCGGCCGATAAAGCGCCTGCTCGCCTGGCCCTTCATCGCGCTGGGCAAGCTCGCCGGGTTCCATGTCGATCCCAGCGATTTCCAGTCGCTCGCCGTGCCGCGCACCGCGCTCAACCTGCTGCTCGCGCACGAGGAGCCGCGCCTCGCGCTGCGCTTTCCCCCGCGCGATCCGCGCCTTGCGGTCGAATGGTTGCGCACGGGTGAGAACGTCGAAAGCCGCAATGCCTTCATCGGCCTTGCCCGCCGGGCGCAGCTGTTCCAGACCCTGCTCGTCCACCTCACGCCGGCGGTGCTCAGCCTGGTCTCGCTCACCTCGGCGCTGCTCGCGGCGCTCGGCCTTGCCTATGGCACCTATGTCGGCGTGGTCGCGCTGGTGCAGGAGGCGCTCGCCCCCGGCTGGCTCACCACCAATGCGATGCTGGCGGCGAGCGCGGCCTTCATGGGCTTTTCCACCCTCGGGCTCAGCCTCGGCCTCCAATATCTGCTGCGCCAGCAGGCCCGCAGCCGCGCCGCCCCCGCGCCCGAGGAGGTCAACCAGGTCGATCTCTACGCCCAGGTCGCCTTCGATCTCAACGTCGCGCAGGATCGGGGCGCGGGCTGATGGCACGCGCGCGCGCCACCAGCCACGATCACCTGGTGATCGGCGGGGGCTTTTACGGCTGCTGCCTCGCGCTCTATCTGCGCGCGCTGGGGCACAAGGTGGTGCTCGTCGAGGCCGAGCCGGCGCTGATGCAGCGCGCCTCGCGGGTCAACCAGGCGCGGGTGCACACCGGCTTTCACTATCCCCGCTCGGCCCCCACCGCGGTCAAGTCGATGCTGCTCCACCGGCGCTTCATCGCCGATTTTCCCGAGGCGATCTGCGACGATTTCCAGATGCTCTATGCCATCGCCCGGCGCCGCTCGAAGGTCACCGCCAAGAAGTTCTATCGCATGTTCCGCGATATGGGCGCCCCGATCGCGCCGGCCGAACCGGGCCAGCGGGCGCTGTTCGATCCCGAACTGATCGAGGAGGTCTTCGCCTGCCGCGAGGTTGCCTTCGATCACCGCGTGCTCGCCCGCAGGCTTGGCGCAAGGCTCGATGCCGCCGGGGTGGAGCTGCGCCTCGGCACCGCGGTGGTGGCGCTGGCCGAGCACGCCGATGGCATCGTCGCCCACCTTGACGATGGCAGCGAGATCAGCGCGCGCCGGGCCTTCAACACCACCTATGCCCAGGTCAACACCCTGCTCGCCCGCGCCGGCCTGCCCGAGGCGCGGCTCAAGCACGAGATCGCCGAACTGGCGCTGATCACCCCGCCGCCCGCGCTCGCGCGCGTGGGGGTGACGGTGATGGACGGGCCGTTCTTTTCGGCCATGCCCTATCCTGCCGCTTCGCTCCATTCCTTCACCCACGTGCGCTACACCCCGCACCAGAGCTGGGCCGACAATCCGCGCGCGCGAGATCCCTATCGCCACCTTGCCGAGGCCCCGCGCGAGAGCCGCTTTGCCTTCATGCAGCGCGATGCGCAGCGCTATCTGCCCTGCCTTGCCGAGGCGCGCCACGAAGGCTCGCTCTACGAGATCAAGACCGTGCTGATCCGCAACGAGGGCGATGATGGCCGCCCGATCCTGTTCCACCAGGAACCGCCGGGCAGCCGGGTGATCTCGATCCTCGGCGGCAAGATCGACAATATCTATGATCTCATCGAGGCGGTGCGCCTGGCCGCGCCCGAATTTGCCGGGATCGATGGCGGCTGGCTGAGCGGGCGGATCAATGCCTGAGCCGCCGCGCGCCGCAGCCCCGCGCCGGGGGGGGCTTTCGGGTCTTGCCGGCGGGCCAAGCCTGCTTGCCCTTGCCGCGGCGCTGATCGCACTGCGCGCGCTGGCGCTCTATCATGGGCACAGCCTCAATTCGATCGATGGGGCGCTCCAGACCTGGTTCGCGCTCGATCACTTTGCGCGCGGCGAGGCGCTGGGCAGCGCCTTCCAGTCCTATCTCGGGATCACCATGATGCTGGCGTTGGTGCCGCTCTATATGGCGTTCGGCCAGACCCTGATGGCCGCGAGCCTGGCCGCGCAGATCGCGGTGGTGGCAGGGGCGATGGCGAGCGCCTGGGCGATCGTCTGGCTGCTGCGCCCGGTGCCGCGCGCCGCGCGCGCGCCCGCGGCGATCCTCGCCGTGTTCCTGTTCTTCGGCCTTGGCCCGCTGGTCACGGCGGGGCTGGGGCTGGCCTATCCGCTCAGCCTCGATCCCGGGGTCTCGCTGCGCCCCTGGCGCGGGGCGCTGCCCTTGCTCGTGCTGCCGGTGCTGGTGTGGAGCCTGGGCCAGGCGCTGGCGCCGGGCGCGGGCGCGGCGCGCGCCTTTCGCGCCGGGCTGGGGCTGGGGCTTGCCGCGGGCGTGGGGCTCTTGTGGTCGAATGATGCCGGGATCCCGCTGGTGCTGGCGCTGGCGGCGGCGCTGGTGCTGGCGCTGCACTGCCACCCGCCGCGCCTCGCCGCGATGCTCGCGGGCCTGGCGCTGGGCACCGCGGCGGCATCGGCGGCGATCCTTCTTGCCGTCACCCACGGCGCCCCGGCGGGCTGGCTCGGCTACAATTTCCGCGACGTGGCGGGCGATCAGTTCTGGTTCTTCGGCCCGTGGCAGCGCAGCGCCCGCATCCTTGCCCCGGCCGATCTTGCCCACCTCCTCCAGAGCGCCGATCCCCTGGGGAGCGCGGGCCTGGTGCTGCTCGCCGCCGCGGGGCTGATCGCGGCGCTGCGGCGGCTCAAGGGGCGCGGGGCGCCGCTGCGCACCAGCGCCTTTGCCTTCCTTGCCGCGGCGCTCACCGGCACCGCGCTCATCCCCCAGATCGGCGGGCACGTGGGGGCCGAATACAACGCCATCACCTTCATGCTCGGGGCGGCGGCGCCGGCGATTTTGTGGCAGGGCTGGCTGTGGCGCCGGGCAAAGCGCCTGCTGCGCCGCAGCGGCTGGGCGCTGCGGCCCGGCGCGCTTGCCGCGCTTGCCGCGCTCGCCGCGCTCGGCCTTGTTGCGGGCGAGGCGCTGCGGCTTCATCGCCTCCTTGCCACGGCACAGCGCAATGTCCACGCCGCCGCGCTCGGCTTTCGCGTCACCCCCGCCTATGCCGCAGACCTTGCCGCCATGGCCCGGCTTGGCGCGGCGCTCGGCGCGCGAGGCGTGGCGGCGGATCGGCGCCTGCTTTCGGCCTATATGTCGCCGCTCGATATCGCCGCGGGTGCGCGCAGCCCCACCCCCTACGGCGCGCTGATCCACGCGCTGGGGGAGCAAAGCCGCGCCGGCGTGGCGGCGCTGCTGGCGCGGCGCGAGGTCGCCGCTGTCACAACGATTGCGCCCGATTACAGCGGCTGGGCGGGCTGGCTGATGCGCGCGCAGGCGCCGATCTTTGCCGCGCTTTACCGCCACTACCGCCCGATCGCGCGGGGCGATCAGCAGGTGCTGTGGGTGCGCCGCGCCGCGCCCGGCCCCGGCCCGGCGCCGGCCTCCTGCCGGGTGACACGGCTGGGGCAGAGCCGCCTTGCCCTTGCCCTCAGCGCCCCGGCAGGAGGCATTGCGGTGATCACTCTCACCCGCACGCCGCCCTTTGCGCAAGGGCGCGGCGGCTTTCTGGTGGTGCGCGAGGAATCGCCCGAAACCGCCGCCCCGCCGGGCGATCCCTGGGCCGATTTTCCCCGCTATGGCATCGCCAATGCGCCGCGCGCGCTGCTGCTCGCCCCGCTCGCGGCGGGCCGGCCCACCCGGCTCACCCTCGCGGTGCTGAACGGGGGCGCGATCGGCGCCGCCACCTGCACCGCCGTGATCCTCCCCGCCCCCGATCTTGCCCACCTGCCCGGCCTTCCCGAGGGGATTGACCGCTACCTTGCGGAGGCCCGGCCATGAGCGCCTTCCTGCGCTTCTTCGCGGTGACGCTCGTGGGGCTGGCGCTTGACCTTGCCCTCGCGCTCGCGCTCCACCGGCTGGCGGGCGCGCCGCTGTGGCTGGCGGCGAGCGCAGGCTTTGTCGTGGCGGCCGGGGCCAATTACGTGCTCCACCAGTTGTGGAGCTTCGGCCATGCGCACAGCCGCCTTTCGGCCCGGCGCGCGGGGGCCTATTTCGCGGCCTCGTTGCTCACGCTGGCTGTGCGGGTGGGGATCGTGGCGCTGCTCGCGCGGCTCACCGGCGGGGGCGCGGCGCTGGCCATCTTCATTGCCGGGGCGGGCGGCTCCTTTGCAGTCAATTATGCACTCAGCCGCTGGGTGGTCTTTGCTCCCCACCGGGCGGACAGGGAGGCGGCATGAACGCGCCCGCCCCCCCGCCGCGCCACAGCGCCGACTGGCAGGTGCCGGCTTACACGATCGCGCTCCACGGGGCGCGGCGCTGGCCCCATGCGCTGGTGATCCCGGTGATCAACGAGGGCGAACGCATCCGCGCCCAGCTCCAGCGCATCAAGGCGGCCGATCTGCCGGTCGATGTCATCATCGCCGATGGCGGCTCAAGCGACGGCTCGCTCGATCCCGATTTCCTGCGCCGCCAGGGCGTGCGCGCGGTGCTGACCAAGACCGGGCCGGGGCGCCTCTCGGCGCAGCTGCGCATGGCCTATGCCTGGTGCCTTGGCGAGGGCTATGCCGGGATCGTCACCATCGATGGCAATGGCAAGGACGGGATCGAGGCGATTGCCACCATGGTCGCACGGCTCGAGGAGGGCTATGACTACGTCCAGGGCTCGCGCTATCTGCCCGGCGGGCTGGCCGAGAACACCCCGCTCGAGCGCACGCTGGCCAACCGCCTGGTCCATGCGCCGCTGCTCAGCCTCGCCGGGCGACGCTGGCTTTCCGACACCACCAACGGCTTTCGCGCCTATTCGGCGCGCTATCTCACCCACCCGCAGGTGCAGCCCTTCCGCGCGGTGTTTTCCGATTACAGCCTGCTTTTCTATCTCACCGTGCGCGCCGGGCAGCTGGGCCTCAAGGTGTGCGAGGTGCCGGTGGCGCGGCGCTATCCCCGAAGCGGCAAGGTGCCGACCAAGATCGGCGGGCTTGGCGCCAAGATAGCGCTGCTCAAGGAAGCGCTCATCGCCGCGAGCGGCGGCTACACCCCGGACAGCCCGGCCCCGGCACGCAGCGGGTGGCGCGCGCCCATCCTCGTCACCCTGCTGGTGCTCGCGCCGCTCCTCATCAGCCTGATCGCCCACCCGCCCTATTCGCCCGATTCCTGGGCGCTCTATGAATTGGCGCAGAGCATTACGGGCGATTTCTACCGCTTCACCCACTGGCGCAGCTATGCGAGCAGCGCGCCCCATTCGGCCGCCTTCCCACCGCTCACCCCGGTGCTGATCGCGCTTGGCGATGCAGCCTTCGGCAGCGGCGCGCGCACCGGGCTTTACCTTGCCTTTGCCGCCTTTGCCGGCTTTGCCCTTACCTCCGAGGCGATCGGCAGGCGGGTGACGGGGGCGCCGTGGCTCGGCCTTGCCGCGGCGGGCGTGCTGCTCGTTGGCCCCAACATGATCATCGCCGAACTCGGCGCCGGGCGCACCATCCCGCTGCAATTGCTGCTCTACGCACTCATCGTGCTGGGGCTGCTGCGCGGCGCGGGCCGCTCGCTCAAAGGCGCGCTGGGCCTCGGGCTGCTGGCGGGCCTTGCCGCGCTCAACCGCTTCGATGGGGCGCCCGCAGCGCTGCTGGTGGCCGGCGCGGTGCTGTGGCAGTCGCGCCGGGCGGGCCTGGCACTGGCCGCGCTGGCGGCAGGCCTGGCCGCGCTCAGCCCTTGGATTGCCTATTCGCTCACCACCTTCGGCACCCCCTTTGCGAGCGACAATGCCGCCGCGGCGCGCGCGCTCGATCCGCGCGCCTATGTCACCGACTGGTGGCCGGTGCCGCCGCCCAGCCTGGCCGACGATCCGCTCGCCTGGGCGGAGCGCGCGGCGGGCAATCTCATCGGCCTTGTGCGCCTCGGCGCGGGGCTTGCCGCCAGCCCGCTGGGGCTGGGCGCGGTGGCTCTCATCGCCGCGCCGCTCGCCCTGGCCTGGCTCGGCACCGGGCCGCAGCGCGCGGACGCGGGCAAGGACGCGCGCAAGGGCCTGATGGTGCTCGCCGCCACTTGCGCCGCGCTCGCCCTGCTGCTCGCCCCGCAGGTCGCCACCGGCTATTTCGAGCCGCGTTACCTGAGCGCGCTGGCCTGGGCGCTGCTGCTCACCATCGCCTGCTGGGGGGTTGCGCAAGGGTTGACAGCGCACCAGCGCGCGCTGGTCGCCCGGCTGGCGGCAAGCATGGCGGGGGTAGCGGTCGTGCTGGTGCTGGCGGCGCGGATCGGCGCGGCGGGGGTGCCCGACTGGCGCGCCTGGCCCCGCTTTGCCGCCCCGGTCGAGGTGCGCGTGCTCGAGGCCTGCCTGGCCGAGACGCCGGGCGCGCGGGTGCTGGTGCTGGGGGATGACAATCTTGCCGCGCGCGCCGGGGCGCTCGGCGGCCTTGCGACGATGATGGAGCCGCGCAACATGGCCGATGGCCGGCTTGGCCCGGCGGGGAGCCGCGCCTTCCTCGACGCCTTCGCGGTCGATTACGTGCTCATCGCCGATCCGGCGCGGCGCGCCTTTGCGCTGGCGACCCTTCCGCTCAGGCGGGAGGAGACGTGCCCGCTCGCGCTCTACCGGGTGGAACGCGCGCGCTAAGCGCCCGGCTCAGCGCGGCAGGCTGGTGGTGCCCATCAGCGCCTCATCGACGCTGCGCGCGCATTGCCGCCCCTCGCGGATCGCCCAGACCACGAGGCTCTGCCCGCGCCGCATGTCGCCGCAGGCAAACACCCCCGGCACGCTGGTGGCATAGCTTTCGGTATCGGCAGCGACATTGCCGCGCTCGGTGAGGCTGACCCCGGCCTGTTCGAGCAGCCCGGCCTTGCGCGGCCCGACGAAGCCCATGGCAAGCAGGATGAGATCGGCAGGGATGGTGAAGGTCGTGCCCTCGATCTCGCGCATCTGCCCGCCCTGCCATTCGACCCGCACGCATTCGAGGCCGGTCACGGTCTCGCCATCGCCGAGCACGCGCTTGGCCAGCACCGCCCAGTCCCGCTCCACCCCTTCCTGGTGGCTGGTCGAGGTGCGCAGCTTCATCGGCCAGTTGGGCCAGGTCAGCGCCTTGTCTTCCTTTTCGGGCGGGCGCGGCATGATCTCGAGCTGGGTGACGCTGATCGCCCCCTGGCGGTTGGCGGTGCCGACGCAATCGCTGCCCGTATCCCCGCCGCCCAGCACCACCACCCGCTTGCCGGTGGCCAGCAGGCTTCCGCGCGGCGCGGCGCGCAGCTCGTCATCCCCGGCCACCCGCTTGTTCTGCTGGGTCAGGAACTCCATGGCAAGCCGCACCCCCGGCATTTCCGCGCCGGGAATGGTGAGCTGGCGCGCCTCCTCGGCCCCGCCGGCCAGCACCACGGCATCGAAGTTCTCGCGCAGCGACTGGAAGGAGATATCCACCCCCACTTCCTTCGAGGTCTTGAAGGTCACCCCCTCGGCTTCCATCTGCACGCAGCGCCGGTTGATGAGGTGCTTTTCCATCTTGAAGTCGGGGATGCCGTAGCGCAGCAGCCCGCCCACGCGGTCGGCCTTCTCGAACACCGTGACCGAATGGCCCGCGCGCGCCAGCTGCTGGGCACAGGCCAAGCCAGCGGGGCCGGAGCCGATAATCGCCACCTGCTTGCCGGTCTTGCGCGCGGGCAGCCTGGGGGCGATCCAGCCCTCCTTCCACCCGCGATCGACGATCGCGCATTCGATCGACTTGATCGTCACCGGCTGGTCGATGATGTTGAGCGTGCAGGAAGCCTCGCACGGCGCCGGGCAGATGCGCCCGGTGAACTCGGGGAAATTGTTGGTGGAGTGGAGCATCTCCAGCGCCCGCTTCCAGTCCGCCTCATAGACGAGGTGGTTCCAGTCGGGGATGAGGTTGTTCACCGGGCAGCCATTGTGGCAATAGGGAATGCCGCAATTCATGCAGCGCGAGGCCTGCCCCTGAAGGGTCGCATCATCCGGCTGGATGACGAATTCGCGGTAGTTCTTCACCCGCTCGCTGGGATCGAGATAGTCGCGCTCGCGGCGCTCCAGCTCGAGAAATCCGGTTTCCTTGCCCATTGCTCTGGTCTCGTTCCTCAAACCCTATTCCGCCGCCACGCTTTCGGCCTCGCGCCGTTCGGCCTCGAGCTTCCTGAGCGCGGCGGCATAGTCGCGCGGCATTACCTTGACGAAGCAGCGCAGCGCCGCGTCCCAATCGGCCAGCAGTTCGCGCGCGCGCGCCGAGCCGGTGTGCAGCAGGTGCCGCTCGATCAGGATGCGCAGCCGCTCGGCATCGTGGCGCAGCATGTCGCCCATGCCGAAATCATGCACGTTGCGCGGGCGCTGGCTCGGCCGGCCAGTGCCCTCGTCGGCATCGGGCGTGGGCGAAATCGGCAGCAGATCGACCTGGGCGTGGTTGACGAGATCGCCAAAGGCGCCCTCGGGATCATAGACATAGGCGACCCCGCCGCTCATCCCGGCGGCAAAGTTGCGGCCCGTGCGGCCCAGCACCACCACCACGCCGCCGGTCATGTATTCGCAGCCATGATCGCCGGTGCCCTCGACCACCGCGATCGCGCCCGAATTGCGCACCGCGAAGCGCTCGCCCGCAACGCCGTTGAAATAGGCCTCGCCCGCGATCGCGCCATAGAGCACGGTGTTGCCGACGATGATGTTCTCATGCGCCTGCCGCGCCGCCTCCGCCGGCTGGCGCACGATGATCCGCCCGCCCGATAGCCCCTTGCCGACATAGTCATTGGCATCGCCGACCAGATCGATCGTCACCCCATGGGCGAGCCAGGCGCCAAGGCTCTGCCCGGCCACGCCCGCAAGGTTGATGCGGATGGTGTCGGTGGGCAGGCCCTCGTGGCCATAGCGGCGCGCCACCTCGCCCGAAAGCATCGCGCCCACCGTGCGGTTGACGTTGCGCACCGCGTATTCAAGCTGCACCGGCTGGCGGTGTTCCAGCGCGGGCCGGCAATCGGCGATGATGCGGTTGTCGAGCGCGCCTTCGAGGGCGTGGTTCTGCGTGGTGGTCTGGCGCAGCGCCGCCCCGGGCTTCAGCGGCACCTGGTGGAGCAGGCGCGAAAGATCGACCCCGCGCGCCTTCCAGTGCCGTTCCATCCGCCGGGTGTCGAGCCGATCGACCCGGCCGATCATCTCCTCGACCTTGCGGAAGCCCATCTCGGCCATGATCTGGCGCAGTTCCTCGGCGACGAAGAAGAAGTAGTTGATGACGTGCTCGGGCTGGCCGGTGAAGCGCGCGCGCAGCACCGGGTCCTGCGTTGCCACCCCCACCGGGCAGGTGTTGAGGTGGCACTTCCGCATCATGATGCAGCCTGCGGCAATCAAGGGCGCGGTGGCAAAGCCGAACTCGTCCGCGCCGAGCAGCGCGCCGATGGCGACATCGCGGCCGGTGCGCAGGCCGCCATCGACCTGCACCGCGATGCGATCGCGCAGATCGTTGAGCAGCAGGGTCTGCTGGGTTTCGGCAAGGCCGATTTCCCATGGGGATCCGGCATGGGTGAGGCTGGTGAGCGGCGAAGCGCCCGTGCCCCCGTCATAGCCGGCAATGGTGACATGATCGGCGCGCGCCTTGGACACGCCCGCCGCCACCGTGCCGACCCCGACTTCGGAGACCAGCTTGACCGAGATGCGCGCCGCCGGGTTGACGTTCTTCAGATCGTGAATGAGCTGCGCCAGATCCTCGATCGAATAGATGTCGTGGTGCGGCGGCGGGCTGATGAGGCCCACGCCCGGGGTCGAATGGCGCACCGCGCCGATGCGCTTGTCAACCTTGTGCCCGGGCAGCTGGCCGCCCTCGCCGGGCTTTGCCCCTTGCGCCATCTTGATCTGGATATCGTCGGAATTGACGAGATATTCGGTCGTCACCCCGAAGCGCCCGGAGGCCACCTGCTTGATCCGGCTGCGCATCGAATCACCGTTGGGCAGAGGCTTGAAGCGGAACGGCTCCTCCCCGCCCTCGCCGGTGTTGGAACGCCCGCCGATGCGGTTCATCGCGATCGCCAGGGTCGAATGGGCCTCGTGGCTGATCGAGCCGAAGCTCATCGCGCCCGTGGAGAAGCGCTTGACGATCTCGCTCGCGGGTTCGACCTCCTCGAGCGGGATCGGCTGATCGGCCTTCTTGAACTCGAGCAGCCCGCGGATGGTGAGCAGCCTTTCGGACTGTTCGTTGATGCTGCGGGCAAATTCGGCATAGTCGCTCGGGTTGTTGCCGCGCACCGCGTGCTGGAGCTTGGAGACGCTCTGCGGCGTCCAGGCGTGATCCTCGCCGCGCAGGCGGTATTGGTAGATGCCGCCGACATCGAGCATCCCGTCATAGAGCGGATTGTTGCCATAGGCCTGGGCATGGCGGCGCAGCGCCTCCTCGGCCACTTCGGCAAGGCCGATGCCCTCGATGGTGGTGGCCGTGCCGGTGAAATATTTCTCGACGAAGGCGGAAGAAAGCCCCACCGCATCGAAGATCTGCGCCCCGCAATAGGACTGATAGGTCGAAATGCCCATCTTGGACATGACCTTGCGGATGCCCTTGCCCACCGCCTTGATGAAGTTCTGCTGCACCTTTTCCGGCGAAAGCTCGGGGTGGCGCGCGGCGCGCAGCGCCTCGATCGTCTCGAAGGCGAGATAGGGGTTGATGGCTTCCGCGCCATAGCCGGCGAGCACGCAGAAATGGTGCACCTCGCGCGCCTCGCCGGTCTCGACCACGAGGCCGGTCTGCATCCTCAGGCCCTGGCGCACGAGATGATGATGCACCGCCGCGGTGGCGAGCAGCGCCGGCATCGGCACCCGCGTCTCGCTCTGGGCGCGGTCGGAAAGCACCAGGATGTTGTGATCCTGGAGCACCGCCTCGGTCGCGGCCCAGCACATTTCCTTCAAGGCCTGTTCCAGCCCGGCCGCCCCGCTCGCGGCATCCCAGGTGATGTCGATGGTGGCGCAGCGGAAGGCGCCATCGAGCGCCTCCTCGACCGAGCGGATCTTGGCGAGATCGGCATTGGTGAGGATCGGCTGATCGACCTCGAGCCGCTTGTGGGTGCCGGCATCGCGGCCGAGCAGATTGGGGCGCGGGCCGATCATGCTGGTGAGGCTCATCACCAGTTCCTCGCGGATCGGATCGATCGGCGGGTTGGTCACCTGCGCGAAGTTCTGCTTGAAATAGTCATAGAGCAGCCGCGCACGGCTCGAGAGCACCGCGATCGGAGTGTCGGTGCCCATCGAGCCGACCGGATCGTCAGCCTCGAGCGCCATCGGCTCGAGGAAGCGCGAAATGTCTTCCTGGGTGTAGCCAAAGGCCTGCTGGCGCTGAAGCAGGGTGGTCGCCTCCTCCGGGATCGCCGCAAGTTCGGGGACGATATCGGTGATGTCCTCGAGCTTGTACTGCGCCTGAGCCAGCCACTTGGCATAGGGCTGGGCATTGGCGAGTTCGGCCTTCAATTCATCGTCCTCGATGATGCGGCCCTGCTCGAGATCGATGAGCAGCATCTTGCCGGGCTGCAGGCGCCACTTGCGCACGATGTCTTCCTCGGCAAAGGGCAGCACGCCGCTTTCCGAGGCGAGGCAGACGATATCGTCCCTGGTCACGCAATAGCGCGCGGGCCTGAGGCCATTGCGATCGAGCGTGGCGCCGATCTGGCGCCCGTCGGTGAAGCACACCGCCGCCGGCCCGTCCCACGGCTCCATCAACGCGGCGTGATATTCGTAGAAGGCGCGCCGGGCCGGATCCATCAGGCTGTTGCCGCTCCACGCCTCGGGGATCAGCATCATCATCGCATGGGCAAGGCTGTAACCGCCCGCCACCAGCAGCTCGAGCGCATTGTCGAGGCAGGCGGTGTCGGACTGGCCATGCGGGATGATCGGCCACATCTTGTCGAGGTCCGGCCCCAGGAGCTCGCTTTCCATGGTGCGGCGGCGCGCGTTCATCCAGTTGACGTTGCCGCGCACGGTGTTGATCTCGCCATTATGGGCGATGAAGCGGAACGGATGCGCGAGCCGCCAGCTGGGGAAGGTGTTGGTGGAAAAGCGCTGGTGCACGAGGCCAAGCGCCGAGACGCAAGCGGGATTGCGCAAGTCGTCATAGAAGCTGCCCACCTGGGTGGCGAGCAGCAGCCCCTTGTAAACCAGCGTGCGCGAGGAGAAGCTGGGGATGTAGGTCTCGGTCAGCTGCGGCAGGCCATGGCGCTCGGCCAGCTGGGCGAGCGGGTTTTGCAGCTGCTTGCGGATGACGAGGAGCTTGCGCTCGAAGGCGTCCTGATCGGCGCAATTGGCGCCCCGGGCGATGATCGCCATCTTGATCACCGGCATCGAGGCGAGCACGGCGGCGCCCAGCCCGTCGAGGGTGGTGGGCACGTCGCGCCAGCCGATGAAGCCTTGGCCCTCCTTGGCGGTGAGCGCCTCCATCCGCTCCATCACGAAGGCGCGCGCGGCCTCGTCCTGCGGGAGGAAGCACATCGCCACGGCATAATCGCCCGGAGCGGGCAGATCGTGGCCCTTTTCCATCGCCCAGGCGCGAATCAGCGGATCGGGAATCTGGATCAGGATCCCCGCGCCATCGCCCAGCAGCGGATCGGCGCCCACCGCGCCGCGGTGATCGAGCTTCTCGAGAATCTCGAGCGCCTGGGTGATGATGGCGTGGCTTTTCTCCCCCTTGATATGCGCGACCATGCCGACGCCGCAGGCGTCATGTTCGTGGGCGGGGTCATAAAGACCCTGGGAGATGGGGTAACCCATGGCAAGAATCCGATCTGTCTGATGCCGTCAGGCGCGCTTCGGACATTGGCGGGCCGGTGGGGCGCTTGGCGGCGGGCTTTTTACGGACACGGCTGACCCTGGCGTCAGCCGCGCCCGATGGCGGCCCTCATGCCGACAGCAAAGCGGTTTGGCAATGGGGTTGCGTGAAGTATTATTTCTCGCAGACCTATTCAGGCTATCATTAGATTGCGCCCGATACACCAGAGCGCCGGTTTGGTTGCAGCTTTTGCGTCGCTCAGGCTGCCCCGCGCAGGTGCTGGAGCCGCGCCAGCGCCGCGCGCAGCGGCTCGGCATCGGCGGTCTTGGCGGCGCCCTCGCCCCCCAGCGCGGCGAGCGCCTTGAGCGCCTCGGCCAGCGCGGCCTGGCGCGCGGCGAGGTCTTCGCTGCCCAGCGCCGTGCCGGCATCGGCGCGGCGGTGTTCGTGGATCGCCCCGGCGAGGCGCTCGACCATCTCGGCAAGGCTGAGCTGGCTCAGCGGCACGGCGCGCAGCCGGGCCAGCGCGGCAGCGCCGGGATCGGGGATCGCCGGGCCGCGGCGCAGCGGCGCCACCGGCGCGGCGGGCGCGGCCATCGGCGCGGGTTCGGGGGCAGGTTCGGGGGCAGGCTGCGACGCGGGTTCAGGCACGGCCTGTGACGCGGGTGCGGGCGTCGCGGGCTCCTCCACCCACACCGCGTTGCGTCCGGGGAGCGCGGCAAAGGTGGCCAGATCAAGCTCCTGCGGCGCGCAGTGAGGTTCAGCTGCGGGCCGATCGGGGCTGGAGGCCTCGTCAAGGCTGGCAAGGCCAAGATCGCGCGCCGGATCGATCAGGCCGAAATCCGCGAGCGCCTCCCCATCCGGCCGGCGCGCCCCGGCGCGGACGCGGCGCGAAAGCGCAGCCGCGCCTTGACCGAGCACGCTGCCAAGCAGCAGCGCAGCAATCAGCGCGGCGAGCGGCTGCACCCAGGGGGCGAGCGCGGCAGGCGCGAAGGGGGCAAGGTGGGCATCGGCAAGGCTGGCCGGCAGCACCATCACCGCAAGGCCGCCGAGCAGCGCGCCCCACACCCCGATCGCCGCGGCAAACAGGCGGTGCGCGATGAGCGCGCGCCAGCCGGCGCGCTTGCGCCCCACGCCTTGTGCTGCTTGCTTGTCCCGCCTCATCCGCCTGTCCTGCCCTATCCTGCCGCGGCCAGCGCCGGCGCGGTGCCTTGCGCCATCCCGGCCGCATCCCGGCCTAGCAGGCGATGGTAAACAGCCAGATAATCTCGGGCATTGCTGGCCCAATCGTGGCAGCGCCGGACATGGGCCTGCGCCCGGTCGCGCAGCGCCTCCCACGCGTCGCGGCGATCGAGCAGGCGCGCGAGCGCCGCGGCGCAGGCGGGTGGATCGTCGGGGGCGAACAGCGTTCCGGTTTCGCCATCGCGGATGAGCTCGCGGTGCCCGCCCACGCTGGAGGCGGCGACCAGCCGGCGCTGGGCCATGGCCTCGAGCGGCTTCAAGGGTGTGACGAGATCGGTGAGGCGCTGGGCCTTCCTCGGATAGGCGAGCACGTCGATGAGCGAATAATAGCGTTCGACCTCGCCATGCGGCACGCGCCCGGTGAAGATCACCGCCTCGGGCTCGGGCAGGCGCGCAGCGGCGGCGCGCCAGGCCCCGTCCATCGGCCCTGCGCCCACCAGCAGCAGCCGCGCCTCAGGGTGGCGGGCGCGCAGCAGCGGCATGGCGGCGATGAGATCGTCCACCCCCTCATAGGCATAGAAGCTGCCGATATAGCCGATCACCGGCACGCCCGGCGCCAGCCCCAGCCGCGCGGCCAGCGCCGCGTCGCGCGGCGGGGGCGTGCCGAACAGCGCCAGATCCACCCCGTTGGGCATGATGTGGATGCGCCCCGGGGCAATCCCGCGCGCCGCCAGATCGTCCTTCAATCCGTGGCAGATCGCAAACAGCGCGTCCGCCGCGCGTGCCACCCGGGTCTCGAGCGCGCGGGTGAGGCGGTATTTGAGGCTGCCCTCGCTGCCCGAAAGGTTGCCGACCGCGGCATCCTCCCAGAAGGCGCGGATCTCATAGACGAAGGGCACCCCCAGCGCGCGGGCCGCGCGATGCCCCGCCACGCCGCACAGCGCCGGGGAATGGGCGTGGATGATCTCGGGCCGCCATTCTTCGGCGAGCGCCATGATCGCCGCGGTGAGCGCCTCGATCTCCTCCAGTTCGCGCATGGGGGAGAGGCCCGCAGGCGTGCCCGGCGTGCGGTGGAAGGTGAGGCCATCGGCCTGTTCGCAGGCGGCCTTTGCCGTGGCTTCACAATTGTGCCGCTGCCCGGTGATCCCCCGCACCTCGAGCCCCAGGGCCTGCTGCGCCTTCAAGATCGCACGGGTGCGGAAGGTGTAGCCCGAATGGAGCGGGAGCGAGTGGTCAAGCACATGGAGCACGCGGGTCATGGCCGCGGGGCATAGCGCGGGCGTGCTTAACGCCGCGTCAACCGCCGCCGGGGTAGAAAAGCCGCACCGCCGCGGCCCGGAGCCACCACGAGATGATCGACAAGTTTGCGCTGCTGCTTGGCCATGGCCTGATGGCGCTGGCCTTCCTGCGGCTGCTGCTGCGCGACGGGCTCGATGCCGATCCGCTCATCAGCGCGATCGAGGCCGAGACCGAAACCAACCGCGCCGCGCGCAGCGCCGCAGGCCGCAGCGCCGCGCGCCGCGCCCGCGCTGCCGGGGATGAGGCCGAGGCCGAGGCTGGGATGGGCGCGCGCGAAGCGCCGCGGGCGGGCTGATGCTCGATCTCTTCTTCCTCGCCTTCATCGCCTATGTGCTGGTGCTCGGGCTCAAGCGCCCGTTCCTGTGGGTGCTGCTCTATGTCTATATCGACATCCTCGCGCCCCAGCGCATCGGCTATGGCATCATCACCGCGATCCCGGTCTCGCTGATCGCCTTTGCCGCGGCCTTTGGCGGCTGGCTCGTGCTCGACCGCAAGGCGGGCGCGCGCTTCACCTTCCGCCAGGGGCTGCTCCTCGCGCTGCTCGTCTGGTGTTTCTGGACCACCGGCAGGGCCGATTTTCCCGCAGAAGCGGCGACCAAGTGGGACTGGGTGTGGAAGGCGCTGCTGTTTGCGATCTTCCTGCCCTTCACGCTCACCACCCGGGCGCGGATCGAGGGGCTGGCGCTCGTGCTTACGCTGTCAGTCGCCACCATCGTGATCGGCGCGGGGATGAAGACGGTGCTGGGCGGGGGCGGCTATGCCAACCTCCATTTCTTCGTCAACGACAATTCGGGCATCTATGAAAGCTCGACCCTCGCCACGGTGGCGATCGGGCTCATTCCGCTGATCTGGTGGTTCGTCCGCCACGGCACGATCTTTCGCCCGCACTGGCTGGTGACGGCCTTTGCCGCGGCGCTCACCTTTGCCTGCCTGCTGATCCCGATCGGCACCGAGGCGCGCACCGGCCTCTTGTGCATCGCCGCGCTCGGGCTGCTGATGCTGCGCTACACGAAGCGGCGGCTGCTGTTCATTCTCGGCGCCGGGGCCCTGGGGCTGGCGGCGCTGCCCTTCCTGCCGCAGAGTTATTATGAGCGCATGGCCACCATCCTTTCGCCCTCGGGCGATGAAAGCGCCTCGACCAGGGTGGCGGTGTGGCGCTGGACGCTCGATTATGTCGCCGAAAAGCCGCTGGGCGGGGGCTTTGATGCCTACCGCTCCAACCGCTTCACCTATGTGATGCCGGTCAAGGAGGTGGACGGCAACACCACCACGATCGAATATCGCGAGGTCGAGGACAAGGCCCGCGCCTTCCATTCCGCGGTGTTCGAGGTGCTGGGCGAACAGGGCTGGCCCGGCCTTGCCATCTGGGTGCTGCTGCACCTGGTCGGCCTGTGGCAGATGGAGCGCATCCAGCGCCGCTGGCGCCACCGCAGCGACGAGGCCGAGCGCTGGATCGCGCCCTTTGCCGCGGCGCTGCAGATGGGCGCGCTCATCTATCTGGTGGGCGCACTGTTCCAGGGCATCGCCTACCAGCCGGTGATGCTGATGCTGGTGGGGCTGCAGATCGGCCTTAACACCTATTGCGCGCGGATCGATTCGGCCCGGGCCAATCTGGCCCGCAGCAGCCGCCAGCCGGCCACCCCCGCCCCGGCGCTCGGCGGTGCCGTAGCGGCATAGGCCGCTCGGTTGCGCTCCCCCCGTTGTTGCGCCATGAGAGCGCCCACGAACCGGCCCGCGGGCGCTGCTGCCCGCCGCGCACAAGCCAAGGAGGAGGAGGAGGAGCGATGAACCCGCAGGAACTGGCCGCCAAGGTGGGCGAGCATATCGGCACCAGCCAATGGGTGGAGATGAGCCAGGAGCGCATCAACCAGTTCGCCGATGCCACCGGCGATCACCAGTTCATCCACGTCAACGAGGAACTGGCCAGGATGACCCCCTTCGGCGGGACCATCGCCCATGGCTTTCTCACCTTGTCGATGATCCCCTATCTTGCCGCCAATTCCGACATGCCGCGCATCGACGGGATCAAGATGGGCGTCAACTATGGCGGCAACAAGACCCGCTTCATCGCCCCGGTGCGCGCGGGCAAGCGCATCCGCGGCCACTGGAAGCTCATCGAGATGATCGAGAAGCGCCCCGGCCAGTGGCAGCAGACCGCCGAGATCACCATCGAGATCGAAGGCGAGGACAAGCCCGCGCTGATCTGCGAGTGGATTACGCAATATTTCGTCTGAGCGCCGCGGCAATTGCCGCGCGCTGAAGCGCGCACAAGGGAGTGGAGAGGCGCGCCAGCCTCTCCGCCCGCCACCCCCCACCCCGCCCCCTTGCCCTTCGGGGAGAGGGGCCTTGACCTGAGGATACCCCATCATGGCCCGTGACGCCGTCATCGTCTCCACCGCCCGCACTCCCATCGGGCGCGCCTACAAGGGCGCCTTCAACGCCACCCCCGGCCCGACGCTGGGCGCGCTCTCGCTCGCGCCCGCGATCGCGCGCGCCGGGATCGAGCCGGGCGAGATCGACGATGTGGTGTGGGGCTGCGTGCTCACCCAGGGCACCCAGGCGGGCAATATCGGCCGCCAGGTGGCGCTGCGCGCCGGCTGCCCGGTGACGGTCGCCGCCCAGACCATCGACCGCCAGTGCTCGAGCGGCCTCATGGCGATCGCCACCGCGGCCAAGCAGATCATCACCGACAACATGGATATCGTCGTGGGCGGCGGGCAGGATTCGATCAGCCTCGTCCAGACGCCCGAGATGCGGGTTGCCCCCGATCGCTCGCTCATCGCGATGCACAAGGACATCTACATGCCGATGCTCGGCACCGCCGAGGTGGTGGCCAGGCGCTATGGCGTCACCCGCGAGGCGCAGGACGAATATGCCCTGCAATCGCAGCAGCGCACCGCCGCGGCCCAGGCCGCGGGCAAGTTCGATGACGAGATCGTGCCCGTCACCACCACCATGCAGGTGAAGGACAAGGCCACCGGGGAGGTCAGCGAGGTCGAGGTGACGCTCGCCAAGGACGAGGGCAACCGCCCCGACACCACGCTCGAAGGCCTCGCCGCGCTCCAGCCGGTGATGGGGCCGGGGATGAACATCACCGCGGGCAATGCCTCGCAGCTTTCCGATGGCTCCTCGGCCGCGGTGCTGATGGAGGCCAAGGTGGCCGAGAGGAAGGGCCTTGCCCCGCTCGGCCGCTATGTCGGCATGGCCGTGGCCGGCACCGAGCCCGATGAAATGGGCATCGGCCCGGTCTTTGCGATCCCCAAGCTGCTCAAGGCCCATGGGCTTGGCATGGACGATATCGGCCTGTGGGAGTTGAACGAGGCCTTCGCGGTGCAGGTGCTCTATTGCCGCGACACGCTCGGCATCCCCAACGACATTCTCAACGTCAATGGCGGCTCGATCAGCATCGGCCACCCCTATGGCATGACGGGGGCGCGCTGCGTCGGCCACGCGCTGATCGAGGGCAAGCGCCGCGGGGCGAAATATGTCGTCGTCACCATGTGCGTGGGCGGCGGCATGGGCGCAGCCGGGCTGTTCGAGGTGTTCTAGGCCGGCGCCGCATCCGCCCGCGACGCAAGGCGATTGCCCGGATTTTCCTTGCCTCGGCGCGGCCCGCGCCCGAACATGGGCGGCGCAAGGCAAGCGGGCAGCGGCGGGGCTGGTTCCATGGGGCTGAGGGCGGGACTGTGGAGGCGCGGGGCCAAGGCCAGCGCGGATGGGCAGAGCGAGGTCAGATCATGGATGGGGGTCTTTACCGGCCTTGCCCATGTCACCAGCCCGCCGAGCGAGGCCGCGCTGATCGGCGCGCTCGCGGGCCGGCCCTATAGCTGCATCGGCCAGTCGCACAGCTACAACGGCATCCAGGTGATCCCCGGCATCACCGCGCTTCACCTGGGCAAGGCGGCGTTCAAGGACGCGCATTATGACCCGGTGAGCAAGACCGCCACCTGCGGCGCCTCGGTCAGCGTGCGCAAACTCAAGGAGCTGCTGCGCGCGCACGGGCGGCGGATGCTGAACAGCGGCAATTACATGGCGCAGACGGTGATCGGCGCGCTGATGGGCGGCACCCATGGCTATGGGGCAGAGGCGGTGGTGGCCCAGGCGGTCACCTCGCTCACCTTTCTCGATGGCCGGGGGCAGAAGGTCACGCTCAATCGGGGCGATCCGGATTTTCCCTATGCCGCGCTCTCCTTCGGGATGATCGGCCCGATCCTGAGCGTCACCCTGCGCACCGCGCCGCTCGAGAGCTTCCAGTCCGATGCCTGGGTCACGCGCCTCTCGAAGAAGGCCGCGCTCGCCCGCGGCGCGATCGCGGTGACCACGGCGATCGTGCCCTACAGTGATCCGGCCGATCCGCTGATCATGCTCCACACCCTGCGCCCGGCGCGCGCGGGCAAGGGGCCGCGCCAGGCGCGCGCGCCGCTGCTGACGCTCAAGGGGCTGATCGAGGCCCTCTTGCGCCGGCTGTGGGCCTTCGACCGGATGGTGCCCGCGGCGCGCTATTGGCTGCAACGCGCCGCCGATCGCATCGACCCGCGCAGCCACCGGCGGCTCATCACCGCGCCCGACGATCTCGATTACCTCTACGATCCCGAACCGCTGCTCAAATCGCAGCGCGCCCCCGATCTTCTCACCGGCTTCTTCTCGACCACCTTCACCGCCTATAACCTCGCCTTCTTCGTGCCGCTCGATGCGACCGAGGCGGTGGTGCGCTTCATCATGGAAGAGGCGCGGCGGCTGCGCCCGCTCGGCTTCGTGCTCAAGAGCCTGATCTCGGTGCGCGAATGCGCCGATGCGAGCGACCTTCCCTTTGCCGGCAATTTCGGCGGCCCGGCTGCGGCAATCGACCTGTTTGCCGATGTGCGCGACTATGCCTGGCTCGAGCGGCTGCAACGCGCGGTGAGCAGCGCCTTTCCCGGGGTGCGCCCGCATTGGGGCAAGAGCGCGCTGGTGGAGGATTTCGCCGCGGTGCTGGGCGCCCGGCACATCGCCGCGATGCGCGCGCTGCACGTGAAGCACTATCCCCCCGGCACGCTGATGCCCCATCCGGCGGTGCGGCGGCTGTTCGGCCTCTAGGCGCCCACCCGCACGGCGCCGCGCACCGCCTGGAACGCGCGCGCGCCCATGCATGAGGTGCGCAGCAAGGCCGCGCCAGCCTTGCGCGGGACGCCCTGGCGCAGGCCTATCCGATGCGATGCTCGCCCCGGATCCAGCGCACCGTGCCCGAGGAGGCGCGCATCACCACGCTCTCGGTGGTAAGGATGATCTCGCCGGTGGGCTTGCGGCGGCGCTTGACCCCATCGAGCAGCGAGCCCGACGTCACCCCGGTGGCGGCAAAGATGCAATCACCCCGGGCGAGATCCTCGAGCCGGTAGATGCGGTTGAAATCGGTAATGCCCCACTTCCTTGCCCGGGCCTTCTCGTCTTCGTTGCGGAACACCAGCCGCCCGTTGAACTGCCCGCCCACGCAGCGCAGCGCCGCGGCGGCCAGCACCCCTTCGGGCGCGCCGCCCTGGCCCATGTAAAGATCGATGGTGGTCTCCTCGTCGGTCACCGCGATCACCCCGGCGACATCGCCATCGCCGATCAGCACCACCCCGCAGCCGAGCGCGCGCAGCTCGGCAATCAGCTCGGCATGGCGCGGGCGATCGAGCACGCAGACATTGATCTGCGAGGGGTCCACCCCCTTGGCCGCGGCCACCGCCTTGACGTTCTCGGTCGGCGACCTGGCGAGATCGATGATGCCATCGGGATAGCCCGGGCCGACCGCGATCTTGTCCATATAGACATCGGGCGCATTGAGCAGGCAGCCTTCTTCGGCCGCCGCCAGCACCGCCAGCGCATTGGGCCCGGCCTTGGCGGTGATGGTGGTGCCTTCGAGCGGATCCAATGCAATGTCGATCTTGGGCCCCTTGCCCATCCCCACCTTCTCGCCGATGAACAGCATCGGCGCCTCGTCGCGCTCGCCCTCGCCGATCACCACGGTGCCGTCGATATAGAGATTGTCGAAGGCCTTGCGCATCGCTTCCACCGCCGCGGCATCGGCGGCCTTCTCGTCCCCGCGCCCGATCAGCCTTGAGGCGGCGATCGCCGCGGCCTCGGTGACGCGCACCATCTCCAGCACCAGCACCCGCGCGATCGCGCCGTCGCTGGCGGTCGGTTGGCTCACGGCTTGCCCAGCAGGAGTGGTGGGGGTATCGCTGGTCAGGTTCATGCGCAATTCAGCCCTCTGTCTGTCTGTTTGTGCTGTGACCCTTGTTCTTGTCGCCACAGCGCATAGGCCCACGGAGACCGGTTTGTCGAGCAGAGCCAAGCCCCGTGTGCCCGCTTTTACCGCTCTGGCCGTGCTCGCCCTGGCAGCTTGGTGCGGGCCTGTGCGCGCTGCGGATGACAGCCTCGCGACAGTGACCCAGCCCGCCGCAAGCGACGCCGCTGGCGATGGCGCCAGTGCCGGCGATGGCGCGCCCCAGCCCCCGCCCGGCGCCGAGCCGCGCCCGCGCATCAACCTGATGGTCACCGTGCCGCGCGCTGAGGCGAGCGCCGCGCGGCAGCAGGAATGTGTCGATCGCGCCGAGGCCGGGCGGATCAGCGGCGAGATCGTGGTCTGTGGCTCCACCGGGAGCGAGGGCAAGGCGCCACTCACCGGCGATCGCGCCGCAAGCCAGCGCCGCTATGCCGAGGAGACCGCGCTCAAGGGCGCCCCGCGCGCGCCCGATCTCTTCGGCATTCCCGACAATGGCAAGGGCATCAGCCTTGGCGGGGTGCCGCCCCCGGTGCTCTATATCGACGTCGAGGCCCTGCCCCCCGCCCCGGCCGGATCGGATGCCGACCGCATCGCCCGCGGCCTTCCCCCGCTCGGCTTGGAAGGCGAACTGTCCGAGGAGGAGGAAAAGGCGCGGCGCGAGGCGGCGGGAATCAAGACCGTGGTGCCCCCGCGATCGGGCAAGAAGCGCAACTAGAGCGGCAGGATCGGCAGCACCAGCGGCGGCGCGGTGAGGCTGTCCGAGCCTTCGAGCAGCGCCAGCGCGCGCGCGACGTGGGCCTCGGGCCCCTCGTGGGTGACCATCGCCACCATCACCGCGCCCTCGCCATCGCCGCGGCCCTGCTGGATCAGGCTTTCGATCGAGACATCCCCGTCGCGCATCGCCGCGGTGAGTTCCGCCAGCACCCCGGGCCGGTCCTTGACCATGAAGCGCAGGTAGGTGCGTGCGAGGCGGTGGCCCGGCTCGGCCGGGGGCAGCGCCGCCAGCCGGGCGACGGGGATCGAAAAGGGCGCCCCCACCTCGTCGCGGGCAATGTCGATGAGATCGGCCGCCACCGCGCTCGCGGTCGGCCCGTCGCCGGCGCCGGCACCCTGGAACAGCAGCCGCCCGGAGAAATTGCCCTCGGCCACCACGGCATTCGTCGGCCCGTCCACCGCGCTCAAGGGATGGCCACGGGCGACGAGGCAGGGGCGCACCCGCTGGAGCAGGCGCGGGCCCTGCGGGCTCTCCTCGACATCCGCCTCGCCAATCAGGCGGATGACAAAGCCGAGCGCGGCGGCCTGGGCGATGTCGTGGCTGCGCACCGCGGTGATCCCGCTGATCTGGACATTGGCAAAATCGAGCCGGGTGCCAAAGCCGATCGCGGCGAGGATGGCGAGCTTGTGCGCCGCATCCACGCCCTCGATGTCGAAGGCGGGATCGGCCTCGGCATAGCCATGGGCCTGGGCCTCGGCGAGCACCTCGGCAAAATCGGCCCCGGTGCGCTCCATGGTGGAGAGGATGTAATTGCAGGTGCCGTTGAGAATGCCATAGACGCGGGTGAGCGCGTTGGCGCTGGTGCCCTCGCGCAGGCCCTTGATCACCGGGATGCCGCCGGCCACCGCGGCTTCGAACTTGAGCGGCGCGGCGTGCCCTTCGGCCAGCTCGGCCAGTTCCAGCCCGTGGTGCGCGATCATCGCCTTGTTGGCGGTCACCAGGCCCTTGCCGGCGCTGAGCGCCGCGCGTGAGCAGGCCAGCGCCGGGCCATCGGCCCCGCCGACCAGCTCGACCACCACATCGACATCATCGCGCCGGGCCAGCGCGATCATGTCATCTTCCCAGGCGAAGCGCGAAATATCCACCCCGCGCGGCTTGCCGCGGTCGCGCGCGCTCACCGCCACCACCTCGATTGGGCGCCCGGCGCGCGCGGCGATCAGGGCGGCGTTGGTGTCGAGCAGGCGGATCACGCCTGCGCCCACCGTGCCCAGCCCGGCGATGGCGATGCGCAGCGGGCCGGGGCCGGCAGCCGGCGCGGCGGCAGGGGCGGAAGCGGAAGCGGGGGCGGCGGGGCTTTGGGTGGCGGTCAAGCGGCTCTCCATCATCGCGCGATCGGGCGCGCGCGCGGCTTAGCCTGCGCGCCGGCGCGGTCAAGCCGCGCGCGGCTCAGCCCGGCGCGGTGAGGCGCCGCTCGCACGGCCCGAGCCGGCTCAGGATGAAGGCATAATCGCCCGCCGCCAGTCGCCGCTCGGCCAGATCGCGGGCGAGATTGGCGCTCGAGGGCAGTTGCGGCGGCAGGGCGCAGGCGAGGCGATACCAGCGCAGCGTCTCGGGCGCGGGCGGACGCGCCGCCGAATCGATGATCTCACCCCACGAGACCCCCCATTGCACCGCCTGGCCCGGGCGCCTCAGCACGCTGAGCGAGACCGGCGCGCCGCTCTCGGTTGCAAGGAAGATCTGCGTTTCCGATTCGCCGCTGAGCGTGCCCGGCACCGCCAGCGCCTCGCTCACCCCGGTGATGCGCGGCGGGGCATCGGGGGCATAAAGCTCGGTGAGAATCGGGCGCAGCCGCGCTTCCAGCTCGGCGCTCCAGGGCAACTGCGCCGTCGGCGCGACCAGCTGCAAGGCCCCCGGCCGGCCCGGCACCGGATCGGCAAAGACCACGAATTCGCGGCTCTTGAGCTTGGGCACCTTGCCCCTGGGGTCGAGCCGGACATCGACGAGATAGGCAAGGCGCGCCCCCACGCTGGCGCGCCCCGCGATCAGCGCCAGCGTATCGGCCTCGACATAGAGCCGGGCGAATCCGGGGGCAAGGCCGGGGGCGCGGGCCGGCTCGAGCAGGCTCTGGCGGCGAATCCTGGTGCGGATGACGAGGTCGGCAGCATCGGCAAGGCTGACCAGATCGGCATAGGTCGGCCCGGCGATGGGGCTTGCGGGCGCCGCCGCGGCAGGGCTCGTCTGGGCCGCAGCCGGGGCCGTCACCGCCCCCGCAGCCAGCCCCGCCAGCCCCGCCGTCAGCGCCAGGGGCAGCCCAAGACCAATCTTCAGGGATTTGAAACTGCTTGTTAATTCCTGCCCATTCTGGTGCGTCATCGGTGCGTGTCCATGGTCGCCTGGTGATCCAATCCTGCCCGCCGGCACAGGCCCGCGCGGGTGAGGCCCTTAGCATAGCGCGCAGCGTTAATCGCGGCTGAACCGCAAAAGCGTTTGATTGGCCTTGGGATGCCCGTTAAAGCCCGCTGGGACTGCGCGCTCGGCCCTGGGGACGTAAAGCCGCGCGCGCTGTCCGGGTTGCGCTCTGGGCCTTGAAGGCTTGCCTCTTGGGATCAGCGCGTAACGGCCGGATCGGGATGCCCGGGCCTGTGCGCCACGCGCGCGGCCCCGTGTTCCCGGCCCCGGTGTGGGAGGACCGAAATGTCCGGGATCTGCCGACCGGCCGAAACCGCCGGGGGGTGGGCAATGTGCTGACTTTGCTGGGTCGGCGAAATTTTGGAGAGAAAGCGCTGGATGTCCTACGCTGAGCAACAACAGGCCGGTAACAAGACGGTCTCGATCGCGATGGTGGTGCTGATCCACGTCGCGGTCGGCTATCTGCTTGTCACCGGGCTTGCGATTGACGCCGTCAAGCAGGTGGTCGAACGGGTGACCACCGTCGATGTGAAGGAGGAAGAGCCGCCGCCCGAGGAGGAGCCGCCGCCGCCTGAGGAGCCGCGGCCCGATACCGCGCCGCCGCCGCCCAACGCGCCGCCCTCGCTGATCGACATTCCGCGCGAATCGCCGATCGAGACGACCACGCGCGAGACGCCGCAGAAAGTGATCCGCGAGCCGAGCCGTCCGGTGATCGCCGATCCCGGCCCGCCACCGCCCAAGCCGCCGTCCAAGGCCCGCCCGGTGCGCACCAAGAACGAGCGCCAGTGGGTCGCGCGGATCATCGAGAACTATCCGCCGCGCGCCGCCAACGAAGGGCTCGAGGGCACGGTCAGCCTGCGCGTCACCGTCACCCCCGATGGCCGGGCCACCGGCTGCACCGTGACCAATTCGAGCGGGCACAGCATTCTCGACACTGCCGCGTGCAAGGACATCGAGCGCTATTCGCGCTTCGAGCCGGCGCTCGATGATGATGGCAACCCCATCAGCGCGAGCTGGACCACCAGGATTACCTACAAGTTGAACTGACAGGCATGGTCGGCGGCTGCGGCCGCCGGCCTTTCGGGACAATTCTTTCGGAAGGACTATTCGCAATGAACCTCTATCTTCTCGCTGCCGCCGCCGCCGATGCCGCGCCGCAGAACAAGTTCGGCTTCATGGCAGCGATGGAACAGGGCGGCGCGGTCGCCTGGTCGATCCTCACCGTGCTGGTGATCATGTCGGTCGGCTCGTTCTACATCCTGTTCACGAAGTTCTTTGAACAGGCCAAGATCATGAACCAGTACAAGAACGTGCAGAGCACTTTCTGGCGCGCCGCCAGCCTCAAGGAAGGCGCCGCCAAGCTGGAGAAGAACAGCGCCTGGCGCCAGCTCGCCGACGATGCGATCAAGGCCCAGGAAGACCACAGCAAGATGGCCGATGCGCTCGAGGCGCATGATTACATGCACAACTCGCTGCAGCGCTCGGAAGATTCGATCAACGCCGTGCTCGCCGGCGGCCTGCCGTTCCTCGCCACCGTGGGTGCGACCGCGCCCTTCGTCGGCCTGCTCGGCACCGTGATCGGGATCTACCGCGCGCTCATCAACATCGGCATCGCCGGCTCGGCCTCGATCGACAAGGTCGCCGGCCCGGTGGGCGAGGCGCTGATCATGACCGCGATCGGCCTGCTCGTGGCGGTGCCCGCGGTGCTCGCCTTCAACTGGCTGCAGACGCGCAACCGCCGCATCGCCGCGATGCTGAGCACCTTCTCGAACGATCTGCTCGCCTACATCAACTCGAACGGGGCGGTGAAGCCGGCGATCCAGGCAGCGCCCGCGGCCAAGCCCGCTGCCAAGCCCGCGGCGCCTGCCGCCAAGGCCTGATCGCCACTGCCGGCCGGCGGGGCGCCATGCCCCGTCGGCCAGCGCACCCGCAGCCAAGACTTTTGACAGGCTAGGAATTTACAATGGCGATTTCGGTGGGAGGCGGGGACAACGTCCCCATGTCCGACATCAACACCACCCCGCTGGTGGACGTGATGCTCGTGCTCCTGATCATCTTCCTGATCGCGGTTCCGGTGGCGATCCAGACCATCGAGAAGCTCCAGATCCCGGTGTTGGAATCGCAGGAATCGAAGGACAAGGTCGAGAACCTGCTGCTCACCGTCAGCAGCACCGATGCTGCCGGGCGCAGCGCCGGGGAGCCGGGCTTCGAAGGGGCCTCGCGGCAGGGCGAGTGCCGGGTCTATTTCAACAACATCACCCCCGTCACCTCGGCCGAGCTGCAGGAGATGGCGTTCAAGCGGCTTGACGCGATCGTCAAGCGCGCCGGCGGGGCCGAGGCCCTGCTCAAGGACCCGGAGAAGATCCCGCAGGTGCACATCCGCGGCGATGTCAACGCCCCGTGGCGCTGCATCGCGGGCACGATCTACAACATTCAGCGGGCCGGCTACCCGGTCGTCGGGTTCATCTCGAACCCGATCGATCCGAACGGTTGAGCCGGTAAGCAAGCCAAGGAGTACCTGACATGGGTATGTCTGGAGGCCAGCTCGACGGCGAGCCGATGATGGACATGAACATGACCCCGCTGATCGACGTGCTGCTCGTTCTGCTGATCATGTTCATCATCACCATCCCGGTGGCGACCCACTCGGTCGATATCGACCTGCCGACGCCGACGCCGCCGACCAATCCGCCGCCGATCGATCCGATCAAGAACAAGGTGGTGCTGACCGCGCAGGACCAGATCCTGTGGAACGGCACCCCGCTGACCGAAAGCGAGCTTCAGGCGACGCTGATCCAGTCGCTCAAGCTGGTGCCCGAGCCCGAGCTGCAGTTCGAGCCCGAGCCGCTGGCAAGCTATGACCTCTCGGCGCGGGTGCTGCGCGACATCAAGGGCGCCGGGGTCACCAAGTTCGGCTTTGTCGGCAACGACAAGTACCGCGATTTCGGCAAGTAGGGCGCTTTTGCCTGTCAGGGCTTTGCCACGGCTTTGTGGCTGCTCTGACGAGGTTTCACACCCATAGAAGGGGCGTTGCCGCAGGGCAGCGCCCCTTTTTCCTTGGGGCGGGCAGACCCTTTCCGGGGCAATGTTTCACGTGGAAGCGAAGCTGTGCCGCAGGCACAAACATTGCGCGAACATCAATCCGCGACCGCCCAGGCATCGGGCCGCATCGCCGCGGCGATCAACCCCTCGGCCTCGAGCAGCAATTCCTCGTCCACCGCCCCCTGCGGCACCGCCTCGCGCCCGATCATGGTCATCACCGGCACGGCGAGCGGCGAGACCCGATCGAGCGGGACATGGACAAGCGCGCGCCCGGAGCCTTCGAGCAGATCCGCAAGCCGCGCCACATCGGTCATCCGCGCGCGGGCATCGGCCCAGGCAGCCTCGATCAGCAGGTGATCGGGCTCGTATTTCCTCAGCACGTCATAGATGAGGTCGGTCGAGAAGGTCACCTGCCGCCCGCTCTTGCGCTGGCCCGGATGCTGGCGCTCGACCAGGCCCGATATCACCGCCACCTCGCGAAAGGCGCGGCGCAGAAGGTGGCTCTCGGTCACCCACTGGGTGAATTCGCTGGTGAGGATCTCGGGCGCGAGCAGCGGGGCGGGATCGCGCACCGGCCTCAGGCCCCAGACCGCGAGGCAATAGTCATTGGCGACAAAGCCGCCCGGCATCAGGCCGCGGCTTTCCATCCGCCGGGTGATCAGCATCCCCAGCGACTGGTTCGCGTTCCAGCCCTCGAAGGTGTAATAGGCGGCATAGTGCTTGCCGGCGTGGGGGAAGGTTTCAACCAGCAGCTCGCCCGGTGCGGGCAGGCGCGAGCGGTGATCCTGCATCTCGAGCCATTCGCGCACCTCGTCGGGCAGGCGCGCCCAGCCCGCACGGTCAGCGAGCATCGCCTGCACCCGCGCGGCGAGATGCGTGGTGAGCGGCAGGCGCAGCCCGGCATAGGAGGGGATCATCGCGCTTTTCTTCGCCGCGCGCACCACCACCTCCATGTCCCTCACCCCCTCGACCTCGAGGCTCATGCCGGCAAAGAAGAAGGTGTCGCCCGGGGCAAGCTGGGCGGCGAAGCGCTCCTCCACCTTGCCGAGGCTGCGCCCATTCCTGAAGCGCACGGTGAGCATCTCGGAATCGACGATGATCCCGGCATTCATCCGGTGCCGCTGGGCCTGGCTGGGGTGGGCGAGCCGCCAGGTGCCGGCGCCATCGCGCACGATCCGGCGGAAGCGGTCATAGGCCTTGAGCGCATAGCCCCCGGTGGCAACGAAATCGAGCACGCGCGCGAAAGTCGGCCGGTCGAGCCAGGCATAGGCAAGGCTGGTGGTGATCTCGGCGCGCAGCGCCTCCTCGTCAAACGGCCCGGCGCAGGCGCAGCCCATCACGTGCTGGGCGAGCACGTCGAGGCTGCCCGGGCGCAGCCGCGTGCCATCGCGCTGGCCTTCCTCTACCGCCTCCTTGGCCGCGAGCGCCTCGAGAAACTCGAAGCGGTTGCCCGGCACCAGCAGCGCCCGGCTCGGCACCTCGAGCCGGTGGCCCGCGCGGCCGATGCGCTGGAGCAGGCGCGAGGAGCCCTTGGGCGCGCCCATCTGCACGACGAGGTCAATATCCCCCCAATCGATCCCGAGATCGAGGCTGGAAGTGCACACCAGCGCGCGCAGGGCCCCGCGCGCCATCGCTTCTTCCACCTTGCGCCGCGCCTCGGTGGACAGCGAGCCGTGGTGGATGCCGATCGGCAGGTTGTCCTCATTCACCTCCCACAGGCACTGGAAGATGAACTCGGCAAGAAAGCGGGTGTTGGTGAAGACGAGGGTGGTGCGGTTGGCCTTGATGCGCTGATAGAGCTGCGGGATCGCCCAGCGCCCGGCATGGCCGCCCCAGGGCACGCGCGCGCCTTCGGGCAGAAGGATCTCGACTTGCGGCGCAGCACCGGCCTCGCCCACCACCAGGTCGGCGGCTGCAACCGCGCCCTCGGGGTCGGTCTGGGGGGCGAGCCATTCCTGAACATCGCGCGGGTTTGCCAGCGTCGCCGAAAGCCCCACCCGCTGCGCCTGCGGGGCAAGGGAATGGAGCCGGGTGAGGCTGAGGCTGAGCAGATCGCCGCGCTTGTCGGTGGCAAAGGCGTGGATCTCGTCGATGACAATGCGCTTGAGGGCGGCAAACATCCCGGTGCTTTCGGGATAGGTGAGCAGCAGCGCGAGGCTCTCGGGCGTGGTGAGGAGCATGTGCGGCGGGCGGGCGCGCTGGCGCTGCTTGCGCGCCGCAGGGGTATCGCCGCTGCGGGTCTCGACCTCGATGGGAAGGCCGATCTCCGCGATCGGGGCAAGCAGGTTGCGCTTCACATCCTGCGCCAGCGCCTTCAGGGGCGAGACATAGAGCGTGTGGAGGCCCTCGCCTGGCGCCGCCCCGGTCGAGGGGGCAAAGGCGCACAGGCTGGGAAGGAAGCCGGCGAGCGTCTTGCCCGCTCCCGTCTCGGCCATCAGCAGCGCATGGCGGCCCTCGCGGGCCTTTTCCAGCATGGCAAGCTGGTGGCGCCGCGCGCGCCAGCCGCGCTTGGCAAACCAGGCGGCGATTTCGGGCGGGAGCGGCGCGGCCTCGGTCACGCAGAGGATGTGGCCCCTTGGCGCGGCGCCCGCAAGCCCCGCGCCATGCCTCGCCGCGTTCAGTGCCCCGCGCTCTGCCCGCGTTCCAGCCCTGAAAGCGCAAGCTGCTGATCGATCAGCGCCAGCAGCCGGGCAAGCCCCGCCTCGCTGTCGCTTTCGGCCCGGGCGACCAGCACGTCCTGGGTGTTCGAGGCGCGCAGCAGCCACCAGCCATCGCGCGTGCTCACCCGCACCCCATCGGTGGTATCGACCGCCTCGACATCGGGGCCGGGGCTGGTGGTGAGCCTTGCGGCGATCTCGGCCATGGCGGCAAACTTGCGGCTCTCATCCACCTGGAAGCGCAGCTCGGGGGTGTTGCACAGCACCGGCATGGCGCCGCGCAGCGCGGTGACCGAGCGGCCCAGCCGCGCCGCCGCCGCCAGCAGCCGCACCCCGGCATAGAGCGCATCGTCATAGCCATAATAGTCATCGGCGAAGAACACGTGCCCGCTCATCTCGCCCGCAAGCGGCGCGCCCGTTTCCTTCATTTTGGACTTGATCAGCGAATGGCCGGTCTTCCACATCAGCGGCTGGCCGCCCAGCGCCGCGACCCGATCGAACAGCGCCCGGCTGGCCTTGACATCGGCGATCACCGTCGCGCCCGGGCGGCGCGTCAGCAGATCCTCGGCATAGATCATCAGCAGCTGATCGCCCCAGATCACCCTGCCCTCGCCGTCGATCGCGCCGATACGGTCACCATCGCCATCAAAAGCCACTCCGAAATCGAGCTTCTTGGCCGCGACAAGCGCGCGCAGATCGGCAAGGTTGGCCTCGACCGTCGGATCAGGGTGGTGATGGGGAAAATGGCCGTCGACCTCGGTGTAAAGCAGATGATGCTCGCCCGGCAGGCGCGCGACCAGCGCCTCGAGCGCGGGGCCAGCCGCGCCGTTGCCGGCATCCCAGCCAACCTTGAGGCTGGCGAGGCGCCCTTGCTCCACCCCGGCCAGTCCCTCGAGCAGGCGCTCGACATATTGGCCGAGGAGGTTGCGCGTGGTGACGGTGCCGCTGCCGCTGGCGAAGGCCCCCTCTGCCGCCACGCGCCCGAGCTCCTGGATATCGGCGCCGAAGAACGGGCGGCCCCGAAATACCATCTTGAAGCCATTGTAATCGGGGGGATTGTGGCTGCCAGTTATCTGAATGCCGCCATCCACCTCCTCGCTTGAGGCCTCGGCATAGTAGAGCATCGGCGTGGGGCCGAGGCCGATGCGCAGCACGTCGCAGCCACTTGCCGCCAACCCGTCCACCAGCGCTTCCTCGAGCATCGGCGAGCTGAGCCGCCCGTCATAGCCCACCGCCACGGTGCTGCCCCCCGCACCGCGCAGCAGCGTGCCAAAGGCGCGCCCGATCGCCCGGGCATCCTCGGCGCCCAGGGTATGGCCGATGATCCCGCGGATATCATATTCGCGCAGCACGGTGGGGTGGAAGTGGTGGGACATTGGGGGGCTTCTTCCTTTCCTGTCTGCCGCGGCGCGCCGGCCTTGGGGTGTGTCCCTTGCGCGCCGCCACCGCTGGGCCTGGCGCGGGATTGTTTCAATCGGGCGATGGCGGGGGATCGGGCAGTTCGGCGAGCAGCAGGTCGCGCGCGGCATTGGCCTCCTGCATCGCCGTGGTGGTGCCGCCGCGATCGGGGTGGACCAGCGCGGTGAGGCGGCGGTGCGCGGCGATCACCTCCGCGCGGCTCGCCCCCGGCTCCACCCCGAGGAGCCGGCGGGCCCGTGCCAGCGCCTGGGCGCGCCGCGCGGCGGGGCGCAGATCGTCCCACGGCCAGCGCCCCAGCGCCCAGCGCCACACCAGCACGACGATGCCAAGGATGATGAGCGCGCGCAGCATCAGGCCAGTTCCAGCTCGGCCTGGGCGCGGGTGAAGGCGGGCAGCGCCAGCGCCTTGACCAGCGCGCGCAGTTCCTGCCGGGCGACAAGGTGGCTGGTGCCGAGTTCGCCAAGGTGCCCCTTGTCGAGCAGGGTGAGGCCGGAAGGAAAGAGCTCGCGGTAGATCACCCGCTCGCTCAGCCCCTGCGTCACGCGGAAGCCCACCCGCCGCGACATCTCGCTGAGCGCCTTCAAGAGGCGCGCCTGGTTCTTCGCCTCGACATGGCCGGTGCGGTTCCTGACCACGATCCAGTCCATCTCGGGGCGCTGCTGCTCGATCGTCATGCGGCTGCGCCTCAGCCGCGCTTCCCAGATCAGTTCGGCAAAGAAGGAGAGCTTCCTCACCTTGAAGCTTTCGGCATCGACCTGGCCGATGAGGTCGAAATCGACGAAGCTGTCATTCATCGGGGTGACCAGCGTATCGGCCTGTTCCACCGCGAGCCGGGCAAAGGGATCGTCGCGCCCGGGATTGTCGATGATGAGGAAATCGCAGTGCGCCTCGAGCCGGCGGATCATGGCGATAAGTTCCTCCGCCTCGGCGCCGCGGAACACCTCGCAATAGGGGGTGGGCAAGGTAAGGCCGCGCTTTTCCAGCGTGGCGAGGCGGTTCTCGACATAGCGGTGCAGGGTGCGCTGGCGCGGATCGAGATCGATCGCCGCGACCCGCGCGCCGAGATAGGCGAGCGCCACCGCCACATGCACCGCGGTGGTGGACTTGCCGGTGCCGCCCTTCTCGTTGGCAAAGACGATCCGGTGCGCCTGGCCGGGGCGCAGCCGGCGCGCCGGAGCAAAAGGCGGCTCGCTGGCGGGAAGGCTGGCAGGGGCGGGCGGCATGAAATCTCTCCCGGTCGCGCGTGGATGGGCTGATCGGCTTGAATTGTGACCTTCACCCCCGCTAGGGGCGCAAGGCGCGATTTATCCCCGAAAGGGCTTGCGGTGCAAACGCTCACCTCGCTCGACATGTTGAGAACCGCACTTGCCGAGCTGCGCCGCGATGGCGCGCGGATCGCGCTGGTGCCGACCATGGGCGCGCTGCACGAGGGGCACCTCACCCTGGTGCGCGCGGCGCGCGCGCGGTGCGATCACGTGGTCGCCTCGATCTTCGTCAACCCCCGGCAATTCGGCCCCACCGAGGATTTCGACGCCTATCCGCGCCAGCTTGCCGAGGATGCGGCGCTGCTTGCCGCCGAGGGCACCGCGCTGCTGTGGGCGCCGGACGCGCAGGCCATGTATCCCCATGGCTTTGCCACCACGGTGAGCGTGGCCGGGGTGAGCGAGGGCCTGTGCGGTGCCGCCCGGCCCGGCCATTTCGACGGGGTGGCAACCGTGGTGTGCAAGCTCTTCAACCAGGTCGCGCCGGACATGGCCTTCTTCGGCGAGAAGGATTTCCAGCAGCTCGCGGTGATCCGGGCGATGGCGCGCGACCTTGATCTGACCCGCCCGCATGCCGATGCGATCATCTGCGTGCCCACGGTGCGCGAGGCCGACGGGTTGGCGATGAGCAGCCGCAACCGCTACCTGACGCCCGCGCAGCGCGCCGCGGCGGCGGCCCTGCCGCGGGCGATGGCCGCGGCGGTGGCGGCGATCGAAGGGGGGGCGGAGGTGGCCGGGACGCTGGCAGGGCTCGAGGCCGAACTCATCGCCGCCGGCTTTGCCCGGATCGATTATGCCACGCTTGCCGATGCAGCGACGCTGGCGCCGCTTGCCGCGCTGGGGGCGCGTCCGGCCCGCCTGCTCGTCGCCGCGCGGATCGGCGGGACGCGGCTGATCGACAATCTGCCGGTGGGCGCCGCGCGCCGCTAGGGTTGCCCGCGCGCGGATATTGCGCCGCGCCGCCATTGGTGGCATGGGCCGCGACAGCCCTCGAGCGGGTATAGCTTAGTGGTAAAGCACCAGCCTTCCAAGCTGGCTATGCGGGTTCGATTCCCGCTACCCGCTCCAGCCCTTCCCTTCGCTTTCTGACGCGCCCTTGCCCCTGCGGGCCAAGGTGCGCGCTGCTGATCGCCCGGCGCCTTGCGCGGTGCCGGCGCGCGGCAGCGCTCGGCACAAATCTGCGCTTTCCATCAGCCTCTCAGGGACAAGCACAAAGAATCGCTCGGGCGCCTGTCCGGTTTTGCCGGCCGATCCTGTTTCTTCCGGAAAATCACAAGACCTGTCGCATCTGTTTGTCTCGCACTCCGGAGGAAACCCATCATGCGCAAGATTTCGCTCAAGCCCTGCTGCAAGCTCGCAGCCCCCCATGCCAGCCTTGGCGCGCTCGCCGTGGCGTTGGCCGCCGCCGCGCTGATCGCCGTGCCGGACGAGGCGCGCGCCGAAACCTGCCTGCTCGACCGCGACAATGACGGGGTGGTGGACGCCGGAACCGACAATGACGGCGGGGCCGATGACAATGGCGGCGACAACACCAACCTTGCCTGCGGGGTGCAAAGCTCTGCGCAAGGCCAGTTAACCACTGCCTTGGGCAGCTTCGCCAGCGCGTCCGAGACCAACGGCACTGCCGTCGGGGCCAGCGCCCGCGCCGAGCGCTTCGGAGGAGTTGCGGTTGGCGCGGGCAGTGCCGCCGAAGGGCCCGGCGCCTCTGCCGTCGGCTTTCTCGCCACGGCATCAGGATTCAACAGCTCGGCCTTCGGACGCAGCGCGGTGGCCATGGAGCCCGGCGCCACCGCGATCGGCGCCGGCGCGATTGTCAGCGCCGAGAACGGCACCGCCATCGGCCGAGGAACCAGTGTCAACGGCGAAGGCGGCATTGCCATCGGGGGTGATGGCGCCGATGCCGACATGGATGGCGCACGCGCGCAAGCCACAGGCAGCATCGCGATCGGGGCCGACGCAGCGGCCTTTGCTGCCGGATCGATCGCCATGGGCGTCGAGAGCTACGCAGATGGCATCGATGCGGTGGCCATTGGCCCTGTCGCAGCCGCCTTTGGAGAAGACAGCACCGCGATCGGCACAAACAGCAACGCTGCCGCGACCGGCGCATCGGCGATCGGCGCTTTCTCCTTTGCGCAAGGCCGTGAAAGTTCGGCCTTTGGTTTCGGCGCCTTGGCTGCAAACCCGGCTTCCACCGCGCTCGGCACGCGCACACTTGCCAGCGGCATCAGCAGCACTGCGCTCGGCAACGGGGCAAATGCGCTTGGTGCATACAGCATTGCGTTGGGCGCTGATGGTGCCGATGGCGATGAGGAAGGCGCGAAGGCCAGCGGCGCCAACGCGGTCGCGCTCGGCACCGACAGCCTGGCGCAATTCGATGATTCCACTGCGCTCGGCAGCAATGCCGTGGCGATCGGGGCCGGCAGCATCGCCACAGGGGCCTTCGCCCGAAGCGAGGGCGCCAATGCCACCGCACTCGGCAGCAATGCCATGGCCCAAGGCTCCAGCGCCACTTCCAGCGGGGCCTTCGCCAGGGCGCTTGGCACCGGGGCCACCGCCCTGGGCGGGACCAGCCTTGCCGAAGCGCGCTTGTCGACCGCGGTCGGCAATTTCGCCAAGGTCGGCGGAGCAGGCGGCACGGCGCTGGGGGCGGCGGCGAAGTCCGATGGCCTCCTCGGCACCGCGCTTGGTGCCTATGCCGAGGCGACAGGTGCCGGCGCCACCGCCACCGGGGCATCTGCCAAGGCCGAGGGCGACAGCAGCCTGGCGCTCGGCAGCGGGGCCCGGGCGGCCGAGATCGACACGGTCGCGGTCGGCACGGGCAGCAGCGCCACCGGCGCAACCGCGCTGGCCGTGGGCCCGCGCGCCAATGGCTCGGGCGCCAACAGCGTGGCGCTCGGCAATCTCGCCCAGGCCAATGCCGGCGAAAGCACCGCGGTGGGGGCGAACAGCTCTGCCCTCGGCTTCTTCACCACCGCCATCGGCGCGCAGGCGATTGCCACCGGCAGCAATTCCATCGCACTGGGCGGCCAGGCAGGCGCGCTCGGCGTGAATGGCGTTGCCATCGGCAGCGGCGCCAATGCCGCGGGTGACGGCACGATCGCGCAGGGCGCACAGGCCGATGCCCAGGGCGAGGTTAGCATCGCCATCGGGCTTGGCGCCGCCACCCGGATTGGCGCGGCCAACAGCGTCGCGCTGGGCGCGGGCGCGCTCGCCGACCGGGCCGGGACGGTCTCGATCGGCGCTGCCGGGGCCGAGCGCCAGCTGGTCAATGTCGCGGCCGGCACCGCCGGGACCGATGCGGTCAATCTCGATCAGCTCAACCGGGTCGAGGGGATCGCGGTGGGCGCGCAGACGGCGACAAGCACTGCGCTTGCCCAGGCCACGCAGGCCTCTGCCGATGCGGCGGCGGCGCGCAATGCCGCCAATGGTGCCAGCGCCGCGGCGAGCACTGCCCATGCGCGCGCGGACGAGGCCTTTGCCCTTGCCTCGGGCGTGAGCGGTATCGCGCAGTCGGCGCTCGGTGCGGCGGGCACTGCCCAGGCGCGCGCGGACGAGGCCTTTGCCCTTGCCACGGGTGCCGATGCCACCGCGCAGAGTGCGCTCAGCGCTGCCACTGGCGCCAGCCAGACCGCGAGCGAGGCCCTCAGCCGCGCCAACGCAGCGCGCAGCGAGGCCAGCGCGGCGCTGGCCGCCTCCACCGCCGCGGCCAATGCGGTCGCGGCCATCGATGGCCGCGTCGGCGCGCTCGAAAATGCCAATCTGGTGCAGGACGGGCGCATCCTCACGCTCGAGAACCGCACCGATCAGGCGCTCGCCGCCAATGCCGCGCAGGACGCGCGGATCGGCGCGACCGAGGTGCGGCTTGACGAACAGGGCCAGCGGCTCGGCACGGTCGAAACCGGCTTGGGCCAACTGCTCGGCGCCATTCCGGCCGTTGCCACGGGCAGCGATGCCGTGGCGCTCGGCAATGGCAGCGTGGCCAGCGGCGACAATTCGGTGGCGATCGGCAACGGCGCGCAGGCCATGGATGGCGCCGCGGTGGCGATCGGGCTCGCCAACCAGGCCAGCGGCAATGGCGCGGTGGCGATCGGCGATCCCAACCTTGCCACGGGCGATGGCGCGGTGGCGATCGGGCGCGACAATATTGCCACCGGGCAGGGCGCGATCGCGCTTGGCGACACCAGCAGCGCGGTCGGCACCTCGGCCCTTGCCGCCGGGCGCGAGGCCAGCGCCAATGGCATCGCCGCGATCGCACTCGGCGAGACGGCGAGTGCCGAGGGCGACAACACCGTGGCGCTGGGCAGCGGGGCCCGGGCGAGCGAGGGCGATGCGATTGCGCTCGGCACGGCCAGCAGCGCCACCGGCACCTCCTCGGTGGCGGTAGGCCCGCGCGCCAATGGTTCGTCCGCCAACAGCGTGGCGATCGGCAATCTTGCCCAGGCCGAGGTCGGCGAAAGCACCGCGGTGGGGGCGAACAGCTATGCCCTCGGGTTCTTCACCACCGCGGTCGGATCGCAGGCGGCGGCGATCGGCAGCACTGCCGTGGCCCTCGGCGCGCAGGCCAACGCGCTGGGCAACAGCGGCATAGCCCTTGGCAGCAGCGCCAATGCCGCGGGCGATGGTGCCGTCGCGCTCGGCAGTGGGGCCGAGGCCACGGCGGCGGGCAGCACCGCGATCGGCGACGGGGCCCGCGCGCTCCATGCCAACAGCGTGGCGATCGGCACCGGAGTGCAGACCGTGCGCGACGATCAGATCCTGCTCGGGGCGACCCGTTCGACCTATACCCTGCCCGGGGTGTCGAACGCGGCCAGCCGCGCGGCCCAGCAGGGCGCGGTGCGGCTGGTGACCGCCGATGCGCTCGGCAACCTTGCGACCAGCGACTTCGATCTCGCCCAGCTCAATGGTCTCAGCACCCGGCTGGGCACGGTCGAGGGGCAGATCATCATGCTGGGTTCGGCGGTTGATCGGCTGCAGATGGGCCTTGCCTCGCTCCAGCGCCAGGCCGCGGGCGGCACCGCGGCGGCAATGGCGCTCGGCGGCACGGTGATCCCCCCCGATGCCACCTTCTCGCTCTCGGTCAATCTTGCCACCTATCGCGGCGAGCAGGGCTTCTCGGCCGCGGCGGTGGCGCGGCTCGATGATCGGGTGTGGCTCTCGGGCGGGATTGCCGGATCGACGGTCAAGGGCTCGACCGGCGGGCGCGTGGGCGTCACCTTCGGCTGGTAGGGGCTGATCCCGCACCCCCGCCGCGCCCCGGCGCGTGCGTTAGGGACTTGAATTCCCGCCCGGACTTGGCACTAAGTCCGGGCGGGGGGGTTGTATGAAATCGGAAGAGTGGCGCGTTCTGGAAAGCATCGTCGATGCGGCGATGGGCCTTCCCGCGGATCGGCGCGCCGCCTTTCTCGAACAGCAATTGTCAGGCGATCCGGCAGGGCTTCACAAGGCGCGCACGATCCTTGCCCGCCTTGCCGAGGCCGAAGGCTTTCTCGAGCCGCCTCCAGCGCCCGATCCGACCGCGCCAGCAGGCAGCGCCCTGCCGGGCCAGATCGGGGTGTGGCAGCTGGGCGAGGAACTGGGGCGCGGGGGCATGGGCGTGGTCCATGCCGTGGCCCGCGCCGAGGGCGGGTTTGAACAGGCCGGCGCGCTCAAGCTGATGCGCAGCGACGGCGCGATCGACCTGCGCCGCTTCGAGGCCGAACGCCAGCTGCTGGCCCGGCTCGATCATCCCGGCATTGCCCGCCTGCTCGATGGCGGGGTGACCGCCGCGGGCCAGCCCTGGATGGTGATGGAGCGGGTCGATGGCGTGCCGATCGCGCGCTGGTGCGCCGCGCGCTCCGCCTCCTTGACGCAACGCATCGCGCTGGTGCTCGAGGTCGCCGAGGCAGTGGGCGCGGCCCATGCCATGCTGGTGCTGCACCGCGATCTCAAGCCCGGCAATGTGCTGGTCGATGCCAGCGGACGGGTGCGGGTGATCGATTTCGGCATCGCCAAGGAGCTGGGGGCAAGCGATCAGACGCAGGATCTGCTGCCGCTCTCGGCGCCCTATGCCGCGCCCGAACTGCTCACCGGCGCGCCGGTCGGCCCGCCGGTGGATGTCTATGGCCTGGCGGCGATCCTCTATGAACTGGCTAGCGGCCGCCCGCCGATCGATCTTGCCGGGGTGCCGGTGGCGCTGGGGATCGGCCGGGTGCTCGATGCCGAGCCTGTGCGGCTGCTGGCGCTGCGCGATCAGGTGCCGGTGCTGGCGGCGGCACCAAAGGCGCTGGTGGCCGATCTCGATGCGGTGCTGGCCAAGGCGCTGCGCAAGCAGGCGGCGGATCGCTATCCCACGATCGAGGCGCTCGCCGAGGATCTGCGCCGCACCTGCGATGGCCGAGCCGTGGCGGCGCGCAGCGGCGATCGGGCCTATCGCCTGCGCCGCCTTGCCTGGCGCGCGCGCTGGCCGATTGCGGCAACGCTCGCCATCGTCGCGGCGCTCGGCGCCGGGCTGGTCAGCACCGAGATCCAGCGGCGCGAGGCGCTGGCCGCGCGCGATGCGGCGCTGGCCGAAGAACAGCGCAGCGATGCGGTGCGCCAGTCGCTCTATCTCTTGCTGGGCGAAAGCGTCGAGGCCGCTGGCACCGACAGCAGCGCGCGCGAGGTGCTCGACCAGGCCAGCCGCCGGATCGTGGCCGAGTTTGCCCGGGATCCGGGTGAAAGCGCGCGGGTGCTGCACGCGCTGGGCGAGCTGCACTTTTATCTCGGCGATTATCCCGCGGCCAAGGCGGCGCTCAGCCCGCTGGTGCGCACGCCGGCGCGGCAGGTGCCGGGCGATGTGCTGGCCGCCGCGCGCTATGACATGGCCCAGGCGATGGTGCGCCTTGGCGAGATCGAGGGGGCAAGGCCCCTGCTGCAACAGGCGCAGGCCTATTGGCAGGCCGATGCGCCCAAGTGGCGCGCCCGGCTGATCGACAGCCGGCTGGTCGAGGCGCAGATCCTGCGCGCCAGCGATCCGGCGGCAGCGGCGCGGATGCTCGCGGCGGCGACGCAGGATCACGCCGCAATGTTCGGCACCGCCAACCGCCAGGCCGGGGTGTTCCAGAACAATCTCGGCGTTGCCCTGCTGGCGGCGGGCGATCCGGCCGGGGCCAGCGCGGCGCTCAAGCAGGCGCAGGCGATCTGGCAGGCCACCGGCCTTACCGACACGCCCGATGCGCTCAACACCGCCAACAACCTCGCCGCGCTCGAGATGCTGGCCGGGCGCGCCGCCGCGGCCGAGCCGCTGTTTGCCGAGGCGGTGCGCATCCGTCGCGCGCTGTTCGGCGATTCGGCCGGGACCGCGGCGCTGCTCAGCAACCACGGCAAGGTGCTGCTGCAACTCGGCCGCGCGCGCGAGGCCGCGCCGCTGCTGGCCGAGGCGACGGCGATGGCAGAGCAATTCGCCGGGGCGGGCGCGGTGCAGCACGTCGCCGCGCTGGCGGGCCTGGCCGAGGCGCGCCTTGCGCTGGGTGAGCCCGACGCGCTCGCCCGCGCCCGCGAGGCGCTCGGCGCGGCCGAGCTGGGCAAGGCCCCGCCGCCGGCCAAGGCCATGGCGCTGTTGGCGCTCGCCAAGGTGCAGCTTGCCGGCGGCGACCGGGCAGGCGCGCGGCAATCGCTCGGCGCCTTCGACGGCCTCTTGCCGCAGCTTGGCCCGGCCGGCGCACGCCTGGGCGAGGCGGCCAAGGCCCTGCGCGCGCAGCTCTAGGCAGCCACGGCGGGGCCTTCCCCGGCAAGGTCAACCAGGAGCAATGCCTTGGCCTTGACCCAATCGCGCCGCACGGTGCGCTCGCTGCATTCCAGCAGCCGGGCGATCTCGCTTTCGGCGTAGCCGCCGAAGAAGCGCAGCTCGACCAGCTCGGCAAGGCGCGGGGCATAGCTTGCCAGGCGGGCGAGCGCGGCATCGAGCGCGATCAGGCGCTCATCGCTTTCCCAGTAGATCACCGGCAGATCGTCCTCGAAGGCCTCGGCCACGGCGCCCCCGCCGCGCTTGGCCGCCTGGCGCGCGGCGGCGTGGTTGACCAGCACCTGGCGCATCGCCCGCGCCGCGGTGCGCAGGAAATGCGCCTCATCGGCAAAGGCGTGCATGTGGCGCAGCTTGAGGAAGCATTCGTTGACGAGCGCGGTGGAGCGCAGCGTCTCGCTCGCGCCGTAACGCCAGCGCAGGTCGCGCGCCATGCGCTTGACCTGCGGATAGAGCGCGAGGATCAAGGCGTCGGTCGGGCTCTCGGGGGCGGCGTGTTCGGCCATCTTACGCAAATTCCTCCCAAAAGTGAGGCTATCGTGGCAGCGCCGGCTTGTCACGCGCCTTGCGCGGCATAGACGATCTGCACCATGCGGCGGTTCTCCGCATCGCGCGGGGAGACGGTGACCTGCATCGCCGCCGCGGCGGCATCGCCTGCCCCCAGCGAGAGGATGCGGGTGCCGCTCATGTTCATCTCGCCCTGTTCGGAAAGCCCGGCGGCCTTGCCCTTCGCGCGGTAGAAGGCGATCACCTCATCGGCGCTGTCGGCGGTGGTGAAGGCGACCATGCCCTGCGCCTCGCCCGGCCTGCCGGTGACCGAGGCGGTGATCACCCCGCCGGGATAGACCGGCGCGAAGGCGGGCAGATCGGCGGGCGGGGCAATGCCCTCCTCGGGATCATCGGCGGTGCGCAGGGTGAGGCTCTCCCCACTCTCGCTGTCGGTGATGGTGGTCTTGCTGGCCTCCTCGCCGCAGGCGGCGAGGAGCAGGCCAAGGGCGAGGGCAAAGGCAGGGGCAGCGTGACGGCGCATGGCAGTCTCCTTCAAGGTGCAGGTTCGAGAATGACCCGCCGGGCAAGGCCGGGCGCGCGATAGGTTCCAACAAGGCGCGCGCCCCGGCGCACAAGGATGAGGCGGTGCGTCATGCCATCGGCGGTGGGGAGGAAGGTAAGCAGCAGGTGGTGGCCCTTGCGCTCGACACTTGCAAAGATGCCCGCGCCAAGCTCGCATTCTTCATCGCCGCGGATCGCCCCGCCATCCAGAAAGCTGCACATTGGCTGGTGCATGGCATAATCACCGCTGCCGTGCCGCTCGCTCCGCCCAAGCTGAAGGCTGACCGCCATCAGCCCGTTGTCGCCAGGATCGTCGGCCGCTGTCATGCGCCAATTGCCGTGGAGCGGGCCGGGGGCGTCGAGCTGCGCGGCCAGCGGCGCGGGCGCCACGGCAAGCAGGACGCCCGCAAGGCTGGTGCGCATCATGCGGCGATCCTCACAAGGCCCGCGCCCAGCATCAGCCCCGCCCAGCGCCGTTCGGCAAGGGCATCGAGCCGGGCCTGCCACTGCCCCGGCGGCAGCGCGGCGGCGAGCGCGCCGGCGAGCGCCTCGAGCTGTTCGGCAATCTGGGCGATCCCCTGGCCGAGCCGCGGGGCGGTCTGGATCAGGCCATCGCCGAGGCGCAGCAGCACCGGCAGCGCCGGATCGGGCCCCACCAGCGTGCGGCGGGCCAGCGGCGCCTCGTGGCGCAGCGGGCGCGGATCGAGCGCGAGCGAGCCGATCCGTGCCGCCCAGGCCGCACCGGCGCCGATCAGCAAGCGATCGAGCGCGGCGAGCGGATCGGGCGCCGCCGCCTGCGCCGCGCGCAAGGTCAGGCGCACCTGCCCATCCGGCTCGCGCAGCAGCACCGCCGCTTGCGTGCACCCTCGCGCGGCGAGCAGCCAGGGGAGAGGCGGCCCGTCATTGATCCCCGTCCAGCTCCACGCGCGGTCGGTTCCGGCGATCTCCTCGATCGTCACCGCCGTGCCCACCATCCGGGAAAGCCAGTGCCCGCCGCCCGTGGCATCGACCACCACATCGGCATGGCCGCTCTTGCCGCGCGCGCGCCAGCGCCACCCCGCGCCGTTGGCAAGCGGGGTGATCATGCAATCATAGAGGCCCTGGGCGCCCGCCGCTGCGGCCTGCGCGGCAAGGCTGAGGCGCAGGGCCTCGGCGCCGATGATCGGGCGCGGCGACTCGTCGCGGCGACCATTCTCGTCCCAGACGGCAGAAGCCCCCATCGCCCAGCCGCCGGACAAGGACGTGCCGATGGCGCGTTCGAACTGCGCGATCACCGCGGCGCTGGTGAGATGGGCGTGGCGTCGGTGTGCCGCGGGCTTGCCGGGGCGCGGCAGGGCCAGGCAGACCTGCCAGCCAGCACGGGCCAGCACCAGCGCGGCGCCCTGCCCGGCGATCCCGTCGCCCACCACCAGCGCGCTTGGGGCGTTGCGCGACGCCATCGCGCTCAGCCCTTGCGGGTGGGCAGGCCAAGCCCGCGCCCGCGTGCGCCCTTGGCCTCGACCGCGACGAAGAACACAAGGCCGCTCGCCGCATCGCCGCGCCCGAGGGTGTCCCTGGCAATTGGCGCCAGCGCCCGTGCCACCGGGCCGAGCATATCCCCCGGAAACAGCATGTCGCCGGGGAACAGCATATCGCCAGGGAACAGCATGTCACCGGGAAAGAGCATGTCTCCGGGAAAGAACCTGTCCCCCGGGAACAGCATGTCTCCAGGGAAGGCGATCACCCCCGGCTTGAGCGCAAAGCCATCCGAGGCGAAGACCTCCATCAGCACCCCGCGCTCGACCCGCCCAACGAGCAGCTGCGCCTTGACCGGCCCGGCCAGCCGGGCGCGCAGCCGCACCGCCTTGACCAGCGCGGCGCGCAGCCGCTCGCCGGAAAGGCCCTCGAGCGCGCGCGGATTGGCGATGCCGATCTCGACCACATCGCCCTCTGCTCCGAGCGCGGCGGTGCCGGTGGCAAGCCCGGCGGCGATGAAGCCTGTGGCTATAACGAAGCTGCGGCGGGACATGGTCATGGTCGGTCTCCTGATTGAAGCTGGTTTCGGGCCGGGGCCGTCTGACAGGGTTCAGCCCGCGCCCTGCGCGGCAAGGCACGCGCGAATGTCCGGCAAGGCGTTCTCGATGGCCTGAGGCGTGGCGAGCACGCGCACCGAGGAGGCGGTGAGGGCGTCAAGCTCTGCCTCGGTCATGTCAGGCGCGCGCAGCCGGGCGGCGCGGGTTGTCCAATACATGGCCTTGTCACTGGTGATCGCGGCGACCTCATCCGGCAGCCCCTCCTTGATCATCGTTCGCGCAGCATAGGCCGCCGTGAGCAGCCCGTCGCATTTCCACGCCTGCTCCACCTCGGCGCGGGTGGCGATGATCGGCGCATCGCCCGCAGGCGCATCGCTGGTGACGATCCCGGTCACGCTGCCAGCCGCATCGGCCATGGCACCGGCCACAGCGCCCGCCTCCGCGCCAGACCCGCCATTCGTGTCTGCCTCGCCCGAACAGGCGGCAAGGCCCGCCAGCGCCACCAGGATTGCAAGCGCACGCATCATCATTCTCCCTTCACCGGGACAGAACCGCAAATGGCGGCAGAACCGGACAGGCGAGGCGCAAAAAATTTTCTGCCGCCGGGCTGTCCGGTTTCGCCGGATTTTCCGGTTTCCCATGAGCGACGGCGCGCGGGTGCGCCGGTGATTGGGAGATGTCCGATGTTTCGCAAAATCGCCTTGGGGCTCGCGCTCGGCGCGCTGGCCACCTCGCCCTTCCTCGCCAGCGCGATCGCCGCACAGCGCGAGGCGCTGGGTTCGATCACGCTCTACGATGCCGAGAACCTCGGCGGCGCTCCGGTGCGGATCACCCGCGATGTCGAGAACCTCCAGGAGATTCCCGCCGCCCAGGGCTTCGATGGCACCGCCAATGACTATGCCTTCTCGCTCAAGACCGAAGGCCAATGGCAGGTGTGCATGGATGCGGGTTATCGCACGGGGTGCATGATCGTCGATGGCGAGGTCGCCTCGCTGGGCGACAATGGTGGATCGATCAGCTCGCTGCGCTATCTCGGCCCGAGCCGAAGCCTTGCCGCCGCCGCGCCGCAATCGCCGGCGCCCGCGGCCACGAAGAGGGCGAAGAAGGGCAAGCGCGCTGCCGCCACCACTGCCGCTGCCGGGGAAGACTGGCAACCGATGTACAATGTCGACCTGCTCGGCAATGACTATCGCGAGATCATCTATACCGCGGCGGGCAACACCTGGCGGACGTGCAAGGCCGCCTGCGATGGCGATGGGCAATGCATGGCCTGGACCCATGTCGGGCCAGGCCGCACCGAGCATGGCGAATGCTACCTCAAGGGCAGCGTGCCCAATCCTACTGCCGGCGCCTGCTGCACCTCGGGCATCAAGGGCGCGCCCAGCTCAGGCGGGGCCATGGGCGATGACGCGATCGCGCGCAGCTTCCGGCGGCTGGGCGAGACCGCCGGCCGGGCCGCCGAGGACGAGGCCAACGCCGCGGTCGAGCGCAAGGTGCGCGGGCTGCTCGGCAAGATCCTCGATTGATCCTGCGCAGGGCGCAGGGCGCCGGGCGCCGGGCGCCGGGCGCTGCGCGGCGCAGGCGCCTGATGCAAGAAGCCCCGGCGGCAGGCACCGCCGGGGCTGATTGTGTGGGTGCGGAGAGCCGCGGCTCCCCGAGCCGGTGGAGGCGTGGATCAGAAGTCCATGCCGCCCATGCCGCCCGGCATCGCCGGGGCCGGCTTGTCTTCCGGACGCTCGACGATCGCCGCTTCGGTGGTGATGAGCAGGCCAGCCACCGAGGCCGCATCCTGCAGCGCAGTGCGCACCACCTTGGTCGGGTCGATCACGCCGGCCTCGACCAGGTTCTCGTAGGTCTCGGTCTGGGCGTTGAAGCCCTTGGTCTCGTCGTTCTCGCGCAGCAGGTTGCCCGCGACCACCGCGCCATCGTGGCCGGCGTTCTCGGCAATCTGCTTGACCGGGGCGGTGATCGCCTTGCGGATGATGTCGATCCCGCGGGTCTGGTCCTCGTTCTCGCCCTTGAGGCCCTCGAGCGCCTTGGTGGCATAGAGCAGCGCGGTGCCGCCGCCCGGGACGATCCCTTCTTCCACCGCCGCGCGGGTGGCGTGCAGGGCATCATCGACGCGGTCCTTGCGCTCCTTCACCTCGACTTCGGTGGCACCGCCAACCTTGATCACGGCCACGCCGCCAGCGAGCTTGGCCAGCCGCTCCTGCAGCTTCTCGCGGTCATAATCGCTGGTGGTGCTTTCGATCTGGGTGCGGATTTCGGCAACGCGGGCCTTGATGTCCTCAGCCGAGCCGGCGCCATCGACGATGGTGGTGTTGTCCTTGTCGATGGTGACCTTCTTGGCCTGGCCGAGCATGCCAAGGGTGACGTTCTCGAGCTTGATGCCGAGGTCTTCGCTGATCATCTCGCCCTTGGTGAGGATGGCGATGTCCTGCAGCATGGCCTTGCGGCGATCACCGAAGCCCGGCGCCTTGACCGCGGCGACCTTGAGCCCGCCGCGCAGCTTGTTGACCACGAGGGTGGCGAGCGCCTCGCCTTCCACGTCCTCGGCGATGATGAGCAGCGGACGGCCCGACTGCACCACCGCCTCGAGCACCGGCAGCATCGACTGCAGGTTCGAGAGCTTCTTCTCGTGGATGAGGATGTAGGGGTTCTCCAGCTCCACGGTCATCTTTTCGGGGTTGGTGATGAAGTAGGGCGAGAGATAACCACGGTCGAACTGCATCCCTTCGACCACGTCGAGCTCGAACTCGAGGCCCTTGGCTTCCTCGACGGTGATCACGCCTTCCTTGCCGACCTTTTCCATCGCCTCGGCGATCTTCTCGCCGACTTCGCGGTCACCATTGGCCGAGATGGTGCCGACCTGGGCGATCTCCTGCGAGCCCGAAACTTCCTTCGAGCGGGCCTTGAGGTTTTCGACCACCTTGGCGACAGCCAGATCGATCCCGCGCTTGAGATCCATCGGGTTCATGCCCGCGGCAACCGACTTCATGCCCTCGGTCACGATCGCCTGGGCGAGCACGGTGGCGGTGGTGGTGCCATCGCCGGCCGCATCATTGGCCTTGCTGGCCACTTCGCGCAGCATCTGCGCGCCCATGTTCTCGTACTTGTCCTTGAGCTCGATTTCCTTGGCGACGCTCACCCCGTCCTTGGTGATGCGCGGCGCGCCGAAGCTCTTGTCGATCACGACGTTGCGGCCCTTGGGGCCGAGCGTCACCTTGACCGCGTTGGCGAGGATGTCGACCCCGCGCAGAATGCCCTCGCGCGCTTCGCGGCCGAACTTCACGTCCTTGGCTGCCATGTCCGTTTCTCCTGAGAATTGCGTGTTTGTGCTGAGAAGGTGCGGTGTGCCGATCAGGCCGCCTTGGCGGCAGCGGCAGCGGGCTCGATGATGCCCATGATGTCGCTTTCCTTCATGATCAGCAGGTCTTCACCGTTGATCTTGACTTCGGTGCCCGACCACTTGCCGAACAGCACGCGGTCACCCACCTTCACATCCATCGGGATGCGCTCACCGTCCTCGTCGCGGGCGCCCTCACCCACGGCGATCACTTCGCCTTCGCTCGGCTTTTCCTGAGCGCTGTCGGGAATGATGATGCCGCCAGCGGTCTTGGTGTCGGCTTCGATGCGGCGCACCAGAACGCGGTCGTGCAGCGGACGAAATGCCATTGGTATGACCTTTCCTGAATCTAGGGGTTGCTTGGCACTCTCCCCTCGAGAGTGCCAACGCGGCGCAGATGGTTGTCCGTTGCCGAGGAGTCAAGACGCCCGCCGCACAATTTTTTTGGGGGATCGGCCAAGCGGTGGTAGCCTGCCTTGTGGGATCAGGATTGGGGTGCCCGCAAGGGGCAAAGAGGGAGATTCGCCAATGGCCGAGGAAGTGGCAGGAACCGACTGGGCAAGCGACGTCAAACGCTACGCGCCCGAGGCTGACGACGGGGTGATCGCGGCGATCGTGCGCTATTGCGGGATCGCGCTCAGAACCCGCGATGCCTCGCTCGTGTCCTTTTCCGATCCGGTGGAAACGGCGCGGGTGCGCGACAATTTCTGCCGCAAGAAGCTCGAGCTGACCGATCCCGACGAGGTGATCGACGCGGCGATCGCCAAGGTCGGCGAGCGCATGAGCGACACCAGCTTGCGCAACCGGGTGACGGTCTATTACCTGCTCGCCGAACATTTCGGCAAGCTTGCGGTGTTCGGGGCAGGCGCGGCGACGGCAGCGGCGGTGGCCCCGGTGGCAGCCGCTGCGGCAGCAGCACCGGCAGCGCCGCTGGCGGCGGCTGCGCTGCCCAGCGCCGGCCATGGCGCGGCGCGCAGCGGCGGCGATCGGGATGATGGCTTCATCGGCTTTGCCACGCTGGTGGCTGGCGGCGGGGCGGCGATCATGCTCTTTGCCGCGATCGCCGGCAGCTACATCGCCGGGCGCTTCGACAAGGCCCCGCCCGCACCCGCCCCGGCCGCCGCCCCCGCAGCCGAGCCGGCAGCGCCCCCGGCCCCGGCGATCCCCGAAGGGGCAGGCATCGTTTCCGAAGTGGTCGAGGGCAGGCCCAAGGTCTCAGTCTATTTCGATGTCGGCAAGGCCGAAATCGCGCCCGACTTTTCCGCCGCGGTGGCGCCGATCAAGGCCTGGCTCGAGGCCAACCCCGCCGATCGGGTGCAGCTCAGCGGCTTTACCGATCCCACCGGCAATGCCGCCGCCAATGCCGAACTCGCCAAGAACCGCGCCCAGGCGGTGGCCGCAGCGCTCGAGCAGGAGGGCGTGCCGGCCGAGCGCATCGACCTCGTGAAGCCTGAGGACATTTCCGACGAGGCGAGCGACCTTGCCGGCGCGCGGCGGGTGGAAATCACCGTCACACCCGGCTAGGCGCGGCCCAGCGTCATCCTGCGCGCAGGCCCTGCCAGCCGGCGGGGCCTCTGCGCGCCATCCTGCGAGGCCCTTTTTGACTGCCCCTTCCGCCAAGCTGCCCCCCAAGCTCGCCGCCAGCCTCGGGGACGAGATCAACCTTGCCGCCGAGGCCTGGCTGTGGCTGAAGACCAATCTTGCCCATCTTGCCGGGGCGCTGGCGGTGCTGGTCATCGGGGTGATCCTCGCCCGCCTGCTCGCCCGCTGGGCCGACCGCGCGCTCACCCGTTCCGAGCGGATCGAGCCGACCGTCGCCAAGTTCCTCAGCAACATCATCCGCTATGCCCTGTGGGTGGTCGTGGGCGTGACGGTGCTGACCCAGTTCGGGGTCCAGACCACCAGCATCATCGCCGCGCTCGGCGGCCTCGCGCTGGCGGTGGGCCTTGCGCTCCAGGGCACGCTCAGCAATGTCGCGGCCGGGGTGATGATCCTGATCCAGCGCCCCTTTCGCGTCGGCGAGACGATCAGCGCGGGCACCGTCAACGGCACGGTGCAGGCGATCGGGCTGTTCACCACCGAGATCGTCCAGCTCGATGGCCTCTTCGTGATGGTGCCCAATAACGAGCTGTGGAACAAGCCGGTGGTCAATTTCACCCGGATGCCCACCCGGCGCTTTGAGCTGCTGATCGGGATCGCCTATTCCGACAGCATCGAACAGGCGCGCGCCGAGCTTCTGGCGCTGGCGCGGGCCGATGCCCGGGTGCTGGCCGAGCCCGAGCCGGTGGTGTTCGTCGCCGCGCTCGCGGAAAGCGCGGTAACGATGGGCCTCAGGGTCTGGTGCAAGACCGAGGACTGGCTGGCCCTGTCCTGGGCGCTGACCGAGGCGGCCAAGACCCGCTTTGCCGACGTCGGCCTGACCATCCCCTTCCCCCAGCGCGAGGTGCGCAGCCTGCCGGCGCGCAGCTAGGCGGGCAGCGCGGCACGGGTCAGCCCCAGCGCCTCGCGCCGGTGCCAGCGCCACAACAGCCCCGCCGCGGCGCAGAACAGCCCGCCTGCCAGCCCGATCCACACCCCCGTGCCTTCGAGCGGGGTGAGAAAGCCCAGCCCCAGCGCAAGGCCGATGCCCGGCACCCAGTAGCTCGCAATGGCGATCCACATCGGCACGCGCGTGTCCTGCAGGCCCCTCAGCGCACCCGCCGCCACCGCCTGCACCCCATCGGCAAGCTGGAAGATCGCCGCGAGTGCCAGATATTGCAGCGCAAAGCCCACCAGCGCGGCGTTGGCCGGGGCATCGGGATCGACATAGATGCGCAGCAGCAGCTCGGGCGCGAGGATCATCGCCGCGGCGGTCATCGCCATGAACCCGGCGCCGATCGCCAGCGCCACCCAGCCCGCGCGCGCCACCCCGGCAGGATCGCGCGCGCCGTGGAAATAGCCAACCCTGATCGCCGCGGCCTGCCCCACCCCGAAGGGCACCTGGAAGGCAAGGCTGGCCAATTGCAGCGCCACCGTGTGCCCGGCAAGCTCGGCCGCGCCAAAGCGCCCCATCAGGAAGGCCGCAGCGCCGAAGATCCCGGCCTCGGCGGTGATCGTGAGCGCGATCGGCGCGCCGATGCGCACGATCTGCCCGAAGCGCGGCCAATCGGGCACCCACACCCGCCCGAAGACGTGATAGCGCGCCAGCCGCCGATCGAGCCGTATCGCGCAAACATAGGCCGCAAGCGTGAACAGGGTGGTGATCACCGTGGCCACCGCGGCACCGGGCAGGCCCAGCGCCGGCGCACCCAAATGCCCGAAGATGAAGGCATAATTGGCAAGCGCATTGACGAAGATGCCCAGCCCGGTGATCGCCGTGGCAAAGAACGGCCGTCCCAGCGCCGAGACGAAATTGCGCAGCACCGAGCACACCAGCATCGGCACCATCGAGAACACCAGCACATTGTTGTAACTGTTCGCGAGCGCGCGGATCTCTTGCTGCTGGCCGGTGAGCTGCATGATCGGATCGAGCATCAGGCACATAAGCGTGCCGGCGATCCCGGCGATCAGCGCCAGCCACAGCGCCATGCGCACCGCCCGGCGCACCTGCCGCAGCGCCGGGGCATGCGCGCCGAGCGCCTCGGCGATCAGCGGCGCCACCGCGCCGGCCAGGCCCGAGAGCGCCCACAGCACCAGCCCGAACAGCGAGACCGCCAGCGCCGAGGCAGCGAGCTGCGCCTCGCCCAGCCGGGCGATGAAGATCACGTCGATCGCATAGGTGAGCATCTGCAGCAGGTTGGCCGCCGCCAGCGGCCCTGCCAGCCCCAGCGTGGCGCGCAGTTCCCGGGCCCAGCCGGGCCGCCTTGTGATGTGGGCCTGTTGCATGATCGTTCCATCGCCCGCGCCGCGGCGAGCCGACCGCCCTAGAGGTGCGCCCGGGCGCGGGCAAGCCCGATTGCCCGGATGCAGCGCATGAAAAAGGGCGGCGCCATGGCTGGCACCGCCCTTGTTCCAAAAGCCGATCGGACAATCGGCGCGCGTGCGCGCTTACTTGAGCTCGACGGTGCCGCCGGCTTCCTCGATCTTCTTCTTGATCTCTTCGGCTTCGGCCTTGGAGACGCCTTCCTTGATCGCCTTGGGCGCGGATTCGACCAGGGTCTTGGCTTCGGTCAGGCCGAGGCCGGTGATGGCGCGCACTTCCTTGATCACCTGGATCTTCTTGCCGCCGTCGCCGGTGAGGATGACGTCGAATTCGGTCTGCTCCTCGGCCGCCGGGGCATCGCCGCCGGCAGCACCGCCGGGCACCGCAGCCACGGCGACCGCCGCCGCAGCGGAGACGCCCCAGGCTTCCTCGAGGGCCTTGGCGAGTTCGGCAGCTTCGAGCACGGTCAGCTGCGAGAGTTCTTCAACAAGCTTGGCAATATCGGCCATGATGGTTCACTCCTGATTGTGGCGGGGCGGATTGCCCCAACAGATTGTTTCGTCTGGCGAAAAACGTCTCTTAAGCGGCCTTGTCCGCATAGGCGGCAAACACCCGGGCGACCTTGGCGGCCGGCGCGGTCACCACCTGGGCGATCTTGGTCGCCGGGGCATTGACCAGGCCGATGAGCTTGGCGCGCAGCTCGTCGAGACTGGGCATCGCGGCGAGCGCCTTGATCCCGGCTTCATCGAGCACCACCGAACCCATCGCCCCGCCGACGATCTCGAGCTTGTCGTTCGCCTTGGCGAAATCGACAGCGGCCTTGGCAGCCGCGACCGGGTCCTTCGACCAGGCCAGCCCGACCGGGCCGGTGAGCATGTCACTCAGCCCGACATAGGCGGTGTCTTGAAGGGCGAGCTTGGCGAGACGGTTCTTCGCGACCTTGTAGGCCGCGCCAGCTTCGCGCATCTTGCCGCGCAGTTCGGTGGACTGGGCCACCGTCATGCCGAGGTTGCGGGTGACGACCACCACGCCGACCTCGTTGAAGACCGCATTGAGCTGGGCGACCGCTTCGGCTTTCTGCGAACGATCCATGCCATACTCCTTCACATGTGATCGCGCACGGGAATGGCTCCCCGGGCGCGACCGGCTTCGATTGCCCCCGCACGGGCGGGGGTTTGTCCATGCCGGGGCCCCAAGGCACCCGGCACGGGTTGGTCCGTCGATAGGGAAGGAGGGTGTGCCATCAGGCACGCGCGGCATGCCCGCCAAGGGGCAGCCGGCAAATCTCGTTTCCCCGTCTAGGCTGGAAGATTAAGCAGGCGGGCCTGCACCAGCGGTCTCGGACGGATGACCGGCATGGGCCTGGTGGCCCGCCGGATGGCGCGCTCCCTTAGCCGATCGGCGGCAGGAGTCAAGCAGATTGCGCCGCGGGCGTGGGATCGGCGCAGCGGCAGCGCATTGACAGGGGGTGGCGCGGCGCCTAGATGCACGCGCTCGCCCGCCTCGAGCAGGGCCGATTCATGCGCGGGGATCGGCTTCAGGATGGAGGCGGCGGCACGCCAATCTCGCGACGACAGGATGCTGCGGGCGGCTGGCCTCATGGGCCGGGCGCGCCTGGCGGCATTGAGGGCGTCGGCCGGGGCGGCTTTCTCTCGCGCGCGACGAGCAATCAGCGTTTTCCCGTCCGCGCGAGGGCCCCCTCTCGCGTGGCCCAGCAAAGAGGCCCTTTCCTCCATGGCAACCCAGGCCAAGCCGCCCGTGACCCGCAGCCGCAAGGCGCAAGGGACCGCCAAGAAGCGCATCCGCAAGATCTTCGGCGACATCCACGAAGTCGTCCAGATGCCCAACCTCATCGAGGTGCAGCGCGAAAGCTACGAGCAGTTCCTGCGCTCGGACAAGTCCACGGGCTATGTCTCGGGCCTCGAGAAGACCCTGCGCAGCGTCTTTCCGATCCGCGACTTTGCCGGCACGGCCGAGCTTGATTTCGTCCATTACGAGCTCGAGGATCCCAAGTACGACGTCACCGAGTGCCGCCAGCGCGGCATCACCTATGCCGCACCGATGAAGGTGACGCTGCGCCTCATCGTGTTCGAGGTCGATACCGAGACCGAGACCCGCTCCGTGCTCGATATCAAGGAGCAGGACGTCTACATGGGCGACATGCCGCTCATGACCGAGAACGGCACCTTCATCATCAACGGCACCGAGCGGGTGATCGTCAGCCAGATGCACCGTTCGCCGGGTGTGCTGTTCGATCACGATCGCGGCCGCACCCATTCCTCGGGCAAGCTGCTGTTTGCCGCGCGGGTCATCCCCTATCGCGGCTCCTGGCTCGATTTCGAGTTCGATGCCAAGGACATCGTCAATGTCCGCATCGACCGCAAGCGCAAGCTGCCGGTGACCTCGCTGCTCTATGCCCTGGGGCTCGATGCCGAGCAGATCCTCGCCTATTTCTACAACACCGTCACCTGGGAGCGCGCCGCGCGCAAGGATGGGGCGGATGGCTGGAAGGTGCCCTTCGTGGCCGAGGCCTGGCGCGGGGCCAAGCCGGCCTTCCCGCTGGTTGACGCTGCGACCGGCGAGGAGATTTTCCCCGCCGGGGTGAAGATCAGCCCGCGCGCTGCCAACAAGGCGGCCAAGGACGGCCTTGCCGAGCTGCTGCTGCCGACCGAGGAAGTGGTGGGCCGCTATGCCGCTTGCGACATGATCGACGAGGCGACCGGGCGCATCTACATCGAGGCGGGCGACGAGGTCACGCTCGAGCACATCGAGGTGCTCGACAAGGCCGGGGTCGATCGCCTGCCGCTGCTCGACATCGACGAGATCAACACCGGCCCATGGATCCGCAACACCTTGAAGGCCGACAAGGCCGAGAACCGCGACGAGGGGCTCGAGGCGATCTACAAGGTGATGCGCCCAGGCGAACCGCCGACCAAGGAAACCGCCGAGGCGCTGTTCGAGGGCCTGTTCTTCGATCCCGAGCGCTATGACCTCTCGGCGGTGGGCCGGGTCAAGCTCAACATGCGCCTGGGGCTCGAGTGCGAGGACACCATCACCACCCTGCGCAAGGAGGATATCCTTGCCGTGGTCAAGGAGCTGGTCGGCCTCAAGGACGGCAAGGGCGAGGTCGATGACATCGACAACCTCGGCAACCGCCGGGTGCGCTCGGTGGGCGAGCTGCTCGAAAACCAGTACCGCGTCGGCCTTCTTCGCATGGAGCGCGCGGTCAAGGAGCGCATGAGCAGCGTGGACGTGTCCACCGTCATGCCCAATGACCTCATCAACGCCAAGCCGGCGGTGGCGGCGGTGCGCGAGTTCTTCGGCTCCTCGCAGCTTTCGCAGTTCATGGACCAGACCAACCCGCTCTCCGCAGTCACCCACAAGCGCCGCGTCTCGGCGCTGGGGCCGGGCGGGCTTACCCGCGAGCGCGCCGGTTTCGAGGTGCGCGACGTGCACCCGACGCATTATGGCCGCATCTGCCCGATCGAGACGCCCGAAGGGCCGAACATCGGCCTCATCAACTCGCTGGCGAGCTTCAGCCGGGTCAACAAGTATGGCTTCATCGAGACCCCCTACCGCAAGGTGGTCGATGGCAAGGTGACGAGCGAGGTCGTCTATCTCTCGGCGATGGAGGAGCAGAAGCACACCGTCGCCCAGGCCTCGGCCGAGCTCAATCCCGATGGCAGCTTCGTCGAGGAGCTGGTCTCGGCGCGCCACAATGGCGACAACCTGATGGCCCCGCGCGAGCAGATCACGTTGATGGACGTCAGCCCCAAGCAGCTCGTCTCGGTCGCCGCCTCGCTCATCCCCTTCCTCGAGAACGACGACGCCAACCGCGCGCTGATGGGCTCGAACATGCAGCGCCAGGCGGTGCCGCTGGTCAAGGCCGAGGCGCCCTTCGTGGGCACCGGGATGGAGGAGACCGTGGCGCGCGATTCGGGCGCGGCGATCGCGGCGCGGCGCGGCGGGATCGTGGACCAGGTCGATGCCACCCGCATCGTCATCCGCGCGATCGGCGATGTCGAGCCGGGCCAGTCAGGAGTGGATATCTACACCCTGCAGAAGTTCCAGCGCTCCAACCAGAACACCTGCATCAACCAGCGCCCGCTGGTGAAGGTGGGCGATGTGATCGAGGCGGGCGACATCATCGCTGATGGCCCCTCGACCGACCTCGGCGAGCTGGCGCTGGGGCGCAACAGCCTCGTCGCCTTCATGCCGTGGAACGGCTACAACTACGAGGACTCGATCCTGATCTCCGAACGCATCGTCAAGGACGACGTGTTCACCTCGATCCACATCGAGGAGTTCGAGGTCATGGCCCGTGACACCAAGCTCGGGCCGGAGGACATCACCCGCGACATTCCCAATGTCGGCGAGGAGGCGCTGCGCAACCTCGACGAGGCGGGCATCGTCTATATCGGCGCCGAGGTGCATCCGGGCGATATCCTGGTGGGCAAGATCACCCCGAAGGGCGAAAGCCCGATGACCCCGGAAGAAAAGCTGCTGCGCGCGATCTTCGGCGAGAAGGCTTCCGACGTGCGCGATACCTCGCTGCGCCTGCCGCCGGGGGTCTCGGGCACGGTGGTCGAGGTGCGGGTGTTCAACCGCCACGGCATCGAGATCGACGACCGCACCCGGGCGATCCAGAACGAGGAGATCGAGCGGCTGCGCAAGGACGCCGCCGACGAGCGCAACATCCTCAACCGTGCCACCTACAACCGGCTCAAGGACATGCTGCTGGGCCAGACCGCCTCGGCCGCGCCCAAGGGGCTGAAGAAGGGCATCACCATCACCGAGGAGGTGCTCGAGCAGGTCGATCGCCACGAGTGGTTCAAGTTCGCGGTCGCCGATGATGCGCGCCAGGCGCAGATCGAGGCGGTGAAGTCGCAATATGACGAGGCGGTGAAGTCGATCGACGCCAAGTTCCAGGACCGCAAGGAGAAGCTGGAGCGCGGTGACGAGCTGCCCCCGGGCGTGCTCAAGATGGTCAAGGTCTTCGTCGCGGTGAAGCGCAAGCTCCAGCCGGGCGACAAGATGGCCGGGCGCCACGGCAACAAGGGCGTGATCAGCCGCATCCTGCCGGTCGAGGACATGCCCTTCCTCGAGGATGGCACCCCGGTCGATATCGTGCTCAACCCGCTGGGCGTGCCCTCTCGCATGAACGTAGGGCAGATCTTCGAGACCCACCTCGGCTTTGCCGCGCGCGCACTCGGGCACCAGATCAAGGGCCTGCTCGAGGAATGGCGCGCGGCCAATCCCAATGCCGCCGAGGACTATGCCAATGTGCCCCCGCCGGCGGCCGTGCTCGAGCGGCTCAAGGACATCTATGGCGAGCAGTATCACGAGGACCTCGAGAGCCGCTCGACCGCCGAGATCGTCGAACTGGCGCAGAACCTTTCGGCCGGTGTGCCGATGGGCACCCCGGTGTTCGACGGGGCGCGCGAGGCCGATGTCACCAACATGCTGGTCAAGGCCGGGCTCGACCCCTCGGGCCAGAGCGTCCTTTATGACGGGCGCACCGGCGAGGCCTTCGATCGCAAGGTGACGGTGGGCATCATCTACATGCTCAAGCTCCACCACCTCGTCGATGACAAGATCCACGCGCGTTCGATCGGGCCTTACAGCCTCGTCACCCAGCAGCCGCTGGGCGGCAAGGCGCAGTTCGGCGGGCAGCGCTTCGGCGAGATGGAGGTCTGGGCGCTGCAGGCCTATGGCGCGGCCTACACCTTGCAGGAAATGCTCACGGTGAAGTCCGACGACGTGGTCGGCCGCACCAAGGTCTATGAAGCGATCGTCAAGGGTGACGACACCTTCGAGGCCGGTATCCCTGAGAGCTTCAACGTGCTCGTCAAGGAAATGCGCAGCCTTGGCCTCAACGTCGAGCTGAAGTCGCTTTCCGACGAGGACGAGGACGCCGATTTCGCCGAGGCCGCAGAGTGAGGGCCGGGGGCCGCCCGCGCCCCCGCCCATCGCCTCCCCTGCCCTTCATCCCCCTAAGGGAACACAGTCATGAACGACCTGACCAGATTCACCAACCAGCTGGCGAAGCCCGAAACCTTCGACCAGATCCAGATCGGCATCGCCTCGCCGGAGCGCATCCGCTCGTGGTCCTATGGCGAGATCAAGAAGCCCGAGACGATCAACTACCGCACCTTCAAGCCCGAGCGTGACGGGCTGTTCTGCGCGCGCATCTTCGGCCCGGTGAAGGACTACGAGTGCCTGTGCGGCAAGTACAAGCGCATGAAGTACAAGGGCGTGGTCTGCGAAAAGTGCGGGGTTGAAGTCACCGTCACCAAGGTCCGCCGCGAGCGCATGGGCCATATCGAACTCGCTGCGCCGGTCGCGCACATCTGGTTCCTGAAGTCGCTGCCCAGCCGCATCGGCCTGTTGCTCGACATGCAGCTCAAGCAGCTCGAGCGCATCCTCTATTTCGAGAACTACGTGGTGATCGAGCCGGGCCTCACCCCGCTCGAGAAATACCAGCTGCTCACCGAGGATGAACTCCTCGAGGCGCAGGACGAATATGGCGAGGATGCCTTCACCGCCGATATCGGCGCCGAGGCCGTGCGCACCATGCTGATGCAGCTTGACCTCGAGGCCGAGCGCGATGCGCTGATGGAGGAGCTTGCCACCACCAAGTCGGCCTTGAAGCCCAAGAAGATCATCAAGCGCCTGAAGGTCGTCGAAAGCTTCATCGAATCGGGCAACCGGCCCGAATGGATGATCCTCGAGGTGATCCCGGTGATCCCGCCCGAGCTGCGCCCGCTGGTGCCGCTCGACGGGGGCCGCTTTGCCACCTCGGATCTGAACGATCTCTACCGCCGCGTCATCAACCGCAACAACCGCCTGAAGCGCCTCATCGAGCTGCGCGCGCCCGATATCATCGTGCGCAACGAGAAGCGCATGCTGCAGGAAGCGGTCGATGCGCTGTTCGACAACGGCCGGCGCGGCCGCGTCATCACCGGCGCGAACAAGCGGCCCTTGAAGTCGCTTTCCGACATGCTCAAGGGCAAGCAGGGCCGCTTCCGCCAGAACCTGCTCGGCAAGCGCGTCGACTATTCGGGCCGTTCGGTGATCGTCACCGGGCCCGAGCTCAAGCTGCACCAGTGCGGCCTGCCCAAGAAGATGGCGCTCGAGCTGTTCAAGCCCTTCATCTACGCCCGGCTCGACGCCAAGGGCCTGTCGATGACCTTGAAGCAGGCCAAGAAGTGGGTCGAGAAGGAGCGCAAGGAAGTCTGGGACATCCTCGACGAGGTGATCCGCGAGCACCCGGTGCTCTTGAACCGCGCGCCGACGCTCCACCGTCTCGGCATCCAGGCCTTCGAGCCGGTGCTGATCGAGGGCAAGGCGATCCAGCTGCACCCGCTGGTGTGCTCGGCCTTCAACGCCGACTTCGACGGTGACCAGATGGCGGTGCACGTGCCCTTGAGCCTCGAGGCCCAGCTCGAGGCGCGGGTGCTGATGATGAGCACCAACAACATCCTCTCGCCCGCCAACGGCAAGCCGATCATCGTGCCCTCGCAGGACATGGTGCTGGGGATCTACTACCTGTCGATGGAACGGCAGGAGAAGCACCCCGAGTTCATCACCGAGCCCGATGGCACCAAGATCGAAAAGCTGCCCCGCTTTTCCGACATGGCCGAGGTGCACCAGGCGCTCGAGGCCAAGGCGGTCACGCTCCACACCCGCATCATCGCCCGCGTGCCGCAGGCCGATGAAAGCGGCAAGGTGGTGATGAAGCGCTTCGTCACCACCCCGGGGCGGATGTTGATCGGCGAATGCCTGCCCAAGAGCCACAAGGTGCCCTTCGACATCGTCAACCGCCTGCTGACCAAGCGCGAGATCGGCGAGGTGATCGACCAAGTCTATCGCCACACCGGGCAGAAGGACACAGTGCTGTTTGCCGATGCGATCATGGCGCTGGGCTTCCGCTACGCCTTCAAGGCGGGGATCAGCTTCGGCAAGGATGACATGATCATCCCCGCGGCCAAGGAGCGCCTGGTCGAGGAGACCAAGGAGCTGGTGGCTGGCTACGAGCAGCAGTATCAGGACGGCCTCATCACCCAGCAGGAAAAATACAACAAGGTGATCGACGCCTGGTCGAAGTGCGGCGACATGGTGGCCGAGGCGATGATGGCCGAGATCAAGGCCACCCCGATCGATCCCGAGACCGGGCGCGAGGGCGAGGTCAACTCGATCTACATGATGAGCCACTCGGGCGCGCGCGGCAGCCCGGCGCAGATGAAGCAGCTCGCCGGGATGCGCGGGCTGATGGCCAAGCCTTCGGGCGAGATCATCGAGACCCCGATCATCTCCAACTTCAAGGAGGGCCTCACCGTCCTTGAATACTTCAACTCCACCCACGGCGCGCGCAAGGGCCTGGCCGACACCGCGCTCAAGACCGCCAACTCGGGCTATCTCACCCGGCGCCTGGTTGATGTGTCGCAGGATTGCGTCATCGTCGAGGAGGATTGCGGCACGCAGAACGCGCTCGAGATGCGCGCGATCATCCGCGGCGGCAGCGTGATCGCCTCGCTCGGCGAGCGCATCCTCGGGCGCACCGTGGCCGAGGATGTCCTCAATGCCGCCACCGGCGAGGTGATCGTCACCGCCGGCACGCTGCTCGACGAGGCGATGGTGAAAGCGATCGAGGCGGCCGAGGTGCAATCGGTCAAGATCCGCTCGCCGCTGATCTGCGAGGCCGAGCAGGGCGTGTGCGCGGCCTGCTATGGGCGCGATCTGGCCCGCGGCACCCCGGTCAATATCGGCGAGGCGGTGGGCGTGATCGCGGCCCAGTCGATCGGCGAGCCGGGCACGCAGCTGACCATGCGCACCTTCCACATCGGCGGGGCGGCCCAGCTCAACGAGACCAGCCATCTCGAGGCGATCTCGGAAGGGCGGGTGGAATACCGCAACATGCGCACCATCACCGACAAGCAGGGCCGGCTGATCAGCCTCGAGCGCAATGGCGAGCTGGCGGTGATCGATGCCGAAGGGCGCGAGCGCGAGATGCACCGCGTGCCCTATGGCACCGTGCTCAAGTTCAAGGATGGCGAGCAGGTCAAGGTGGGCGACCGCCTGGCCGAGTGGGACCCCTTCACCCTGCCGATCATCACCGAGACCTCGGGCGTGGTGAAGTATCAGGACCTGATCGAGGGCGTCACGCTCGAGGAGCAGGTCGATGATGCCACCGGCATTGCCCAGCGCGTGGTGACCGAGAACCGCGCCACCGGGCGCAAGAAGAAGGAAGACCTGCGCCCGCGCCTGACGCTGCTCAACGAGGCGGGCGGCGAGACCGAGGCGGCGCGCTACATGCTCGCCCCCGGCACCACGCTGTCGGTCGAGGATGGGCAGCAGGTCGAGGCCGGGGACGTTCTCGCCCGCGCCAGCCGCGAGGCCGCCAAGACCCGCGACATCACCGGCGGTCTGCCGCGGGTGGCCGAGCTGTTCGAGGCGCGCATGCCCAAGGACGTGGCGATCATTGCCAAGGTCTCGGGCCGGGTGGAATTCCTGCGCGAATACAAGGCCAAGCGCAAGATCGCGATCATCCCCGAGGAGGGTGAGCCGGTCGAATACCTGATCCCCAAGACCAAGATCATCGACGTGCAGGAAGGCGACTATGTGAAGAAGGGGGACATCCTCGTCTCCGGCTCGCCCAACCCGCACGACATTCTCGAGGTGCTCGGGGTCGAGGCTCTGGCCGAATACCTGGTGAACGAGATCCAGGAGGTCTATCGGGTGCAGGGCGTGAAGATCAACGACAAGCACATCGAGGTGATCGTCCGCCAGATGCTGCAGAAGGTCGAGATCACCGATGGCGGGGACACCACCCTGCTGCCGGGCGAACAGGTCGATCTGGCCGAGATGCTCGAGGTCAATGCCAAGCTGCCCAAGGGCAAGCAACCGGCGCAAGGCAAGCCGGTGCTGCTCGGCATCACCAAGGCGAGCCTGCAGACCCGCAGCTTCATCTCGGCGGCGAGCTTCCAGGAAACCACCCGGGTGCTCACCCAGGCCGCGGTCGAAGGCAAGAAGGACACGCTGATCGGGCTCAAGGAGAACGTCATCGTCGGGCGCCTGATCCCGGCCGGCACCGGGGCGGGGATGAACCGCCTGCGCGTGGCTGCCAACGCGCGCGATGCGGCGCTCAAGGCCGCCTGGCGGCGTCAGCAGGAAGCGCTCGCCTCGGCCGGGCAGCGCGAGGCCGAGCCGGCAGCCGATGCGATCGGCTCGGAAGAGGCGATGAAGGCGGCGATGGCGGCCTCGGCCTCTGCCGCAGCAGCAGCGCGCGAGAGCGACGAAGGCTGACGGCAAGCCGCCGGGGCGCTTGCCCCGCAAGAGAGCGAAGGCCCCGCCGGAGCGCCTGCTCCGGCGGGGCTTTTGCATGGGCCAACGCGACCGGGCAAGAATCGCTATTGCAAATCACTCGCATATTGATACAAGGGCCATGCAACCCACCCCCTTGTGATCCTGAGCGAGGCCGGATGACCCCTGACAACGCCCCTTCCGCCGCATCCCGCAAGCTGATCGCCGCGCTCGCCGCCCCGCCGCGGGTCGATACGCTCGGCCCGATCGGCGGGCGCTTTGTCCATGCCCTGCGCCTGATCGCGCTGCACGAGCGGATCGGGCGCGATCCGGTGCCCGAACTCGCCGCGAGGCTGGGCGGGGTCGAGATCGCGGCCAAGGCGCTGATCCTCGCCCAGGCGATCTCGGCCAGCTGGCCCGAGTCGATCCATGTCAGCCGCTTCTGCTGCCGCCTGATGAGCCACGACGAGGCGACCATCGGCGCCTTTGTCGATGCCGCGGCGCGGGGAGATCGGGTGGGGTTCGAGGCGGCGCTTGCCGGCCTGGTGCGGCCCGAGCGCATGGTGCGCCTGTGGGAGGCGAGCCTCGCGCTCGCCGCGGCGGAGTGGCGCGCAGCCTGATGCCTTGCCGGCGGGGCCGCGGCGCACTACCGCGCCGGGCATGATCACCACCCGCTTTGCCCCCTCGCCCACCGGCCGCCTGCACGTCGGCAATATCCGCACGGCGCTCCACAACTGGCTGCTGGCAAGAAAGGGTGGCGGGCGCTTCATCCTGCGCATCGACGACACCGATGCCGCGCGCAGCCGCGAGGAATATGTCGAAGCGATCCGCGCGGATCTGGCCTGGCTCGGCCTCACCTGGGATGGGGAGGAGCGCCAGTCGGCCCGGATCGCGCGCTACGAAGCGGCCTTTGAGGCCTTGCGCGCGGCGGGGCGCATCTATCCCTGCTACGAAACCGCACAGGAGCTGGAGATCAAGCGCAAGATCGCGCTCTCGCGCGGGCTCCCGCCGATCTATGATCGGGCGGCGCTCAGGCTCACCGCCGCCGAGCGCGCCGCCCATGAGGCCGCCGGGCACCAGCCGCACTGGCGCTTCCTGCTCGACCACGACGCGCCGATCGCCTGGCAGGATGGCATCCGCGGGCCGCAGCGGTTTGATCCGGCGCAGCTTTCCGATCCGGTGATCCGCCGCGCCGATGGCTCGTGGCTCTACATGCTGCCGAGCGCACTGGACGATCTCGACATGGGGGTGAGCCAGGTGCTGCGCGGCGAGGACCATGTCTCCAACACCGCGGTGCAGCTCCAGATCTTCACCGCGCTGATCGCTGCGGGCTTTGGCCAGGGGGCCGGCGCAGGCACGCCCCCGGCGCTGCCGGCCTTTGCCCACATGGCGCTGCTGGTGGGGCGCGAGGGCAAGCTTTCGAAGCGGCTCGGCGCGCTCGGCTGCGATGCCTTTCGCGCCCAGGGCATCGAGCCCGAGGCGATCATTGCCCTGCTCGCCCGGCTGGGCACCGCGCTCCCCATCGAGCCGATCGTCGATCGCGCCGCGCTCATCGCCAGCTTTGACCTTGCCCATTTCGGGCGCGCCCCCGCGCGGTTCGACGAGGCCGAGCTTGAACGGCTCAATGCCGCAATCGTCCACCAGCTGCCCTATGAGGCGGTGGCCACCCGCTTGCCCCAAGGCATGGATGCAGCCGGCTGGCACGCCATCCGCCCCAATCTTTCCCGCGTTGGCGAGGCGGACGAATGGTGGGCGGTCGTCACCGGCCCAATCAGCCCGCCGCCCTTCAGCCCGGAAGACCAGGCCTTCCTTGCCGAGGCCGCGCGTCTGCTTGTCTGGGACGATGCCCCCTGGGCAAGCCTCACCGCGGCGCTGAAAGAAGCCACCGGGCGCAAGGGCCGCGCGCTGTTCCTGCCGCTGCGCCTTGCGCTCACCGGACGCGATCACGGGCCGGACATGGCCGAACTCCTGCCGCTGATCGGCGAGGCCGAGGCCCGCGCGCGGCTGGCGCGCGCCGCCGGGATCAACGCCTGACCGCGAGCAGCAGCCCCTTGCCGCGGTGCGGCAGAGGGACGAGGTCTGGCGGCAGCTTTTGCGCGCTGCGCACCTCGCCGATGATCCAGACATGGGTGAAGGCCGCGCGCGGCATCAGCGTGAGCGCGCGGCTCAATTGCAGGCGCAGGCTCTTGCGGCGGCAGCCATCGGGGATCACCACCTGCGAGGGATCGTGGGCAAAGGGCCCGGCGATGGGGTGATGGATCGAGAGCGGGTTCATCCCCGGCCCATACCACTGGTCGTTGATGAAGACGCTGCGCCGCGCCAGCGCGAGGCCGCCCAAGTGATCGAGCACCGGCAGCGCCCACTTGGCCGGGCAGGGATTGACCACGAACAGCGCCACCCGCGATCCGCGCGGAATCGCCTCGAGCGTGGGCACGGCGGCGGCGATCGGGCGGTCCTGCGCGACATAGGCCGCCGCGGTGCCCACCGCGCGCACCACGAAGAGGCCGAGCGCGACGCTCCAGAACGCCGCCCGCCCCCAGGGGCCCATGCGCCGCGGCGCGATTGCCAGCAGCGCGAGGATGAAGGCATAGGGCACCATCCGCATGTCGGCAAAGGCCGAGCCGAGCACATACATCGGCAGCGCCGCCACGCAGCCAAAGGCGAGCGCCGCGGCGAGCGCCACGCGCCGGTCAAACCCGGTGCCGCGATAGAACACCGCCGCCACGATCAGCGCAGCGATCACGCCAAGCGAGGCAAGGTCGAAATCGTGCCATTTGGTGCGCAGCGCCGAGATCAGCCAGATGCCCTTGAAGAACCACGCCCAGGTGCCGGTAAAGGAGGGGCCGACTTCGCTGCGCCACAGCAGCATCGGCACCAGCGGCAAGAGCAGCGGGGCGCAGGCGCCAAGGATGCGGCGGATGGCGGCGAAGGGGTGGCTGCGCGCCGCCACCTCGTCCGCCAGCATGGCAGCGCCGCACATCAGCCCGAGGAAGGCCCAGCCATAGGTGTGGCACACCCAGATCACCGGGCCTGCCGCTGCCAGCCACAGCGCCGCTGCCAGCGGCCGGGCGCGCGCGCGCAAGCTGACCCAGGCGGCAAAGGCGAGCAGCGCCAGCGCCATCCCGAGCGCGAAATTGATGAAGCCATAGTTGAAGGGATAGCCATAGATCAGCGGCAGGGCGGCAATGGCGAAGGGGGTGATGCGTCCATGGACCGCGCGGCTCACCGCGAGGATGCCGAGCGTGGCGAGCAGCTGGGTGAGCGCCACCACCGCGCGCACCGCGCCTTCGAGGCCAAGCACGCGGTGCAGCAGCTCGACCAGGAGGTCAGCGCCAAGATTGCCGATCAGCCGCCACTCATAGGAATAATAGGGCTGGAGTTCGGGCCGGTTGGCCAGATCGGTCTGCACCGCATAGCGCCCGATATGACCATAAAGATCAACCAGCGGCGGAATCTCGACCACCATCAGCGGCACAAGCGATACGAGGCAGATCAGCGCAAGAGCCGGCCAGCTCTCGAGCTTGAGCGCTCGCCAGGGCTCTCCCGCCAGCGGCGGGTGTGCGGTGTGAATCGCGCTGGTCATTCGCTGTCCGCCCGCCGGAACACGAAGAGCTGCGAGAGCAGGAAGAACACCGCCGTATAGGCCACGATCGCCGGGACCTGCGCCATCATCGGCGAAAGCCCGAAGACATGGGCGCTGCCCAGCAGCACCGCCAGATTGACCGCGAAGGCGAGGAAGAACACCACCAGAAACCGCATCACCTCACCGCCCGAAACGGCGCCGCGAACCCCAAAGACATAGTGGCGATTGAGCGTGAAGGAGAGCAGCAGCCCCACGCCATAGCCTGCAACATTGGCCGCCACCGCAGTGAGCCCCGCCATCAGGCCAGCGAAGATCACTGCCCAGCCGACCAGCGAATTGGCGATCCCGGTCAGCACGAACCGGGCGAACCGAGCCAGCATCGCTTCAGCGCGCCATCAGGCTGTATTGCGCGCCGAGCGGCAGCCAGCCGAGCCCGGCCTCGAGCGGGCGCAGCATGGCCAAGGGGCCGGGGAAGAACAGCCGCCAGGTAAGCCGCACATCGGCATAGCCCGCGGCCTTTACCCGCCGCTTCATCTCGGGGCCGGAAATCAGCACGGCATTGCGATCAAACGGGCAGGTGGCCACCGCATGGCGGGTGAGCGGGTTCCAGGGGTTGTGCTCGAACAGCACCAGCCGCCCACCAGGGGCAAGCGTGCGGCGGATCTCGTCGAGCAGGGCAATGTGCCGATCGGCGGGAATGTGGTGGAAGACGCAGGCGGTAAAGACGAGATCGAAGCTCGCCGGCGCGAAGGGCAGGCGCGCGCCATCATAGCACACGGTCTCGAGCGGCCTTGTCGCCCGGGTGCGGCAACGCGCCAGCGATGCGGCCGAGACATCGACACAGGTGAGCGCAGCCTCGGGAAAGTGGCGCTGGAGCGGGGCGACGCTGTTGCCCGCCCCGGCGCCGAAATCCATGATCCGGCGGGGCACAAGCCCCTGCCGGGCGAGATCGCGCGCCGCTGCGGCAACCTTGTATTCGGCAAAGAAATCCGGTGCCTCGCCGCTCAGCCTGATCGAGGCGGCGTGCTGGGCATCGTAATCATCGACATAGGCGTCGAATTCAGCAGGCGACACCGATGCGCTCCTGCAATTCCCCCTCGAGCGCGCGCACCGTCGCCCCGGCCTCGGCACTCGCCGCCGGATGGCCGCGCAGTTCGGCGATGATGTAGAGCGGGCGGCGCTTGGATTCCATGTACATGCGCCCGAGATATTCGCCGAAGACGCCGAGCACCAGCAGTTGCACGCTGCCGATGATCAGCACCAGCGAGGCAAGGCTGGCCCAGCCCTGCACCGTGCCCCCGGCGAGCCACACCGCCACGATCCAGACCAGCCCGAGCAGCCCCATCAGCCCGAAAATCATGCCAAGGTGCGAAGCCAGGCGCAGCGGCACCACCGAAAAGCTCGTCACCGCATCCACGGCAAGCGCCACCATCTTGGCCAGCGGATAATGCGTCTCCCCGGCAAAGCGCGGATCGCGTTCATAGGGCACCGCCGCCTGGGCAAAGCCGATCCAGCTCACCATGCCGCGCACGAAGCGATAGCGTTCGGGCATGGCGTTGAGCTGATCGACCACCCGCCTGGTCATCAGCCGGAAATCGCCGGTGTCGCGGGGAATATGGGTATCGACCAGCCGATCGAGCAGGCGATAGAACAGCGCCGCGGTGCCGCGCTTGAAGGCGGTCTCGCCATGGCGCTTGATGCGCTGGCCATAGGCGACATCGTGGCCTTCGCGGATCTTGGCGAGCATCGGCCCGAGCAGTTCGGGCGGATCCTGAAGATCGGCATCGAGCACGAACACCAGCTCGCCGCGCACATGGGCAAGCCCGGCCGAAAGCGCCAGCTGGTGGCCGTGGTTGCGCGACAGGTTGATGCCGCGGATGCGCGGATCGCGGTCGATATGCGCGCAGATGATCGGCCAGCTGCGATCGCGCGAGCCATCATTGACCAGCACCAGCTCGAACCGGTCGCCGAACAGGCTCTCGCACACCGGGATCACCCGGGCGATGAGCGCATCGAGCCCGGCCTCCTCGTTATAGACCGGGACCAGCACGGACAATTCGATCGGCGGTGCAATGGGACTGGCGCAGTTCACGTTTCGCCTCCTGCTCAGCGCCCCTTAGCGTCTGGCGCGCACGCGTAAATGGCAAATTGTGCGCCGCACCGCACCAGACGCGTCCCTCAAGGGGGGGCGAAAGCGCTCACCCGCGCTTGCGCGCCGCCTTGCGGCTCGCCGCCGCGGCCTTGATGACCGCCTCGTCCCAGGTCACCTGGGTCTGGGTCTGCGGGTTGAAGCGGCCATCGGGATAGCGCGCGGCCTTGGCCGCGGCGATTTCCACCGCGGTCAGGTGCGCGCTCGGCACGAGGGCAAAGACGTCGATCCCGCGGGTGATCTCGGTCCCATAGAGGTGCCCCCCATACCAATAGACCGACCAGTAGCCCCCCAGCACCAGCTGCTCGTCATCGATCGGCCCGCGATCGAAATAGGCGATCTCCTTGGGATTGGCGCTGTCGGTGAAATCCATCACCGAAAGCCCGCCCTGATACCAGGCCTGGGCAAACAGGTCGCGGCCCGGCACGGGGATGATCGAGCCATTGTGGGCGACGCAGTTCTCCTTGTCGCTCTGCGGGGCGGGCATCTTGTAATGGGCGCGGAAAACGAGCTTGCCATCGACGATGTCGTAGATCGCGTTCGCCCCCCAGGTCTTGGGGTCAGAGGCGCGGCAGCGCGGACGCCCGCCCCCGCCCCATTCGTCGGTGAAGATCACCTTGGTGCCATCATTGTTGAAGGTGGCCGAATGCCAATAGGCAAAGGTGGGATCGGTGGCGACATCGATGCGCTTGGGATTGAGCGGATCGGAAATGTCGAACAGGATGCCGTTGCCCGAACAGGCCCCGGCGGCGATCTTGCGCGCCGGAAAGACGGTGATGTCGTGGCAATGATCGGTGCGGGCGGTGCGCTGCGTGCCCTCGCCATGATCGCCCCCGCGCCACAGCCCGGCGATCTCGCCGGTGGCCTCATCGGCAAAGACCCGCGGCGATGCGACGATCCGCGCCTTGGACGGATCGGCCAGCGGAATCTCGATCACATCGACCGAAAACAGCGCGGTGCGGGTGTCACCCGGAACCTCGCCCACGCAGCCGGGCAGTTCGGCCTCCTCGCGGATGGCGGCCGTGCCCGAATTGTAGACGATGAGGCGCGTCTCATCGGCGCTGACGATCGAATGGGTGTGGCTGCCCCGGCAGGTCTGCACCGCGCCGACCTGGCGCGGGGCGGCAAGGTCGGAAATGTCGAAGATCCTGAGGCCGCGCAAGCGCTCGGGGTTGACCTTGCCCGGCGCGCCTTCAAGCCCGCAATCGAGCCGCGCGCGGGTCTGCTCGACGCTCATCACCAGGATATTGCCGAAGACCGAGACATCGCCCTGCCCGCCCGGGCACACCACGCTGCTCACAAGGCTGGGCACGCCATCGGCCCCGAGGCGGTAGATGTTGAAGCCGTGGTAGGAGCCGGCCACCAGCACATCGCCAAAGAAGGCCATGTCGGTGTTGGCGAAATCGAGCAGGGGCGAGCGCTCGGCAAATTCGGTGAGGCTCTCCTCCTCGCCGCGCTCGGGGCTTCCCGCGGCCTCGGCAGGGGCATCGGCCTCGCTGCCATCGGCCGCAGGCGCGCTGGCCGCGGCCGTGGCTTCGGCAGCCGCGGGCTTGTCTTTCCTGGGCGCGGCCGGCGGGCGCAGATCGGCCGGATTGTCGGGGTTGAAGAAGCCCGCGGGCTTGGCAAGGCTTGCCACCTTGACGAGGTTCGCAATCGCCTCCCCGGCATTGTCGAAGCCGGCGGCAAGGCCCGCGCGCGGATCGGACGAGAGGCTGGCAAGCAGCCGGTCCATCCGCTCGATCTCACCCTTCTGCTCGGCCTCGATGTCGCTGACGAAACGGAACAGCTCGGGGTCGGCGGCGGTGCCGTCCTCGTCGAGCAGGTCCTTGACCATCTTCACCGCGCCTTCGTGATGCGCGATCATCAGGCTGAGGAACATGCGGTCGAAGGCCACCCCCTTGGCCGCGGCCAGCGCCTTCATCTCCTCCGGGCTCGCCATCCCGGCCATCATGTGGTGCAGATGGGCGCCGTGGCCGGCGAGCGCCGGGTCCGCGATCGGCGCGCCGCGCTTGGTCAGCCACTCCTTCATGAAGGCGATCTCGTCGGCCTGCCCGGCCTCGATCCGCCCGGCGATATCGAGCAATTCCGTCGTGTTGGTGCGCGCCTTGACCAGCGCCGCCATGTCGAGCGCCTGCTGGTGGTGGACGATCATGTGCTGCATGAAGGCGACGTCCGCCGGGGTGAAGCTGGCGCTGGCAAGCCGCGTCGCTTCCTCGGCGCTCAGCACCCGGCTCGCCTGGCCCGGTGCCCCCGGCTGGACGATCGGCGGGGATGGGCTGCGGGCGGCCTCGGCCCAGGCGGCCTGTGCCATGCCAAGCCCCGAGGCACTGGCGAGGAGCGCAAGGGCGAGCGCGCGCCTCGCGGCAGAAGCGGTGGTGGCAATCATCGAGATCCCCTGATGCAGCTTGTGACAGGTGCTTGACGCTAAGACTGCCCGCCGCGTTCCCGCAGTCAAGCCCGCGCGCCCGGCGCACGCTGCTGCGCCCAACAGGCGATCGACGAAACACCAAGCCGCCTCGGCCAAGCGCCGATTCGCCGCCGCCTTGCGCGGGCGCCCCGGTCGCGCAGGGCGCACCGCCCGCCGCAAGCGCCGGGCCGAGGGCTTGCCGCGGCGAATCGCGCGCGCTTACTATGCGGCGTTAAGTCTGGCGCAACCGCTCGAGGAGTAGGCTTCCCCCCATGGCCCCATGTCGCTTCCTCGCCCGCACGCTCGGCCTTGCCGCGGCGCTTGCCGCCCTTGCCAGCCCGGCTGCGGCGCGGGCGGATGATCTTGAGGCCAGCTTCGATTCCACCTTCGGCACCGCGGCGCGCAGCCCGCAGAGCTTCGATGCGATCTATGCCGGCAGCCTCCAGCAGCGCATCGCCGAGCTGGCCAACCCCGCGCTCGGGCGGATCGGGGTGGCGGCGGTGGACCTGTCCACCGGCGAGGAAGTGATGGTGCTGGGCGACCAGCTTTTCCCCATGGCCTCGACCAGCAAGATCGCGGTTGCCGCCACCTTTCTCGAGCAGGTCGAGCGTGGGCGCTATTCGCTCACCAGCGAATTTCCGCTGCTGCTGCCGGTGGCCTCGGCCAAGTTCTCCTCGCCCAAGGCGCCGGTGCGCCCGGGGCAATACATGCCGGCGATCGATCTCATCGAGATCATGATCACGCGCTCGTCCAACCCGGCAACCGATGCGCTGCTCGCCGCGGTCGGCGGGCCGGCGGTGGTGACCGACTGGATGCGCCGCCACGGGATCACCGAGTTCAGCATCGACCGTGACATCGCCACGCTGGTGCGCGATGATGGCGAATACAACCCGGCGAGCGTGATCGATCCGCGCGATGCGGCCACGCCCCGGGCGATGGTCCGCCTGCTCGCCGGGCTCTATCGCGGCGAGTTCCTGTCGGCCGAAAGCCGCGCGGTGATCCTCGGGGCGATGAGCCGCACTGTCACCGGCAGGCGCCGCATCCCGGCACATATCCCGCTCGAGGCGCGGGTGAGCCACAAGACCGGATCGCTCAATAATACCTCAAGCGACATCGGCATCATCGAAATGCCCGACGGCCGGGCGATCGCGGTGGCGATCTATGTCACCGGGCAGGGCAGCAAGGCCGCGCGCGAGGAGCGCATCGCGGCAATCGCCCGGGCGCTCTATGACGGTTTTGCCGCGCGCGCCCAATTGAACCCGCCGCGCAACTGGGCCAGCGCGCCCTACGGCACCGGCGGCTGACCGCCCGCCGGGGCGCAAGAACATCACGGCAGCAAAAAGGGCGGCGCCTTGCGGCAGCCGCCCTTGGCATGGCGCGGGCCCGGCCGACCGGACAGCGCCGGCTTGCGGGGCTTATTCTTCCGCCGCCTTCATCGCCGCTTCGGCGGTTTCGGCAGCCTTGTCGGCCGCGGCCTCGGCGGTGTCGGCAGCCTTGTCGGCCGCGGCCTCGACGCCCTCGGCACTCGCCGCGGCGGCATCCTGCGCGCCTTCCACGGCCGCATCGGTGGCCGCTTCGGCATCGGCGGCCATGGCATCGACGGCCTCTTCGGTCTCGGTTTCGGTCTTCTGGCTGCAAGCGGCAAGGCCGAGCGCCGAAGTGGCGATCGCGGCCGCGAGAATGATCTTGCGCATCGTGTGTCGTCCTTCCTTGTGCGAATGAAACGCGCCCCCCCATTGGCAACGCGCGGATGACCGGCTCGCCTGTCCGGTTCGCCGCCGGTCTAGGGCCTTGGCCTGCGCAAGACAAGCCGCGGCATCGCCGCCCCCGCCCGCTTGTGGCCTGCCGCAGGGGCGCCGCCCCGCAAGGGCCTACCGCCAAGCCCCAGCGCCTGCTAGCAGGCACCATGGCCGACAAGCAGCACCTCTATCTCGTCGATGGCTCGTCCTACATCTTCCGGGCCTATCACCGGCTGCCGCCGCTCACCAACCCGCAGGGAACGCCGGTGGGCGCGGTCTATGGCTACACCACCATGCTGTGGAAGCTCGCCGCCGATCTCGATGCCGCCGAAGGCCCGACCCACCTTGCCGTGATCCTCGATGCCGGATCGGAAAGCTTCCGCAACGAGATCTACGAACTCTACAAGGCCAACCGGCCCGAGCCGCCCGAGGATCTCGTCCCGCAATTCCCCCTGATCCGCGATGCCACCCGTGCCTTCAGCCTGCCCTGCATCGAGGTCGAGGGGCTGGAAGCCGACGATCTCATCGCCTCCTATGCCCGCGCCGCCCAGCGGCAGGGGTGGGACGTGACCATCGTCTCCTCCGACAAGGACCTGATGCAGCTCATCGGCGAAGAAAACGGCGCGCGCATCGACATGCTCGACACGATGAAGAACCAGCGCATCTGGCTGCCCGAGGTCGAGGAGAAATTCGGCGTGCCGCCCCACCTGGTGGGCGACGTGCTGGCGCTGATGGGCGACAGCGTTGACAACGTGCCGGGCATCTACGGCATCGGCCCCAAGACCGCGAGCAAGCTGATCGCCGAGCACGGCTCGCTCGCCGCCGCGCTCGATGCCGCGCAGGCGATGAAGCCCTCCAGGCTCAGGGACCGGCTGATCGAGGGGCGCGGCGATGCCGAGCTTTCCCGCCTGCTCGTCACCCTCAAGGAGGATTGCGCGCTTCCCGTCCCGCTCGAGGCGATGAAGCTCGGCCCCGTCCCGCCCGAACCGCTCGCCGCCTTCCTGAAGGAGCACGGCTTCACCTCGCTGCTGCGCCGGCTCGAAGCCGGGCACGGCAGCCCGGCGCGCCGCACCGAGCTTGATCCGCCGCGCCCCACCACCGCCGCGGCCCCCAAGGCCGGGGCGGACGGGGCGCAGCGCCAGCCGCCCCCGGCGATGCCGCCCGTCGATCACGAGTCTTACGAAACCGTGCAGAGCCGCGCGCGGCTCGAGGCCTGGGTGGCGCGCGCCCGCGCCGCGCAGCTGGTGGCGGTCGATACCGAGACATCCGCGCTCGATGCGATCGGCGCCGAGCTGGTCGGGGTCAGCTTCGCGCTCGGCCCCAATGATGCCTGCTACATCCCGCTCGGCCATGGCGGGGGCGACATGTTCGCCGAGCGGCCCGCGCAGATCCCGCTGGCCGAGGCCCTCGCGGTGCTGAGGCCGCTGCTCGAGGATGACGCGGTGCTCAAGGTGTTCCAGAACGGTAAGTATGATCTCAACGTGCTCGCCCGCCACGGCATTGCCGTTGCCCCGATCGATGACACGATGGTGATGAGCTTCGCGCTCGATGCCGGGCGCGACGAGGGCGGCATGGGCGGCGGGCACGGGATGGACGAATTGTCCGCGCGCCACCTCGGCCACACCCCGATCGCCTTCAAGGAGGTGTGCGGCACGGGAAAGAAGGCGATCTCCTTTGCCGAAGTGCCCCTGGATCGCGCCACCGCCTATGCCGCCGAGGATGCCGACATCACCTGGCGGCTCCATGCCCTGCTCAAGCCGCGCCTTGCGGTCGAAGGCGGCACCCGCATCTATGAGCGGGTCGATCGCCCGCTCATCCCGGTGGTGGCGCGGATGGAGCGGGCCGGGATCAAGGTCGATGCGGCCCGCCTCGCCCAGCTTTCCGAGGCGTTTTCGGGCGAGATCGCCCGGCTCGAACGCGCCATCCACGCAGCCGCGGGCGCGCAGTTCACCGTCGGCAGCCCCAAGCAGCTGGGCGAAATCCTGTTCGACAAGCTCGGCTACAAGGGCGGCAGGAAGGGCAAGAGCGGGCAATATTCCACCGATGTCGCGGTGCTCGAGCGGCTCGCGGCCGAAGGCGCCCCGATCGCCCGGCTGGTGCTCGAATGGCGCCAGCTTGCCAAGCTCAAATCGACCTATACCGATGCGCTCCAGGCAGCGATCAACCCCGCCACGGGCCGCGTGCACACCAGCTACAGCCTCGTCGGCGCGCAGACCGGGCGCCTGTCTTCCACCGATCCCAACCTGCAGAACATCCCGGTGCGCACCCCGATCGGGCGGCAGATCCGCCAGGCCTTCGTCGCTGAAGAAGGTCATGTGCTGCTGGCGGCGGACTATTCGCAGATCGAACTGCGCCTCGCGGCCCACATGGCCGATGTCGAAAGCCTCAAGAGCGCCTTTGCCGCGGGCGAGGATATCCACGCCCGCACCGCGATGGAGCTGTTCGGCGAAGTCACCCGCGACACCCGCGCCCGGGCCAAGACCATCAATTTCGCCATCCTCTACGGCATTTCGCGCTGGGGGCTTGCCGCCCGGCTGGAAGTCGATCCGGACGAGGCGCAGGCGATGATCGACACCTATTTCCAGCGCTTTCCCGGCATCCAGCGCTATATCCACGAGACGCTGGAGCGCGTGCGGGCACGGGGCTATTCGGAAACGCTGTTCGGGCGCAAGACCTGGTTTCCGCGGATCAATTCCAAGAACCAGGCCGAAAGGCAGGGGTCAGAGCGCGCCGCGATCAACGCCCCGATCCAGGGCACCAGCGCCGATATCATCAAGCGCGCGATGGTGCGCATGGAGCCGGCGCTGGCCGCGGCGGGCCTGGCTGACGTGCGCATGCTGCTCCAGGTGCACGACGAACTGGTGTTCGAACTGCCCGCGCAGAAGGTCGAGGCCGCCGCGCCGATCATCCGCCAGGTGATGGCCGAGGCCGCCGGGCCGGCGGTCACGCTCAGCGTCCCGCTCGCGGTCGAGATCGGCACCGGGGCAAGCTGGGACGCGGCCCACTAAGCACGCCGCCGCCCGCCCCGGCCGCAATGTTTGGGGTTTATCCCCTTCGCATACGTTGATTGACTCCCTTTTTGCCGTCGCATAGCTTCCGCGCGGTAATTCAAGGGGTTGCTATGCAGTATCACTATTTGAGGGTGTTTGCGCTTGCGGACGAGCGTTTTCCGTTGCTTGATCTCGCCGATGGGGCCTCCCGGCCGACACGTAGCCAGTATCTTGAACGAGTTTTCAGCGAGCGGATCGACTTCATCCACCGGAAGGCCCAGCTCGTCTATATACCCATCGGGCGTGAAGATCGGGAAGGCTATCCAGTAATGCTGGGTCGCGTTGGGCGAAGCTTTCAAGAGCTAGTTAATGAGCCTCCGGAGCAAGGCTTTGCCGAAACCGAACTCACAACGTGGCGCGCATCGAACATCCTGATCGACACTGGCGAGCACACCGACGGTCAAAAGATCGCCATGCAGGTGAGAGGGGACGTAGGCAATCCCCTTGCCGTGCTCACGTCGCTCGTTCGGCACTTGAACGAGGTGAACGAGGAAGTGGGCTGGATACTTGAGATTAGCCCAATGACTGAACCCGGCAACTTTTGGTCGGTCGTAAGGCAATACAAGGGCGAGATCACATCCGCAGTATTCACGTTCGTGACCCCGAACGTCCTCGGCCTTCGGAGCAAGCTTAACGCAGATCTGAAAGCTGCGAGACAAGACAACAATGCTCACCGTGTCACGGTCATGCTCGCAAATGAGAAAGGCAATCTCGAATTGGAGCAGCAAAACATTAAAGATGCACTTGACTATATTTCTGAAGGCGGCGGAACAGCAAAATTAAAACGGGGGAGAAAGACCATATACGACTCCGAAAAAGATGAAAAAACCGTTGATCTTGAAGACGATGAGCCTATAATGGCGCAAAGAAAATCGCGTTGGAGCGATTTTGTGAAGCGACTATTTGGATGAAGGTTAATTTCAAAGTTATTCTGATTCTTACTGCACTGGCCCTTACGGTGGCGGTAACTATTTTTGCGCCTGAATGGATAAATGACTCAAATTATTTCCTTAAGTCCTTTGTGGGTGAGCAGCTCCTAAGTGCGCTGGGCGTGATCTTGGCGATCAACCTGGCGTCGCTTGCGCAGCTGCACCTGAGCCTGAACAAGATCGAGGAGAAGCGCGGCGCGCGGTTCCTTGAGGGGGCGAGAGGGGAAATCCGCAGTTCTGCGCGCTGGATGATCGGGCTCTTTGTCGCCGCTGTGGCTATTGTGGTCATCAAGCCCTTGGTGGGGGCCGACCCTCGCGCCCTTGCTGCCGTCAACGGATCGGCGATGTTCATCCTTGGGTTTTATATACTCATTATGGCTGATATCGTAGACGCGATCTTTGACATGGAGTCCGACATTGACACCCCAGATGAGCCTCCGGCAGGCCCTTGAGGCAGGCAAACTGAGCGAGTTTATCGCCGAACATGAAGGTGAAATCGGCGATGCTGACGCTCTTGAGGGCGTTATCCGTTCAATGGCCGGAACGTCGAAAGAAACTCCGGCAGCATCGCCTCCGGGCGGTTCCGACGATTGAAGCGATACTCGAATTCCTTGACGTAGCGGTTCAGGTGCTTGGGGCTCACGCTGGTGTGGGTGCCGGCAATTGAACGCTTCAAGTGGCTCCAGAAGCTTTCGATCGCATTGACGGTCACGCCTTCATTCGAAACCCATTCTTCGCGCCTGTGGCACACCTGCTTGTGCCAATAGCCGTTGTTTTCGCCCAGCTCGCGATAGCTGGAATGTTCGTCCGTGTGGATTTCGCTGTAGGGACGCACGTTCTCCATGATCTCCGGCATCAGGGTGTTGCTCCGGCGATCAGCAACCACCTTGGCGACCAGTTCGCCGCGCTTTTCCAGCATCCCGAACACAACGGTCTTGCCCTTGCCGCCCATGCCGTTGCGGCGATAGCCACCGACAAAGGTTTCGTCGACCTGCACGGTCTTGAACGGGCCGCCAAGGGGGCGGTCACCGTCAACGTCGGCCATGTGTTCGCGGATCAGCGCGGCCATACGCCAAGCGGTCTTGTAGGTAACCCCAAGCTGGCGCTGCAATTCCTTGCCCGAAACACCGTGCCGCGTGGTGGTAAACAGGTGGATGGCATAGAACCAAAGTTGAAGCGGGGTGCGGGTCTTTTCAAACGGGGTGCCAACCGTGGGGTGCAAGTGATGGCCGCACCACTGGCAGGAATAGGCGCGCTCGGCCTTGATGCGATACCAGTTCGAAGGGCGCTCGCACGAGGGGCAGGTGTAGCCCTGCCCGAACCGCACCGTGAACAGGTGCTGGAGGCAGGTTTCATCATCCGGGAACATCCGGAAGAAGGCGGCGGTGGTGAGCGGCTTCGTCATGCAAATTCATATGCCGAACCGCGCTACGTATGTAAAGGGGATACACCCCCAATGTTTCACGTGAAACATTGCGCGAACGCGCGCGGGGGCGCCCGGCGGCTCACTCGTGTTTCTTCGCCCGGGTGGGGGTGAGCATTTCGGGCGAGAGGAAGCCGATCGGCTGCACCGCGGCGGCGCGCTTCTTGAGCTCGCCGCGCATCTTGCGATACTCCTCCTCCATCTCCACCGTCACCGTGGCGCGTGAATCGGCGAGCGCGGCGTCGAAATCGCGCCTTTCCACCGCGCCGACCTCGGCCCCCATGCGGTGCAGCGCGGCAAGGCCGGCCCGGCGCACCACGTCTTCCAGATCGGCCCCGGTGAAGCGCTCGGTCTGGGCGGCGATCGCGGCGAGATCGACATCCGCGGCCAGCGGCATCCTGGCGGTGTGGATCGCAAGGATATGCGCGCGGCCGGCCGTGTCGGGGGTGCCGACATAGACCAGCTCGTCAAAGCGCCCGGGGCGCAGCAGCGCCGGATCGACCAGCGCCGGGCGGTTGGTCGCCCCGATCACCACCACCGATTGCAGCTCCTCGAGCCCGTCCATCTCGGCAAGGATGGTGTTGACCACCCGGCCCGTGACCTGCGGCTCGCCCTGGCCCGAGCCGCACGCGGGCACGAGCGAATCGATCTCGTCGATAAAGAGGACGCAAGGAGCCACCGCGCGGGCGCGGGCGAACAGCCGGGCGATCTGCTGCTCGCTCTCGCCATACCACTTGGACAGCAGATCGGAGGACTTGACCGAGATGAAATTGGCCTCGGCCTCCTTGGCCACGGCCTTGGCCAGCAGGGTCTTGCCGGTGCCGGGCGGACCATAGAGCAGGAAGCCCTTGGCCGGGCGGATGCCAAGGCGGCGGAAGGCCTCGGGGTGCCTGAGCGGCAGTTCGATCCCTTCCTTGAGCTTGGCGATCGCCTCGTCCGCCCCGCCGATATCCGCCCAGCCGATATCGGGCACCTGCACCATCACCTCGCGCATCGCGCTCGGCTGGACGCGCTTCAGCGCCGCGAGAAAATCCTCGCGGCCGACATTGAGATCGTCGAGCACGTCGGGCGGAATGGTGCGCGCGTCGAGATCGAGCCGGGGCATGATCCGCCGCACCGCCTCGATCGCCGCCTCGCGCGCCAGCGCGGCGATATCGGCGCCGACGAAGCCGTGGGTGACGCGCGCCAATTCGTCGAGATCGACATTCTGGCTGAGCGGCATCCCGCGGGTGTGGATGCCGAGGATCTCGCGCCGCCCGCGCTGATCGGGCACGCCGATCACGATCTCGCGGTCAAAGCGCCCGGGCCGGCGCAGCGCCTCGTCGATCGCATCGGGCCGGTTGGTGGCGGCGATGACGACGAGGTTGGCGCGCTTTTCCAGCCCGTCCATCAGGGTGAGCAGCTGGGCAACCAGGCGCTTTTCCGCCTCGCCCGGCACCTGGGTGCGCTTGGGCGCGATCGAATCGATCTCGTCGATGAAGATGATCGCCGGGGCGGCGCGGGTGGCTTCCTCGAACACCTCGCGCAGGCGCTTTTCCGATTCGCCATAGCCCGAGCCCATGATTTCCGGGCCGTTGATGGTGAAGAACTCGGCATCGCTCTCATTGGCGACCGCCTGGGCAAGGCGGGTCTTGCCCGTGCCCGGGGGGCCATGGAGCAGCACGCCCTTGGGCGGCTCGACCCCGAGGCGGGTGAAGAGCTCGGGATAGCGCAGCGGCAGCTCGACCATCTCGCGCAGCGCCCGGATGGTCTCCTCCATCCCGCCGACATCATCGTAATTGACCAGCGCCCGGGCATCGCGCGGCTCCTCGAACTCGGCGCGCAGCTCGACCTCGGTGTTCTCGTCGATATGGACGATGCCCTTGGGTGTGGTCGAGGCGACGGTGAGGCGGATTTGCGTCAGCGCATAGGCCGGGGCGCGCAGCAATTGGCGCACGTCGGGCGGCATGTTCTGCACCGGCTGCTGGCCGGTGGTGGCGACGAGATCGCCGGCCACCAGCGGGCGGCGGAAGAAATTGCGCTTCAGCGCCTGGGTCGGCCCCTGGAGGCGCATGTCGCGCTGGGCCGGGGCGAAGACCACGCGGGTGGCAGGGCGCGATTCGGCCCGGGCGATCTCGACATGCTCGCCCGAGGCGCCCTGGGCATTGCCGCGCTGGAGCCCGTCGAGGCGCACGAGATCGAGCCCATCATCCTCGGGATAGGCGGCCATGGCGATCGCGGCGGTGGTGCGCTTGCCGCGGATCTCGACCACATCACCTTCGGTGATCCCGAGCTTCTGGAAGGCCGAACGCGGGATGCGGGCGATCCCGGCGCCCGATTCCTCCTGGCGCGCCGCGGCGACCTGCAGGCGCACGGTGCGCGAGGGGGGAGCGGCGGTATCGGCATCGGCCATGAAGCGATTCCTGTGCTGCTGCTGCGCTGGTTGGCAGCCCGATAGCTAGGAACCGGCGCGCGCGAATGCAATCAGGATACGGCAAGGCAGGCGGAAGCACGGGGGCGCGGGAAGCGAGGCCCGAAGCCCGGCCGCGCCGAGGGGCCGGCGCCGGGAAAGAAAAAGCCCCGGCGCGCCGATGGATTTGTGCCGGGCAAGAAAAAGGCCCGGCGCGCCGATGGATTTGTGCCGGGCAAGAAAAAGGCCCGGCACTGGGGCCGGGCCTGGAAAGTTTGGGAGAGGATGCCTGAAAGGCGCTTTTGCAATGCAGCATTTTCGCCCACGGCGCAAGTGCGAAACCCGCATAGTTGATTGCAAAAGACGCAATTATGCGGCGGATACGTTCAACTTGGTTCAGCAACTTGCAAAGAATCTGCCCATTTTGTGAGCAATAGCCCAATGCTTGGGCAATCTCGCGGCTCCGTCATCATACTGCAATGCAACATGAAAGTTGATTCGGATTTTGCCGCGCCCGGGCGTGACAGCGCAGCGCAAATTGCCTAATCAGCCCCTCGGCACCCGCCCCGTGCCGGGGCGCGATCCGCCAGAGTGAAGCGAGGCAGGACCTGATGAACAAGCTCTACCCCGATGCCGCCAGCGCGCTCGATGGGCTGCTCAGGAACGACATGCTTATTGCCGCCGGGGGATTCGGCCTTTGCGGCCTGCCCGAGAGGCTGCTGGACGCGATTCGTGACAGCGGCGTGACTGGCCTCACCTTTGCCAGCAACAATGCCGGGATCGACAATGAGGGCATCGGCAAGCTGCTGCGCACCCGCCAGGTGAAGAAGATGATCAGCTCCTATGTCGGGGAAAACAAGGAGTTTGAACGCCAGTACCTTGCCGGCGAGCTCGAGGTCGAGTTCTGCCCGCAGGGCACGCTGGCCGAGCGGATGCGCGCCGGCGGCGCGGGCATCCCGGCCTTCTACACCCGCACCGGGGTCGGCACCTTGGTGGCCGAGGGCAAGGAGCACAAGCAATTCCCCGATCGTGACGGGGTGATGCAGACCTACATCCTCGAGCGCGGCATCTTTGCCGACCTTGCGATCATCAAGGCGTGGAAGGCTGACGAAACCGGCAATCTCGTGTTCCGCAAGACCGCGCGCAACTTCAACCTGCCGGCGGCGACCTGCGGCAAGGTCTGCGTCGCCGAGGTCGAGGAAGTGGTGCCCGCCGGCAGCCTCGATCCCGATCACATCCACCTGCCCGGAGTCTATGTGCACCGCTTCATCTGCGGCGCGCCTTACGAGAAGAAGATCGAGTTTCGCACCGTGCGCCAGCGGGAGGCGGCGTGATGCGGCGGCGGGCCCTTGCCGCGCCGCTGGCGCTGCTCGCGGCAAGCGCGCTGTCGGGCTGCGCGGCAGTGGCGATCCCGGCGCTCGCCGGGGCGGGGATGCTGGGCACCCAGATCGACGGAAAGGACGCCAGTGCGGCCCGCCCCGAGGCCGCGGCCAGGGCGACGGCGCCTGCCGCACCTGCCGTTCCCGCCACGCCCGCGCCGCAACCAGCCCCGGCGCCTGCTCCGGCACCTGCCGCCGAGGTGCTGGCCGTGGCCGAGCCGGCCCCGGTCCCGGCCCCGGCAACGCCCCCTGCCCCGCCACCTGCCGCGCCGCCGATGCGCGAAGCCGCACCACAAGCGGTGGCCGCAGCACGCGCCCAGCCCGCTCCTGAGCCGGCCCCGCCACCGCCACCGCCACCACCCCCGACCCCAGCCCCGCTGGCGGCGAGCACCGCGGTGGAGACGGCCGCCAGCGCGGCACCGGGCGCGCCGCGGGCCTATCCCGATCCGGCCCAGCCGCTCGCCCAGGACCAGCTCGGCTTTGCCCGCTTCGTGCGCTTCGGCCAGGCCTCGGCGCTCGGGGCGCGCCAGGGTGCCCAACTCAATTCGGCGATCCTTGCCGATCCGGTGGCGCTCGATGGCAAGCGCCGCCGCTGCGTGCCGGGCGAACAGCTGGTGGTGGTGATCGACCTTGATCCGGCCGGCGGGGTTTTTACGCCCCCCGCCGATCCGCCCAGGCAGCCGGGGCTCGCGCTTGGCCTTGCGGTGCTGCGCGCCGAGGGGGTCGAGATCGCCTGGTTCTCCGACCTTCCCACCACCCAGTCGGGCGCCTTGCGCACCGCGCTCGAGCGTTCCGGGCTCGATCCGCGCGGGCAGGACATCATCTCGCTGCGCCGCGACGAGAGCGACAGCAAGGATGCGCGCCGGAACAACCTTGCCGGCCTCACCTGCATCGTCGCCATCGCCGGGGACGAGCGGCCTGATTTCGACCTGCGTTTTCGCTACCTGCGCAATCCCGAGGCCGGGGCCGGGCTGGAACCGCTGATCGGCGATGGCTGGTTCCTGATCCCGCCGCTTCTGGGCAATTGAGGAAAATCCCCCGATGACCACGCTTCCCCCCGGCTGGAGCCGCGACGAAATGGCGATGCGCGCCGCGCGCGAGCTCAAGGATGGTTATTACGTCAATCTCGGCATCGGCATCCCGACACTGGTGGCCAACCACATCCCGGAAGGGATGATGGTGACGCTCCAGAGCGAGAACGGGATGCTCGGCATCGGCCCCTTCCCTTATGAGGACGAGGTCGATCCCGATCTGATCAACGCCGGCAAGCAGACCATCTCCGAGCTGCCGCACAGCGCCTATTTCGACAGCGCGACGAGCTTTGCCATGATCCGCGGCGGGCATATCGATCTCACCGTGCTCGGCGCGATGGAAGTGGCCGAGAACGGCGACATCGCCAACTGGATGATCCCGGGCAAGATGATCAAGGGCATGGGCGGGGCGATGGACCTGGTGGCCGGGGTCAAGAAGATCATCGTGGTGATGGATCACACCGCCAAGGATGGCAGTCCCAAGTTCGTCCCGCGCTGCACCCTGCCGCTTACCGGCGCGGGCGTGGTGGACATGATCATCACCAATCTCGGCGTGTTCCAGCGCCCCGATCACAATGCGCCCTTCCGCCTGATCGAACGCGCCCCGGGCGTGAGCCTTGAAGACATCGCCCGCGCCACCACCGCCCATTACGAGGTGTGATGCTGCGTGCGGCCGCGCTCGGCGCCCTGGCCCTGGTGGCGATGATCGGCGCGATGCGCGCCTTCGTCTCGCCGCCGTGGCTGCTCTCGCAGCTTGACCGGCTGGCCGGCGGGCAGACAGGGGCACGCTTGCTGGCCGAAGGCGTCCCCTTCGGCACGCACGGCCAGCGGCTCGACATCTGGGGCCCCAAGGGCGAGGCAGGCGCGCCGCTGCCGGTGGTGATCTTCTGGTATGGCGGCGGCTGGGCCAAGGGCGAGCGCACCTCCTATGCCTTTGCCGGGCGGGCGCTCGCGCGGGCCGGGTTCCTCGTGGCGATCCCCGATTATCGCAAGGTGCCCGCGGTGCATTTTCCCGCCTTCCTCGACGATGGGGCCGAGGCTGTCGCCTGGGTGGACGCCAATATCGCGCGCTTTGGCGGCGATCGGGCGCGGGTGGTGGTGATGGGCCATTCGGCGGGAGCCTGGCAGGCGGTGATGCTCGCGCTCGATGCGCGGCGGCTGGCGGCGCGCGGCGTGGCGCCGGGCTTCATCAAGGCGGGCGTGGGCCTTGCCGGGCCTTACGACTTCCACCCCTTCACCTCCGCGCGCGCGATCGCCGCCATGGGCCGCTGGCCGCACCCCGCAGAAACCCAGCCGATCACCTTCGCGCGCGCCGATGCCCCGCCGCTGCTGCTGGTAACCTCGGACGGGGATACGACCGTGCGCAAGCAGAACGCCATCAACCTCGCCGCGCGGCTGCGCGAACTGGGCGCGCCGGTGGAGCTCAGGAACCATGGCCCCTTGACCCACGAGGAGGTGGTGATGGCGCTCGCGGTGCCGTTCAGGGCCAAGGGGCCGGTGCTGGCCGAGAGCCTGGCCTTCCTCAAGGCCGCGATGGGAGAGTGAGGCGATGTGGCTGGCCGAACCGCGCAACCCCCAGGCTCCGCTTGCCGGGCTCAAGGTGATCGAGCTTGCCCGGGTGCTCGCTGGCCCCTTCTGCGGGCAGATCCTCGCCGATCTCGGGGCGGATGTGATCAAGGTCGAAAGCCCCGAGGGCGATGGCACCCGCGCCTGGGGCCCACCCTGGATCACGCGGCGCGATGCCAGCGGCAAGGTGCACCGCGAGGCGGCCTATTACCACGCCTGCAACCGCGGCAAGCGCGCGATCATCGCCGATTTCGACAACGAACAGGATCTCGCGCGGGTCAAGGCGCTGTGCGCGAGCGCCGATGTGCTGATCGAGAACTTCAAGACCGGCAGCCTTGCGCGCTTCGGGCTCGATTATCCTGCGCTTGCCGCGGCCAATCCGGGGCTGGTCTATTGCTCGATCACCGGCTTCGGGCAGACCGGCCCGCGCGCGCACGAGGCGGGCTATGATTTCGTCATCCAGGGGATGAGCGGCTTCATGGCGCTCACCGGCGCGCCCGAGGGCGAGCCGGTCAAGATGGGCGTTTCGATCAGCGATCTGGCCACCGGGGTGTGGGCCGCCACTGCGATCCAGGCGGCGCTGCTGATGCGCGCGCGCACCGGCCGGGGCCAGCAGGTGGACATGAGCCTGCTCGATTGCTCGGTCGGCCTGCTTGCCAATCAGGCGAGCTATTATTTCGCCACAGGGCAAAATCCGCCGCGCATGGGCAATGCCCATGCCCAGGTGGCGCCCTATGGCGTCTATCCGGTGCGCGATGGGCACGTGATCCTGGCCCCGGCCAATGACCGGCTGTTTGCGCGGCTGATGGCGCTGCTCGGCCTAGCCGAGCTGGCGCAGGATCCGCGCTTTGCCACCAATGCCGATCGCACCGCCAACGCCAGTGCGCTCGATGCCGCGATCGCCGCCGCCACCGCCGGGTGGAACAAGGCCGCGCTGCTCGATGCCTGCCACAAGGCCGGCATTCCCGCCGGGCCGATCAACCGGCTCGACGAGGTCTTTGCCGATCCCCAGGTGATCGCGCGCGGGATGCGGGTGGAGCTTGGCGGGGTGCCGGGGGTGCGCAGCCCCTTCACCTTCTCGGAAGGCCAACTGGCGCTCGACCGGCCCTCGCCGCTCCACGGCGAGGACGGCTAGGACAGCCGCCGCGCCGCCGCGCGCCACAGGCGTTCAAGCGGCCCCTGGCCAAAGCGCTCCGCCCACCAGGGCGACCAGGCGAGCATCACCGCCACCGGCACCGCGCCGAGCGCCAGCGCCTGCCAGCGCGTCACCGCGCCGAACAGCCCCAGCCCCCAGGGCGCAAAGAGCGCCGCGAGGATGAGGCTCGTCAGCAGATAATTGGACAGCGACAGGCGCCCGGCCATGGCCAGGCGCCGGGCCAGCCCGCGCTCGGCCTTGATGAAGGCCATGGCGAGCGCGGCATAGCTGACCGCGAGCGCCACGTCGAAAGGCGCGGAGAGCACCAGCGCCACCGGGCCGACCAGCGCCGCCGGAAAGCCCGCGACCTCGAGCCAGGCGGCAAGGCCAAGGAGTGCGGGCAGCGCCACCAGCGCGCACCCCCCGGCCAGCCGCTGGAGCCAGAACAGGCGCCAGCCGCCGCGCAGCATCCCGCCCTTCCACAGCCCCATGCCGAGCGCGATGGCCGCCAGGTTGAGCGGCAGCGCGGCGATCAGCACCCCCATCTGCGCCGGGATCGCGCCGGCCCGGCGCACCGCGCGCGCGGCCAGCCCCTCGCGCCCCTGCTCGAGCAGCATGGTGATGACCATGGGATCGCGCCCGAACTGGCGCTCGGCAAAGATCAGGGCATCGCTGCCGATGCGGTGGCGCAAGTGATCGACGAGCGCGGGGCCGAGCGCGACCATGCCGAGCGCGACATGCACCACGAGAAGGCCGATCGCCACCGTCACCAGCGCGCGGGCCGAAAGGCCGGCCAGCAGCGGCACGGCGAGGCCCGCCAGCGCATAGGCGCGCAGCACATCGTTGCTGGCGAGCAATGTGGCATGGGCAAGGCCGATCACGAACAGCACCGCCATGCGGGCATAATGCGCGCGCCAGGGGTGGGTGGCGCCCTTCTCGAGCAGGATCAGGCACCCGGCGCCGAACAGCATGGCAAAGAGGGTGCGGAACTTGTCCTCGATGAAGACGAAGCTCACCAGCCACACCCAACGGTCTGCCGGGCCGATCCCGCCATAGGCCAGCGGATTGTAATAGGCCGGGCCCGGCAGGGCGAAGGCGTGGACATTCATCGCCACGATCCCCGCAACCGCGATCCCGCGCAGCGCATCGAGCGCCGGGATGCGCGCGGGCGCAGAAGTGGCGGGGAGCGGCGGGGGTGCAGTCACGGCCACACCCCTTAGCCCAAGGCTCAGGCGAGCGCAGCCTTCAGATCATCGACGAGGTCGAGCCGCTCCCAGGGGAAGAAGTCGCCCTCGGGCGTGCGGCCGAAATGGCCATAGGCGGCGGTGCGCTGGTAAATCGGCTTGTTGAGGCCAAGATGCGTGCGGATCGCGCGCGGGGTCAGCCCGCCGAGCTTGGCGATCCCGAGGATCGCCTGTTCGATCTTGTCATCGCCGACCTTGCCGGTCTCGTGCGTATCGACATAGAGCGAGAGCGGCCTGGAAACGCCGATGGCATAGGCGATCTGGATGGTGCAGCGCGTGGCGAGCCCTGCGGCCACAACGTTCTTGGCAAGATAGCGGGTGATGTAGGCGGCCGAACGGTCAACCTTGGTCGGGTCCTTGCCGCTGAAGGCGCCGCCGCCGTGCGGGGCCGCGCCGCCATAGGTATCGACGATGATCTTGCGCCCGGTGAGGCCCGCATCGCCATCCGGCCCGCCGATCTCGAACTTGCCGGTGGGGTTGATGAAATATTCGGTCTCGCGCAGCAGCACCGGCGGGATCACGTCGGCGACGACCTTCTTGATATAGGCCTCAAGCTCGGCCTTCCTGGCCGGGTTGTCCTCGTCATAGCCGGGCTTGTGCTGGGTCGAGACCACCACCGCGGTCGCCGCCACCGGCAGCGAGCCTTCATAGCGCAGCGTCACCTGGCTCTTGGCATCGGGCTCGAGAAAGGGCGCCGCGCCCGAATGGCGATCGGCGGCCATGCGCTCGAGGATCTTGTGGCTGTAATAGAGCGTTGCCGGCATGTAGCCCGGGGTCTCGTCGGTGGCATAGCCGAACATGATCCCCTGGTCGCCCGCGCCCTCATCCTTGTTCTCGCCCGCATCCACTCCCTGGGCGATGTGGGCGGATTGGCCGTGGAGGTTGTTCTCGAAGCGCAAGGTCTGCCAGTGGAAGCCGTCCTGCTCATAGCCGATGCGCTTGACGGTCTCGCGCACGACCCGTTCGATCTCCTCCTTGGCACCCGGCGCCCACGCGCCGTTCTCATAAACGCCCTTGCAGCGGATTTCCCCCGCCAGCACCACGAGGTTGGTGGTGGTGAGGGTCTCGCAGGCCACGCGCGCCTCGGGGTCTTTCGAGAGGAACAGGTCGACGATCGCGTCCGAAATCTGGTCGGAAACCTTGTCGGGGTGGCCTTCGGAAACGCTTTCGGAGGTGAAGAGGTAAGTGGTGCGCATGGGTTCCCCGGGGGTTGGCGGTCACAGGATCGCGGCCCGACGCGTCGCCTTATGGAGATATAAGGAAACCTTTATGTCCGGCCCTTGGGCCTGCCCTAGCCGCGGGCGCGGGCAAGCGCAAGCACTCTCGGCAGGGCAAGGCCGAGGCCGATCAAGAGCCCGGCCCAGCCGAGCGTGAGCCAATGGCCGAGCCGGGCGAACAGGGTGGGCGGCTTGGCCGCAGGCACGAGGCCTTCGCGCCTTGCAGCCTTGCCCGGGCCGATCGCCGCCCTCACGATCCCTTGCGCATCGATCACCGCGGAAATGCCGGTGGTGGTCGAACGCAGCACCGGCAGGCCTTCCTCGAGCGCGCGCATCCGCGCCTGTGCCAGATGCTGCGGCGGCCCCCACCAGCCGAACCAGCCATCATTGGAAGGGTTGAAGATGTAATCGGGCCGGTTCGCGCGATCGACCACCTCGCCGGAAAAGACGATTTCGTAACAGATCTGGATCCCCGCCTTTCCGTGCGCGCCGAGATCGAGCGTGCGCGGCCCCGGCCCGGGCACATAGTCGATGCTGCCGGCCACCAGCCGCGAGAGGCCGAGCGGCGAAAGCAGCGCGCGCAGCGGCAGATATTCGCCATAGGGCACGAGGTGCGCCTTGTCGTAGCCGGCAACGATCCGCCCCGCGCCATCGAGCGCCATCACCGAATTGCGCGCGCTGACCGCAGCGGGCAGGCCATCGGCGCGCTGGCCGATGTTGAGATTGACCACCCCGGTGAGCAGGATCGATCGCGGCCCGATCACCCGGGCGATCCGCGCGCGGGCGAAGGCGGGATCGCCCCCGGCGGTCATCTGGAGATAGTAGCGGGCCGGATAGCCATCCTCGAGATAGTCGGGCACCCCGCTTTCGGGCCACAGCACGATGCGCGCCTGGCCCGCCCCCGGCGCGGTGAGGCGGGCAAGGCGGGCGAACTGCGCCTCGAACTTGGAGCCGTCGTTGATCTCGGACTGCGGGATAAAGGGCTGGACGAGGGTGTAGCGCAGGGAGGATTCGCCGCGCACCTGCCCCGGCGCGTGCATCGCCAACCCCAGCCCTGCCGTCAGCGCCGCGCCGGCAAGCCAGCGGCGGGCGGCAAGCGCGGCCAGCAGCAGCCCTGCCAACAGCAGCGTCAGCCCCGAAAGCGCATAGGTGCCCATCCACGGCAGCACCATCGCCGCGCCCGGCTGCGCCCACCCGCCGAGCAGCATCAGCCCGAGCGGTGGCCAGGGATAGCCGGTAAAGGCCCAGCCACGTAAGGCTTCGGTGACGATCCACGCGCCCGCGAGCACCAGGGCGAAGGCCCAGAGCGGGCGCTTCCGCGCCAGCAGGTGCGCGGCCAAGGCCGCCAGCGCGGGATAGCAGGCGAGATAGAGGCACAAGAGCGGCACCGCCACCCAGCCCAATGCCTCGGGCATCTTGGCCTGGTGGGTGAAGGCGGTGGCGATCCAGTTGTTGGCGAGCGTCAGATGCGCCCAGCCGAAGCACCAGCCGCGCGTCAGCGCCTGCTTCCAGTTCTCGGCGGAATGGATGAGCCAGACGAACCCTGCCAGCGCAGCAAGGCCGAGCGGCCAGAGGTGGAGCGGCGGATAGGCGCAGGCGGCGATCAGCCCGAGCGCAAGCGCGGCCAATATCGGCCAGCGCTGCGCCAGCGCGGGCACCGCCGCCAGCCACCCCGCCATGAAGGCCTACTCGACGGCTTCGAGCGCGCCGCTTTCGCCGCCCGCATCATCCGAGCGGATCGGGGGCGGGAGGATCGAGGAGTCGATGCCGTTCTGGTCAGCTGTCCGGGCGCTGTCCTCGGCGCGCCGGCGCGGCCTGCGCCCGCGGGCCGGGCGGGCCTCGCCGCTTTCGCCGCTTTCGCCGCTCCCGCTCGCCCCGCCCGTTTCGTCAGCGGCTGCGTCGCGTTCGGCCTTGCGGGGACGTTCACCCCCATCGCGGGCCTTGCGCTGCTGGCGCCGTGCGCGCCCGCGCGCCTCCTCGCGCGGCTCGGCCTCATCGCCCTGCGGCTCGGCGGCAAGGAAGCTCTCGCCCTCCTGCCCCGGCTCCCCCTCGACGATCTCGGCCTCGGCGCCGGCGCGGGGCTGTTCATAGGGCGTGCGCGTGGGGGTGTCGCTGCGCCGGCCACGGTCGAAATCGAAATCGTCGTCGAAATCCTCTGCCGCCTCGCGCTCCTCGTGGCGCCGCGCGCCGCCGCGCTGCTCCTCGGCCCGCGCCTTGTTGTCGGCGATCACGCGGAAATAGTGATCGGCAAATTGCAGGTAATATTCCATCTGCACCCGATCGCCATTGTGCTGGGCGTCCTGGGCGAGCTTGCGGTATTTCTCGAGCATCTGCGGGGCATTGCCCCGGGCACGGCTATCGATGCGGTTGAGCTGGTTGCCGTTGCCACCCTGATTGCGGTTGCCGCGGCCACGGCGGCGGTTGTTCCGGTTGTTGTTATTCAAGGAAAGCGTTCCTTAATCAGCGGCCCGGGGCGATCGTGCCTGCCCGCGCGGCCCTCAGACCCCTTGCCCTTGCGCGTCACCGCCCGGCCCGGCCAGAGAGTGCCGCGCGCTCCGCGCTGCCATGGCCGGGGGCAAGCCCATGCGGCCGGGTTGAAGCGATAAGTGGAGCTTGGCTCAGCGGTTTGCGCCCTTCGCAAACCGTCCGGCCCGATTCGGGAGGTAGCGATGGCGAGGCGCTTTGCCAAGCCCTAGGTCCTGTCTGCATTTAGGGGATTCCCCTGTTGGGTGAGTTCTGATTCAAGATCGAAAACGGAGGCGATCTTGAGCAGGCGGACATTGACGGACGCGCAGTGGGCGCGGATTGAGGGGCATCTT
>Ga0209911_100054_pt1 | contig 150143 bp, 142 predicted proteins | sample FECB21metaG_FD_188301 | JGI IMG/M metagenome (GOLD analysis project Ga0209911, IMG submission 188301) | Cyanobacterial communities from the Joint Genome Institute, California, USA - FECB-21 (SPAdes) (version 2) | ecosystem: Environmental > Aquatic > Thermal springs > Hot (42-90C) > Microbial...
TGCAGCTTGAGGGACTGCAATCTCTCAGTGACAATCAAACCGCTCGGCTGCCTGCTGTGATCAGCTAAGCCCCCGCAAACTCAACTGCCAGAACAATGGCAGTTACACCACTCAATGGGACACGATCGGGTGGCAGGGTGCCGGAAGGGAGTCTTTTGCCTATAAAACCTGGGTTTGATGGGTTGTCGATCCTGATCGAAAACCCCTGAATTCCCCGTTAATCATCATAAGGAAATGACGAGACGGCGCAAATTGCCGCCCGCAGGCTTGCAGAATCCTGTTTTGCAAGCCTTTTGCCAACGCTGCCTATCGGTCTGGCAAGCAGCTACTACCCTTGCGTGCTTCAGAGCTTCCTGCAACAAGGGCGTCTTGATCGACGCAAGTGGCGCTGCAGAATCGGCAGGCCTGATGCCTGCCGATTCATGAGACGAACGCTGCTGGCGTCGCCCCCGCGCTCGGCCCATAGTTCTAAGCCCGCGACCTGACCGGTCGTCTCGGATCAGAACAAGAGGCCAGGCCATGACCAAGTCCCTCCATTACCGTGCATGCCATCTGTGCGAAGCCATCTGCGGGCTTGCCATCGAAACCGAAACCCAGGCAGACGGCGAAACGCAGATCCGCTCGATCAAGGGCGATGCCCTGGACAGCTTCAGTCGTGGCCATATCTGCCCCAAGGCCGTGGCGCTGCAGGATATCCAGAATGACCCGGATCGCATTCGCCAGCCCATGCGGCGTATCGGCGAACAATGGCAGGCCATCGACTGGGACGAGGCGTTCGAACTGGTGGCCGAGCGCCTGAGCACAATCCAGGCGGTGCATGGGAAGAACGCCGTGGCGGTTTATCAGGGCAATCCCAGCGTGCACAACTACGGGCTGATGACCCACAGCAACTATTTTCTCGGTCAGCTGAAAACCCGCAATCGCTTCTCCGCCACGTCGGTCGACCAACTGCCGCACCACCTGACCAGTCACCTGATGTATGGCCACGGCCTGCTGATTCCGATTCCCGATATCGATCACACCGACTTCATGCTGATCCTCGGCGGCAACCCGCTGGCTTCCAACGGCAGCATCATGACCGTGCCGGATGTAGAGAAGCGCCTGAAGGCGATTCAGGCTCGCGGCGGCAAGCTGGTGGTGGTCGACCCGCGGCGTAGCGAGACCGCTGCCATCGCCGATCAGCACCTGTTCGTGCGTCCCGGAAGCGATGCCGCGCTTTTGCTGGCGCTGCTCAACACATTGTTCGAGGAAGACCTGGTGCGCAGCAGCCACCTGCCGGTGGAAGGACTGGAGCAGGTGCGTGAGGCAATCTCCGGCTTCGATGCCGAGATCATAAGCGCGCGATGTGGGGTGCCGGCCGAAACCATTCGGCAACTGGCACGGGATTTCGCAGCAGCGGACAAGGCGGTGTGCTACGGCCGCATGGGGGTTTCCACCCAGGCGTTCGGTACGCTGTGCCAATGGCTGGTGCAGCTGATCAACCTGGTGACCGGCAACCTCGATCGCGCAGGCGGTGTGCTCTGCACGACGCCGGCGGTGGATCTGGTGGCGAGCACTTCCGGTGGCCATTTCAATCGCTGGCAGAGCCGGGTTTCCGGCCTGCCGGAATATGGCGGTGAGCTGCCGGTTTCGGCGCTCGCCGAAGAGATGTTCACTCCGGGCGAAGGGCAGGTTCGCGCGCTGGTCACCGTGGCCGGCAACCCGGTGCTGTCCACGCCCAATGGGCGTCAGCTGGAGCAGGCGCTGGACGGCCTGGAGTTCATGCTTTCGGTGGATTTCTACATCAACGAGACGACTCGCTACGCCGACCTGATCCTGCCGCCGACCGCGCCGCTGGAACATGATCACTACGACACCACCTTCAATGTGTTCGCGGTGCGCAATGTCACCCGTTTCAACGAGGCCGTGCTGGCCAAGCCGGACGGCGCGTTGCACGACTGGGAAATCTTCGTCGGTCTGGCCAAGGCCTTCGCGACGCGCAATGGCCTTGAGCTGAAACCGACCATAGCGCCGGAGCAGATGATCGACATGGGCCTGCGTTTCGGCCCCTATGGTGATAGCAGCGAGCGCAAACTCAGCCTGGCTGCCTTGCGCGAGCATCCCCATGGGCTCGACCTGGGGCCGCTGCAACCGAATCTTGCTGTGCGCCTGAAAACGCCGAGCAAGGCGGTGCAGGCCGCGCCTGAGCTGCTGCTGGCCGATCTGGCGCGCTTTGCCGAACAGCAGCAGCCGGCCGCCCATGAGCTACTGCTGATCGGCCGTCGTCACGTGCGCAGCAACAACTCCTGGATGCACAACTATCACCGCCTGGTGAAGGGCAAGCCGCGTCATCAGTTGCTGATGAACCCGGCGGATCTGGCAAGCCGTGGTTTGGCCGATGGCCAGCGCGTACGGGTGCGCTCGCGGGTCGGCAGCATCGAGGTGGAAGTGGCGGCCAGCGATGAGGTGATGGCTGGCGTGGTCAGTCTGCCCCATGGTTGGGGCCATGCTCGACCCGGTGTGCAGATGGACATCGCCCGTGCGCAACCGGGTGCCAGCGCCAACGACCTGACCGACGAGCGCCAGCTCGATGCGCTGTCCGGTAATGCCGTGCTTAATGGTGTGCCGGTGGAGGTGGTGGCTGCGTAGAGGGCGTCTCTCCCGACCGGGTTGTAGGAGCCGCGCCTCGCGGCGAAGGGTGGCCGTCACGCCATGTTGGGGAAAGACCCAAGCGCTTCGCCCCGAGGCGGGGCTCCCACGGGGCAGCGCAAGACCGCGTAATGGATGCTCGGCAAGGCCGAGCATTGTGCTCGGCTTTTCGCTACAATCGCGCCACCGTGGCGACCGTTGGGTCGCGAAGTCTATGCTGAGGTGCCCCCATGGATATCATCGAAACCATCAAAGAGCAGATCGCCAACAACACCGTTCTGCTGTACATGAAAGGCTCGCCCAACGCCCCGCAGTGTGGCTTCTCCGCCCGTGCTGCCCAAGTGGTGATGGGCTGTGGCGAGAAGTTCGCCTACGTCGACATCCTGCAGAACCCGGAAATCCGCGCCAACCTGCCGAAGTACGCCAACTGGCCGACCTTCCCGCAGCTGTGGGTGGGCGGTGAGCTGGTCGGCGGTAGCGACATCCTCACCGAGATGTACGAGAAGGGCGAGCTGCAGACTCTGATCAAGGATGCTGTTGGCAAAGCCGACGCCTGATCGCTGCGCTTGCAAAAAAGAACCCGCCTAGGCGGGTTCTTTCGTTTCTACTGAAGGGTGCGTCTAGAGACAGCGGCTGCTACTTCTGCAGCCACTGGCCGTTCAACTGGATGAATTGCCCCTTGGGCGTACGCTCGATGGCCTTCTTGCCGGCGATGGCTTCCACATCGCTCAGGCTGATGCCATTGTCCTGCGCCACCTTCTGATACTCGGCACGACGCGCCTGGTTGATCAAGCGGGCAATTTCGTCGGCCTGGCCGCCGGGCTTGACCACGCCCAGGTAGCCGTTGGGCTGCTCGCCGAGCTGGCCGCTGGCCTTGGCATCGCCCAGGGCGCTCATGGCCTGGTTGAGATTCAGTGCGTAGGCCGGCAGGCTCAGGCTCAATGCCAGCAACAGGGTCGAAATGTATCGAATCATCGCGTTTCTCCTTAGAACAGACCGCTGCCTTCGCTAAATACACTGTCCAGCGCCTTGTCTACCTTGATGTAGATTTCGTGCTCGACCTTGACGTTCAGGTTGATGTTGATCGGTTCGTTCGGCATCGCCAGTTGTACCGTCGGGGTACAGGCCTGGCATAGCAGCCCCAGGCTCAGGACTGCGAGGAGGCGGTACTTGCGCATGGCGCTACTCCTTTGGTTCTTGGGGGACACGCTGGCGCATCCATTGCTGAATCCGTTGCTGGATGATGCCACTTACCTTGTCGGTCAGCTGCAGGCTGGCCAGCAAAGCCGGAATGTCTTCTTCCAGATTGATGTTGAAGTGTATGGGCCGGCCCTTCTCGATGGCCGGGTTCTGTCCATGCAGGCGCATGCCTAGCCGCAGTGTGCCGGACTGATCATAGTCGACGCTACTGCTGAGCAGATCGTAATGGAAGTCTTCCAGCGCGTCGGTGACCAGCTTCATGCCGGGGTTGGTCTGCCCCATGGCGCGAATGCGTGGTGAATGAAAACGCAGTTGCCCACCCGGTGACCTGGCTTCGATCAGGCCCTGTTCGATGCTGATGGCGCCACCCAGGCGCAGCGGCAGGGTACCGTCGATCAGCCCGCTCCCGGCCAGCCCTTCGGCCGGATAGACGCGAAACAGCTCCTGCAGATCCAGACCACTGAGGCGCAGGGGCAGCAACTGGCTGGGTTGTTCCAGTGCCCAGGTCGCAGGCGCCAGGCTCAGGCTGCCGCCGAGAATGCCCAGTTCCGCGCGCTGGTGGGTCAGGCTGCCCGCCAGTGGCCGTTGCAGACTGGCCTGGTAGCTGGCTTGCAGCTGCAAGGGGCCGAGTTCGATGCCGGGGTCGAGTTGCCGGGCACTCAGCTGTGGCAGATCGAGGCGAAGTTGGTCGCCGCTCAGCTGCAGCCGTAGCTCGGCATCGAGACCGCTCAAGGTGGAGCGGTCGTAGATGCCGGCCAAGCCCTTGCCAGTCAGACTGGCCTTGAGTTGCAGGGGCTTGCCGCTGGGCAGGTTGAGGCTGGCGTTGCCCTGAATGCGCCCGTTTTCCAAGGTCATTAGCGGCGGCCAGTTGGCCAGGGTTTGTGCCAGTGGGTTGCCGGCGCGCAGGAACAGCTCGTCCAGGGTGGCATTCAGGTTCAGCGCATTGGCTGTGTTGTTCAGCCGCAGAGCCATGCTCAGGCCCGAGTCGGCCAATAGGGCACCGTCGAGGATCTGGCTGCCGTTGTCTGCGTTGACGCGTCCCTGCCATTGCCAGCCCTGTGCCTGCAATTGTGGATGGTGCAGACGTTGGATGCGCAGGCCCAGCGGGCCGGACAGGGTTGGTGCGCTCGGGTCACCGTTCAGGCTGATGCCGGCCAGCGTTGCCTGGGCTTGCTGCAGGTCCAACTCGGCGCTGCGCAGGCGCTGGACGTCGAGACGGGAGCTGTCGGCCAGGCTGAGCTGGAACTGCTGCTGCGTGACGCTGCCTTTGAGGCCAAGGTTCAGATGCAGGTCATCGAGACGGCTGTCAGCCAGGTCCAGGCGTTTGCTGCGCGCCTCGAGTTGCAGGTGCCGCACCTCAAGTGCCCAGCCGGGGGATTGGCGCAGGCTCAGTTCGGCATCTGCCTGCAGTTGCAGTGGGCCTTGCCCGCTGACGTTCAGCAGCAGGGCCAGCTCCTCATCGGCATCGCCATCCGGTGGCGCGAGGTGCAGTTGCAATCGCTGCGACCGCAGTCCACTCGGCAGCGACATCAGCCAGGGGGCGTCCCGGGTGTCGAGCTGCAGCTGGCCGTTCAGGCGGCGGGCCTGCCACCAGCCCAGGGTGTTGCGTAGATCGAGTGCCAGTTCACCACTGACCAGACCGACGCCGGGAAGCGGCCAGGGCTGCGGCAGCTGCGCATCGACCCGCAGCCATCCGGAGGTGGCCAGCAGTTCGCTGAACGTCTGGGTGGCCTGCGGTACTTGCAGTTGCCACTGGGCGCTCATGCCAGCCTGCCGGGGCGTGGCCGGCAGAGTGGCAGCGTCGAGCAGCGTCCATTCACTCAGCCACTCGGCGAGCCAGGCCATATCCTGCAGCGCTGTAACCTCAAGCTCGCCGTTCCATTGCAGGGCATCGGCCTGAGCCTGCAAATCGCTATGCAGGGCGATTTGCGGCTGATCATCGATATGCAGGTTCATCTGTAGTTGTCGTGGGCTGTTCAGCTCGCTGCCCAGCCCGTTCAGTTGCGCTTGCAACTGTGCCTTGTGCACTCCGCGCAGCAGCAGCGCATGCAACTGCAAGGTATCGTCCAGAAGCTGTAGGTCGATGTCGCCCTGCAGTGTGCAGTGGCCGCTGCTGCAGGGCAGTTGTGCGTGTACGTCGTACAGTTCGATGCGCCGTGGCAGCCAGGGCTGAGTATTGCTCAGGGTCTGCAGGACGCTGGCCAGATCGCTGTCGGCCGGGCCTTCGGGTTCTGCCTGCGCGGGTTGCCAGGACAGGCGCAGGTCCTGCGCAATCAGACGGTAGCGAGGCGCCTCACTGGCCAGCCAGTAGAGTTGCAACTGGCTGCTTTGCACCTGTAGCTCGCCATCCCGGCGTTGTACCAGGCTTGCATCCTGAAGCTGCAGACCGCGCCAGGAAAGGTTCAGTCGCTGCCAGTCCAGCTCGATGTGCTGTTCGTCGAGCAGTTGCTGCACGCGGTAGCCGACATAGCAGGCCAGCAGTGACAGCAGCGCCAGTATCGCTACGCAGATGCTCAGCCAGAAACGCCGGCGACTCATGGGTTCTCCTTGTCAGATGCGGTGCAAGGGACGGTACCCCATGCTGGGGTGAGTGCCAAGCAGCTTTCCGTGCTATTGTGTGTTTACGGCTTTTAATATTTATTTTGTTTGAAAAAAGCAAAGGAGGATGTGATGAGTGCTGTGACTCGCTCTCAGCCCGATGCCGATGCGGTACTGGCCAAAGCCCTGCTCAATACCCGTGAGCAGTTGGGGCTGACGCAGCAGGAACTGGCCGATATCGTCGGCGTCCATCGCAGTGCCATCAGCCGCTGGAACGAGCAGGGCGGTTTGCGTCCGCAGAGTAAAACCGGCGAACTGGCCCTGTTGTTGATTCGCGCCTATCGCGCGCTGTTTGCACTGTTCGGCGGCAATCAGCAGGACATGCGCCATTTCCTGCGCACCGAGAACCGTCATCTGGCTGGCGTGCCGCTGCAGCAGATGAGTCAGGTGCAGGGGCTGGTGCGTGTCGTCGAGTATCTGGACGCCATTCGTGGCAAGGTCTGAGAGCCCACTCAAAACCTGCTGATTTGAAAGCAGGCGTGCATGGCTCTGGCTCGCGATGCTTTGAGCTGGCTCTACGCTTAAGGGGGGATCGCCATGGATATCTGGCAACTATGTGAAGGCGAGCGGCAGGTTCGACCGTTGCGCGGCAAGCTGCTGCGCATGGTGGAAAGCCAGGCGCAGGTCGCGACCCTGCAACTGGTGGATAACCTGGCCGAACAGGCCCTGCTCGAGGAACTGCTCGAGAGCAGCAAGCCGCCGCTACCTGATGCTACGGAGCAGTTGCACTATCTGCTCAAGACGCCGTTTCGTTATCCGCCACTGCGCTGGGGCTCGCGCTTCGGCACGGTACACGAACCCAGTCTGTTCTACGCTGCCCTGCGGCTGGAAACGGCCATGGCCGAGGCGGCCTACTATCGCTTTGTGCTGTGGAACGGTATGACCACCGCGCCGCCCAGTGGCCGCATTCTTTCCGAACATTCCACGTTCGAGGCGCGTTATCGCGTCGAGCGCGGTATCCAGTTGCAACAGCCGCCTTTCGATCAGCATGGTGCGCTGCTGGCCCATCCCAGCGATTACAGCGTGGCTCAACGGCTGGGTGCGGCGATGCGCACGGCGGGCATCCAGGCCTTCGAGTATCGCTCGGCACGCTGCCCCAGCGGCGGCAGCAACGTGGCGCTCTACGTGCCGGCGGCGTTCGCGGAAAAGCGCCCGCGCAACCTCACGGCCTGGCTGTGCGAAACCACGGGCGAGTACGTGGCATTCAAACATGCGCAGGCGCCGGATCAGCCGCGGCTGTTTCACTGGGAGCAGTTCCTGGTGCAGGGACAATTGCCGCACCCCGCGTAACGCCTACGCTGGCGCGTCAGATGCCCCGAAACAGAGCGCTGCGCGGATCTGTCGCAGGGAGTTGTGCACAATGCTGAAGCAGGCTGTCACATCACTGTCAGAAACGCCGCTAAACGCTTGATTTTTCGTGGTTGATTTTTAAGTCAATGAAAAATATGCATTTTTTTCATTGGTGAAAAAATCGTCAGTTTGACTGAGAGCCCCATGGCATCGGGCCTGGCACCTCTTTCGACCAAGTTGTGCACGGAGTTATCCACAGCTTCTGTGGATTGTGACGGACTCTTTCGTGGAGCCGAAATCCTTCCGCCAGGCAAGACTTTACCTTCGGGAAAAAAGGAGTAGAGTGGCGCGCCCCGGCAGTCACCCCCCCTTTATTTATGCCTCGCGTTTTGCCTTCTTCATCCTCTGCAAGTCGTTCCGGTTCTTCGCATCTGCCCATGCGCGTTGCGCTATGGCTGCTCGATAGCCCGCGTCTGGGACAAACGCCGGGCGTCAAACGCATCGCCGGCAACCTGCTCAAGCAGCCCGCGCGCAAAGGCTGTGTGCAGGCGCAAAGCCGGTTGGGCCAACTGCTCTGCCGCGACTGCGGTAATACCCGCGACCGCCGAATCGGTTATGAACTGCTACGCCAGGCTGCTCGCGCGGGCGACCGCAGTGCTCAGCTGGAGCTGGAGCGTCTGTCGCGCTGATTGCGTGCTGGCCCCGTGTAGATCGCCGGCTGGGTATACTGCGCGGCGGTCAAACACGGAGCGTCTATGTCAATCGATCCCCTATCTCTCGCCATCGGCGCCGTCGTTGCGCTGGTTCCGTTGCTGGCTGGTCTATGGTCCTTGCAGCGCCGGCTGGCTCGCGAGCAAGGCGAGCAGGCGCTGCTGCTGGAACGCCTGGAGTATGCGCAACTGAGCCAGACCGGCCTGCTGGCGCAGCTTGAGGCCTGTCGCGCCGAGTTGGCGGAAGTCAGCGAGATCAAGGTGGAACAGCAGACCGAGCTGGCCGGCTTGCGTCGTGAGAATGAGCTGCTGCAGCAGGAGCGGCAGATCGCCCGCGAAGCTGCGCAGTCCTGGAATCAGCAGCGCGAACGCAACGAAGCTGAATTGCGCCGCCTCACCGCCGAGCGTGCGGCGCTGGCTGCCGAGTTGCAGGAAAACCGCGATAACCAGCAGCAGCGCCTCGACGATCTGCAGGGCGCGCGCAACGAGCTGCGCGCCCAGTTCTCCGAGCTGGCGACGAAGATCTTCGATGAGCGCGAACAGCGTTTCGCGGAGACCAGCCAGCAGCGCCTGGGCCAGTTGCTCGACCCACTCAAGGAACGCATCCAGGCTTTCGAGAAGCGCGTCGACGAGAGTTATCAACAAGAGGCGCGCGAGCGCTTTTCCCTGAGCAAGGAGCTGGAGCGTCTGCAGCAGCTCAATCAGCGCCTGGGCGATGAGGCGACCAATCTGACCCGCGCGCTCAAGGGGCAGAAGACCCAGGGTAACTGGGGCGAGTTGGTGCTGGAGCGGGTGCTGGAGCATGCCGGCCTGGAGAAGGGGCGCGAGTACCACACCCAGGTCAGCCTCAAGGGTGCCGGTGGTGAACGCTTTCAGCCTGACGTGCTGATCCGCCTGCCGGGCGACAGGCAGGTGATCGTCGATGCCAAGGTCAGCCTCAGCGCCTACCAGCAGTATGTCGCGGCTGCGGACGAGCCGATTCGCCAGCAGGCGCTGAAGCAACATCTGATCTCGTTGCGCAGCCACCTCAAGGGCCTCTCCGGCAAGGACTACCAGCGTCTGGAAGGTTTGCACAGCCTGGATTTCGTCCTGCTCTTCGTGCCCATAGAGGCAGCCTTCGCTGCGGCGTTGCAGGCCGAGCCGGATCTGTTCCAGGAAGCCTTCGAGCAGCAGGTGGTGATCGTCAGTCCGACCACCTTGCTGGCTACCCTGCGGGTGATCGACAGTCTCTGGCGCCAGGAGCGTCAGGGCCAGAATGCGCGCGAGATCGCCGAACGCGCCGGCCAGCTGTACGACAAGTTCGTCGCCTTTGTCGCCGATCTGGACGAGATGGGCAGCCGTTTGCAGCAATTGGACAAGGCCTACGCCAGCGCGCGCAACAAGCTGGTGGACGGTCGCGGCAACCTCATTGGCCGTGTAGAAAACCTCAAGCTGCTGGGCGCCCGCGCGAGCAAGAGCCTGCCGACCGAGTTGCTCGAACGCTCTGCCGACCTACCGGCACTCGACGAAATGGGCGAGTGAAGGTGCTCTGTCGGCGATTGCAGGGGCGCTTGCTCAGGGGGCGTCATGGGCGGGCCTGTTCTAATCGGCTCACGTAGTCGCGCAGCCAGCCGGCCAGGGCGGTGGGCTCGGCCAGCAACTGCCAATGGCCGGCGCGGATTTCACGGCGGGTCAGCAGGGGCGCCCAGTGCTGCAAATCCTCGAACAACTGTGGGCGTACGAAGCGGTCATTCAGCGGCACGATCAGTTGCACCGGCACGCGGCTGCTGCGCGTGCGCGGCCTGAGCAGGCTGCGGATGAAGTTGGCACGATACAGCTGCACACCGCGCATGCCGTCGCTGCGCTGCGTCAGGTTCGGCGGCAGGCTGCGTACGCCTTCGAGGCGGCGTAGCAGCCTGGGCCAGGCGCGATCCAGGCCCAGTCGCCAGCACAGTTCCGGCAGCAGTGGGATGTGGAAGAAGGCGATGTACCAGGAACTCAGCAACTGCCCCAGTGCCTGCAACAGACCGTCAGGTCGACGCAGGCTCAGGTGTTCGCGCATCCAGTGGCCGACGTGGTCGAGGCAAGGGCCGGAGATGCTGGTGTAGGACGCCAGCAGCGGTTGGATGCGCGGCTCGGTTACTGCTTCCCAGCTCTGGATCGAACCCCAGTCATGGGCGACCAGGTGCACCGGGCGATCCGCGCTGGTGGCCAGCACCACCGCTTCGAGATCGCGACCGAGCTGCTCCAGGCGGTAGTCGCGCAGGCGCTTCGGCACCTGGGAAGCACCGCAGCCACGCACGTCGTAAGCGACGATTCGGTAGTCGGCGGCCAACGCGCGGATCAGCGGCCGCCAGATCTCGTGGTTGTCCGGATAGCCATGCACCAGCAGCAGGGTCGGGGCGTCGGTTCTGTCCCAGATATAGGTCCGCAGGCGCAGGCCGTCGCTGTCAACGTCCAGCTGTTGCGGCGGCAGGTCATGGGGCTGCAGCGGCGCGTTCATCGCAGCAGGCCGAGAGGGGGGGCGAGCAGGAACATGGCAGGCTCCAGGGCATGACGATTACATTTTCTGATGTAATGGTCATTGTTGTGCGCCTAACGGCCCTTGCCTAGCTGCCAAGCAAATCTGGTCGGTTGAGTGTTACGGCGTTACCTCGGCCACCTGCGTGGCTCTGCAATGGGCGCTGCGCGAGGATCGGGGATTTTGCTCGGGGCCGGCACCCTGTAAATCCAGCCCTTGGTTGGGGTTAGCGCAACGGTTGGCGGGGGCTCGGCGCGGGACTATGATCGGCGCATGACTGAGGTTTCCATGTTCTTCCAGCGCCTGCTTGGCAACGCCGCACCCGAGGCGGCGGCCGTCGCTGAATACACGGTTGACGAGCTGGCCAGGGCGGGGCAGACCACCGTGCGCAACGTACGTGCCTATCAGGATCGTGGCTTGTTGTCGCCACCAGAGCGGCGTGGACGCGTCGGCATCTACAGCGGCGAGCACCTGGCGCGTCTGCGCCTGATCAGCCAACTGCTGGAGCGCGGCTACAGCATTGCCAGCATTCGCGAACTGTTCGATGCCTGGGCCCAGGGCCGCGATCTCGCTCAGGTGCTTGGGCTCGATCAGGCCATTCGTGGTCCGGGCGAGCCGGAGCAACCGGGGCGCCTGGAGTTCGCCGAACTGCAGGCGATCTTCGGAGGCGACCTGGATGACGCGGTGCTCGAACGTGCCCAGGCCATGGGTCTGCTGCAGTTCGCCGGCGACCACCTCAGCGTGCCCAGCCCGCGCCTGTTCGCTGCGGGTGTCGAGCTGTACCGCGCCGGTATTCCACTGCCGGCGCTATTCGACGAGCTGGAGTCGATTCGCCGGCACGTCGAGCAGATATCCACCGGTATCGTGCAGATGATCGTCGGGCATCTGGTCAATCCGCTGCTGCAGCGTTCGCTACCCCGTGCCGATCAACTGGAAGGCCTGAGTGCCCAACTGCTGCAGTTGCGTCCGCTGGTCGAGCAGGTGGTCGAGGCCGAGCTGGCGCGCGGCTTGCCGGTAGCGGCCAATCGCGAGCTGAGCGAGCGTGTGCACCATCTGCTGCAGGGGTTCCTGCAGCGTAGCTAGTGTCATGTCGTTGACGGCGTGTCGGCTGCACTGTGGCGAACCCTCGCTCGACAATCGGTCCCTAACCGCGCAATACCAGATGACGACTGAGCAGCGCGCGCAAGGCGGCGGGCTTGACCGGTTTAGGCAGGTAGTCGAGGCCGGCGGCATGCACTTCGGCGACCAGCTCCGGGCGTCCGTCGGCGCTGATCACCACGCCCGGCACCGGTTCACCCAGGCGCGTACGTAGCCAGGCCATCAGTTCGGTGCCGGTTTCGCCTTCGTCGAGGTGGTAGTCGACCAGCGCCAACTGCGGATGCACATCCTCGCTGAGCAGGTGTTCGCACTCCAGGCGATTGCGCGCCGTCCACACCTGGCAGCCCCAGCGCGACAGCAGGCTGTACATGCCGGTGAGGATGCTGTCCTCATTGTCGATGCAGATCACCTGGATGCCCTGCAGCGGCTGGCCATCCATTGCCGATACGGCCGGGCCCTTGGGTTTCGCGGCGGGCTTTCGCGCCAGCGGTACGCTGACGCTGAACACGCTGCCTTTACCTGGCCAGGAACGCACTTCCAGGCGATGGGCGAGTACGCGGCAGAGCCCGTCGGCAATCGCCAGGCCCAGCCCCAGGCCCTTCTCGGCGCGAGTCTGGTGGCTGTCGAGGCGCTTGAACTCCTCGAAGATCACCTTGCGCTTGTCCTCGGGGATGCCCATGCCGCGGTCCCAGACTTCCAGGCGCAGCTGACTGCCTTCACGGCGCACGCCCAGCACTACGCGGCCCTTGGCGTAGCGGAAGGCGTTGGTGAGGAAGTTCTGCAATACCCGGCGCAGCAGCTTGATGTCGCTGTCGATCCATTGCCGACTGCCGCGTACACGCAGGTCGATGCCCTGTTCGGCTGCCAGCACGCCGAACTCGGCGGCGAGGATGTCGAACAGGTTGGCGAGGGCGAAGGGGTGGCGATCCGGGGTGATCCGTCCGTTCTCCAGGCGCGAGATATCCAGCAGGTCGGTGATCAGGTCCTCGGCCGAACGCAGCGAGCTGTCCAGATGCCGGACCAGCTCCTGGGCTTCGCCGGGCAGGGCGTCGTCCTGATGGGAAAGCGCGGCCGAGAACAGCCGAGCCGCATTGAGCGGTTGCATCAGGTCATGGCTGACTGCGGCGAGAAAGCGTGTCTTCGACTGGTTGGCAGCCTCGGCGTGGGCCTTGGCCTCGGTCAGCGCCTGGTTCAGTTTCGACAGTTCATGGGTGCGTTCGGCAACCCGTCGTTCGAGGCTTTCGTTGGCGTCCTTGAGGGCGCGCTCGGCTTCGCGGAACTCGGTGATGTCGGTGAAACTCATGACGAAGCCGCCGCCAGGCATGGGGTTGCCGATCAGTTCGATCACCCGGCCGTTGGGGAATACCCGCTCATAGCTGTGCGCGGTACCCTGGCGCATCCAGTACAGGCGCTTGGCGACGTTCTCTTCGAGGTCGCCGCTGCCGAGCATGCCGCGCTCTGCATTGAAGCGGATGATCTCGGCAATCGGCCGACCGACATAGATCAAGCCTTCGGGGTACTCGAACAATTCCAGGTAACGGTGGTTCCAGGCGACCAGCCGCAGGTTCTGGTCGACCACGCTGATGCCCTGGGTAATGTTCTCGATCGCGCCCTGCAGCAGGGCACGGTTGAACTGCAGCACCTCGCTGGCCTCGTCGACGATGCGTACCACATCCTCGACCTGCATTTCGCGGCCTTCGATGGCGGCCTTGACCACCGCACGGGTCGAGGAGGCGCCAAGAACACCGGCGAGCAGGCGTTCGGTGTGGGCAATCCACTCGCTATTGGCCGGCTGGTTGGGATCGAAGTCCTTGCCTTTGCCCTGGCGTAGGGCGAAACGGGTAAAACTCTGCTGTGCCCGTTCTTCGCCGACGAAACGGCTGGACAGCATCAGCAGGTCAGCCACCTGCACCGCCAGCAGGCTGCGGCTGCTGGGTTTGGTGCCCAGGTCATGGCCAATGAAGCGCCCGGCTTGCCAGTGCTCGGAAACCCGCGTGCGCGAGAACCAGGAGACCCAGGCAAACAACAGCATGTTGCCAGCCAGCGACAGCACCACGCCGCGCGTCAGCGGGTCGACCTGCAGGCCAATGGGGGCGTAGAGCAGGGTGGTGAGCCCGGGGAAGCTGTCCAGTGACCAGCCCATGCCGCGTGCCGCCAGCGGCAGGACCAGGGTGTAGAACCAGAGCATGGCGCCGAAGATCAGGCCGGCGAACACGCCGCGGCGATTGGCCTGTTTCCACACCAGTGCGCCGAACATGGCCGGTGCCAGCTGGCCAATGGCAGCGAACGAGACCTGGCCGATGGTGGCCAGGCTGGTGCCCTCGCCGAGCAGGCGATAGCAGACGTAGGCCAGCAGCAGAATCAGCACGATGCTGACCCGGCGCGCGGTGAGCATCCAGTGGCGGAAGGCCTCGAACGGCCGCTCGGTACTCTGCCGGCGCAGCAGCCAGGGCAACAGCATGTCGTTGGAGATCATCGTCGACAGCGCCACCGAGGCGACGATCACCATGCCGGTGGCGGCCGAGGCGCCGCCGATGAAGGCCAGTACCGCCAGTCCTGGATGGGCTTCGGCCAGCGGCAGGCTGATGACGAAGGAGTCCGGTGTCACGCCGGCTGGCAGCAGCATCTGCCCGGCGAGGGCGATAGGCACGACGAACAGTACGGCCAGCACCAGATAGGCCGGGAATACCCAGCGTGCCAGGCGCAGGTCCTTGGGCTCGATGTTTTCCACCACGGTGACATGGAACTGCCGCGGCAGGCAGACGATGGCGATCATCGCCATACCGGTCTGCACCAGCATGGCCGGCCAGTTCACCGCCTCGTTCCAGAAGTCGTCCAGCTCAGCGGTGTTGTGCGCCTGTTCCAGCAGGTCATTGAAACCGTTGTACAGGCCGAAGGTGACGAAGGCGCCCACGGCGAGGAAGGCCAGCAGCTTGACCAGCGATTCGAAGGCAATCGCCAGCACCATGCCGCGGTGGTGCTCGGTGACGTCGAGGTTGCGCGTGCCGAACAGAATGGTGAACAGGGCCAGGGCCAGCGACACGATCAGCGCCGTGTCCTGCGCACTGGTGCCGGTATCCTGGGCATGCGCGCCGATCAGCAGGTTGACCCCGAGTACGATGCCCTTGAGCTGCAGGGCGATGTAGGGCAGCACGCCGACCAGGCAGATCAGCGCCACGACGATCGCCAGCGACTGCGACTTGCCGTAGCGCGCGGCGATGAAGTCGGCGATGGAGGTGATGTTTTCCTGCTTGCTGATCATCACCATCTTCTGCAGCACCCAGGGCATGGTCAGCAGCAGGATGATCGGGCCAAGGTAGATCGGCAGGAACGACCACAGCTGCTCGGCAGCCTGGCCGACGGCGCCAAAGAAGGTCCAGCTGGTGCAATAGACCGCCAGGGACAAGCTGTAAACCCAGGCACGGATCTTCGGCGGCATGGGCGTGCTGCGACGGTCGCCGTAGAAGGCTATGGCGAAAAGAATGGCCATGTAGATCAGGGCGACCGCAGCGATCAACCCGGGGGACAGCGACATGCAGACTCCAAATGCACAGTGAAACGAAATGAGCCTGGCCGCCGAGGCGAGGCCGATGTTGATCAGTGTTGCACAAAGCCTCGGTCTGTCGGCTGCGACCAAGGTCGCAGCCAAGCAGGCGTGCTTTGCGACGGGACTCGATTGTGCAGCAGCGCTGGGGCTGATAGCTTGGTCGGTTTGCAAGTATGCCCAAGGAAGGACCCTGAGGAAGCACCCTATGTTCAAGCCGCAGTTGGTGACTTTGCAACGTGGCGCTCTGCGCCTGGAACCGCTCTCTGATGCGGATATTCCCGCTCTTGTTGCGTTGGCCGAGGTCAATCGCGAGGAGCTGCTGTACATGAGCGGCACCCAGCGACTGGACTGGTACCGCAGTGCCCTGGCCGATCTGCGCGAGCAGCGGGCACTGCCGTTCGTCATTCGCCTGGGTGACGAGCTGGTGGGCACCACCCGCTTCGCCGACTTCATGAATACCCTGCCAGCCTGTGAAATCGGCTGGACCTGGCTCGACCACAACCAGCATGGCAGCGGGCTGAACACCAGCATCAAGTATTTGATGCTCAAGCATGCTTTCGAAAACTGGGGCATGGTTCGCGTGCAACTGAAAACCGCCGCCAGCAACCTGCGCTCGCAACGCGCCATCGAGAAGCTTGGCGCCGTTCGTGAAGGATTGCTGCGCAACCATCGTCGTCTGGCCGATGGCCGTCTCGATGACACCGTGCTGTACAGCGTCACCGACCTGGAATGGCCGGCGCTACGTGAGGTGCTGGAGGCGGGCTTCGGCGCCTGAGCTGCATGCAAATTCGCGAGCAGACCCGCTTCTGGCAAGCCTCCGCATTGAACGGGGTCGAGCTGTTGCAGGCCCGCTATCTCGAACAGCGCTTCGCGCCTCACGTGCATGAGGGCTTCGTGTTCACCGTGATCGAACATGGTGCCCAGCGCTTTCGTCATCGGGGCAGTGATCATCTGGCACCGCAGGGCAGCATGGTGCTGATCAACCCGGACGAAGTGCACACCGGCTCCAGGGCGCATGAGGATGGTTGGCGCTATCGCGGCTTCTACCCAGGCAACGCCCAGGTGCTGGGTGCGTTGCAGGAGTTGGGCTTGGCCAGGAGCGGCATGCCGTCGTTTTCCTCCAGTGTGTTGCATGAGCCGCGTTTGCACGCGGCCTTTCTGCAACTGCACCAGTTGCTCGAGGACGGTGCCGAGGCGCTGCAGCAGCAACTGGCCTGGCGGGAGGCGATTCTGCTGTTGTTTCAGCATCACGCGCGGCTCGCCGAGCCGCCTGCGCCTGGGCGTGAACCCTGGGCAGTGGCTTGCGCCAAGCAGATGCTCGCCGAACGCCTGATCGAGCCGCCCTCGCTGGAGGAGTTGGCGGTCGCGGTCAACCTCTCACCTTTTCATTTCGCTCGAGTGTTTCGCCGCGCGACCGGCTTGCCGCCGCATGCCTGGCTCAAGCAGCGGCGTCTGGAACAGGCGCGGGCGTTGCTCAAAACGGGCTGCACAGCGGTCACCGTGGCCATGCAGTTGGGCTTTGCCGATCAGAGCCATCTGTCGCGACAGTTCAAGCAGGTTTATGGCGTGAGCCCCGGCGAGTACCGCCGCGCGGTAGCCCGGCGCTGACAGCAGGCGAGTACCATGCATAAAAAAGCCGGCGCTCCTTATCGGGGCGCCGGCTCTTTCAGTCCACTGCGTCGATCAGAATTCGTGATCGGCGGTGTCCGGGTTCAGGTCGCTGATGCCCAGCGTGCCCGCGGCCTGCTCGATGGCGCCGGTTTGCTTGACCAGCGCGGCGATGGCGTCGCGCACCAGTTGCTGACCTTCGGCGTTGCCTTCCGCGATCAGTTGATCGAAGTGCACGTTGTTCTTCTCGGCGCTGTCGACCAGGGCCTGCAGCTTGGCTTCGGTTTCCTGCAGGTCGGCCTTGAGCGTGGCATCGGCCTGGGCGTCGGCCTTGGCCACCAGTTCGGAAAGGCTAGGGCCGGTCAGGGTGCTGCCGTCGACCTTCTGGTACTCGCCCAGGTAGACGTTGCGAATGCCTTTGCCGTTGTAGAAGTGCGAGTTGTGGGTGTTGTCGCTGAAGCAGTCATGCTCGTCTTCGGTGGAGTTGGCTTCCAGCGCGACCTTCATGCGCTCGCCCGCCAGTTCGCCGAGCGACAGGCTGCCCATGCCGAACAGCATCTTGCGCAGACCGTTCTCGGCCGAGTCGGCGACCAGCTCGCTGCGGTAGTTGTCTTCCACGCCGTCCTTCCACTGCTCGACCATGTCATCCAGGTCGCTGACCAGCAGGTCGGTGGCAGCTTTCAGGTAGGTGCGGCGACGCTCGTTATGGCCGCCGGTGGCGCCTTCACCCACCACATAGTCGGTGTAGGGACGTTCGCCGGCGCCCGGCTCGGTGCCGTTGAGGTCCTGGCCCCAGAGCAGGAATTCGATGGCGTGATAGCCAGTGGCGACGTTGGCCTCGGAGCCGCCCAGCTCGTTCAGGCTGGCCAGCAGCTCGCCGGTGATTTCGCTGACGTCGATCTTGTCTTCGCCGACCTGGATCTCGGTATTGGCGATGATATTGGCCTGCGCGCCCGGGTTGCCCAGTGCGTGCTGGTAGTCCTCGGCCACGTAGTCGATCAGACCTTCGTCCAGCGGCCAGGCATTGACCTGGCCTTCCCACTCGTCCACCACCGGGTTGCCGAAACGGAACACTTCGGTCTGCATGTACGGCACGCGTGCGGCCAGCCAGGCTTCGCGTGCCGCTTTCAGGGTTGCTTCGCTAGGATCGGCGAGCAGCGCATCGACGGCGGTCTGCAGAGCTTTGCCGGTGCTGGCGGCGTCGCTGAATACGGCCAGGGCCAGATCGGCATAATGATTGACCACGGCCTTCGCCGCTGCTTCGTCGACCTTCGTCGCAGTAGCTGGGGCCGCGCTCTCGGTAGCAGCAGCAGGCGCAGTTGCCTGGGTAGCGGGGGCTTTGTCTTCGCCACAGCCAGCGAGGGAAATGGCGATGGCCAGCAGGCTGGCGGAGGCCAGAGGCATACGAATCATGGCGGGGTCCTTTGCATGTACGAAATGTGGACGGTACGCAGGCGTACCTGAAAAGCTGCGACATAATGCAAATGTTTCGCATTATGTGTAAAGGCCATTATTCGTCACTGTGCGGGATATCGCTGCCGAGCTACCTCGATGCAGTTAGAATGCCAGCACCCGATTCGCAGTTCTGCATGGAGAAAACTGCATGAGCCTGACCGCCGTGATCATCATCGTTGTCCTCGTCCTGCTCGGCGCCTACGCGGTGTCGTTGTACAACGGCCTGGTACGCCTCAAGCATGGCGTGAGCAAGGCCTGGTCGAACATCGACGTGTTGCTCAAGCAGCGGCACGACGAGCTGCCCAAGTTGGTGGAAACCTGCAAGCAGTACATGCAGTACGAAGGCTCGACGCTGGAGCGGGTGATTGCAGCGCGCAGCGCCGTTGCCAGTGCTCGCGAGCAACATGATGTCAGTGCCCTGGGCAAAGCCGAGAGTGGCCTGCGCGCCGGCCTCGGTCAGCTCTTCGCGCTGGCCGAGAACTACCCTGAGCTGAAGGCCAACGACAGCTTCCAGCATCTGCAGCAGCGCATCAGCGGTCTGGAAAACGGCATCGCCGACCGCCGCGAGCTGTACAACGAAGCGGTCAACCTCAACAACGTGCGCGTCGAGCAGTTCCCCGACGTGATCATCGCGCGCATGTTCAACTTCCAGGCTGCCGAGTTGCTGGTGTTCAGCGAGGCGGAAAAAGCCGACGTAGACATGAAATCACTGTTCAACTGAGAACCTGCCGATGATGCAGGTCGACCCTTTCGGCTTCTTCTTCACGCTCACGTTCACCCTCGGCGCCTGCCTGGGCGGCGCCTGGTGGTGCATGCGGCGTTGGTCGCAGGCGCGTCATCTACTCGACACGCCCACCTCGAAGATCCGCTCGGCGGCGCAGGGGTATGTCGAACTCTACGGTGTGCTCGAAGTGTTGCCGGACATGCAGCAGCGTGGGCCGCTGACCGGTAAACCCTGCCTGTGGTGGCGCTTTCGTATCGAGGAATATCGCTCCAGCGGCAAGAAGAGCAGCTGGCGGGTAATCGAGAGTGGTGCCAGTGACGCCTGGTTGCGTCTGGTCGATGGCACTGGCGAGTGCCTGATTGACCCGCGTGGCGCTGAGATCCGCACGGCGGTGCGTGAGGTCTGGGAGGGTAATCTGCGACATCCGCTGGGCCCAGCCAAGACCGGGTTGTTCGGTTTTCTCAGCAGCGGCCAGCGCTATCGCTATAGCGAAGAACGCTTTCATGTCGGTCAGCCGTTGTATGCCATCGGTGATTTCCGAACCCGCGGCGCTGCGCAGCAGGGATTCGACAGGCACGCTGCTCAGGGCGAAGTGATCCGCGAATGGAAAGGCGATTACGTTGGCCTGCTGCGGCGTTTCGACAGTGACGGCAACGGTGAGCTCGACGAGCAGGAATGGAATCGCGTGCGATTGGCGGCGCAACTGGAAGCCGAAGATCGGCACCGGCAGAAGGCGTCCGAGCCGGCGCGGCATCAGATGGCCAAGCCCAGTGAGCGACAGCCGTTCATTCTCTCTAACAGTGGCGAGGACGAACTGGCCCGCAGTTTCTACTGGCAGGCCGCCGGTGGCGCCGTATTGTGCCTGGTCGGTGCATTGGCCACGGCCTGGCTGTTGGGTGTGCAGAACTGGTGAGCCGGGGGCCGAGCTCAAACGAAAACGCCGCGATCGATCGCGGCGTTTTCGTTGGTAGGTGTCAGAGCGTCGCTGCTGAGCTCAGTCGTCGCGATTGTTTGAGGAATAGCGTCAATTCGCGCGCTGGCAACGGCTTGCTGTACAGGTATCCCTGCCCCTCATGGCAGCCCTGGGCAATGATGTAGGCCTCCTGCTCGGCGGTCTCCACGCCTTCGGCGATGACCTGCATGCCCAGGCTCTTGCCCAACTGGATGATGGCGCGAACGATGGTGGCGTCGTCTTCGTCTTCGAGCAGATCCTGCACGAAGCTCTTGTCGATCTTGATCTTGTCCAGCGGCAGGCTTTTCAGATAGCTCAGCGACGAGTAGCCGGTGCCGAAGTCGTCAATGGCGATCAGTGCACCGGAGCGGCGCAGGCTGAGCAGGTGCTGGGCGGCGGTACTGATGTCTTCCATCAGGCCGGTTTCGGTGACTTCCAGCTCCAGGCTCTTGGGCGGCAGCCGGTAGACCTGCATCAGATTGTTGACCACTCGCGGCAGCTCGGTGTGGTGCAACTGAACGGTGGACAGGTTGATAGCCATGCGCAGATCGCTGAAGCCCTGATCGTGCCATTCGCGCAGTTGGCGGCAGGTCTGGTCGAGAATCCATTCACCGATGGCAATGATGGTGCCGTTCTGCTCGGCCAGTGGGATGAACAGGTCCGGTGCTACCAAGCCATGCAGTGGATGCTGCCAGCGCAGCAGCGCTTCGACGCCGACCACGCTGTGGTCGCGATAGTCGATCTGGGGCTGGTAGACCAGGTGCAACTGGTTCTGCGCCAGGGCATCACGCAGATCCTTTTCCAGCTCACGACGGCGACGCATCTCGCTGTCGACGCTGGCGATGTAGAACTGGTAGCGATTGCGCGAACGACTCTTGGCCAGGGTCATGGTCTGTTCGGCTTTCTGCAGCAGCTTCTCGGTGCTGTCGCCATCTTCCGGGAACAGGGTAATGCCGATGGTGGCACGCAAACGCACTTCGTGCTGATCGAGCAGGAAGGGCAGTTCCAGGTCGTCGAGCACGCTCTGCGCCAATTCGGCGGCTTCGTAGGGTTGTTCGATATCGGCTTGAACCAGGGCGAACTGGCCGCCACCCAAGCGGGCCAGCGCGCCGAGACGGCCGCTATGGCTGCGCAAGCGGTCGGAGAGGGCGAGCAACAACTGATCGCCGCTCTGGTAGCTGAATTGTTCGTTGATGCCCTTGAAGTCATCCAGGCCGACGCAGAGCACGGCAACACGGCGCTGCAGACGGCCGGCATCTTCGAGAATCTGATCGAGCTGCTGTTGCAGTTGTTGGCGGTTGGGCAGCCCGGTAAGAAAATCATACTGAGCCATGCGCAGCAGACTGTTCTCGGCCTCACGGCGCAGGTGGGTGTTGCGTTCGATGGAGGACAGCAACTGGTTGGCGGTGTTGATCCATAGGCCTAGCTCGTTCTTCTCGTTGCCTTTGAGCATGGGCAGCTTGTGTTCGCTGGGGCGGTCGGGATTGATGTTGGTGAGGTGTTCGATGATTTTCGACAGCGGTTTGGTCAGCAGCCAGTGGTAGACCAGATAGAGCACCAGGCCCATGGCCATGGCGCGTAGTACACCTGAGATGAAGATAATCACCGAGTTGGTGACGAAACTCTCGCCGTAGGGTGCTGTATCGAGGGTGATATTGAGGTCACCGTAATACTCGCTGTAAGGACCGCGACCGACCAGCTTGGTGGCGAACAGTTGCTCCTGACCGAGGATTGGGTCGGTCAGCCAGCGAGTGGGCATCTGTGCCAGATCGCGAGTGCGCTCGGCCAGCATGGGTTCGTTGGGGTGGCCAATGGAGGCGTGGCGCACCGATTCGTGCTGGAACAGGCCCTCGATCACCTGCATGCCCATCTCGCGGTCCAGGCTGTATACCGCCTGAGTAGAAGGGTCACGGAACATGCCGAGGATGCGATGGGCATCGTTGGCTACCGCCTGACGTGTCTTGTAGCCGTCGAAGACAATCTGCGCACAACTCAATACCACCCCTACTACGAGTGCTGACAGCAGCACCACGCGGAGCAACTTGAGTGACAAGCTGTTTTTCAATTCCAGCTTCAAAGGCAATTCCTTATGTCGATGCATGCAGCGTCAGTCAGACGAGAGTATTGGCAATCTAGGCCTGGCCGTCAAAGGGCCATCATGTCTGGTGGCACTATTTATCCCACAAGGAACGCTCGTGGTGCGAATCGCCGCTTCAAGGCCGATTCACCGCTCTGTGTCGGTGCAATTGCGCCGTACTTGAGCGCCTTTGGTCATATTGACCGTTCATCGTCGTTGCGTTCTGTGACGCGCCATCTGCCGCCTGTTTCGCTGCTGGCACAAGAGTTGCGAAGGTCGGGCATCGACCAGGAGGGGACTTGTGATGAAAAGGCTCTGGCTGTTGCTCGTCGCTGTCAGTTTCGCCCCACAGGCTCACGCCGCCAGCGAAGAGGCCGTGAATACGGCCTGGCTGGTTTTGGCCAGCGTGCTGGTGTTCTTCATGCAGGCGGGTTTCGCCCTGTTGGAGAGCGGCATGTCGCGGTCCAAGAACGCCGTCAACGTGATGATGAAGAACTACATGGACTGCTGCGTTGGTGGCATCGTGTTCTGGCTGCTCGGCTTCGGCCTGATGTTTGGTGCCAACGTCACTGGCTGGTTCGGCATGAGTCACTTCGCGCTGAACGAGGGCGAGCCCTGGGATTACACTTTCCTGCTGTTTCAGATGATGTTCGCCGCCACCGCCGCGACCATCGCCAGTGGTGCCATGGCCGAACGCACGCGGTATGGCGCCTATCTGATTGGCGCGGTGCTGATCAGCGGCGTGATCTATCCGATATTTGGCAGTTGGGTGTGGGGCGGCCTGTATGGCGGTCAGGGTTGGCTGGCCAAGCTCGGTTTCATCGATTTTGCCGGCTCGACCGTGGTGCACAGCATCGGCGCCTGGTGCGCGCTGGCCGGGATTCTGGTGCTCGGTCCACGTCTCGGGCGTTTCGCCCCTGATGGCAAGGTACGCTTGATCCCCGGGCACAATCTCGGCCTGGTGGCATTGGGCGGTTTCATCCTCTGGGTGGGCTGGTTCGGCTTCAACGCTGGCAGCAATCTGGAAGTCAGCAATAGCCTCGGGCTGATTGCCTTGAATACTCATCTGGCGGCGGTTGCTGGCGCGCTCGGCGCTCTGTTGGCGCAGCGCAGCACGGCCAGCCCGGTGCTGTTGACCACGACGGTGAATGGCTCGATTGGTGGGCTGGTCGGCATCACCGCAGGTTGCGCCAGCATGGCACCGGGGTTCGCTTTGCTCAGTGGTCTCATTGCCGGCTTCGTCGTGGTGTACGGCATGCGGCTGCTCGATCGCCTGCAGCTCGACGATGTGGTCGGCGCGATTCCGGTGCATGGTTTCGCCGGCATCTGGGGCACGCTGGCAGCAGGGCTGTTCTATCAGGGCGACCTGTTCAACTGGGAGCGTGTCGCGGTGCAGGCATTGGGTGCTGCGGCAGCCTTTCTCTGGGCCTTTCCGGTTGCCCTGGTGTTCTACTTTTTGTTGGCCAAGACCATGGGGCTGCGGGTTTCGACTCAGCATGAGTAGCGCGGGCTGGATTTTGCCGAGCATGCCGAGGTCGGTTATCCAGAGTTCAACCTGACACAGACCTTCGACAGCGAGCAATGGTCGAGGAGGGGCTGAGGATGAGGCTGAGTCTGCGTCGTCGCGCGATCTATACCGGCCTGGCCGGACACTTTTCGGACGAGGAGGTCTGGCCATTACTTGCCCTGTGGGAGAACAAATACGCCGAGCAACCGCCGTTCGCTCTCAATGAGTTTCTCGCCGAGGTGGTGCTGCGTACCGAGCGCAAGCTCGAACGCGCACGCCTGTACCGCGAGCTGGTCGGCGCCCTGACCGGTCCGCCGTCACAACTGCTGCCGGACCCGGAGGAGCAGTTGGCTGCCTGGCGTCAGGGGCGCAACGAGGCCGTGCGGCGAGTCGCGACCCCGGATAGCGCTGCGCAAACGACCTTCCTGGCTCTGAGCCAGGCCTTGCTGGAGCAACTTGATGGCGCGCAGCAGAAGGCACTGAGGCGCTTTGCCGCCGGCAACCTGTCCGGTATGGACGTGAGTTCCGAGCTGTCGACGCGCTTGCGTATCTGGCTCGAGCAGGGCGGTGACGACGGCATCGCCAGCCTGGGGCTGGAGCAACTGAGCAAACTGCTCAACCTGCTCTATATCGGCCTTTGCGAGTTTCTCGGGCCAGTGCGTGCCGACCGTGTACTGAGCCAGGCGGTCAGTCGCGTCGAGGAGCGAGGGGTGGCGTTCTCACCGCGCAGATTGCTCTAGCTGCGCAGACGAGATGCAGAAACGAAAAACCCGGCCGCCAAGGCCGGGTTTTCGCATTACGGGGCTGAGATTCAGGCCGCGTAGTTCTGGGCGACGAAGTCCCAGTTGACCAGGTTCCAGAACGCCTCGACGTACTTCGGACGCAGGTTGCGGTAGTCGATGTAGTAGGCGTGTTCCCAGACGTCGCAGGTCAGCAGCGGGGTGTCGCCGGAAGTCAGCGGGCAGCCTGCGCCGATGGTGCTGGCCAGAGCCAGGGAGCCGTCAGCTTTCTTCACCAGCCAGCCCCAGCCGGAACCGAAGGTACCGATGGAAACCTTGCTGAACTCTTCCTTGAACTTGTCGAAGGAACCGAAGGCAGCGTTGATGGCGTCAGCCAGGGCGCCGGTCGGCTGGCCACCGCCGTTCGGCGACAGGCAGTTCCAGTAGAAGGTGTGGTTCCACACCTGAGCGGCGTTGTTGAAGATGCCGCCCGAGGAAGTCTTGACGATTTCTTCCAGGCTCTTGCCTTCGAACTCGGTGCCCGGCACCAGGTTGTTCAGGTTCACGACGTAGGTGTTGTGGTGCTTGTCGTGGTGGAACTCGAGGGTCTCGGCGGAAATGTGCGGCTCGAGGGCATTCTTTTCGTAAGGCAGCGGCGGCAATTCAAAAGCCATGGTCTATCTCCTACTCAGGTCGTGTGCGGTATGCGCAAGGCCGATCACGGGCGGCCTACAGGCGGCGTCGAGTTTGTACTCTTTGCGCCGCAGACTCGGGATCATAGCACCCGGCCACGGCCATAACCACGCAACATCTGTGTGGGAAAGCCGGTGCCAGGGCCTTTGCAGCATTGGTTTCGACAGCCGTAGGCGCCAGCAGTTGCCTCTTTCGGCGCGCTCGCGCCGAAACGCCAACAGACCTTAAAGTGCGCCAGCTTTCTTCCAGGCCAGATAACTGCTCACCAGTTCCGGGCCCAGTTCGCCCGGGCGGGCGTCGAGCACCGGTACTTCATGAGCAGCCAGACGTTCGTGCAGTTCTGCGCGGGCATTGAGGTAGTCCAGCGTGCCGCAGTAGGCCAGGGCCTGATCGAATTGCTCAACTGGCGTCTGACGCAGGCGATCAAGCGCTTCCTCGCGCAGGCTGGCGATCAGTACACGATGCTGGCGTGACAGGCGGCGCACAGCAGCGAGCAGATCCTGATCGTCCTCGTCGCGCAGGTTGGTCACCAGCACCACCAGCGAGCGACGCCGCTGACGCGTCAACAGCAGGTCGGCGGCGGCGCTGAAGTCGGCTGGTTGCTGGCTGGTATCGAGGTCGTAAACGGCGTTGAGCAGCACATTCAACTGCGCCGGCCCTTTGACCGGCGCCAGGTAACGCGACTGGTTGCCGGCGAAGGTCGCGAGGCCGACAGCATCGCCCTGGCGCAGCGCCACGTAGCTGAGCAGCAGGCAGGCGTTGAGGGCGTGGTCGAAGTGCGACAGCTCATCGTCCTGGCTGCGCATGCGCCGGCCGCAGTCGAGCAGGAAGACGATCTGCTGATCGCGCTCGTCCTGATACTCGCGGGCGATGGGTGTGCGCTTGCGGGCAGTGGCCTTCCAGTCGATCTGGCGCAGGGTGTCGCCATCACGAAACTCGCGCAGCTGGTGAAACTCCAGACCCAGGCCGCGACGCGGACGCTGGCGCACACCAAGCTGGCTGAGCCAGTCGTCCACCGCTTTCAGCTGGGCGCCGTAGAGGCGGGCGAAGTCGGGGTAGACGCGGCTCTCGTCGGTCAGCGGCAGCAGGCGCTTGGCTTGCCACAGGCGCAGCGGGCTGGGCAGTTGCAGCTCGCACTGGGCGAAGTGGAAATGTCCGCGGATCAGGGGTTTCAGGCGATAGCTGACCTGCGTTTGCTGGCCAGGCTGCAGGGTGATGCGCTGCGGCAGGAAGTCGAAGGCCATGCCTTCTGGCACATGGTCGAAGATCTCGATTTGCTGGGTCTGGGCGAAATCGTGATGAACGATCAGTTGCACCTCGCTCCAGCGCCCGAGGGGCAGGTTGCCCGGCAGCACGCGCTCCAGGCGCGGCGAGTGCTGGCGCCGCAGCCACAGGGCGTCGACAGCGGCGACCAGCGTCAAGGCCAGCAACAACCCCCAGGCCAGCGGCGTCAGGCTGTCTGCCAGGGGCATGCCGAGCAAGGGCAGGGCACCGAGCAATACCGCAGCGGCGAGCAGGCCGCCGAGCAGCCCGAGGAGCAGGCGCGAAGGTTTCATAGACGCGGTGCCGGCACCTGATCGAGCAACTGTTGCAGCACCTGGTCCACCGACAGGCCTTCGATATCCAGCTCCGGAGCCAGGCGCACGCGATGACGCAACACGGCCAGGGCGCAGCCCTTGATGTCATCCGGCAGGACGAAATCGCCGCCGCGCAGCAGCGCGCGAGCACGGCCGCCACGCACCAGGGCGATCGAGGCACGCGGCCCAGCGCCCATGGCCAGGCCTGGCCAGCTACGGGTAGCACGGGCCAGGCGTACGGCGTAATCGAGCACCTGGTCATCCAGTGGCAGATCGCTGGCGATCTTTTGCAGCGCCAGTACGTCCTTGGCTTGCAGCAGGGTACGCAGCGGGCTGACTTCGAGCATGTCGGCCTTGGCCGAGCGGGTCACCTGGCGCACCATGTTCAGCTCTTCATCCTGCTGTGGATAATCCATGCGCAGCTTGAGCATGAAGCGGTCCAGCTCGGCTTCCGGCAGCGGGTAGGTGCCTTCCTGCTCGATCGGGTTCATGGTCGCCAGCACCATGAATGGCAATTGCACCGGCAGAGCGCGGCCTTCCAGGGTGACCTGGCGCTCCTGCATCACTTCCAGCAGAGCGGCCTGGGTCTTTGCTGGTGCGCGGTTGATTTCGTCAGCCAGCAGCAGGTTGGTGAACACCGGGCCTTTGCGCAGCTTGAACTGCTCGCTCTGCATGTCGTACACGGCATGGCCGGTGACATCGCTGGGCATCAGGTCCGGGGTGAACTGGATGCGTGCGAACTCGCCGCCAAAGCAGCGCGCCAAGGCGCGTACCAGCAGGGTCTTGCCGAGGCCCGGCACACCCTCGACCAGCACATGGCCACCGGCGATCAAGGCGGTGAGCACGTCGTCGATCACTGCGCTCTGGCCGATCACGGCCTTGCGCAGCTCGGCGCGCAGGGCCTGGGCCAACTGGCTGGCACGCTGGCGCTGCTGCGCTTGCGGGTTGCTCGGCGTGGCGGCCGGGGTTTCCTGCACCGGCAGGTTGTCGTTCTCGGGGATCTCGCTCATAGGGCATTCCTGAGGGTTTGCAGGTGGGCGACCTGGCGGGTGAAGTCACTGGCGGATAGGCGCTGCGGCGGCAATGGGCGCATGGCCTGGCTGATGTCTTTGGCGGGCAGGCGGGTCAGGCGACCGAGCACCTGCCACTGCTCGGCGACGGCGAGTTTCTCGAAGCCGGGGTGGCGGCGCCGCGCTCGGCGATTGATGTCCTGTTGCAGGCCTTTGAGCAGGCTGTGCTGGCCGCTGTGGCGGAGCAGGAAGTCGGCACTGCCGCGCAGATGTTCTTCCAACTGGCGTCGGGCGCGACTGGCAGGCGCCTGCAGCGGCCCATGACGCATGCCGACGTGCCACAGCATGGCGATGATCAGCAGGGCCAGCACCAGCAATGCCAGCGGGAAGTGGCGCAGCAGCAAGCGCGCCAGGCCGTCGCTGTCGGCGTGGTAGACCAGGGTCACGGCGCTGTCCTGGCTCAGATACCAGAGCAGCCAGGCATGGTCGTATTTGTCGATGGTGCGGTTCTGCCAGATCCATGGATCGCTGAGTACGGTGATCAGACCGTCGCCGTGGTAGAGCTGCAGCAAGTGCGTGGCAGAGCCGCTGTTGGCCCAGGCATGGGCGCGGTTTTGCGCATCGTACAGATGAAAGTCGGTATCAAAGTCGATGTAGGCCGGTGCCTGCTCGTTCTCCAGGTAGAGTTTGGTGAGCTGCGGGTAGGCCTCGTTCTCTTGGTTTTCCGGCTCGGGCTCACTGGCCTCCTCGTCGTCCAACTCGTCACTCATGTATTGCTGGATGCCGAGAAGATCGAGCAGCAGGTCGCCGCTTTTGACTTCGTCTTCATCCCACAGGCGCTCGGCGATGAACAGCAGATGGCCGCCATTGGCTGTCCATTGCAGCACATGTTCGACCTGGCGCGGCGTCATGTTGCCACGGTCGGCCAGCAGCATCAGGGTCTGGCCCTCGCTGGGCAGTCCGTCCAAAACATCCAGGCCTTCGGCGCGGCGGGCGGCGATACCCTGCTTGCGCAGGAAGTGTTCGGCGGCCAGGTAAGGGCTGCTGGCGACCTCGGGGGCTGGGCCGTGCTCGATCACGTCTTCGTAAGGTTCGAGTTTGCCCAGCACGTAACTGGCGATCAATCCAACCGTCAACAGCAGGGCCATGGCGAGGATGAATCCGGCGCGCCGACTCATGCTGCGTGCTCCCGGGCGAACAGACTACGCCAGCCCTGACACAGACCCTGCCGCAGCGACTCGGCAGGCAGGCGATGACCATAGGCCAGCGCCTGCCAATGCTGGGTTAGCTGACGACTGTAGTCCTCCAGATTCTGTTGCCCCAGACCTGCGACCAGATGCAGCACTTCGCCTTCGGTGTGCGACTGCTTCAGGGGCAGGCGGTGTTCGTGCAGCAGGCGGCTGAGCAGGGCGCGGTAGAGCAAACCAAGGGCCGCGCGCGGTTGTTCGGCCCAAAGCCGCTCGGCTTCGCTGGCGACATCGTCGGGCAGCGTCTCCGGCGCCAGTTCCAGACCAAACAGCTGTTGCGGCACGACCTGTCGGCGGCGCTTCGGTAGGCCGATGCGTTCGCCAAAGGTCTGCAGCCACTCGCGATAGCGCCACAGGATGAAGGCCAGCAGCGAGGCTAGGGCTGCCCACAGCAGCACTTCGAAAATCTGCGCCACGACATCCAGGCTCTTCCACCATTCGCCGAGTTTGAACAGGTTCTTGAGCATCTCGAGGAAGGCTTCGGCGTCTTCCGGTTTGGGCTCCTCAGCGGGCTTCTCTTCGCCCAGGCGCCAGCGCGTGACGGTTTCACGGTGTTGGAAGGGCGGCTCGTCGAGCAGGGCTTCGATGCTCGTACGTGCGGCCTGGCTGCTCAGTGACTGCTTGAGCATGCGTGGCGCGTCGGGGCCCTGCGGATCGGTCTGTTCGGCGTCTGCGCTAGCGACTGCTGGCGTGTCGGCCCAGGCTGCGTTCGGCAGTTGCGTCAGCAGCAGGGCGCAACCGAGCAGCAGGGCATAGGCGCTGCCGGTCAGGCGTTGGCGCAGGCGGCGGAAGGTCAGCTCGACATCCCAGGCTTCCAGGGCGGTGCGGCGGTTGAGGTAGAGAGTGAAACCGCAGGCGACATAGACCGGCTCCCAGATGATCAGCAGCAGCACGTAAAGCAGGTTGGACAGGTGCTCCAGCCACAGCCATTGGCCGCTGCTGGCGGCGATCAGGCTTTCCCAGGTCCAGTTCAGCTCCACCTGTTGCGGCAGCATCATGTAGAACAGGGCAATCAGGCCCATCCACAGGGCGATTTCCACATGCACACCAACCAGGGTCAGCCAGGTGGCGGCGGCGCTGTCGCGCTGGCCGAGTACCACTAGGCGCTGGCTACGCGCCTGACCGGCCAGACCTTCCAGTTGCAGCACTGGCAGGTCGAAGCTGCGTGTCGGGCTCAGGCGGCGCCAGGTCAGGCTGGCCAACAATTGTGGCCATAGCAGTTTCGGTAGGGCGCGCAGGGCTTGTTTCAGCGAGGGCGTATTGCCGAACAGTGCTTGCGAGAGGATGTACAGCGGCAGGCGTTCGTAGGCGGGTTTCAGCCACCAGAAGACGAAGACGGCCCAGCCCGGATACTGCCAGAGCAAAGCGCAGAGCAGGGCGAACAGCGGCAGGGTGACCAGCGCCCAGCTGGCCATCAGCAGGCCGGCGTGACGACGGGCGAGCAGCACTCCGAGGTCGATGGCTTCCCAGGCGCTGCGCGGGCGGATGGCGAGGCTGGCTTCAGTCAGGCGCATGCTGCCTCCGCCCGGCCAGCAGCAGATAACTCAACACCAGCACCCAGAGCCCGGCGCCGACGGCGTACTTGATGGTCGGGCTGGCGAAGGTGGTGGATGACCAGAAGGCCTCGATAAAGGCCGCCAGCAGCAAGAACAGAATCACTCCGGCTACCAGTTGTATCGCCTTGCCGGCAGCCAGGCGCAAGGCCTCGCCACGGGGCAGGCGGCCCGGGGCGAGCAGTGCCCAGCCGAGCTTGAAACCCGCTGCGCCGGCCAGGGCGATGGCGGTCAGCTCGAAAGCGCCATGGCCGATGACGAAGGACCAGAACGGTTCGCCGTAACCGATGCGCGTCAGGTGGCCCGCTACGGCACCGATCATCAGGCCATTGAACAGCAGGAAGAACAGGCTGCCGAGGCCGAGTAGCAGGCCGCTGGCGAAGGTCTGAAAGGCGATGCCGATGTTGTTCATGATGTAGAAGCCGAACATCACCCAGTCTTCACCAGAGCCGCGTTCACTGAAGCGGCCGAGGCGGCGCGCGTCGGGGTCATACATGCGCTCCATTTCGCTGACCTGATCGGGGTTGACCAGGCTGAAGATCAGCTCGGGATAGAGATAGGTCAGTAGCCCCATCAAGGCCAGGCTGCCGAAGAACAGCAGGCTGGCCACGCATACGCTGCGCCATTCGCTGCGTACCAGGCGTGGGAAGCCGCCGAAGAGAAAGCGGATCATCTGTGCGCCAAGGTGGCTGCGATGTCGGTAGAACTGCTGATGGCCACGCATGGCCAGTTGCTGCAGTTGATCGATCAGATGGCTGCTGTAGCCGCGCGCCTGCGCCAGCGCCAGATGCTGACAAAGCTGCCGGTAGCTGGCGGCAAAGCCCTGGCAGGTCTGCGCTTCGGCCTTGCCGCGCTCAAGGGTTTCGAGTTGGCTGTTGAAGGCATCCCAGTCCGGCTGATGGCGTTTTTCGAACAGGCTCTGCTTCACGGCGCGCTCCCCAGCAGGCCACGGGCGATGCCGTTGATACGCGGTTCGGCTTGCTCGGCAGGCACCTGCATGGGCTCGGCCAGCAGCGCCGCGAGTTCTGCCCGGCGTGCCGCAGACAACTGAGCGCCCCGTTCGGCAAAACCGAGGATGGCGCGCTGTTCAGCAAGGCTGAGCGGGAAAGGGGCAGGCAGAGGCTCGGCCTCGGCGAGCAGCGGTTTGCTCAGCGGCGCATCGCGATAGACCACCAGCGTGCCAGCGGCGATATCGCCGAGACGTTTGAATGCCGGGTGGTTCAGGCAACTGATGATGCCCAGGGTGTAGCCGAATGGCAGGATGTCGACGAAGCGCAGCAGGTTGCGCGTCAGTGACGCGGCCCAGCCTATCGGTGTGCCGTCATCGTGCACTACGCGCAGGCCGAGCATCTGCTTGCCGGGGGAGCGGCCCTGGTTGAGTACTTCGAACAGCACCATGTACCACCAGGTCACGAGAAACAGCAGGATGGTGCCCAGGCCCATGCCGAACTTACCGAGCAGGCCGAGCACGATGAACATTACCATCAGGATCAGGCCGCGAATGGCCAGGTCGATAGCGAATGCCAGGGCACGCGGCACCAGCCCGGCTGGCCGCAGGTGCAGGTCGATACCTTCCGGTGTTTCGACCTGATAGCGGGTGTCCAGGGGCGGCTGGTTGGGCGGAAGGCTTGCGCTTGAGCGAGAAGACATCGGCGGACTGCGTCAAGGAAAGCCCGATGCTAGCGAGCAGCGGGCCACGAACGCAACCGAACCAGCGAACTGGTCCGATTTGCGTCGGCTTATTGGCTGGCCTTATTGGGCGGCAGGCAGCACGCCAAAGATGGTGCGATAGAGCACGCCCATGGTCACGACCATCAGCGGAATGCTCCACACCAGACCGATACCCAGCGGGATGGCGCTGACCATGACGATCAGGCCGAGCACGATGAAGAGACCGAAGACCTTGAACCAGTGCTGGGTAATGGCCTTGCGCGAGGCTTCCAGAGCCTGCCAGGGCGACAGGCCGCGCTCGACCACCAGTGGAACGGCCAGCAAGTAGGCCACACCCAGGTAGATGCCGGGGATCAGCAGCAGGATCATGCCGAGGTAAATCAGCAGCATCATCACCACGGCGGTGATGATCAGCGGTACGGTGCGCCCGAAGTGGCTGAAGATCTCATTGAAGCTCAGCGGCTGGTCGGCGGCGCGGCGAATACCGACCATGTTGATGCCAGCCATGAAAGGGTAGGCCAGGGCCGAGGCCAGCAGCGAAATCAGGATCTCGGCGACGAACGCCAGAACCAGGTTGCCGCCCATGGCGCCGAAGATGCCGACCACGCCGCCGAGGATGAACGTGGCGGCCAGTAGCACCACGTAGAACACCAGAAAGCCACCGATGATGATGCCTTTGGTGCCCTTGACCTTGCTCCAGGACTCGCTCAGCAGGTCGCCGATGCTGAAGTCATAGCCGCGTGCCAGTGCTTCTTCGATGCTTGGTGTCTGGTTAGGCGGAGTCTGTTGCAGATCGCTGGTGGGAGCGGCATAGGGATTGGGGGTGATCGCGTCACTCATGGCTGCATCCTTGTATGTAGAGTGGGGGGGCTGCCAATGCTAGTGGTTGCGGCGCTTGCCCGGCAAGCGCCGCGCGCCTGGCGGTGTAGCAGCTGTGCGCTGGTTCATGCTTTGGCCCGAAGCGGCGAGCTCGAACGTGGATGATAGACTGCTGGCAACTTTACGTCAGGTATGGAGCCGCCAATGACTTCCAGCATCTTCTGGTACGACTACGAGACCACCGGTATCAATCCACGGTGTGACCGTCCGCTGCAGGTGGCGGGTATCCGTACCGATGAGGCGCTGAACGAGATCGGCGAACCGCTGAACATATACTGCCGCCCCAGCGATGACATCCTGCCTCACCCGGCTGCCTGTCTGGTGACCGGCATCGATCCGCAGCGCCTGCAGCAGCAAGGGCTGGATGAGGGCGAGTTCATGACCCGTGTGCATGCGGCGCTCTCGGCGCCCGGCACCTGTGGCGCCGGCTACAACAGTTTACGCTTCGATGACGAGGTGACGCGCTACAGCCTCTATCGCAACTTCTTCGACCCTTACGCGCGTGAGTGGCAGGGCGGTAATAGCCGCTGGGACCTGATTGATCTGGTGCGCACCGCCTATGCGTTGCGGCCCGAGGGCATCGAGTGGCCCGAGGAAGAGGGGCGGGTGTCGCTCAAACTGGAGCGCCTGACCCAGGCCAACGGTATCGACCATGGCCAGGCTCACGATGCACTGTCCGATGTGCGCGCCACCATTGGTTTGGCGCGGCTGTTGCGCGACCGACAGCCAAAGCTTTACGACTTTCTCTACCAACTGCGTAGCAAGCAACGGGTGCTGGATCAGATTCGCCTGCTGCAGCCGCTGTTGCACGTTTCCGGACGCTTCTCCGCTGCGCGCTACTATCTGGCGCCCGTGTTGCCGCTGGCCTGGCATCCACGCAATCGCAATGCGCTGATCGTCTGTGATCTGCAGGCCGACCCGTCGCCCTTGCTGAATCTGGACGCCGAAACTCTGCGTAGTCGTCTCTACACGCGCCGCGAGGAGCGCGCCGAGGGTGAGGCGCCGGTGCCGCTGAAACTGCTGCATATCAATCGTTGTCCGGTTGTGGCGCCGCTTTCGGTGTTGCGCGATGCGGATCGGCAACGCCTGCAGCTGGACTGGTCACTCTGCGAGCGCAATATCGAGGCGCTGAAGAATGAGCAGCCACTCTGGCAGGACAAATTAGCGGCCATCTACCGCGAAGAAGCCTTTGCAGGCAGTAACGACCCCGAGCAACAGCTTTACGATGGGTTTATTGGTGATCGTGATCGTCGTTTGTGTGAGCAGGTACGTAGCGCTCAACCTGAGGCATTGGCGAACGGCAAAAAATGGCCATTCGATGATGCGCGACTGCCAGAGTTGTTGTTTCGCTATCGAGCGCGCAATTTCCCCGCCAGTCTGTCAGCTGCTGAATCTCAGCGCTGGGCAGAGTTCTGTCGGCAGCGTTTGAGTGATCCAGAGTTCGGAGCTCCCAATACCCTGGCGCAATTTCATGCGGCGTTGGAGCAGTTGCGCACGGACTGTGGCCCCGACCAACTGCAACTTCTGCAGCAGTGGCGGACGTATGCGCAGGCGCTGCAGACGCGTTTCGCGATGAATCACGCTGACGTTTAAATCGGGCAAGAGACTGCCAGGGTAATGCGCAGAGGCGATGGTTCTCGTCAGTGCTTTGTAAGAAAAATGCAGGGGGCGGGAACTTTTTGCTTGTTCAGCGTTATTGCTGATGCCGGCAATTGCCCAAAACTGTTGCGTCTGAAAAACATCGGCAATAAAAAAACGCCAGCATGGCTGGCGTTTTGGGTGTCGCTCAGGAGTTAGCCCAGCAGAGTGGCCCAGCCTTCGACGACGTCGGCGCCCCACTTGGCTTTCCACTCTTTCAGAGTCTTGTGGTTGCCGCCTTTGGTTTCGATCACTTCGCCGCTGTGCGGGTTCTTGTATTGCTTGACCTTGCGCGCACGCTTGGCAGCAGCAGGCTTGCTGGCGCGTACGCCTTTGCCGGTTTTGGCTTCAGGGTCGAGCAGGGCGATGATGTCGCGCAGCGACTTCTGATACTCACCCATCAGGGTGCGCAGCTTGCCTTCGAATTCCAGCTCTTTCTTCAGCTTGTCGTCTTGCGACATGTTCTTCAGACGCTCTTGGAGCTCTTTGATGCTTTCTTCGATGTTGCGGTATTCGTTGATCAGCGACATGGGCATTACCTTGGCGTGAATAAGTCTGTGGTAGTCAACAGTGGCCTAATAATAGTCACGCACTTATAACAAGTAAACAGCAGACCACAAAATAACCGCAGTGCAATGCAACCCTTTGTGTCGCTCAGGCTTAAATTAAATCGGCTACTGCAACTCGGTGGTGAAGTTGTCGGTGCGCTCAAATAGTGCGCGTTCTGGGTACTCAGCTGCAGGCTTTTGCAGGCGCGTGGCTGCTGCAGTTTTGCCAGCATATCGTTAGAATGGTCGACTTTGCGCCGCCATTGGGGTTCTTAGTTATGCGCACGTTCAGATTGGTCATCTCCTGCCCTGACCGCGTCGGCATCGTTGCCAAAGTCAGTAATTTTCTAGCGACCTATAACGGCTGGATTACCGAAGCCAGTCACCACTCCGATACGCAGAGTGGCTGGTTCTTCATGCGTCACGAAATCCGTGCCGACTCCCTGCCGTTCGATCTGGATGGCTTCAAGCAGGCGTTCTCGCCCATCGCCCGCGAGTTCTCCATGGAGTGGCGTATCACCGATTCGGCGCAGAAGAAGCGCGTAGTGCTGATGGCCAGTCGCGAGTCGCACTGCCTGGCCGATCTGTTGCATCGTTGGCACAGCAATGAGCTCGACTGTGACATTCCCTGCGTGATTGCCAATCACGACGACCTGCGCAGTATGGTCGAGTGGCATGGCATCCCCTACTACCACGTGCCGGTCAACCCTCAGGACAAGGCGCCGGCCTTTGCAGAGGTGGAACGGCTGGTCAAGGAGCATCGGGCCGATGTCATCGTCCTGGCGCGCTACATGCAGATTTTGCCGCCAGCGCTGTGTGCCGAATTCGCCCAGCGCGTGATCAACATCCATCACAGCTTCCTGCCGTCGTTCGTCGGCGCCAAGCCTTATCATCAGGCCTCGCTGCGCGGCGTGAAGCTGATCGGCGCCACTTCGCACTACGTCACCGAGGAGCTGGACGCTGGTCCGATCATCGAACAGGACGTGGTGCGCGTGACCCATCGCGACGATATCGAGGAAATGGTGCGCCTGGGCAAGGATGTGGAGAAGATGGTGCTGGCGCGTGGGCTACGCTATCACTTGGAAGACCGAGTGCTGGTGCACGACAACAAGACGGTGGTGTTCGACTGATCTTGCTGCGTGGGCTGGTCCGATGTACGTCAGAGGAGAACGCTCATGCTCAAGTCCATCAAGGTGCGCGACTACATGACTCGCCATCTGGTGACCTTCAGATCGGACACCGATCTGTTCACCGCCATCAATCGACTGCTGGAGCACCGGATTTCCGGGGCGCCGGTGGTCGATTCGCAGGGCCATCTGATTGGTCTGCTGTCGGAGGGCGATTGTCTGCGTGGCATTCTATCCGGGGCCTATTACGAGGCGACCGGCGGTACGGTCAGCACTTATATGACCACCGAGGTGGAAACGGTGACGCCCGAGGCCGACATCATCGAGTTATCCGAGCGTTTTCTGCGTGGGCGGCGGCGGCGTCTGCCGGTGATCGAGCACGGTCGCTTGGTGGGGCAGATCAGCCGTTGCGACGTACTGCGCGCCGTCAAGGAGTTCGCCCAGCACGAGCTGGGCTCTCTGGAAGTCAGCTGATGGAGGCTCGGACGGCATGACTGATCCACTGGAAAAGGCCACCTCAAAGGCGCCGCCAACCCTGGGCGAAGGCTGTGTACGGCGATACGACCCTGATGCTCTGAGCGAAGAGGATGGGACCGAATTCGCCGATGCGGCTGAACTGTGGCGACAGTTGCAGGAGCAGCAAGGGCCGAAACCCGAGCAGCAGTGATGAGCGAGAAGTGCGCTTTGGTGCCCTTCGTCATGGTTAGAGGTGCGGCCGAGCTGTGGTACGCGCGCTGCCTGCGGTGACCATTGGGCTCCGATCCTCGGTCGCACTTTCCGGGCCGTGCTTAGAATCTCTGGCGGCGCAGCAGGTTATCACTCAGGTGATCTTGCGTTGGTCTGGCTGTGCAACCAGTCTTGTGTTCCACGGCTGCGCTTGAAGGTACTTTCGCGGCCGCTCATGGCCTCCAGAGGATGGCAAGATGCCTTTGAATTCACAGTTCGTATTGGGTGCTGGCAGTGATGGTCAGGCGGTGGGTCAGCCATTGCGCCTGGCCAACCGTCACGGTCTTATCGCGGGCGCTACCGGCACCGGCAAGACGGTGACCCTGCAACGGTTGATCGAGACGTTCAGCGACGCCGGAGTGGCGGTGTTTGCCGCTGATGTCAAAGGTGATCTGTGTGGTCTGGGCGCTGCCGGCGCGCCGCAAGGCAAGGTCGCCGAACGCATCGCCAGCATGCCATGGTTGAACCATCAGCCACAGGCCTACCCGGTGACCCTGTGGGACGTGCATGGCCAGAGCGGCCACCCGCTGCGCACTACCCTCAGCGAGATGGGGCCATTGCTTCTTGGCGCACTGCTCGAGCTGACTGACAGCCAGCAGGCAGCGCTCTACGCGGCGTTCAAGGTGGCTGACCGCGAAGGTTTGTTGCTGCTCGACCTGAAAGACCTGAAGGCGCTACTCGCCTACCTCAAGGACAGTCCGCAAGTGCTGGGCGAGGACAGCGCACTGTTCACCAGTACTTCTGCGCAGGCACTGTTACGCCGCCTGGCTGGGCTGGAGCAGCAGGGCGCCGAGGCATTGTTCGGGGAGCCGGCGTTGCAGCTCGAAGATCTTCTACACCCTGACCGCGATGGCCGCGGTCGCGTGCATCTGCTCGATGCCACCCGCCTGGTGCATGAGGCGCCCAAGGTGTATGCGACGTTCCTATTGTGGCTGTTGGCCGAGCTGTTCGAGCAGCTACCTGAGCGTGGTGACGCCGACAAACCGCTACTGGCGCTGTTCTTCGACGAGGCGCACCTGCTGTTTCAGGGCACGCCCAAGGCGCTGCAGGAGCGCCTGGAACAGGTGGTACGGCTGATTCGCTCCAAGGGCGTCGGGGTGTATTTCGTCACCCAGTCGCCGAGCGACCTGCCGGATGATGTGCTGGCCCAGCTCGGCCTGCGTATTCAGCACGGCTTGCGCGCCTTCACGGCCAGGGAGCAGAAGGCCCTGCGTGCAGTGGCCGATGGTTTTCGCCCGAACCCGGCGTTCAGCACGCTCAACGTACTCACCGAACTGGGCATCGGCGAAGCGTTGGTCGGCACGCTGGAGGAAAAGGGTACGCCGGCCATGGTCCAGCGCGTGGCCATCGCCCCGCCGCAGTCGCGCATTGGCCCGTTGCATGAGTCCGAGCGTGCGACATTGGTGCGTCAGTCGCCGCTGGCTGGCCGCTACGACAAGCCGGTCGATCGCGAATCGGCCTATGAGCTGCTCACCGCGCGTGCCGAACAGGCTCGCAGTGAGGCACCAGTCAAGGTGGCGGGACAGCAGAAGGCGGAGCCGGGGTTGGGCGACATGGCCAGCGACCTGATTGGCAGCGCGATGAAGAGCGCGTTGCGTCAGGCCGCCAACCAGCTTGGTCGGCAACTGGTGCGGGGGCTTTTGGGTTCGCTGACGGGTAGCAGGAAGCGTTAGGTAAACGCTGAAATAGTCGTCATTCCCGCGAGGGCGGGAATCCAGCGCTGCGTAGTAATTGGACTCCCGCCTTCGCGGGAGTGACGATAAAAAGCCTTTTTCAGAACTTCTCTGGCTGCAAGAGGGTGAGCCTTGCGCGGCGTGTCACTAGCCGGCAGTTTCTTCGGCAGCGTCCTGCTTGTCCTGGCGTTCTTTCTCGATTTTCTCGATTTCTTTGTCGAAGGCCTGGTCGAGCAGGCTGGGTTTCTTGCGCCAGGGTTTGCGGTCGGGGTCCGGTTGAGCGGCGTAGGTGATGACTTCTCCGCCGTATACATCCTTGTAACGCTGCGCCTGGCGCTCGAGTTCGGCGCGCAGTTCGTCTTTCGTCACTGTTTTTACCTGTAGGTTGTGATTGACCCACGCGACAGCTGAAACGCCACGTTTCACGATTGCGCTGAGGGTTCAATCTAAGGTGCTTCGCCATGGTTGGCTGGGAGAACAGTTTGCAAAGTTTCACGCTTTGCATCGTTCTCCTTTTTCTTCAGTTACTTATCTGTCTGTAACTTTTTTCCGAGAAAAGTTGCATTGGGCAACTGGCGCGTATTATCGCCAACGCCCTTTGAATGTCCAGTGATCAGCCCGCAAGCGCCTGGTAGTGCAGGCTGAAACTCATCTGAACACTTTGTTCCGCTGCCAGCAACTGTAGCCCTGGCCGCCCCGGTAGATGATGGGCGTTGACCGGGTGAGTGACGGGCTCGAAACAGAAGAAGTGCTGTGCTTCTGGGCAGAACAACAGAAATACATCGCTGCCCTGCGCCTCGCAGACGAGCTGATAACCCGCATCCGGTTGAATGATGCGAGCGCGCCCCGGCCATTGGGTAAAAGCATTGTCGACGAATTGCTGCGGCAACAAGGAGGGTTCGCTGAAGTTCCAGGCCTGCGGTACTTCGACCCACTGACTGGAAAGTTTGTCCTCGCTGCATAACCAGACGCCGCCTGCTTGTGCCTGCACGCGCGTATGCGCAGTGCGCGGCAGATAAGGATGCAGGCCGAGTCCATACCAGCTGGGCTGCTCGCCAAGATGGGTGGCTTGCAGCATCAGGCGCAGGTGGCCGTCAGTGAGTTGTACGTGGAGAGTGGCGCGATAGGGAAAAGGCGATTGGCTCTGCAGTTCCAGCTTGACGCTGTAGGACGTCACATTGACTACCTGCCAGGGTTGTTGCCAGGCACTGCCGTGTATCGGCAGTACCTCGTGTTCGGTGTTGGCATCAAGCGCTTGCCAGCCGGCAGGTGTAGTGAAACCGCCGCCGCCAATGCGGTTGGACCAGGGCAGCAACGGGTAGCAGGCCAGGCGTCTGGGATTGGCGGTGGCCAGCGCCTGTTCATCGCTGTGGCGAAGCAACGCTTGGCCATCACTGAGGCGCACCCAGTTGACCAGGCTTGCGCCCAGTTCCGGGGCGAGGGTCAACTGTGTCAGGCTATCGCTCAGGGTCAGCAGAGTCGTTGGCATTTGGCGCTCCTGGGGCGTTAACTGTCGGGAATTCATAGTGTCATCGTACAACTGCTGGGCTATCATTACGGCAAAGCCTCAAGTCTTAAGTCGAGAACTCGTCCACCATGGAAATGCAAAACGCTCAACCTCGTGCTCGCCGCAAGCACCGCAGCCTGGCCCAGGAGCTGGTCGCTGAGCTGTCGCAGCGCATTCGCGATGGGCTGATCAAGCGCGGTGAGAAGCTGCCGACCGAGTCGGCGATCATGGAAGAGCAGGGCGTCAGCCGTACCGTGGTGCGCGAGGCCTTGTCGCGTTTGCAGGCAGCTGGGCTGGTGGAGACCCGTCATGGCATCGGCACTTTCGTGTTGGATACGCCCAGTGCCAGTGGTTTTCGTATCGACCCGGCGACCATCGTCACCCTGCGCGACGTGCTGGCCATTCTTGAGCTGCGCATCAGTCTCGAGGTGGAGTCCGCCGGGATGGCGGCTCAGCGTCGTACCGATGTGCAGCTGAAGGCCATTCGCGAGGCGCTGGATGCCATCAACGAGAGCGCGATGCATGCCAGCGATGCAGTTTCCTCGGACTTCCAGTTCCACCTGCGCATTGCCGAGGCCACCGGCAACCGCTACTTCACCGATATTCTCAGTCATCTGGGTACCAGCATCATCCCGCGTACCCGGGTCAATTCCGCCAGCCTGGCGCGTGACGATCAGGCCCACTACATGGCGCGTCTGGAACGTGAGCACGAGCAGATCTTCGAAGCCATCGCGCGCCAGGATGCCGAGGCGGCGCGGGCAGCGATGCGCCTGCACCTGACCAACAGCCGCGAGCGCCTGCGTCAGGCGCACGAAGCGGCCGAGGCCGAAGCGCTGCACGGCTGAGCAGCCGCTAGCGGCGGTAAGCCAGCAAGACAATCCCGCCCACCACTATCAGCCCGCCGAGCACCTGCAGCGGGCCGAGCAATTGGCCTAGCACCAGCCAGCCCAGCAGCATGCCGGCCACCGGCTCCATGTTCATCACCGGCGCGTTGCGGGCAATGTCCAGGCGCGGCATGAGGATGAACAGCATCGAGAAAGCGGTGCCGTAAAGCATTACCAGGCAGGCCAGGGCGATCCAGCCGGCTGCCGCGTTGGGCAGGCCCAGGCCGCCGGGCAGCGCGCCGCTGGCGCCGGCCAGGGCCGAAGCGCTGAATACCACCGCCATGGTCAGCATGCTGCGCACCCGCCCGGGCATGACTGACAGCCGATGCTCGGTAATCCACAACGCAACGGCGAATACCCCCGCCGCGGTCAGGCTGAACAGCACCCCTTCGACCCAGCGTGCGTCGAGCTGAGCCTCGCCGGACAGGCGTGCCGGCACGTCCAGCACCAGCACCAGACCGAACAGGATCATGCCCATGATCATCGCAGCGCGGCCGCTTGGCGCCGCGCCGCCGAGCGCCCAGGTGAGCAGCGCCAGGAGAATCGGCGAGAGGTTCACCACCAGCAGCGCCAGGCCCACCGGGATGCGTGCCACGGCCGAGTAGATGCAAAAACTCTGCACCGCGATCAACAGGCCCAGCACCAATTGCCAGCTCCATGTGGCGCGGCTCAGGCGCAGCGAGTCGCGTTGCCACAGCACCAGAGCGGCGAGCACCAGCAGGGTGCCCCCGGAGCGGCAGAGCATCGCCATCAGCAGGCCGGTCTCGTGGTCGAAGGCGATACGCGCGGCGATGTGGTTGCCGGCGAAGGAGCAGGCCAGGGTGGCGAGGATCAGCGCGGCGATATGCCGAGGGAACGGGGTTGCTGACATGGCAGGGCAATACGTCCTTATAAAGCGAGAGCCGCCAGGCGGCGGCTCGGGTTGGATGAGGTAGCCCCGCAAGCGGGGCGGCTAATCAATGTCTGCGATCACTGAATCAGAGCACCACGCTGGGCAACCACAGGGAGATGGCGGGAATATAGGTGACCGCCATCAGCACGGCGAACAGCGCGACGTAGAACGGCAGTAGGGCCTTGACTGTGCTTTCGATGCTGACCTTGCCGATTGCGGCGCCGACGAACAGCACCGCGCCCACCGGCGGGGTGATCAGGCCGATGCCCAGGTTGACCAGCATGATCATGCCGAAGTGTACCGGGTCGACACCGAAGGAGGTGACCACCGGCAGCAGGATCGGCGTGAGGATCAGGATCAATGGCGCCATGTCCATCAGCGTGCCCAGGGCCAGCAGCATGAAGTTGATGCACATCAGAATCACGTAGCGGTTGTCCGACAGGGTCAGAAACGCGCCGGTGATCTTCGACGGAATCTGCATCAGGGTCATGATGTAGCCGAAGCTGGCGGCGAAGGCGATCAGGATCATCACGATCGACAGGGTGCGCACCGTGCGGTGCAGCATCTTCGGCAGTTCACGCCACTTGTAGTCTCGGTAGATGAACATGGTCACGAAGAACGCCCAGACCACCGCCACGGAGGCCGACTCGATGGCGGTGAATATCCCGGAGAGAATGCCGCCGAGGATGATCACCATGGTCATCAGGCCCCACAGCGCTTCCACGCAGATCTTCAGCGCCTGCCGCAGCGGGATCACTTCGCCCTTGGGGTAGTTGCGCTTGCGTGCGAAGAACAGGCACAGCGTGGCCATGGCGGCGCTGAGCAGCAGACCAGGGCCGATGCCGGCGACGAACAGTGCGGCGATGGACACTGTGCCGCCGGCGGCCAACGAGTAGATAACCGAGTTGTGGCTGGGCGGGGTGAGCAGCGCCTGCACCGAGCTGGAGACGGTCACTGCGGTAGAGAATTCGCGCGGGTAGCCCTGCTTCTCCATTTCCGGGATCAGCACCGAACCCACCGAGGCGGTATCGGCCAACGAGGAGCCGGAGATGGCGCCGAAGAAGGTCGAAGCGGTGATGTTGACCAGCGACAGGCCGCCGCGGACGAAGCCGACCAGGACCGCCGCAAAGGCCACCAGGCGGCGGGCCATGCCGCCCTCGGCCATGATCGCGCCGGCCAGGACGAAGAAGGGGATGGCCAGCAGAGAGAATTTGTTCACGCCACCGGCGATCTGAATCATCACGGCGTGCAGGGGAATCTCGATCCACCAGGCGCCCGCCAGGGTAGCCAGGCCGAGGGCGTAGGCGACCGGGACGCGCAGCAGGATCAGGGCGATGAAGCTGCCCAGCAGGATGGCGGCATCCATTACACGGACTCCTTGGAATCTTCGCAGTTCTCGTAGTCGACGACGCGGCGTTTGTGCTGGTCGCCGTACAGCAGTTGCTCGATGACGAACAGCAGGGTAATCAGGCCGCCCACTGGGATCGGTGCGTAGCTGATGCCGACGCGCAGCCAGGGCAGGGTGCTGAGGTATTGATTCCAGGTGGCGACGCACAGCTTGTAGCCCCAGACCAGCATGAACAGGGCGATGGCAGCCATTGCCAGGCGCACGAACAGGGTGATGAAGGGGTGCAGCCGCCGCGGCAGACGGTCGCTGAACATGGTCACGGCCATGTGGGCCCCCGCGCGGTAGCTGGCGGCGGCGCCAACGAAGGTGAACAGCACCATCAGCAGGATGGCGATGGGTTCGGGCCAGCCCAGGCCTTGGCCGAGTACGTAGCGGCTGAACACGCCCCAGGGGATGATCAAGGCCATGATCACGATCGCCAGACCGGCGACACAAATGCAGGCGCGGTAAATGGCGTCATTGACGCCCAGAACCAGGTTTTTCATCAGACTTCACCGGTTGCGCGGCGCAGGCAAGGTGCCGGCGCCGCGCGCTTGCGCGTGGATTACTGAACGGCTTCGATGCGCTGGATCAGTTCGGCGAACTGCGCGCCGTACTTCTCACGTACCGGGGCGGTGGCGTCGTAGAAGGGCTTGGTGTCGACTTCGATGAACTCGACGCCTTCAGCCTTGAGCTTCTCGTCGCTGGCCTTTTCCTTGGCAACCCACAGGTCGCGCTCTTCCAGTTGGGCCTCTTTGGCCAGCTTCTTGACCAGCTCCTGTTGCTCCGGAGTCAGCTTGTTCCAGGTGGTCTTGGACATCAGCAGCGGCTCGGGGAGGATCAGGTGGTGAGTCTGGGTGTAGTACTTGGCGGCGCGGAAGTGGTTGTGCTCGAGCAGGGTCGGCGAGTTGTTCTCGGCGCCGTCGATCACACCGCTTTGCAGGGCGCTGAAGATCTCGCCGGTATCCATGGCGATGCCGTTGGCGCCCATGGCGTTGAGAGTATCGATGAACAGTGGGTTGCCGATCACGCGGATCTTCATGCCCTTGAGGTCTTCCAGCTTGCGCACCGGCTTCTTGGTGTAGAGGCTGCGGCTGCCCGCTTCCATCCATGCCAGGCCGACCATGTTGAAGTCGGAGTTGGTGATGGCATCGAGGATTTCCTGGCCGATCTCGCCGTCGACCACTTGGCGCATGTGCTCGATATCACGGAACACGAACGGCATGTTGAAGACGTTGGTGGCAGGCACTACCGGGCCGACTGAGCCGAGGCTGACGCGGGTCAGTTGGACGGCGCCGATCTGGGTCTGTTCGATGACTTCCTTCTCGGAACCGAGCACACCACCGGCGAACATGCGGGACTTGATCTCGCCGTTGGTGGCCGCTTCCAGCTTCTTGCCGAGATTTTCCATGGCGACTACGGTCGGGTAGCCGGCAGGGTGGATTTCGGCAATCTTCAGGGTCGTCTCGGCCTGTACCAAGGAGGACAGACCGAGCGCTAGCGGAAGTGTGGCGAGAAGCAACTTGCGTTTGAGGTTCATGCGGAAAACTCCGTCTTGTTGTTGTTGGTGAACAGCTTTGCAGCCCGGTGCCGCGAACGGCCCGGGGTGAGTCGGGTCAGGCTTGGAACGCGGGCTCCTCGATACCGCACACGCCGGCCTGCAGGGTGAACACGCCGCCGGCCAGTGGCTGGTCGGAGAGATCGCCGCCGGGGCGGATCGAGGTAACGAACAGGGTGTCCAGATTGGCGCCGCCGAAGGCGCACATGGCAGGTTTTTTCACCGGTACGGCCAGCGAGCGATCCAGGCGACCGTCGGGGGTGAAACGGTGGATCAGCCCTTCGTCGTTGCCGCAGATCCAGTAGCAGCCGTCCACGTCCATCGCTGCGCCGTCCGGGCGGCCCGGGTGCTGCTTCATGTCGATGAACAGGCGCCGGTTGTGCGGCGCGCCGCTGTCGATGTCGTAATCGAAGGCCCAGACGCTCTGCACGCTCGGGTGCGAATCGGACAGGTACATGATGCGGCCATCGGGGCTGAAGGCCAGGCCGTTGGGCACGATGAAGTCGTCGAGCACCTGTTGCAACTGGCCGTTGTAGCGATACAGCGCACCGACGCGGGCGCCTTGGGCCATGTCCAGCAACATGGTGCCGGCCCAGAAGCGGCCCTGGCGATCACAGCGACCATCGTTGAAACGCATTTGCGGGCGGGCGTGCTCGACCTGCGCCAGGCGCTCGGCCTGTACGCTGCCATCGTCTTGCGGACGCAGATGGAAGAGGCCGCTCTGCATGCCGGCGATCCAGCCGCCGGCGGGATGCATGGCGATGCAAGCGAGCATTTCGTCAGCCTGCCAGCTCTGCGTCTGGCCATCGGCCGCGGACCAGCGGTGCAGGCGGGCGGCAGGGATGTCGGCCCAGTAAAGAGCCTGTTCGGCGGCGTTCCACACCGGGCTTTCACCCGTGGCGTTGCGCGCATCGACAATCAGTTCGGCTGTCATGGCAGTGGCGCTCTACTTGTTGTTATGGCTTGGGGCGGTCGCGGTGCTGTGTTCAGTCGTCGCCGAACGGGCCGGCGGCAACGAAGGCGCCGCCCTGGTAGATGCGTGCCGGGTCGTCGGCGGCCGGCATCGGCTGCGCTTCGATCTTGTCGCGGAAGACTTCCGAACTGTCCTTGGGCTTGAAGCCCAGGTGTGCGGCCTTGCTGTTGTCCCACCACACATCGCGGTTAGCCGACATGCCGTAGACCACGGTGTGACCGACGTTCTCGGTATACAGGCAGCGTTCGAGCAGGTGGGTAAGGTCGTCGTAGCTCAGCCAGGTGCTCATCATGCGGCGGTTGGCCGGCTCGGGGAACGAGGAACCGATGCGGATGCTGACGGTTTCGATGCCGTAGCGATCGAAGTAGAAGCTGGCCATGTCCTCACCGTAGGACTTGGACAGACCGTAGTAGCCATCCGGGCGACGCAGGCAGTCGGTGTCGAGGTGCTCGTCCTGCTTGTAGAAGCCGATGACGTGGTTGGAGCTGGCGAACACCACGCGCTTCACGCCATGGCGGCGGGCCGCTTCGTAGACATGGAACACACCACAGATATTGGCGCCGAGGATTTCTTCGAACGGACGCTCGACCGAGACACCACCGAAGTGCAGGATGGCGTCGACGCCTTCGATCAGTTGATGCACAGCGGCTTTGTCGGCCAGATCGCAGCGCACCACTTCTTCATGGGGGCCGGCTGCAGGGGCCATCTCGCCGATGTCGGACAGGCGCAGGATGTTGGCGTAGGGGCGCAGGCGTTCGCGCAGTACCTTGCCCAGGCCGCCGGCAGCGCCGGTCAGCAGCAGGCGATTGAAGGGGCGCAGTTGGCTGGAGATCGTGGTCATGGCGGGGCCTGGACTCTTGTTGCTTGTTGTTATTGGTTTGTCATACGTTGTCGTATGACTTGAATCGATTATCAGCAGCAACCCAGGCAATGTCAACGCGACAGTGGGTGGGAATTGAGCTGTTTAGTCTGCGAGTTGCTGAGTTTGTTCAGTTGGCTCAGCGTCGAAAGTTGACAAGCGAAACTACAGCTCGGCAGGCTCTAGTACGGTAATTTCTTGTGTTCGCACAGCGTATTCGGAAATGGCGCTGGTGGGCTCCGGCAGATGCTGGGGCGGGATTATCGAGGCGTATGTGACTAAAGTTGTATGACAACGTATCTCGGCTGAGGTTAAGTGGCTCCTAATGCAGAGCACTCGAGTGACTGGAGGCGTGACATGGGCAGGAAACCTGCGGGCATCCGTAGCAGTGCGGCCCCGACACTGATCGATGTCGCCAGGGTGGCGGGGGTGTCGCCAATCACTGTATTGCGGGCACTGGGGCGGCCCGAAGTGGTCACCGATGCCACCCGCAAGCGCGTGCTGGAGGCGGTCCGGTCGACCGGCTACGTGCCCAACCTCGCTGCTGGTTCTCTGGCGTCCAGCCGCAGTCGATTGGTGGCGATCTTCCTGCCGACCATTGCCAACTCGATCTTCGCCGACACCGTGCAGGCGCTGACCGACCGCCTGGCAGTCGCTGGCTACCAGACCTTGCTGGGGCTGACCGGTTACAGCCCTGAACAGGAGGAGGCCTTGCTCGAGGCGGTGCTGGGCCGCCGGCCGGACGGCATCGTGCTGACCGGCACCGAGCACACCCAGGCGAGCCGTGAGCGCCTGGCACGGGTCGGTATCCCGCTGGTGGAGGCCTGGGATCTGTGCGAGTACCCGGTGGACATGCTGGTCGGCTTTTCGCACGAGGCCGTGGGCCAGGCGGTGGCGCGCTATCTGATCGGCAAGGGCTATCGCCGGGTCTCGGCGGTGGGCATCGATGACCCGCGTGGTCTGCGCCGTTATCGCAGTCTGGTCGGCGCCCTGCAGGGGCAGGTGACGGCGTCGGTTGCAGCGCAGATTCTGCCTGCGCCGGCAACCTTGGCGGTCGGCCGCGAAGGCCTGGCGCGTCTGCTGCAGGAGGATGCGGCCGGTGACGTGGTGGTCTGCAGCTCCGATACGGTGGCACAGGGGGTGATAGCCGAGGCGCTCAGCTGTGGCCTGCGCATTCCTGAAGATCTGGCAGTGATGGGCTTCGGCGACCTTTCCAGCGCGGCGCATACCCATCCGCCGCTTTCCACCGTGCGGGTGGATGGGCCGCGTATCGGCTGCGCCATTGCCGAAGCGCTGCTGGCACGCATTGCCGAGCCAGCGGCTGCGCGTCAGCCGCTGCGAATGGATGTGGGTTTCGAGTTGATCGAGCGTGGCAGCACCTGAGCCCGGCACGCTTGACTCAGGCCAGGCGTAGATGGTTGTCCCACAGGCCGGCCGGTAGTTGCAGAGCGTGGGTGACGATGCGCTCGCTGCGGCAGTCGTACAGGCGGCAACGGCCCTGGCCGGAGGTGACGACGAAGCCGTCGTGCACGGCGCCGACGCCTGCACAGTCGGGTAGCGGCACGTCGAGGCGCACCTTGGCGCTGTCCAGATCCCAGATGAAGAAACGGTTGCCGCGTGGTGCGGTCATCGCCAACAGGCGCAGCTCGTCGTGGATCGCCACGCTGGCGGTGTACTGGTTCATGGCCACGCGTTGCGTCTCGCCCAGTGCGAAGGGCTGGAACGGCTGGCCAGGGCGCTTGATCGCCAATAGTGGCACCTGATCATGCATGTCGCCCATGTACTGTTGGCCGCTGACTACCGTGCCATCACGGGCCACGGCCAGGTGGCGGATGCTGTTGCGCTGGTCGGCCAGGTATTCCTGGCTGACCAGGCTGCCGTCGCGATTCATCAGCACCAGGCTGGCCTGCATGGCGTCGAGGTTCATATCCACGCGGCTTTCCGCTTCGGTACGGATGCCGCCGTTGGCCACTACCAGGGTTTCGCCATCGGGCATCCACAGCAGCTGGTGCGGGCCAACGCCGTGGCTGCTGTGTTCAGCGTCGCGCAGCAGTTGCTCACCCTTCAGGCGATAAACGCCAATGACGCCCCGGCCTGGCTCGGTGGTGTCGTTCTCGGTGGCGTACAGCCATTCGCCGCCCTTGTGAAACACCGCGTGGCCATTGAAGTGGCGCCCAGTCGGCGACTCGAGCGTTTGCAGCAGGCGGCCATCGCGGGTGTCGATCAGGTAGCTTTCGGTGCTCGGACGGCGGCCAACGAACAGGGCCATCGGCAGGGCGGGATGCGGCACCACATCGTGGCAGCGTTCGGTCACCGGCGTGGCGAAGGCGCGCTCGCCGTCAAGGCGATAGCCGACGGCGTAGTGTTTGCCCTCGCCATCGTCGCGGGCCGACAGCAGCAACGGCTGGCCTGATGGGCCGAACAGCGTCCAGCCACCGAAGGCGCCTGCCGCCGCCAGGCTGGCAGCGGCGGCGCTGAGGCCGAGGAAGGCTCTGCGTTGCATGCTCAGTCCCCGTCGTGGGCGTTGAAGCCGATCTGCACGCCGAGGGCCTTGGCCAGCTCGCTTTCCTGCAAGCGGTGCAGGCGATTGAGGCTGTCGTACAGCTCGTTGAGGGCGGTGCGACCAGCTTCGTCGGCGAGCAGCTCACCCAGCGGGCTGTCGAGTGCAGCCAGGCGCTGACGGGTGTCCTGGTAGGCGGCATCGATGCGTTTTGCCAGGTCGGCCTGGTCGTCGCCCAGTAGCGACTGAATACCGTCACGGTTGCTGCCGTGCCACAGCAGTTCGGCGCTGGCCAGTGCCGCGGCCTGGTTGGCCAGGCTGCCAGCACTGCGCCAGGCTTCGGCCTGGTAGGGCTGCGCGATGCCCTTGCTCTGCCGGCCCATCGGGGCGCCGAGTTTCTTCTTTAGGCCATCCAGGGCGCTGACTTGCACACGGAGCAGTTCGGCGATGGCTTCGTTGGCGTCGGCGTAGCGTTCGTTGGGGAAGGTCTTCAGTTGCTCGGCCATGCCAGGTTTGGCCTGCCATTCGCCGACGATCTGCGCTGCTAGTGCCTGCTGGTGTTTGCCGATGGCTTGCAGAAGTGGGCAATAGCGCGCTTTCTGTTCGGCCTGGGTGAGGTCCAGATTGGGGTCGAAAAGAATGTATTCGTAGGCGGTCAGGCCCTGAACCACCACGCTGGCATTGGACAGATCATCCGCGCTCAGTTGCGGCTTGTTCTTCAGCAAGGCTTCGACCTGACGCTGCACCAGGTTCTTCTTGTCCGGCCAGAACTGGATCTGCCAGGCGCGATTGCCTTCGGCCAACGGCCCGACCAGCAAAGGCTGCAGGCCGGCCCAGGCGCTCTGCGCGCCGACAAAGGCCTGGCGCGCGGCGCTCAGATCGGTGTTGCCTGCACAGAAGGCCTCGGCAGTTGCCGCCAATTGGCGATCAGCTTCCTGCCAACTGCTGTAAGCCGGCAACAGCACGCCATCGGTCAGCGCGGCGCTGACCTTGGCTTGCGGGTCCTGCTGGCCACAGCCGGCCAGGGCCAGGCCGAGCAGGGAGGCAATCAGGGTTTTGTGCAACATCGCAGGCTCCTCAAAGGGAATTCAGGAATGCGAGCAGCGCTGCTCGCTCGTCGGCATCGAATTTCAGTACGTGCTGCCTGGCCGCTTCGGCCTCGCCACCGTGCCAGAGAATGGCTTCCAGCAGGTTGCGCGCACGGCCGTCATGCAGGAACTGAGTGTGGCCGTTGACCGCTTGCGTCAGGCCAATGCCCCACAACGGCGCCGTGCGCCATTCACGACCGCTGGCGAGAAATTCATCGCGGCCATCGGCCAATCCATCGCCCATGTCGTGCAGCAACAAGTCTGTATAAGGACGGATCAACTGGTTGGCCAGTTCCGGCTCCGCCGCGTCGGCCGACGTGGTGAAGCTGGGGGTATGGCATTTCTGGCAGCCAGCCTGGTGAAACAGGCTCTTGCCCTTGAGCACGTCGGGGGCGTCGACGTTACGCCGCGCCGGCACGCCCAGGTTGCGACTGTAGAACAGGACGCTGGCCAGGATGTTGTCACTGACCTCCGGCTCACCGCCATGGGGGGCCGCGAGGCAGTCGGCCTGGGCTGCGGTGCAGTTGTCGTGAGGGATCAGCGAGCTGGTCAGGCCCATGTCATTGGCGAAGGCATCGGCATTCTGCTGATTGAGATTGGGTTGGCCAGCCTTCCAGCCGAAACGGCCGAGCACAGTGCGCTGCTGCTGGCGGTCCCAGACCCGATTGGGGCGACCGGAAATACCGTCGCCATCGGCGTCGTCCGGGTCTGCGCCCGCGAGGATATCCGCCTCGGCAATGGCTTCGAGCAGGCCGAGGCCGATCATCGGCGGGGCGATACGCGTGGAGAACAAGGTATCGGCGTGCATGGCCCCATAGCCGAGCTGGCTGATTTCCAGCTGCGGTTTGCGCAACTCCACCCGCGTGCCGTCGGCAAAATGCACGGGCACGCTGCTGTAAGTCACGCGTACCTTGCCTTCGGGAGCCACGCCGGGGTTGGCCATGTCCTGCAGTTGGGTGCCGTAGGTGGGCTCGGCGACGACGCCCTGGCGTACCAGCAACTCGGCATGCTCGGGGCCGGCCGGCAATGACAGGCGCACCAGCATCGAGGCGGCGCTGACGGCCTCCGGAGCCGGCGGATGGCCACGGCCATCCTTGATGTGGCAGTTCTGGCAGGAGTTGGTGTTGAACAGCGGGCCCAGGCCATCGCGTGCGGTGGTGGTGGCTGGCGCGGTTACCCAAGGGTTGCGGAAGAAGCTGTTGCCCACGGCGAAATCCAGGCGACGGCTCGGCGCCAGATTGGCCGAAGGCATGGAGAAGGCGTTGTGATCGAATTTGCGTACTGTGGCGCTGCCGGCCGACAGCGCTTCGCCGGGTTCTGCCGCAGCGAAGTTCGGTTGCTGCTCACAAGCGATCAGGGGCAGGGCCAGAAAAGGCAGCAGGCAACGCAGGAACGGCGACATCGAGAGAGCTATCCGGGCGGGCAGGGAAACGGGGCGCCAAGATTAGCAGGCTAACGTAATTTAAATAAGATGGATTAGCGTTAGCTATGCGCGACCAGCGGTCGCGGCTGCATCATCCTCATCGAGATGACGCAGACGCATTCTTGCGCTGGAGGCTACTCGCCGGGCCTGCTCACTGCGATGAACCACTTCGGCTGCATGGCGCCGAAGTCACTGCGGATGTTCGAGGGCAGGTAGCTGGCTGAATCCAATACGTGCATCTGACCTGCCGAGCGTTCGAAGACCACCCAGTGCCAGAAGTCGCGGCCGTTTTCCTGGTGGTGCTTGATGGCCAGCAGCGCGAGATCCGGCAGGCTCTCCCAGGACGTGAAGGGCGCCTCGCCTGTTGCGGCTGCCGCGCCGCCCGTGGCCAACAGACGCCTGACATACTGCGTGTCGGACCATAATGATTCGTCCTCGGCGTGAATGCCCATGGCGTTGGCGATCGCCTTCATCTCGGGGTAGGTCTTGCCGAGAATGTTGGCGGCTGCGGCAATACCGCATCCGCTGACTTCTTCCTGTATCACGCAGGTAACGTTGCGCAAGTCGTCCTCGACGAGATTGGCCTGAGGCACCCAGCCCGATTCCGCTGTGCCCTCGCGCTTGCACCAGAGCCAGCCGTTGAGGCTGTGCGAGGCGACCAGCCGCTCGCCAATGCTTACATCGAGTTCGCGGGCGGTGTAGGCCTCCCGGGCGCGAGCACTCTGGCCGTCGAGCCGTTCGATGACCTGACCAGGGACCCAGCCGGCCTCCTGACCAGGTGTGCTGCAGAAGAACCAGTTATCCCTGCCTTCGTTGCCCTGGTACTGCTCGCCAACCGTGAGCGGTGCGCCCTCGATGAAGGTGATCGGGTTGGGGAATTCGCTGATGTGGGCGGTGGTGACGATGACGATTCGCGGTTTCATATGCATCCTGCTTGAAGTGATCCTGGTGGGGGACGTCACACCATAGGAGAGATGCTCTCGCTGGCCCAGTCTCTTTTCATTCAGAGCAAGAACGTTCAAGACCTGCCTGGACAGCCTGGTTAAGCTCGGCTGCCCAAGGAGGTTCCATGTCTCGTCATCACGAATTCACTCAGGGCGCCCGCGATATGCTGCCGATGCTGCTGGGCGCCATTCCTTTCGGCATCATCTTCGGCAGCCTGGCAGGCTCCGCGGGGCTCGATCCCTGGCAGACACAGGGTATGTCCTTGCTGGTATTCGCCGGCTCGGCGCAGTTCATTGCCATCAGCCTGTTGACCGGTGGAGCGGGTATCGCCGTGGTGCTGCTGACCACCTTGGTGGTCAACCTCCGTCATGCGCTGTATAGCGCCAGCCTGCAGCCATACGTGCGCCATCTGCCCAAGCGCTGGCGCATGCCCTTGGCCTTCTGGCTCACCGACGAGGCCTACGCGGTGGTGGTGCAACGCTATGCGCGCGGCGATAGCGAGCCCTACCGGCATTGGTATTTCCTCGGTGCGGCATTGGCCATGTACTGCAACTGGCAGCTGTGCACGCTGGTTGGCGTGCTGTTCGGCCAGGCGGTGCCGAACATCGGCGAATGGGGACTGGATTTCGCCATGCTGGCGACCTTTATCGGCATCGTCGTGCCCATGCTGCGCAGTCAGCCGCAGGTGGCCGCAGCCCTGGTCGCGGGTGCTGTGGCGCTGGCCTGTCATGACCTGCCCTACAAACTCGGCCTGATGGCTGCCGCAGCCAGTGGCATAGTCGTCGGCGTATTTCTCGAGCGGCGTCAGCCGGTGTTGCAGGAGGAGTCGATCTGATGGATATCTGGTTGCTGATCCTGGGCATGCTGGCGATCACCTTCGCCACCCGCTACAGCCTGTTCGCCTTTCCCGATCTGCGTTTCCCACCCCTGGTCCGGCAGGGGCTGCACTACGTGCCCACGGCGGTGCTGACGGCCATCGTGGTGCCCGGCATGTTCATGCCGGATGGGCAGAACTGGGCGCTGACCTGGAACAACGCCTATCTGCTGGCGGGTGTGGCTGCCATTGCCATCGCCGCTTGCACGCGGCATCTGCTGGCAACCATCGGCGGTGGCTTGCTGGTGTTCTTCCTGCTGCGCTGGGCGTTCGGGCAACTGCCCATCTGAGTGGCGTGGGCCTGGTGCGCACCCTACCAGGGCGGGCAGGGGAAACCTCTACACCAGCGCGCTGACCTTCAGGTCGCGCTGGCTCAGGCGCAGGTAATGGTCGTCGGCCTTGAGCAGTAGCGCCTGGTCGTCGACGCTCAGTTGCTCATCAGCCCGCCCTTCGGCCTGGCTGCGGTAGAGGCTTTCACCTGGACGACGGTGCAGGCACTGGTAGCGCTGCTGGCGTGATTCCACTTTGAGGCTGAGGATATCGATATAGGCGACCTGCATCTCGTCACTCTGCCCGGTTTCCAGCGCGCTGCGCTGCAGGGCAGGAGTGTGGGTGAAGGGCGAGGCCGAGAGCATGACATGTTGGCATTGCAGCAGATCAGGGCGCGGTTCACCGTTGAGCAGCCAGTTGCCGCGCAGATCGCGCTGTAGACAGATGTTGCGCTGACCCTGATTGTCGACCTTGAGCCAGAGGCGGCGGAAGCGCCAGCTCGGATCGCAATCGATCATGTAGTTGGCAACGATACTGTCGCCCTTGATGACCTGCATCAGATGGCTGGTAGCGTGAATGCCATTGGCATCCTGGCTCAGGCGCAGGGTTTCCACGCCAGGGGTGTACCAGGGTTTCCATACCAGGGTTTGCTGCATCGGGCGACTCCATGCCGAGCGCGAAACAGGAGGGAAGGGCGCTGGTGCGCAGAACACGTTCCCTCGTGTTCCATGTTGTTATGGCGTGCAGCATAAAGCGATAGCGATGTGATGTCTGTCAGCTTTTGCTGACAGTTGCGCAGGTTTTTGCGCTATGCCGCTCAGATCTTGCGCTTGAGCGGTTGCCGTTCGAACGTCACGCCGCCCAGGCCATGGCTCATCAGCGCGCGGATATTGCCATGATCACTGCCTTGCGGCGTGGCCAGCACGCTGCGGTAGTGTTCACCGAAGGCGCGCAGCGCTTCGTCCTCGCTCAAGCCTTCCAGCAGGGCCAGGCCCAGGGTCTTGCAGGAGCCCTCGTTCTGGCCGGCGGCGTTGTCCACGTCACCGTTGCGGAAGGCACTGGGCTGGTAGTCATAGTGCGCGGCGACGAAGGCCAGGGTTTCACTGAAGGCGTAATCGTCCTGCTGCAGACGGCTGCGCAGCTCGTTGAGAGCGGTCATTCATGCTTTCCTTTGGCGAATGCGGCTTTCTGTTCGGCCGAGGCTTCTTTCTGGTACTTGGCCTTCCAGTCGGCATAGGGCATGCCGTACACGGTCTCGCGGGCCTGATCGGCGCTGACTTCGACGCCAAGGTCGTCGGCAGCGGCCTTGTACCACTTGGACAAGCAGTTGCGGCAGAAACCGGACAGGTTCATCAGGTCGATGTTCTGCACGTCAGGACGAGTGCGCAGGTGCTGTACCAGGGCGCGAAAGGCTGCAGCTTCCAGTTCGAGGCGTTCTTGCTCGGTCATGGTGGGCTCTCCGGGGATGGGTGGCGGCGATGATAAGAGCCACGCCGGAGAGCGGCAAGCGGCCGTCAGCGATGACCGGCGAGGGTGATGGAGACCGACTCGGCGAAACGCAGGGCGTGCGGTTTGTCCACTTCCACTTCGGCGTAACGCACGGCCTGATGGGTCATGACCAGGTCGAGGATTTCCTGGGTCAGGCGTTCGAGCAGGGCGAAGCGATTGCCTTCGACATGGGCGATGATCGCCTTGGTGATGGTGCGGTAGTTCAGCGCATGCTCGATGTCGTTGACCTCTACCGCATCGACGGCGGGGTAGAGGATGGTCAGGTTGATCAACACGTCCTGCTTGTTGTTGATCTCTTCCTCCTTGATGCCGATGTAGGTGCGCAGGCGCAGGTCCTTGACGCGGATGCGCGCCATTCCAGGTTCCAGTCGCGGCATTAGTTGTTCCGTCCGATCAATTGCAGAAATTCATGGCGAGTGTTGCAGGACTCGCGGAAGGCGCCAAGCATCACCGAGCTGCTCATGACCGAATTCTGCTTCTCCACGCCGCGCATCATCATGCACATGTGCTTGGCTTCGATCACCACCGCCACGCCAGCGGCGTTGGTCACGCGCTGTATCGCATCGGCGATCTGCTTGGTGAGGTTTTCCTGGATCTGCAAACGACGCGCGTACATGTCGACGATGCGCGCCACCTTGGACAGCCCGAGCACCTTGCCGGTGGGGATATAGGCGACATGCGCCTTGCCGATGAAGGGCAGCAGGTGGTGCTCGCACAGCGAGTACAGCTCGATGTCCTTGACGATCACCATCTCGTCGTTATCGGACTCGAACAGCGCACCGTTGACGATCTCCTCCAGCGACTGCTGATAGCCATGGCAGAGGTACTGCATGGCTTTGGCGGCGCGTTTGGGGGTGTCGAGCAGACCCTCGCGCTCCGGGTTCTCACCGAGGCCTACGAGTATCTCGCGGTATTGCTGGGAAAGGGGTTGGCTCATGGCAGTGTCCTGGGCAGTCGCCTCACTTGAGGTGGCGGCCGCCGTTGAGGGTAAGGGTCGTTCCGGTTATGTAGGGGTTGTCCAGCAGGTAGCGCAAAGTCTGGTAGAAGGCCTGCGGACCGGGTTCTATGCCCAGCGCCGATTTGGCCAGAGTCTTGGTCCGGTAGGCATCGTCGTCACCCTCGTTGAACATCAGCAGCGCCGGCGCGATGCTGTTGACCTTGATGTGTGGCGCCAAGCGAGCAGCGAATGAGAGCGTCAGACTTTCCAGGCCCGCCTTGCTGGCGCAGTAGGCGGGGCGGTTGGCGCTGCCCTTGCGCACCACATCGTCACTGACGTGCACGATGTCGGCGTGTTCCGACTGCAGCAGCAGCTCGCTGCAATGCAGGTTGATCAGGTAGGGCGCGAGCATGTGCACGCTGAACAGCTGGCGGAACGCTTGCGCCTCTTCGCCTGGCGTTTCGGCCAGCCACTGCGAGGCATTGTGCACGATCGCGCGCAGGCCTTGGCACTGGGCCTTGATCTGCTCGATGAAGGCCAGAATTCCAGCCTCGTCGCTGAAGTCGGCCCGCAGTGCAACGGCGCCGCGCTTACGCAGGCGCGCGATGCTGTCGCGCTCCTGGCGGTAGCTGATGATCACCTGCTGGCCTTCGTCGAGCAGGCGCTCGGCGCAGTAAAGGCCGACCCTTTGGCCGGCACCGGTGATCAGGATGGGGAAGCTGGCAGCGCTCATGTGCGACTCGAGAGAATGAGATGAAGGCCTGGCTCGTACCGCCTCGGGATACCTGACCAGTGGCAGGCGGTACTCACCAGACCGTGGATAAAGTTATACCAGAGCTGCAAGCTGTACAACCATGTGCGGCATGTGGTTTTGCTATCAGACTGAGTGGATTTGCCTATTTCTATGAGTTTTAAGGGTTTTTTTTGAAGGTGTTGAGAGGGGACTTTTGTACTTTACCTGTACGGGTTGTTATTTCTGTACAGATATTGGTCGCTTGTACAACGAAATCGGCCAGCACGAGGCTGGCCGATTGGTAGAGAAGGATGCTTTCAGGGCTTGCCGACGCTGGCGGCTCGCCTGTTCAGGCGCTGCGGGTAGCTGCCCTGTAGCCAAGGCTCCAGCAGGCGGGTGGAAAGTGGGATGAACCAGTAGGTCATCAGTGGCGTCAGGGCCAGCGTCGACAGCAGCACACGGGTGACCAGCGACAGGTCGGCGAGCCACGGGCCGAACAGCAGGTTGAAGGCCAGGGAGACCGGAAAGAACGCCAGCCAGATCGCCACGCTCTGCTTCCAGCGCGGAGGCTGTCGATGAACACTGCCGAACCAGGCATCGAGGCCGACCGCGCGCTTTTCCTGTGGTTGGGCAAAAAGACCCGCACCACGTTGCAGCCAGGCCTGGCGTGAAGCGGAATGCTCCCAGGCAGCCATGGTCTGTTCGTCGCTGAAACGGAAGACGATCTGGAATTCATCGTCGCCGGCAGGCGGTGCCAGTACACCGGAGCCGAGATAACCAGGGAAGTCGGTGGCCAGGTGTTCGCCTTCCCGCAGCCAGGCGATGAAGTCGTGATAACGGCCGTTGGCAACGCGGCGCGCCACCATGAGGGTAACGGGGGACATTGTGTATCTCCTCGAGTGTTGCCATCTGCCGGGTGTGGCTTAGGGCGTAATCGAGCACGGGGTGGTGTGCTCGATGCAAACGCAGCAAGGATTATTCCCGTTTTGCTGAAATTAGCCAGCCCCGCCTGATGGCGGGCGTTGGGTCGGGCAGGTTTCGCCTTTACGGCAGCGTGCTGCACCGTCAGGGTGCGGTAGGCGTGCCAAATGCGGGCGTAGTCGACAGAACAGCCGATAGCCCCATTCCAGCAAGGGGCGCAGAGGGCGCCAGCGCAGTGGCGCAACCCAGCGCCCCAGCCCTGCGGCCTCCCAACTCCACAGGCTGGCATCAAGGCCGGTCAGCCACTGGCCGTCGGCCCAGCGCGCGTGCAAGCGATCTTGCATGGCCATCAGGGAGACGCCCAGTGGCGTTGGATCGAAGTCCTCGGCAGAAATGTTCACCAGCAGCAGTCGTTGCGGTGAAGCGTGTCGACTGAGCATGCGAATCTCGCGTGCGCAAAGTGGGCAATCGCCGTCGAAATAAAGGGTCAATGGCCAGGCGGGGTTGTGCATGAGATTGCCTTGTATAGTTCTTGCACAATGTAAGCCGGCCTTGGCTGGGTTACAATGCCCCGAACATTCGTTGCCGTGATGCCCGAAGCCATGCCCGAACTCGCCTCCGTCACTTCGCTTACCACCAGCGCTTTGAAGCAGGAAGAGCTGTTCCCCATCCGCGAGGTTTCCCGTCTTACCGGCGTCAATCCGGTCACCCTGCGTGCTTGGGAGCGGCGTTACGGTCTGATTCAACCAACACGGACCGACAGTGGACATCGTCTTTATTCGCAGGCCGATATCGATGCGGTACGTAGCATCCTGGCCTGGATCGAGCGCGGTGTAGCGGTCAGCAAGGTCGGCTCGATCCTGGCCAAGAGCGCCAGCAGTCGCAGCGTCGCCACGCCGGCCTACAACGACGTCAGCAGTGATGACTGGAATCAGTGGCAGGGCCAGGTACGCAGCGCGCTGCAGAACTTCGATGAGTCCCGCCTCGAGCGTCTGTACGGGCAGATTTTCTCCTGCTATCCGCTGCCGGTGGTGTTTCAGGAGATCTTCATACCCGTCTGGCAGGAGCTGCTGTTGCGCCAGGACGAAGTCGGCCAGCGTGGCGAGTGGCTGATGCTCGACGGCTTCCTGCGTGGGCGCTGCTGGCAGCGTCTGCAGATGGGGCGCGATGACTCGCGTGACCGTGTGCTGCTGGTGGCGCTACCCAGTCACTGTCGGGAGCTGGAGTTGCTGGTTGCTGCGCTGCTGCTGGGCAACCAGGACATCGAAGTCACGGTGATGGGCCCTGGTGTACCAATGAGCGATCTGGCCCTGGTCTGTGAGCGTATGCAGCCGCAGGCACTGGTGGTCTTCAGCAACCAGCCGCCGGGCGAGGAGTTCCCGAAGCAGCTGGCGCGCCTGGCACTTGGCCTGGAATGTCCGATGCTGCTGGCGGGTGACAGTGCCGATCTGGCGGAGGAGAGTCTGGCTGGCTCGCCCATCGCCTGTCTGGGTAACGAGGGGCGCCTGATGCAGCGTCGTCTGCAGCAGTTCCTGGCTGGCCATCTCGACACCTGAGGCGGCCCGGACTACCGAGGTCTCAGCTGACTGCGGCAGTCTGTGACTGTTGTTCGCTGTGCTGGTCGAACAGGTACTGACGCAGGGTCTGTTCATCTTCCGCATGTAGCGTTTGCAGGCTGTAGGCATAGCGCTTCTGGCTGACGCGTCGCGCCAGCCGCGCGCGCAGTTGAATGCGGCGATCCTGAGGCAAAAGCAGTTGCAGCAACTGATCCTTGGCCGGCGTGCCTGTACTGCTGTATTCCACCAGGATTCCATTGTTCGATAGCTCCAGCGCCTTCAGGCCGCTGGGGCGGTCGCTGCTGTCCAGCAATACCAACGCCGTGGGCAGAACAAGACGCCATGGGCGTTCGCTTACCCCTTGTTCGAAGATCAACGGTGCGCCCAGCTCCAGGCGCGACTGGCTGTGGTCATCCTGAATAAGGCGCAGGGGAAAGCGCAGGTGTTGATTGTCGCTATGGGTGTCCAGGCTCAGCTGTTTTTCATCGCCCAGTTGCGTTAACAGCTCACGAAGTTGTTCGCCCAGCGCCAATTGTGGCGCAGCACTGTGCTGCCGCGTTTGCAGAGGTTTGAAGAGGATCTTCTGGAGGAAATCCAGCTCGTCCTGAGTCAGCAGCGGGTCGCTTTGCATGGGATGAGACTGCCTGGGGTCAAGCCCATGTGACTGCGTTTCTGAACGATAGTTTTATCCGTTCGTCAGCTTTTCAGGCGCTCCAGCTCGGCCTTCAGTTCGGCGACCTCCACCTCCAGTTCACGTACTCGTTGTTTGGCCTCGACCTGTTCGGTTACATCCTTCTGGATACCGATGTAGTAGGTCAGTTGGTCGCTCTCGTTGAGTACCGGTGTGATCGATAGCTCGTTCCAGAACGCGCTGCCATCTTTGCGGTAGTTGCGAATGATCTGCCGGCAGGGCTTGTTCGCCTTGACCGCTTCGCGAATGGCCTGCAGGCCGAGCTGTGCGCGGTCACTACCCTGCAGGAAACGGCAATCCTGGTAGAGGATGTCGTCGCAGGGGTAGCCGGTCAGGCGCTCGAATGCCGCGTTGGCGTAGATCAAAATATTGTCTTCGCCCTCCTGCTCGGCCACCACGATCCCATCGTTGGAGGCATCGACTACCAGTTGCAGCAGCTTGGCATTGATCATGAGGCAGGTTCCGCGAGAGATGTGGTCTGCATTCTAAAACATCGGGTCGGGCTGTCCACTTGCGGCATAATGCGCGGCGTTTTTCCTGTTTCTGGAGTTGTCATGAAAGTCGCCATCGTTTCTGGCTCGGTCTACGGTACGGCCGAAGAGGTTGCTCGCCACGCCGAGCGCCAGCTCAAGGCCGCCGGGCTGGAGGCCTGGCACAAAGCGAACATGAACCTCGAGGAGTTGCTGGCTTTCGCGCCGGACGCATTGCTCACCGTGACTTCCACCACCGGTATGGGCGAGTTGCCGGACAACCTGCTGTCGCTGTACAGCGAGCTTCGGGATCGGCTGCCGGCCCTGAGCGGCCGGCCTGCTGCGGTGCTGGCGCTGGGCGACTCCAGCTATGACACCTTCTGCGGCGGTGGCGAGCTGATGCGCGAGTTGTATGCAGAATTGGGCCTGCGTGAGGTGGTGGAAATGCTGCGTCTCGATTCCAGCGAAACCGTCACCCCGGAAACCGATGCCGAGCCCTGGCTGCAAGCCTTTGCAGCGGCGCTGAAAGCCTGACAGACCTACGTGCCCGCCCGTTGATCGGCAGCCTGCAACTGAGCCCACACACCAGCGCTTTTGACTGATCGATAAATGCGGCGAATACCCTTTTATCGGTCAGTGGTGTGCGCTGCTGACCCGCAAAGCCATCAAGATGGCTGCCAGAGCAACTACCGTCAGCCACGCGTCTGGCTAGACTGCGTTCACCGTCGACCCACAAGAAGACCGAGGTGACCGCCGTGAATGCTCCGCTGAAACTCCCCGCCGTGAAGAATCAGGTGTCCGAGGCTGAATGGCGTACGCGCATCGACCTGGCCGCCTGTTACCGGCTGATCGCGCTCTATGGTTGGGACGACCTGATCTTCACCCATATCTCTGCCAAGGTGCCGGGCACCGAGGATTTCCTCATCAACCCCTATGGGCTGATGTTCCACGAAATCACGGCATCGAGCCTGGTCAAGGTCGATCTGGCGGGCAACAAGCTGATGGACAGCCCGTTCGATATCAACCCGGCCGGCTACACCATCCACAGTGCCGTACACGAGGTGCGCCACGACGTAGGTTGCGTGCTGCATATTCACACCCCGGCGGGCATCGCCGTGTCGGCGCAGAAGCAGGGCTTGCTGCCACTGTCGCAGCAGTCGCTGTTCGTCCTCGCCAGCCTGGCCTACCACGGTTATGAAGGCGTGGCGCTGAATCATGACGAGAAAGCGCGGCTGCAGGCGGACCTGGGCGACAAGAATTTCATGATCCTGCCCAACCATGGGTTGCTCACGGCTTTCGGCGGCATCGCCGACGCCTTCCTCGGCATGTTCATCCTGCAGCGTGCCTGCGAGATTCAGGTCATGGCGCAGAGTGGCGGTGCCGAGCTGATCCATATTCCGCAGCAGATTCTCGACGGCGCGCGGGCAATGATCGCTGGCGTGATGAAAACGCCGCAGGGCATGGGCGGCGCGCTGCCCTGGCCAGCGCTGCTGCGCAAGCTGGATCAACAGATGCCGGGTTACGACCAGTGAGCGAGCTGCCAGGCATCGCCCTGGACGAATGGCGTGCGCAAAGCCAGGCGTTGGACTTTCGTGGTCACACGATCCGTTACAGGACCGCTGGAGACGCACAAGCCCAGCCGCTGCTGCTGATTCACGGCTTTCCCAGCGCCAGCTGGGACTGGCATCGCCTGTGGGCGCCGCTGGCTGCGCGTTACCGGGTGATCGCCTGCGACATGCTCGGCTTCGGCTACTCTGCCAAGCCGCGTGGGCATGCCTACAGCCTGCTGGAACAGGCTGATCTGCAGCAGGCACTGCTGGCTCATCTCGGCGAACAGCGCCCCTTGCATGTGCTGGCTCATGACTATGGCGACAGCGTTGCCCAGGAGCTGATCGCGCGGCATCAGGAGGGGCGGCTGCAGCTGGCCAGTTGCGTGTTCCTCAATGGCGGTCTGTTCCCCGAAACGCATCATCCGGTGCGGGTGCAAAAACTCTTGCTCGGGCCACTCGGGCCGCTGATCGGGCGCCTGTTTTCACGGCGCAAGCTGGCGCAGAGTTTTGCCCGCATCTTCGGCCCGCACACCCAGGCCAGTGAAGCCGAGCTGGATGCCCTGTGGCAACTGGTGGCGTACAACGATGGACCTGCGGTGATGCACCGCCTGATTCGCTACATGCCTGAGCGCCGTCAACAGCGTGAACGCTGGGTCACGGCGATGCAGGCCACGACACTGCCGATGCGGGTGATCGATGGCGCCTTCGACCCGATTTCCGGTGCACATATGGTGGCGCGCTACTGCGAGCTGATCGCTGACGCCGACACCGTTCTGCTCGAAGGCATCGGTCACTATCCGCAACTGGAAGCCCCGGCTGCGGTGCTCGATCATTACCTGCAGTTTCGCGATGCGAAGGACTCACATGCGTAGACGTACCCTGCTCAAAGGCGCAGTGCTGACTGGAGGCGCCGCACTCGGCGCCGGCTACTGGGCCTTGCCTGCTGGTCCGCGGCCGGCGGCTGTCAGCCTGGAGGGCGCGCGCCAGGTGCTGGCGGACCTACAGGGCAAGACGCTGCAGAGCATTCGTGGCTGGAGCCCGAGTGAAGTGTTCAACCACTGCGCGCAGAGCATCGACTATTCCATCGACGGTTATCCCGAGCTGAAAGCCGCCTGGTTTCGCCATAGCCTCGGGCCGGCAGCGTTCGCCGTGTTCAGCGCGCGCGGTGCCATGCGTCACCCGCTGGATGAAGCGATCCCCGGTGCCGCTGCGCTGGCCGAACCAGCCGATCAGGCCTCGGCGTTGCAGCGACTGCAGATGGCGTTCCAGCGCTTCGCCGAGTACCAGAGCAGGTTACAGCCGCACTTCGCCTATGGCGCGCTGGACCACGGCGAATACGCCGAGGCGCATGTGTTGCACCTGTACAACCACCTCAGTCTGATCCGCATTGCCTGATGCGCGAGTGAGCTTGAACGAGTTGGCGTTGAAATAATTTTTGTCGAACCTCCGGCGCCGTGAGCGACTCCGTAACTGTGTCACTCACAGTAAAGTCGAGGTTACTCATGAACAACATGAACAAGAAATTATCTGCACTGCTACTGAGCGGGATTCTGGGCGCGATGGCGCTGCCTGCCTTTGCTGAAACCGAGCCTGATGGCACCAGCTCCCCTGGCCCTACCATGCCCTCTGCTCCAGGGGATGCGCCGATGAATCCGGCTGATGACGGCGACGGCATCCCGCCTGTGCAGGGGCCGAACACCGATGGCAATCCCGGTGGTGATGGTGCAGGCTCGGATGGTACTGGTACTGGTACTGGTACTGGTACTGGTACTGGTACTGGCACTGGCACTGGCGGTAGCGGTACCGGTGGTTCCGGCGCTGCCAACTGAGTCGCATAAGGTCGCATTATCGGCCGTCATTCAGCAGCCCCGCGCGCCTTGTGAAGCGCGTGGGGCTGTTTGACACTCGGCGTATTTACAACCTGTCCGAGGAAGCTGTCGATGAGCGATGCCATCCGTTTCGAAGATCAAGTGGTCATAGTCACCGGTGCTGGCGGTGGTCTGGGCCGCGCCCATGCGCTGCTGTTCGCCCGTCATGGCGCCAAGGTGGTGGTCAACGATCTGGGGGGAAGCACCCACGGTGAAGGGGCCAACGCCTCGGCTGCGGACAAGGTGGTGGAAGAGATTCGCGCCTTCGGCGGTACCGCAGTGGCCAACCACGACTCGGTCACCGATGGCGACAAGATCGTGCAAACTGCGCTCGATCATTTCGGCCGTATCGACGTGCTGGTCAACAACGCTGGCATCCTACGCGACAAGAGCTTTCACAAGATGGAAGACGCCGACTGGGACCTGGTCTACAAGGTCCATGTCGAAGGCGCCTACAAGACCACTCACGCAGCCTGGCCTTACTTGCGCGAGCAGAACTTCGGCCGGGTCATCTTCACCTCGTCCACATCAGGGATTTACGGCAATTTTGGCCAGAGCAACTACGGCATGGCCAAGCTCGGTCTGTATGGGCTGACGCGTACCCTGGCCATCGAAGGGCGCAAGAGCAACATTCTGGTCAATGCCATCGCCCCCACTGGCGCCACGCGCATGACCGAAGGGTTGATCCCGCCGCAGGTGTTCGAACAACTCAAACCCGAGCTGGTCAGCCCGCTGGTGGTGTACCTCGGCAGCGCCGCCTGTCAGGACACCGGCGGCCTTTACGAAGTCGGCGGTGGTTGGGTTGGTAAGGTACGCTGGGAGCGCAGCCTGGGGGCTGGTTTCGACCCTAGGGCCGGCTTCAGCCCTGAGGATGTTGCGGCGCAGTGGCAACGCATCTGCGATTTCGAGGGCGCTGCGCACCCGGCTGACAACGTCGAGGCGCTCAAGGAAATGATGGCGAACTTGCAGAAGTACGCGCTCTGAACCCTTCGTGAGCAGTGAAAGGCCGGCAGTGATCGGATAGAGCGCAATGCGGCGTTTCGTAGGAGCCCCGCCCCCGGGGCGAAGCCTTGCCAGGCCATGCCGCCCTGGTTCGCGGCGGGGCGCCGCTCCTACCCAGTCGGCTTCTCGACGCTTGACTGTTTGCTGAGTAGTACTCGGCTGTTACCTGTCGTAGGAAATAGGGGCGAATAATGGCGTTCGTTCCACCTACCTTCAGGAGACGATCATGGCTGCCAAGAAGATTCTCATGCTGGTCGGCGACTACGCCGAGGACTACGAAACTATGGTGCCGTTCCAGGCGCTGCAGATGGTCGGTCACACCGTGCATGCGGTCTGCCCGGACAAGGTAACCGGGCAGACGGTACGCACCGCCATTCACGATTTCGAGGGTGACCAGACCTACAGCGAGAAGCCGGGGCACAACTTTGCGCTCAACTTCGATTTCGCCAAGGCCCGCGCCGAGGATTACGACGCCCTGGTCATCCCCGGTGGCCGTGCTCCCGAGTATTTGCGCCTCAATGGCGAGGTGATAGCGCTGGTGAAGGCCTTCGCCAAGGCCGACAAACCCATCGCTGCCGTCTGTCACGGTGCCCAGCTGCTGGCGGCGGCCGGGGTGCTGGAGGGACGCGAGTGCAGCGCCTATCCTGCTTGTGCGCCGGAAGTGGCATTGGCCGGTGGTATCTACGTGGACATCCCGGCGGACCAGGCACACGTGCAGGGCAAGCTGGTCACCGCGCCCGCCTGGCCTGCGCATCCGGCTTGGCTGGCAGCGTTTCTCAAGGTGCTGGGCACGGAAATTCGCCTATAACCAACGTAGCCCGGATGTAATCCGGAGCCGCACCATTGTCGGCACTCCCGGATTGCATCCGGGCTACGACGCTAGTGAGGAGGTAAAGCCGATGTGCGAACTCTATGTAAAGGCTGATCCCATCCTCTACGAGTCGCGCTCACGCTCATTGCGCATCCGCGGTGTGGTCACCACGCTGCGTCTGGAAAATCAGTTCTGGGACATCCTGCGCGAAATCGCCGAAGTCGATGGCATGACCACCAACCAGTTGATCGCCAAGTTGCATGACGAGGTCATGGACTTTCGCGGCGAAGTGGTCAATTTCGCCTCGTTCCTGCGCGTCAGCTGCACCCGCTACCTGGCACAGAAGGCCGGGCGTCAGGTGCCGCTGAGGGTGGTTGGTGCGAGCGGCTGAGTCACTGGTACATCCAGAAGTTTGGATGTTCCTGCACGTTCGCGGTGGTCGGTTGCTGGCTCGGTTGGGATTGCTGGAAGAAGCGTTTGATCAGGCTCATGCGAAGTTACTCCAGTAGTGGCTGTTGAACAGGTCTGCATGATCGGAGAAGCGCTTCGATTGATAAAACGGATTGTCTCTATCTTGCTGATTGGGTATGGCTATACCTGATGCTTGAGGTTTTTCATTGCGATCACTCAAGCATGGCTGTCGGGACGCCGGGGTAAGCGCACGCTGACACGCAGACCGCCGAGCGGCGACTCCTCAAGGGCGATACTGCCCTGATGCAATTCAACGACGCGGCGCACGATGGACAACCCCAGCCCGGCGCCCTGGCCTTCGCCAATGCGAAAGAAGCGTTCGAACAACCGCTCGCGCAACTCCGCTGGCACACCGGGGCCGCTGTCGAGTACCTGCAGCATCACCTCCTGAGCCGTGGCCTGTAGTTGCACCTGAATGCAGCCGCCCTCCGGGGTGTACTGCACGGCATTGCTCACCAGGTTCTGCAACAGAACTCCCAGGCTGGGCGCGTCCGCCGGCAGGTGATAGTCGCCTGGCTCCTGAGCGTCGAGAATCAGCTCTTGTCCACGATCGAGTGCCAGGGGCGTCAGCTCGGCCAGTTCGCCACGCAGGAAGGCCAGCAGATCCAGTTCATTCATGTTCAGGCGGATGCTGTTGGGGTCCAGGCGCGCCAGGGTCAGCAGTTGCGCGACCACGCGGGTGGCGCGGTCGACACCGCTGCCCAATTGCCTCAGCGCCTCTTCACGGTCGCCGGCATCCGGTGCTTCCAGTGCGTTCTGCGCATGAATGCGCAGCACCGCCAGCGGCGTACGCAGCTCGTGGGCGGCATCGGCGATAAAGCGCTTTTCCTGTTCCAGCAACTGGTTGACCTGCATCAGCAGGCGGTTGAGCGCAGCGGCCATCGGCTCCAGTTCGTTGGGCAGCGGCGGGAAGACCAGCGGCGCCAGGTTGTCCGGGGCGCGGCCGCGAATGGCATCGGCCATGCGTTTGAGTGGATACAGTCCCCAGCCCACGGTCAGCCACAGCAGCAGGCCGACGATGGGCAGGCCGATCAGTAGGGGTTGCAGGCTGCGCCGGGCTATCTTGCCGATCAGCTCGCCGCGCACGTCCTCGCGCTCGCCCGCCAGCACCCAGTGGTAGTCGCGGCTGTCATGCAGGACGAACACGCGCCAGCGATGCTCGCCGATGTTCAGGGTGTGATAGCCGATCAGGTAGCGGGCCAACTGGGCCAGGCGCTCGCGCATGGGCTGGTCTTCGTTGGGCAGAGCCAGGCCGAGCTGCGCGATCATGTCGCTAAGCAAGCCAGGCGGTGCGCTGGCGGACTGGAACAGCAGCTCACCATCGTCGTCGAGCATCTGGAAGGCCAGCTTGCCCTCGTATTCGTGGCCGAACAGGTTGTCCGGGTTGCGCGAGTTTTGCAGCAGCAGCGCTTCGTCGAGTACCGCCTGCATCTCATGGCGCTCGTTCTCGTTGAGATCGTGGCGTACCAGGCCCATGAGCAGGCGCGCGGTCTGCGACAGCTGGGCATCGAACAACTCGCGCACTTCATGCACCGAGTCGTTGTAGATCTTGTAGCTGATCAGCCCGAAGCTGGCCGCTATCAGCAGCAGAAGCAGGGCGAGCAGGCGGGTACGGATGGAACCGAAGGTTTTCAGCAGCCTCATTTGTCCACCAGATAACCGACGCCGCGCACGGTGCGGATCAGCTCCGGGAAGAATTTCTTGCGCAGGTGGTGCACGTGCACTTCCAGGGCGTTGCTTTCCACGTCTTCATCCCAGCCGTAGAGCGCCTGTTGCAGCTTGTCGCGGGTCAGCACGCGACCGGGCTGGATCAGCAACTCGTGCAGCAGGAGGAATTCCTTGCGCGGCAGGTTGATGCTCTGGCCCTGGTATTCGACCACCTGGCTCGCGGGGTCGAGGCTGATGCCACGGTATTCCAGTGCCGGTTGCGGGCGCTGGAAGCTGCGCCGCAGCAGAGCACGCAGACGTGCCTTGAACTCGGCGACGTCGAAGGGCTTGACCAGGTAATCGTCGGCACCGGCATCGAGGCCGGCGATGCGGTCGCGGGTGGCGTCACGTGCGGTCAGCACCAGCACCGGCACCGGGTTGGCGGCGGCGCGCAGCTGCTTGAGCACCTGCAGGCCGTCCATGCGCGGCAGGCCGAGGTCGAGAATGGCCAGCTCGAAACTCTCGTGGCTCAGTGCATGCAGCGCGCTGGCGCCGTCCTGTAGCCAGTCAACGGTATAGCCTTCGGGCTTCAGGGCGGTGCGAATGCCTTCGCCCAGGGCCTGGTCGTCTTCGACGAGAAGAATACGCATGGTCACTCCTGCAGAGGGTTACCGGAGTTTACCTGTCACCTGCTGCAAAAGCGCTGTGGCTTGTTCGCGGCGCCCGCGTACGCAGAGCTTGTCACCCTACCTGTGCGATCCAGTCATTGAGGTTGTAGTAGTTGCTGATGCGCGCCACCTTGCCGTCCTTGATCTCGAAGAAGGCGCCGGCCGGCAGCACGTAGGTCTGGCCGTTGGCTGGGGGCAGGCCTTCGTCGTCGGCCAGATACTCGCCGTGCACCACGAACTCGGCGGCGGCGCGGTCGCCGGTGGCGTTCTGCATCACCACGATGTCCGCCAGACGCTCGCGGTAGCAGCGGTTCATCTTGTCCATGAAGGCAGCGAAGGTGGCCTTGCCGACCTGGCGCTCGCCCTGGTTGATGTCGTGCACCACATCGTCTGCCAGCAGGTCGAGGAAGGTGGGCATGTCGCCGGCATTGAAAGCGGCGTAATAGGCCTGAACCAGTTCGGTGGCGGTCATGGCTAAGTTCCTTTCGTAGCGTGGTTAGTGGTTGGTTGACCCGCATGATAAGTTCGCGCCTTCGTGCCGGCATAGCCGCCGGCGTCACCCTGCTGCTGGCGAACGACTTCATATGGACATTCAATTGCTCCAGGGGCCGCAGATAGCCCCCCATATCGAAGACCTGGCGCACCTGCGAATCACGGTCTTCCGCGAATTCCCCTATCTCTACGACGGCAGCCTCGACTACGAGGCCGAGTACCTGGCCACCTATGTGCGCAGTGCCGATAGCCTGTGCGTGCTGGTACGTGATCAGGGGCAGGTAGTCGGCGCCTCCACGGCGCTGCCGCTGGAGGACGAAACGGAGGAGTTCCAGCAGCCGTTTGTCGCGGCCGGCTGGAACCCGACGCGGATCTTCTACTGCGCCGAGTCGGTGGTGCTGCCGGCCTGGCGTGGACGCGGCCTGGGCGTGCGCTTCTTTGCCGAGCGCGAGGCCCATGCGCGCCAGCTGGGGCGCTTCGACTGGTGCGCCTTCTGCGCCGTGCAGCGCCCTGTCGATCATCCGCGCCGGCCGGCCGACTATCAGCCGTTGAATGCCTTCTGGGCGCGCCGCGGCTACCGCCATCACCCCGAACTGCACACCCATTATCACTGGCGCGATCTTGACGAAGCCGAGGAGTCGGCCAAGCCCATGTCGTTCTGGTTGAAGGAGCTCACCTGATGATCAAGGTTGCCGCCTGCCAATATCACATTGACCTGCTGACGAGCTGGGAAGCCTACGCCGAACACCTGACCAAGTTATGCGAGGACGCGGCCGGGCAGGGCGCCGACCTGTTGCTGCTGCCGGAATACGCAGGCCTGGTGCTCACCGGGCAGTTGTCGGAAGCCGAGCGCAGCGACCTGCATGGCTCCATCGCCGGTATTCAGCCGTTTCTGCCGCGTTGGCTGGAGCTGTGCGAGGCCCTGGCGCGACGGCTGAAGGTCTATCTGCAACCCGGTTCGGTCGCCGTGCTGGATGATGACGGCATCTATCGCAACCGCGCCTGGCTGTTCGGCCCGGACGGCTGCCTGGGCACTCAGGACAAGCTGATCATGACTCGCTTCGAGCTGGAGCAATGGCATATCGCGGCGGGCAGCGGATTGAAAGTGTTCGACACGGCGCTGGGCAAGCTGGGCATCCTGATCTGCTACGACAACGAGTTTCCGCTGCTGGCGCGCACCCTGGCCGAGGCCGGGGTCGATCTGATCCTGGCGCCCAGTTGCACCGATACCGAGGCGGGTTTTCATCGCGTGCGCATCGGCGCCCAGGCTCGAGCGCTGGAGAATCAGATTGCGGTGCTGCATTCACCCACCGTGGGCCTGGCGCCCTGGTCGCCGTCGCTGGACGAAGGCTACGGCCGCGCGTCGCTATACGTGCCGTCGGACTACGGCATGCCGGCCAGCGGCATCGTCGCCGAGAGCGCCGAGCTGTGCCCCTCGCGCAGCCACTGGCTGATCTGCGAGCTTGATCTGGATGAAGTACGCCGCGTGCGCGAACAGGGCCAGGTGTTTACCCGTCGCGACTGGCCGAGGCAGTTCGACCACCGCCGGCTGGCGCTGCGTTGAGCGGCTTCGAGCGGGGTGCGCCGGACTCACCGCTGGCCGCTTATCGCCGTGCGCTAGCGGGCGGTTTCGTCGCCGATGCCGCGCAGCAACGTGCGGTGCAGGCACTGGAGGCCTGCCACGCGGCCTTGCTGCGCGGCGAGCGACCGCTTGGCGTATACCTCTGGGGGCCGGTGGGGCGCGGCAAGACCTGGCTGATGGACAGCTTCTACAACACGCTGCAGGTGCCGGCGCGGCGGCAGCATTTCCATCACTTCATGCAGTGGGTGCATCGCCGCCAGTTTCAGCTGACCGGCAACGCCGACCCGCTGCGCCTGTTGGCCGAGGAGCTGGGGCGCGAGGTGCGCGTGCTGTGCTTCGATGAGTTGTTCGTCAGCGACATCGGCGATGCCATGCTGCTCGGTCGCCTGCTCAGCCTGGTGGTGGAACAGGGCGTGGTGCTGGTGGCCACCTCCAACCAGCCGCCGGATCAGCTCTACGCCGAGGGCTACAACCGCGAGCGCTTTCTGCCGGCGATCGCCGCGCTCCAGATGCATATGCAGGTGGTGGCGGTGGACGGCGAGCAGGATCATCGCCTGCACCCTGGCGCCGAGGTTCAGCGTTATTGGGTGCAGCAGCCGCAGGCTTTGGGTGAGCTTTTCGCTCGTCTGAGCGAGGGACAAACCATTAGTCGCGAGCCGGTCGAACTCAGCCATCGCCGTATCGAAAACCTCGGCCATAGCCCTGCAGCGCTGTGGTGCCGCTTCAGTGATCTTTGCGAGCAACCGCTGGCCGCGCCGGACTTCATCGAACTGTGCGAGCGCTTCCCGGCCATCCTGCTGGGCGAGGTGCCGCGCCTGGGCGGTGTACAGCGCGAGGGGCGCATCGCCCGTGGCACCGAAGATGGCGCCGAACGGGTCGATGCTGGCGACCGGCAGTTGCCGGCGCTGTCGCGCAACGACGATGCGGTCCGGCGTTTCATCGCCCTGGTCGACGAGTGCTACGACCGCCGCGTGCCGTTGTATATCGAGGCCGAGGTGGCGCTGGATGAGTTGTACACCCAGGGCTACCTCGATTTTGCCTTTCGCCGCACCCTGAGCCGCTTGCGCGAGATGCAGCTGGAGCGTTTCGGTTGCTCATAGCACCAGCATCTGCAGTTCACGGCTGACGTTGACGTTGATGCTGCCGCCGCTCGAACGCACGCTCTGGCTGGTGCCGCGTAGCGGGTTGTGGAGGGTGCCGCTGCCGCTGCGCTGCAGGCGTACGGTGCCGCTTTCCTGCGCCCAGAACATCCACAGCCAACGCCCGTCGGCGCGCTGCCAGGCGATGCTCAACATGCCTGCCGGCGCGTTGGTGAAGGCTGGCGGATTCAGCGGAGTCAGGCGCGGGCCACTGATCTGCAGGAAGCGCTTGAGCGCCTGGTAGGCGGGCTTTTCGCTGCCGTTCAGGCGCAGCAGGCCATAGAACTGATCGCGTACCGTGGCGCGGGCATCCAGGTCGCTGAGGGTGAAGAGGAAAATGCGGTCGAAATCCATCGCGCTCATCAGCGCCAGGCGCCGCAGCATATAGTCGGCCTGGCCCTGTTCGCCGATGATCGGTTGTAGTTCCACCGGCCCGGCATAGCTCGACCAGCCGAACTCCGTGGCCCAGATCGGCCCGCTGCCGACGTGGCGCAGGTACTGGTTGACCGTATTGGCGTGAGCGATGAAGTCGCCGGCGCCGGGCACGTCGCCCTCCGGCTCATGGCTGTAGGGGTGATAGGCGGTCACTCGATCCGGCTTCACGCTGCCGAGCTGAGTCATGGCCTGCAGCATCAGGCCGCCGCGCACGGGCATCTGGCTGTAGTAGGCATGGCCGCCTATCACCTGGGTGGCGTCAGGTCGTGCCGCGGTCAGTGCGCTCAGGCTGCTTTCCAGCAGTTGCCGGTACTGGATCGGATCCTCTGCCGGCTGCCAGAACGGCGGAATGTTCTGCTCGTTCCAGACCTGCCAGGCGCCCACATAAGGGTAGCGGCTGGCCAGGGTGGCGAAGCTGTTGGCGAACAGCTGCGGGTTGGTCGGTGGGTACTGATCGGGGTTGCTCACACCAGCCGGTGCGGAGGTGGCGAAGGGAGCCGAGCCGACCAGATACACCAGCGGCTTGAGTTGCTCCTGCTCGATCACCTGCATCAGTCGATCCAGGTCCGTCCATTGCCACTGTCCGGGGGCGGGTTCCATGCGCTCCCAGTGCAGGCCCAGGCGAATCCACTGCAGGTCGAGTTCCTTCAGCTTGGCGATCTGCTGGCGATAGGTCGGCTCGGGAAACCACTGCAGTTGTACGTTGAGGCCCAGAAAGTCCGACCAGACCACTGGGCGAGGGGCTTTCATGGAGTTTGAAGGCGCTGCCTGTGCGCTTACAGCAAGCCCCAGGGACAAAGAAAACAGGCCGGCGCACAGGGCACCACGTAGGTGTGAGGAGGGGAAACTGAACATGGCTGCTCTCCCTTGCGAGAGTCACTCGAAATAGCAGCTTAAGACCGGCTAGCCGGTTGCAAACCTGCCTGCTGCGGGCTTGCGGATGGAGGGCAGTGATAGGGCGACTGACGGTTTGATGGCGTTTTGGTTGGCCGTAATTTTGACGTTTTGAGCTGCAACTTGGCATCGCCAAGATGCAAAACGACGGACTCGGCACCTCGCCGGGCCCGTCATAAGGCCCTGGCTCTGAGCTAACCAGCCAGATACTGCTCGGTCGAGACAACTCCGGCATAGGCAAAGGCCAGGGCTGCCATATAGGCCGCATGTACCTGCTCGGCCGCAATGCTGCGCCCCTCGAATTCCTGATCGCGCGTGGCGCAGGCATCGTGGATGACTGTGGTGGCATAACCGAAGTCGCTGCTGGCGCGGGCGGCGGCGTCGATGCACATGTGGCTCATGGCGCCGACCAGAGTTACCTGTTCGATGCCGGCCGCGTCCAACTGGGCCTTGAGGTCGGTGCCGAGAAAGGCGTTGACCTGATGCTTGAGCACCACCGCTTCGCCTGGCAGGGGTTGCACCTGCGGATGGATGCTCGCACCTGTGCTGCCAGGGGCGAAGAAGGGCGCGTCGTCGCTCTCGAACTCATGGCGCACATGGATCACCTTGTCGCCGGCCTGGCGTGTTGCCGCCAGTACGCGGGCGGCATTGGCGGTGGCGCTGTGCATGCCTGCGAGCGGCCATTTGCCGCCTTCGAAGTAGTCGTTCTGGATGTCGATCAGGATCAGGGCGCGCTTGCTCATGGCTATCTCCGTGGGATGATGTGCGGCAAATCTTATCGCCTCGGCGCAAGCACGGGGATGGGCGTGGCCGACAATCTGCGGGGAAAAACTGACAATGAGCGAGCGCTGTCTGGAGATCGGCCTGTTGCTCTATCCCGGTGCCCAGTTGGCTGCCGTGTATGGCTTGGGCGATCTGTTCGCGGTGGCCAATCGCATGGCTGCCGGCCGGGGACGTCAGGGCTTGCCTCGGCTGCGGATCAGTCACTGGCAGGCCGATGACGCCGGGAGGCTGCAGCGGACGTTCGACAGCCTGCCACAGGCCGACGGTACGGCGCAGGTGGTGATTCTGCCGCCCTGCCTGGACGACGATGCCGAGCAGCCGCTCGCGGCCTGTTACCGCGACTGGCTGCGTGAACAGCATGCTGCCGGAGTGCTGCTGGCTTCGGTCTGCGTTGGCGCCTTCGCACTGGCCGAGGCCGGTTTGCTCGATGGCCGTACGGTGACCACCCATTGGGCGCTGGCTGCGCAGATGGCGGCGCGCTTTCCGCAAGTGCAGGTGTTGCCCGAACGCATGGTGATCGATGACGGCGACCTGATCACCGCTGGCGGTCTGATGGCCTGGACCGATCTCGGCCTGGCGCTGGTGACGCGCCTGCTGGGGCCGACCATCGCCGCGGAAACTGCGCGCTTTCTGGTGGTGGATCTGAACCGCGAATCGCAGCGCCATTTCAGCAGCTTCGCGCCCAGCCTCGATCATGGCGATGCTGCGGTGCTTGCCGTGCAGCGCTGGTTGCAGGGCGAGGGTGGTGCCGAGGCGAGCCTGGCGGATATGGCCGCCCGCGCCGGGCTGGGCGAGCGTACCTTCCTGCGCCGCTTTCGCGCTGCCACCGGGATGAAGCCCACCGAGTACTGCCAGCAACTGCGTGTGACCAAGGCACGCGAACTGCTCGAGTTCACCCGCCAGAGCATCGATCAGGTGGCCTGGCTGGTGGGCTATCGCGACAGTGGCGCGTTTCGCAAAGTGTTCACCCGGCTGGTGGGGCTGTCGCCTGGCGATTATCGACGGCGTTTCGGCACGGCAGCGCGCTAGACGGGGTCTTCCGCCGCCTTGCCGGCCGGGTTGTCGCGTGTCGGCATGGCGAGGATTTCGGGCAGCACCTCGCGGGCGAACACGTCGTGCAGGCGGCGCAGCTCCGCCACCGGGTCGAGGTGGTGGTCGACGCGGATGTCCCACAGCGGATACTGCTCCCGGTCGACCACGTAGATCACCGCCGAGGACTCGCCGTGGCGGTCGCCCCCGCAGCGATCGCCAGCATCCAGGGCTTCGATCAGTCGCTCGATCAGCGGGCGCCTGTTGCCACGGCGAAAGGCTTCGGCCACTGCCTCCAGCACCTGCGGGCCGACCAGGCGATTGCCCTGTACGGAGAACTGCTCACCACTCAGCGAACCGGCCCAGGGAATGCACTTTTCGCCGGTCCAGCAGAGGCTGTTGCCCTGGGCATCGATCAGCGCGCATTGGCGCAGCTCCATGCAGGGGTCAGTGTGTTGGAGTCGCTCCAGTGCTTCTTTCGCCGATAACCCCTGGCGCAGCAGGTCCAGCCCGTCCAGGCCCAGATAGGGGTTGACCTGGGCTTGCGTGGCCACGGCGCCGACCCCGGCTGCGGCATGGCTGAGCAACTTGCCCACGGCGGGCATGGCAGTGGCCGCAGCGACACCGAACTGTCCGCTGCGCGGGCAACGGGCGATGATGGAAAAGGTCATGGCGAGTCCTCGGCGATTTTCAGCTTAGGCCATGCGCCGGGCGCTATCGTTCCGCTTGGTTGGCGAGGGCGCAGCCTTTGCCAGAACCCGGCAGGAATCGTCTAATGCGCGTTGTTCACTGCCTGTATTAAGGAATGACCGATGATCCTTGGCCAATCGCTTGCCCAATGGCGTGCCGAGTATCCGTTGCTCGATGAGCTGATCGCCCTGCGCGAGACCAGCTGGTTCAACCCGGCCGTGGCGCCTGTTGCCGAGGCGCTGGCCGATGTCGGTTTGAGCGCCGCCGATGTAACTGACGCCAGCGCGCGCCTGGAGCGTTTCTCGCCCTATCTGGCTCGGGTGTTCCCGCAGACGGCTGCCAGTGGCGGCATCATCGAGTCGGACATCCTGCCCTTGCCGCAGATGCAGGCATTGCTGAGTGAAGAGATTCAGGCCGAAGGCGAGATCGGCGCGTTGTGGCTCAAGCGTGACAGCCACCTGCCCATCTCCGGCTCGATCAAGGCTCGCGGCGGCATCTACGAGGTGCTCAAGCATGCCGAAGACCTGGCCCTGGCCGCAGGTCTGCTCAGCCTCGATGACGATTACACCAGCCTCGACAGCGACGTCATGCGCGCCTTCTTCGGCGGTTATCAGGTGGCGGTCGGTTCCACCGGCAATCTGGGTCTTTCCATCGGCATCATCAGTGCGCGTCTGGGCTTCCAGGCCACGGTGCATATGTCCGCCGATGCGCGCCAGTGGAAGAAGGACAAGCTGCGCGCCCATGGCGTGACCGTGGTCGAGTACGCCAGCGATTACAGCGTCGCCGTAGAGCAGGGGCGGCGTCAGGCCGAGGCCGATCCGCGTTGTCACTTCGTCGATGACGAGAATTCCAGGCACCTGTTTCTCGGCTACGCGGTGGCCGGCGAACGCCTCAAGCAGCAACTGGCGGCGGCCGGTGTCGTGGTCGATGGCGAGCATCCGCTGTTCGTCTACCTGCCGTGCGGCGTTGGCGGCGGGCCGGGTGGCGTGGCGTTCGGTCTGAAGCTGGCGTTCGGCGATGCGGTGCATTGCCTGTTCGCCGAGCCGACGCATTCGCCGTGCATGCTGCTTGGCGTCCACACAGGCCGGCATGACGAGCTGGCGGTGCAGGACTTCGGCATCGACAACCGCACCGCCGCAGATGGCCTGGCGGTAGGGCGGCCGTCCGGGTTCGTCGGCCGCGCCATGCAGCGGCTGATCGATGGTTACTACACCGTCAGTGACGAAGAGCTGTTTCGCTACCTGGCGCTACTGGAGCGTAGCGAAGGCCAGCGCCTGGAACCTTCGGCCCTGGCCGGGATGCCGGGTGCATTGCACGTGCTGGGCGAGCAGCAGGGCTATCGCCAGCGCATGGGCCTGACGCCGCAGCGCATGGCGCGGGCCACCCATCTGGTCTGGGCGACCGGCGGCAGCATGGTGCCGGATGTGGAGATGGGCAGTTACCTGGCGCGTGGCCGGCAACTGTTGCAAGGTTCGGGCGAGTATTGACGTAAGCCTGTAGGGGCCCCGCCCCAGGGCGAAGCTTCTCTGTCGTTTGCACGGGCCAATTCGCTGTGGGGCGCGGCTCCTACCCAGGAGCGATACGCGTCGCGCCTGAAAAAGCAGAAGCCCGGCACTTGGCCGGGCTTCTGCTTTGCAGCGTTGACGCTTACTTCACTTCCACCGCCAGGCTTTCGGCGATCTTCTTGTTCCAGATCGCAGGGCCGGTGATGTGTACCGACTCACCCTTGGTGTCGACCGCGACAGTCACCGGCATGTCTTTGACTTCGAACTCGTAGATGGCTTCCATACCGAGCTCTTCGAAGGCCAGCACCTTGGACTTCTTGATCGCCTGAGCCACCAGATAGGCGGCACCGCCGACGGCCATCAGGTACACGGCCTTGTTGTCCTTGATTGCGTCGATGGCGATCGGGCCGCGCTCGGACTTGCCGATCATGCCCAGCAGGCCGGTCTGCTCGAGGATCTGACGGGTGAACTTGTCCATCCGGGTGGCGGTAGTCGGGCCAGCCGGGCCAACCACTTCGTCACCAACCGGATCGACCGGGCCGACGTAATAGATGAAGCGACCCTTGAGGTCCACCGGCAGCTGTTCGCCCTTGTTCAGCATGTCGACCATGCGCTTGTGCGCAGCGTCGCGGCCGGTGAGCATCTTGCCGTTGAGCAGGACGGTCTCGCCCGGCTTCCAGCTCTGCACGTCTTCCGGGGTCAGGGTGTCGAGGTTGACGCGACGTGCGCTCGGCCCGGCTTCCCAGACGATTTCCGGGTAGGCGTCCAGATCCGGCGCTTCCAGTTCGGCAGGGCCGGAGCCGTCGAGCACGAAGTGAGCGTGACGGGTGGCGGCGCAGTTGGGGATCATGCATACCGGCAGCGAAGCCGCGTGGGTCGGGTAGTCCATGATCTTCACGTCGAGCACGGTGGTCAGACCGCCCAGGCCCTGGGCACCAATGCCCAGCTGGTTGACCTTCTCGAACAGCTCCAGACGCAGCTCTTCGATACGGTTCTGCGGGCCGCGGGCCTGCAGTTCGTGGATGTCGATGTGCTCCATCAGCACTTCCTTGGCCATTACCGCGGCCTTCTCGGCTGTACCGCCGATACCGATGCCGAGCATGCCCGGCGGGCACCAGCCGGCGCCCATGGTCGGTACGGTCTTGAGTACCCAGTCGACGATCGAGTCGGACGGGTTGAGCATGGCCATCTTCGACTTGTTCTCGGAGCCGCCGCCCTTGGCTGCGACGTCTACTTCCACCTTGTCACCGGGGACGATGGAGTAGTGGATCACCGCCGGGGTGTTGTCCTTGGTGTTCTTGCGCGCGCCGGCCGGGTCGGCCAGGATCGAGGCGCGCAGGACGTTCTCGGGCAGGTTGTAGGCACGACGCACACCCTCGTTGATCATGTCGTCGACGCTCATGGTGGCGCCGTCCCAGCGCACGTCCATGCCGACCTTGATGAACACGGTGACGATGCCGGTGTCCTGGCAGATCGGGCGGTGACCGGTGGCGCACATGCGCGAGTTGATCAGGATCTGCGCCATGGAGTCCTTGGCGGCCGGGGACTCTTCCTTCAGGTAGGCCTCGTGCATAGCCTGGATGAAGTCGACGGGGTGGTAATAGGAGATGAACTGCAGGGCGTCGGCGACGCTCTGAATCAGGTCGTCCTGCTTGATCACGGTCATTGGGGCGCTCCTCTATCAGGGAACATCAACAAGGAAGCGCCGGACAACGACCCGGCGCAACGGCGGAAGGGCAGCTCTGGAAACCACCTTGACGATATCTTCAGAGCCGCCCAAAAAGGCGCGGCAGTATACCGCACCCGCTCGCGTCGGGCACAGCAGCCGAAGCTCGATGGCAAGTGCAGTGGGGCGGTTATCGCGCGCCGGCAATGCGACCTCGGCTTTGGCTTGCTGCGTCGCTCCACTTCCTGCATTCATGCAGTCGTGCATTGCCATCGCTACGTTAAAACAGGCGGAACGCGAGCCGGGTCAGATGCTCACCTGCCGCTTGTAAAGTCGAGTGCGACTGCTCCCGTGTTCGTCTGTTCTTTCCTACAGCGGCCTAGGTTTTTGGTGATCACAGGGGTAGAGTACGGCCAGATGCCAGTATGGGATGGAGCCCATGAGCTCAACGACTCGCCGGGGAACGCAACGCAGCCTGCAGAACCTCCTGCTCAAACGCTTCGCCATGGCCTTCGCTACCTACGCGATGATGGCGCTCGTCTGCTGGTTCGCTGTGTTGAATGGTCACTTGCTGGGCTCGGTCAGCACCGCCGCGTGGCTGACCCTGGGCGTTTTCGGCAGTCAATTGGTGTTCCTCTGGCTGTTCCTTTCCGGCCGTAACCTGCGCTGCGAGGATCCCAGCCTGACCGAAGCCCAGGTGCTGGTGGCACTGGCCTGGCAACCGCCGGTGCTGGCGATGTTTGACAGCGCGCGCGGCGTGATGATGGTCTTCTATGTCCTGATCCTGCTGTTCGGCGTGTTCCAGCTGCCGCCGCGGGTGTTCGTGCGTTGCGCCGCCTTTGCCTTCTTCGGTTTCACCGCGATGGTACTGATCGAAGCCTACCGCATGCAGTTGGTAGACCCGAGCATGGCCTGGCTGCAGGTGTGGGTGCTGTTCATCCTGCTGGTCTGGTTGTGTCTGTTCTCCAGCTACGTGCAGGCCATGCGCAAGCGCATGCGCCAACGCCGCTTCGCCTTGCAGGCGCACCAGGACACGCTGCGCGGGATGATGCGCCAACTTGAGGACCTGGTCGCCACCGACGAACTCACCGGGCTATTCAATCGTCGCCATTTCCTGCGTCTGGCCACCCGCGAACTGGAGCATCTGGGCCACGGGCGCCAACATGGCCTGGCACTGATCGATCTGGATCATTTCAAGCGAATCAACGATGCTCATGGCCATGCCGCTGGCGATCGGGTGCTGCAAACCTTCGCCGCGGTGGCCCGCGCCTGTCTGCGTGACGGCGATGTCATTGCCCGCTACGGCGGTGAGGAGTTCGTCCTGCTACTGCCCAATACCGATGCCGACCAGTTCACCACCTGTTGCGAGCGTCTGCGCGAAGCCTTCGCCAGGGCCGAACCGGTGGGCGTGAAGGTGGAGAACCTGAGTCTTTCTGCCGGCATGACGCTGCTCGGCGCCGGCGACCAACTGGACGAAGCCCTGCAGCGTGCCGATCAGGCGCTGTACCAGGCCAAGCGCGGCGGACGCAATCGTTGCGATGCCAGCTGGGAGCGCGCCGGTGCCTGAACTGCGGGTAGGCGTCCGGCAACTGCAGGTAGCCCCGCAAAGCAACTTGCTCGATGCGCTGCTCAGCGGCGGTGTGGCGGTGCCCTACAGCTGCCGTGCCGGCAGCTGTCATGCCTGCCTGGTGCGCTGCGTGGCTGGCGAGCCGCTGGATCGTCAGCCCGAGGCTCTGGCGGCCGACAAGCGCGCCGAGGGCTGGCGCCTGGCCTGTCAGTGCCAGGTGGTCGAGGATCTGCAGGTTGAACCTTTCGATCCGCAGCGCGACGGGCTGTCGGCCAGGGTGGTCGCGCTGGACTGGCTCAGCCCGCAGGTTTTACGCCTGCGCTTGCAACCGGCCAAGCCGTTGCGCTATCGCCCAGGCCAACATCTGCTGTTGTGGAACGATCAGGGCGTCGCACGTCCCTATTCGCTGGCCAGCGTGCCAAGCGAGGATGACTGGCTGGAGTTTCATATCGATTGCCGCCTGCCTGGGGCGTTCTGCGACGCCGTGCGCCGTTTGCAGCTAGGTGACGGCCTGCGTCTGGGCGAGTTGCGCGGCGGCGCGCTGCATTACGACGCCGACTGGCAGGCGCGGCCGCTCTGGCTGCTGGCGGCCGGTACCGGCCTGGCGCCGCTTTATGGGGTATTGCGTGACGCGCTGCGTCAGGAGCATCAAGGCGTTATTCGCCTGCTGCATGTGGCGCATGAGCCAACCGAGCACTATCTGGCGAATGAACTTCAGGCACTGGCCGCGCAACACGCCAATCTGCAGGTGGAGCTGGTAACGGCGGCGCAGTTGCCGGCTGCTTTGGCCGAACTGCGCCTTGTTTCGCGGCAAACCCTCGCCTTACTCTGCGGCCATCCTTCCACGGTCGACAGCTTTGCGCGGCGCCTCTATATGGCCGGTTTGCCACGCAGTCAGATGCTTGCCGACGTCTTTCTCACTCGCGCGTAGGCCGTGCATACCAGGTCCATGACATCGGACCTCTGGTGCACATGGCGCACCCTAGGGTTCTGGAGCCTCGTATGAGCGAACACCTGCATATCGAACGCGATGGCGGCCTGCTGACCCTGCGCATGCATCGCCCGGACAAGAAGAACGCGCTGACCCGTGCCATGTACGCCGGCATGGCCGAGGTGCTGGACGAGGCCGAGCGTGACCCCAGTGTGCGCGTGGTGCTGCTGACCGGCGGCGAGGCATGTTTCACCAGCGGCAACGATGTCGCCGACTTCATCCAGGCGCCGCCTGCCGGGCTGAACAGCGAAGTCTTCCAGTTCATGCGTGCGTTGTTCGAGTTCTCCAAGCCGGTGGTGGCCGCCGTCGCTGGCCCGGCAGTGGGCATCGGGACCACCTTGCTGCTGCACTGCGATCTGGTCTACGTCAGCCGCGATGCACAACTGAAGATGCCTTTCGTCAATCTGGGGCTTTGCCCCGAATACGGCTCCAGCCTGATCCTGCCGCGTTTGCTGGGACATGCACGCTCCGCCGAACTGCTGTTGCTCGGGCAGGCGTTCAGCGGGGAGCAGGCTGCGGCCTGGGGCATCGCCAACCAGGCGCTCGATGACGGTGCCTCGACCCTGGTCAGGGCGCGCGAGATGGCGCGGCGGTTTCTCGACCTGGCGCCCTCGGCGGTCGCCGACAGCAAACGCCTGATGCGCGCGCCGGATCGGGAGCAGATGCGCAAGGTGATCGAGGAGGAGGGCGCCCTGTTCGGCCAGCGCCTGCGCTCGCCGGAGGCCATCGAGGCGTTGACGGCATTCATGCAGCGCAGAAAGCCGGATTTCTCTCGGTTTTCCTGATCTCTGGTCCGACACCCTACCTAGAAAAAAGGCCGCTCGATGAGCGGCCTTCTGCATTCAAGGGCGGGTCACACCATCTGATCGCCGACGTGCAGGATCTTCATGGTGTTGGTGCCGCCGGTGCCGTGGTAGCTGTCGCCCTTGGTCAGGATCACCCAGTCACCCGGCTCGACAAGGCCGCGCTTGAGCAGCTCGTCCACTGCGGCCTGGCTGACCTTGTTGGCCGGCAGCGAGGCCGGGTCGAACGGTACGGTGTAGACACCACGGAACAGCGCCACGCGGGCCTGGGCCTCGCGGTGCGGGGTGAAGGCGAAGATCGGGATCGACGAGCGGATGCGCGACATGATCAGCGGGCTGTAGCCACTCTCGGTCAGGCTGATGATGGCCTTGACGCCCGGGAAGTGGTTGGCGGTGTACATGGTGGCCAGGGCGATGCTTTCGTCGCAGCGCTCGAAGGTGCGGCCCAGGCGGTGGCTGGACTGCTTGCTGGTCGGGTGCTTCTCCGCGCCCAGGCACACGCGAGCCATGGCCTGCACGGCCTCGACCGGGTATTCGCCTGCGGCGCTTTCGGCCGAGAGCATCACTGCGTCGGTGTAGTCCAGCGCGGCGTTGGCCACGTCGGATACCTCGGCACGGGTCGGCATCGGGCTGTGGATCATCGACTCCATCATCTGTGTGGCGGTGATCACGGCTTTGTTCAGGCGGCGGGCGTGGGCGATGATCTTCTTCTGGATACCGACCAGCTCGGCATCGCCGATTTCCACTGCCAGGTCGCCACGGGCCACCATCACCGCGTCACTGGCGCGGATCAGGCCGTCCAGCGTTTCATCATTGGCTACGGCTTCGGCGCGTTCGATCTTGGCCACCAGCCAGGCAGTGCCGCCGGCTTCGGTGAGCAGGCGACGGGCGTAATCCATGTCGGCAGCATCGCGTGGGAAGGAGACGGCCAGGTAGTCCAGATCCATCTCGGCGGCGACCTTGATGTCGACCTTGTCCTTCTCGGTCAGGGCGGGGGCGGTGAGGCCACCGCCGCGGCGGTTGATGCCCTTGTTGTCCGACAGCGGGCCGCCGATCAGCACGCGGCAGTGCAGCTCGTCGGCGCCCTTGAGTTCGACGCGCATGACCACGCGGCCGTCGTCGAGCAGCAGCTCGTCACCGACGTCGCAGTCCTGGATCAGCGCCGGGTAGTCGATACCGACCACTTCCTGCGTGCCGGCGGTGCGCGAGTGGCTGGAGGAGAGGCGGAACAGGTCACCGTCCTTGAGTTCGATGCGTTTGTTCTCGAACTTGGCGATGCGGATCTTCGGGCCTTGCAGGTCGCCGAGCAGGGCGACGTGGCGGCCATGCTTGGCGGCCAGCTCGCGAACCAGGGCGGCACGCGCCTTGTGGTCGTCCGGCGTGCCGTGGGAGAAGTTCAAGCGGGCCACGTCGAGACCGGCGAGGATCAGTTGCTCCAGCACTTCCGGCGAGCTGCTGGCCGGGCCCAGGGTGGCGACGATTTTGGTGCGGCGAAAGGTCATGCACGAACTCCCTAGTGAACTATGTCCGGGAGGCTACTACGGCGCCGGGCTGTAGTCATTGTTCCTGTGCACTACCCTTTGCCGTCGGGTTTGATCACCAGCAGATCGCACTCGATACGTTCCAGCACTCGCTCCGCGGTGTGGCCGATCAGCAGGCTGTCCAGGTGGCCGCGAGCGATGGCGCCCATCACCAGCAGGCCGATATTGTGCTCACGCACGAAACGCGGGATGACTTCCTCGGCAAACCCGTCCAGCAGGTGGGCCTGTGCTCTATCGATGGCGTGCTGCGCGATCAGCCTGTCGAAGGCTTCGCGGTGCTCGCGGCTGCAGCGGGTCACGTAGTCTTCATATTCCTGCGCTACCTCGGCGTCGAACAGCAGCGAACGCGGCAGCGGCGCCTGCGCGTGCAGGTATTGTGCCTGTAAGCCGAGCTCGGCCTGCAGGGTCTGGCTGGTATCAATCAACTGATGATCGAGGGCGGCAGGTTTGTCCGCGCTGTGCAGTGGGTCGAGCGCGGCGCAAAGGCTCTGACCTAGGGGCGCGGCGTCGTGTACCAGCCACAGCGGCACAGGGCAGCGGCGAATCAGTTGCCAACTGGTGTCACTGAACAGCAGGCGGCGTAGTGCACTGCTGGGGTGGGTCGACTTGAACAGGATGTCCGGTTGCAGCACCGCGACGCGGGAAAGGATCTCTTCGTGGCGGCGCTTGCCCCAGCGCACGTCCACTTCAATCTTGAATCCCTCATCGCTCAGGTGAGCGACGCTGGCGCGCAGAGCCTCACAGCTTTGCCGCAGAATGGCTTCCCGGGCGCGGTTGAGCAGATGGCTGTCCAGCAAGCCACTTTCCAGGCTTGGGTGGTATTCGATCTGCAACAGGTGCAATTCGGCGCCGGTCTTGCGTGCCACATCGGCTGCGCGTTGCAGGGCGGGTTGTTGCTGGTGTTCGGCGTCGATGACGACCAATAGTCGTTGCAGTTTCATGGCAGCGCCCTCGCTTGGAGTCTGTACCTACATTACAGACCCTGTTGCGCCGAACGGCATTGATATGGGTCAGCGCACACGGAGTTTAACGCCGGCTCGAGAGGGCGAGTGCTCGTGGCGCTGGCGTTGATAAGATGAGAGGCAGTGGCGTCATGCCAAGGCGCAGCCAGAAAAACCGTCGTTGGATTGCCGCTGTTCAGTTTTTTCCTGGGCTGTCGATACACTGCTCATTGGAGGAGTTGCCCATGCGTACCCTGATCATTCTGGCCGTGGCCCTGGTTGCCACAGGTTGCACCCGTGTCTCGCTCGACCATCATCTGAACAACGCCTATCGCGCCTACAACGAAGGTGATTGCGCCCGTGTCGCGCTGGAGTTGTCGCAGGCTGAGCGCAAGAGCCGCTCGCGCAGTTACCTGCAGCCGGAGATTTCCCTGTTGCGCGGTCAATGCCTGGAGCGCGAGAGTCTGTTCGTCGATGCCGCGCAGACCTACCAGTTCATCATCACCCGCTATCCGGCCAGCGAGTACGCCTACCGCGCCCGCGCGCGTCTGCAGACGCTGGAGCAGTTGGGGCATCACAGCCCTGCACCGGCGGCCAAGGTCAGCCCGGCCACACTCTGAGCCTTCGGTCGTCCGGCGTTCCTCGGCGACGCGGTGCGGTATAAGCTGGCGTATGTCTCTCACGGAGGATGAACATGCGCCCGTTGTTGTTGATCGCCGCATTGCTGCCCACGCTGGCCACGGCGGAAATCTATCGCTGGACGGATGAGCAGGGGCGGGTGCATTTCGGCCAAAGACCCGTTGCCGGGGCTGAAACCGTGCAGGTGAGGCCGCAGGTGGTCGAGCGCGACGAGCATACACGTGAGCGTGAGGAGCGCCGTCAGCGCTTCTACGATGCGAGGCGTGAGGAGAAACAGCAGGCTGCCGCGACAGCGGCTGCGCAGCGCGAAGAACGGGCCAGTGAATGTCGTGAACTGCGCCGACACCTGGCGCAGATGCCGGAGGGCTTTCGCTACTATCGCGAAGGCGCTGGCGGTGAGCGTATCTACTACAGTGATGAAGAAACCGACACCGCTCGTCGCCAGCTGCGCGAGCGGATAGCCCAACGCTGTTCTTGAGGGTGGTTAAGTGGCCGTGGTAGGGCCATACTCAAGTCCCTTTGTAGCGATTTGCCACTATGCGTAGCCAGCGCCGAATCGAACGCCATCAACTGCCCTACTACCTGAAGGTGTTCAATCGCATTACCGACAAACCGATGGGTTCCATCGGCAATGTCTCTCTGGACGGCCTGATGCTGATCAGTCAGTTGCCGATGCTGGTGGGCGCGCGCTTCGACATGCGCCTGAAGATTCCAGGCCAGCATGGCATGCATTTCATCGATTTCTCCGCCAACTGCCAGTGGTGCCGTGAAGACGTCACGCCTGGCATCTACGACTCCGGTTTTGCCCTGGTCGCGCCACCAGCCGACTATGTCGAGATGATCGATGCCCTGCGTTACTACTTCAGCTTTCACAGTCTGGCTGCTTCTGCCTGACATTGCGCTCGTCCGAGTCGCCTGAGGCTGCCGTGCTCTGCGGCGTCAATGCACCGCTGGCGCACGTGCCAGGTTGCGCAAGCGCTGGCTCAATTGCAGGCGCAGACCTTCCTCTTCACAGAACAGCAGCGCGCGCTCCAAGTCATAGCGCTCACCCTGGGGGCAATCCAGTTGCCGATAAACATCCGCGCGAGCCAGGTGGTCGACCAGGTTCGGCGGGCCGAGCTGCAGGACGCGCTCGGCATCCTTGAGTGCTGCATCGGGCGCATCGTGCTGCAGATGCAACAGACGCAGATTGCGTGACAGGCGCTGCAGCATGGCATGGGCATCGGCCGTCTGCAGGTGCACCGCACTGAGCTCGACATCCGGGCCCAGCTGGCGATAGAGCAGATCACGGCAATCGCGGGTGTACAGACGGCGTCCGCCGCAAGGGTCGAGCAGGTGATCGGCGCCAGGTACACGCAGCATGAAATGACCAGGGAAATTCACGCCTTGCAGTGGAATTTCCAGACGGCGTGCAACTTCCAGCGCGATCAAGGCCAGGGCCAGCGGCTGGCCGCGTCGGCGGCGTAGCACTTCATGCAGCAGGGCGTGGCACGGACGTGTCACGGCTTCGTCGTCTTCTTGAAAATCGAGCTCGGCAAGTCGGCGCAGCAGCGGCTGGGCCAGTTCGCGAGGGGGCAGGGCGGGGAGTCCGGCGCTGACCTGGAGTTGCAGACCCTGCAGATCGCTCAGTATCTGCGCGGGCTGAAGCTGATCATCGTGTTCGGCGGCAATCCACAGGGCCGCCTCGAACAGGGCGGGTGGATCGCGTTGCAGGCACTGCAGGCAGGCTTGGCGTGGGCTCATCGCATTCTCCGCTCAATTCTGCTGTTGTAGCCCCTGACAAGGTCGTCGTCCAGTGTGGCTCTCCTATACTGAGGCCTGAAGTCCGACCGGGAGCCGCCCATGTTCAGCATGATGGAAGCCGCCCGCCTCGAGGCCCTGCACCTGGCCGAGGATCCGGCCAGCGGTCTCAAGGCCGTTATCGCCATTCACAGCACCCGCTTCGGGCCAGCTCTCGGCGGCTGCCGCTATCTGGCCTATGCCGATGAACAGAGCGCCATTGGCGATGCCATCCGTCTGGCTCAGGGCATGAGCTACAAGGCGGCGCTGGCCGGTATCGATCACGGTGGCGGCAAGGCGGTGATTATCCGTCCGGCGCATCTGCAGAGCCGAGCCGCGCTGTTCGAAGCCTTCGGGCGCTTTATCGAAACCCTCAATGGCCGTTACATCACCGCCATCGACAGCGGCACCTCCAGCGCCGACATGGACTGCATCGCCCAGTACACCCATCACGCCACCAGTACGACCAGCGAGGGTGATCCGTCGCCGCACACCGCATTGGGAGTATTCGCGGGCATCCGCGCCACCGCCCAGGCGCGTCTTGGTAGCGATGATCTGGAAGGGCTGCGGGTCGCTGTTCAGGGCCTGGGCAATGTCGGTTTCGCCCTGGCCGAAGTGCTGCATGCCGCTGGCGTCGAACTGTTGGTCAGCGACCTCGATGCCGGGCGTGTACAACTGGCCGTCGAGCAACTGGGGGCGCACCCGATTACCAGCGATGCGCTGCTCAGCACGCCCTGCGATATCCTCGCGCCCTGCGGTCTGGGTGGTGTGCTGAATGCGCAGACGGTTGCCCATCTGCGCTGCGCAGCGGTGGCAGGGGCTGCCAACAATCAGCTGGCCAGCCCCGAGGTGGCCGACCAGCTGGAAGCTCGTGGGATTCTCTACGCGCCGGATTACGTGCTCAACGCCGGAGGGCTGATCTACGTCGCGCTGCGTCATCGCGGCGAGGAGTTACCGGCGATTACTGCGCATCTGGCGCAGATCAGCCGACGCCTGACCGAAATCTACGCCCATGCCCAGGCTGAAAAGCGCTCACCTGCTCGAGTCGCCGACTATCTGGCGGAAGGCCTGCTTTATCGCAACTAGTCACTATCCGGCCTGTTCCGGGAGAAGAACTGAGTTTGGCCAGGCAGCATGGCGGCGACATCAGCACGGTCAATTGCCGTCGAATTCGCCTTGGTAACACACCGGTGAACTGGGTGAGTCGTATCGCTGAAGCTCATCTTCGAGGAAATCCGCCAGAACTCGGGCGTTGTTGTGCACCTCATCGCGTGCGGCGTAGAGCAGCGTCAACGTGCCACCCGCTGCCCAGTGCAGCAGGCGCTGCCAATGTTCGGGGTGACCAGCCAGCTCACGGCGGTAGGCCGCACTGAAATCATCGAAGGCTTCGACGCGGTGAGCGAAGGCCTTGCGCAGTCCGGTAGATGGCGCGACATCGGGTAGCCATTCATCGAGCACCAAGGCCGCTTTGGGCAAGCCCCGTGGCCATAGTCGATCGACCAATACACGCTGGCCGTCGTCAGCCTGGGCAGCGAGATACACCCGCTTGCAATGGATCATCGAGTGGCTTCCATAGCCTGCGGCAACGCCGCACTTGGCGCTGCGTACGGGCTCGATTAGCGTGGTGCAAGGAGGATTCACCATGGACTATTTCATTATCGTCGTCACCACCGCAGCGGGTCTGTACTTTCACTGGTGGTTGTTCTGCCGCATTCGCCAGTGGAGTGATCGCGATCTGGCGCTTTCCCTGGCCGAAGGTGATGAGCACAAACGTCAGTACATGCTGGAGCAACTGGCCCGTGCGCAGCGTGAAGGCATCAAACGACGAGATTTGCCGGCCTGGCTGGAGCAGGTTGCGGCGCAATACCCAGGCAGCAGAGCATGATGCTGGGCGGTTTTACCGAGCAGACCCCTCGTACGGACAAGGGGCCTCGGTACGCGGTCACTCGCTGGCGGCCTCGATTTCGAGTTCCTCGAGTGCATCCGGCTGGCTCTTGAATGCCTTGGCGAACACATCGCGGTTCTTGGCCATGAAGATACCCAGTTCCTCGCCTTGTTCTTCGCTCAAGGACGGCACCGCCTTGTGCAGCACCTCGCTGAGGCGTTCGGCCAGCTCCAGCATCTTGTCGTAACGATCGGCTTCGGCCTTATCCATAAACAAACGCTCCGGATCGCGACTGCTGCGGTACACCACTTCGACGGCCATTCATCACCTCGTCTGCCTTCATGCGTGTCGGTCAGTAATTAACTGGTTGTTTGTACAGTGGTGGCGAGGATAAAGGACTCGCTACCGTTTGGCCAGTAGTGAATTCATCGGCCTTCGCCGTGATTGGTTGAGCGTCAGCCCCCGGTTTTCGTATGGCTTGGCAGAAGTGCGGGTCGCGCGGCGAGGCGTAGTGACAGTGTTTTTCATATGCAATATATTCGCATTCGTTTCTTTCCTGTCCCATGGAACTCTCTCGGCGATGGCCCAACCCCTTCCAGGCGATTCCCTCGCAACGCTCTATCGTGGTCATCACGGCTGGCTGCTCGGCTGGTTGCGCCAGCGTCTGGCCTGTCCGCAGCAGGCGGCCGATCTGGCTCAGGATACCTTCGTGCGCCTGCTGGTGCAGCGCGAGGCGCAGGCTCCGCGTGAGCCACGGGCTTTTCTCGCCACGGTCGCCCGTGGCCTGCTGATCGATCACTATCGCCGCGCCAGTCTGGAGCGTGCCTACCTGGACGCCTTGGCGCAGTTGCCCGAGCCAGAGGTGCCCTCACCAGAGAGTCAGGCGCTGGTCATGGAGACCCTGGTGGCCATCGATCACCTGCTCGATGGCCTCAAACCGGTGGTGCGCGAAGCCTTCCTGCTGTCGCAACTCGATGGTCTGACCTACCCGCAGATCGCCGAGCGCCTTGGCCTGTCAGTCAGTTCCATCCAGCAGTACATGACTCAGGCCTTCACCCATTGCTACCGGGTGGCCTACGCATGAGTGCGCTCGACGAAACGGTGCAGCAGGCGATTGCCTGGCGCGTGCGCCTCGCCTCGGGTACCGCTACGGTGCAGGAGTTGCGCTTGTGCGCCGACTGGCGGGCGGCCGATCCGCTGCACGAGCAGGCCTGGCAGCGCCTGGAGCACCTGGGCCAGCAGTTTGCCGGGGTCTCGGCGCCGCTGGCCAGGCAAGCGCTGGCGGGGGCTCAAGTGGATCGCCAGCGGCGCCGCGCGCTCAAGCAACTGGGCCTGTTCGGCAGCCTGGTGGCCGCCGGGGTGCTGGGCCAGCACTTGCAGCCCTGGCAGCCGTTGCTGGCGCAACAACGTACCGGCACCGGCGAGCGACGCCGCCTGCAGTTGGCCGATGGCGGCACACTGCACCTCAACAGCGATACCGCGCTGGATATCCATTACAGCAACGAGCGCCGCTTGATCCAGCTATATCAAGGCGAGATCCTCGTGCAGACCGCCGCCGACCCGCTCGGTCGGCCGTTTCTGGTGAGTACCGAGCAGGGCCTGCTACGCGCCCTCGGCACCCGTTTCCAGGTGCGCCAGCAGGCGCATGCCTGCGAGCTGGCGGTCTATCAGGGGGCGGTCGAGGCGCGGCCCAGGGGCGGCGTGGCGCAGCGCATCGAGGCTGGCCAGCGGGTGCATCTGAGCGCTGGCGCGCTGCACGAGTTGGGCGCTGCCGATGTCGATCGCGGGCGCTGGGTCGATGGCCTGCTAGTGGCCCATGACATGCCACTGGCGGAGTTTCTCGCCGAGCTGGGGCGCCAGCGACCGGGCGTGCTGCGCTGTGCGCCGGAGGTGGCCGGGTTGCGTATCTCCGGGGTCTTCCCGCTGGACGACAGCGACCGCGTGCTGGCGATGCTGGCGCGTACCCTGCCGGTGCGGGTGGTCTATCGCACCCGCTATTGGGTCAGTCTGCAGGCTGTCTGAAAATAATTCGCAAATTCTTTTGCAGGTTTTTCTCGTTCGTCCGGCTTCCCTGGCAATCGTTACCTAACGCTATGCCGAAGGAGTCGTCATGCCCCGCGTTGTTCGTCGTTCCCAGCCCTTGGCAAGTGCCGTGCGCGCCGCGCTGCTGAGCCTCAGCCTGCCACTGGCGCTGTTGCCCGTGGCGACCCCGGCCTGGGCCGCGCAGCCTTACCAGATCAGTGCCGGCGCGCTGGAGTCGGCACTCACCGAATTCGCCCGGCAGTCCGGTGTGCTGCTCAGCTTCGACCCGGCGCTGACTCGGGGGCGCAGCAGCTCAGGCCTGCAAGGACACTACTCGCTGGAGCAGGGCTTCGCCCAACTGCTGGCCGGCAGCGGCCTGCGCGTGTTGCGGGACGGGCAGGGCGACTATCGCCTTGAACCGGCGCCGCAAGCGGCAGCTGACAGCCTTGAGCTGCAGAGCCAGACCGTGACCGCCCAGCCGGCTGAACGCGCCAACGGCCCGGTCGGTAGCTATGTCGCCAGCCGCAGCGCTACCGCCACCAAGACCGACACGCCGCTGCTGGAAACCCCACAGGCGATCAGTGTGATCAGTCGTGAGCAGATGGATGCACGCGGCGTCACCAGCCTGGAAGAGGCGCTGCGCTACACCCCGAGCATCAGCGTGCCCTACGGCTTCGACACCCGTTACGACTGGTTCAGCATCCGCGGCTTCGATGCCAAGACCCGGGTGTTTCGCGACGGCCTGGTGCAGCCGACCAGCACCTACGGTCTGCCGCGTCTGGACAGCTGGGCGATGGAACGTATCGAGGTGCTGCGTGGCCCGGCGTCGGTGCTTTATGGCCAGGCCGAGCCTGGCGGTATCGTCAATCTGGTGAGCAAGCGGCCCAGCGAAACGGCGCGCAATGAGGTGCGTGTACGCGCCGGTAGCGACGATCTGGCAGAGCTGGCCGGCGACTTCGGCGGGGCGTTGAGCGATGACGGTTCGCTGCTCTATCGGGTGGTGATGCTCGGTAACGATGCCAACGCCCAGGTCGACAAGACCGGCATGCAGCGGCAGATGCTGGCGCCTAGCCTGACCTGGCGGCCGAGCGCCGACACCGAGCTGACGCTCCAGGCCGCCTACCAGAAGGACGACGGACGCTACGGCTTCAGCACCCACTTCTCGCCGTACCTGCGTGACACCTTCAACCTGCCCTACGACCGCGATCCCGACTTCTTCGATGGCGAGCCGGATTTCAACGACTTCCAGCGCAGCTATTATTCCGTCGGCTATCAGTTGTCGCACCGTCTCAATGACACCTGGACCCTGCGGCAGAATCTGCGCTACGACGAGACCAGCCTGGAATACAGCTACATCAACGCCTATGCCGTGTTGCCGTCCAACGGCCGCACCCTGCTGCGCAGCGCCGGCGTGCAGGACGAACACATGAGTGGTTGGGGCGTGGATAACCAGGCCGAAGCCAGTTTCGCCACCGGCAGCGTCGAGCACAACCTGTTGCTCGGCCTCGACTGGCGCCGCAGCCGCTCCAACGAAACGGCCTATTATGGCGCCACGGTGCCACCGCTGGATCTGCTCGACCCGCAGTATGGTCGGCCACTCGCGTCGCCGGCCATTGATCGCAAGCAGAGCCTGCTCACTCGCCAGACCGGCCTCTACCTGCAGGACCAACTCAAGCTCGGCGACCACTGGCGGCTGTTGCTTGGCGGCCGCTACGACTGGGCGCAGAACCAGATCGACGACGCCCTGCAAGCCGACAGCAAGACCACCAGCGAAGCCTTCAGCGGTCGCACAGGGCTGGTCTATGTGTTCGACAACGGCCTGGCGCCCTATGTCAGCTACAGCGAATCGTTCAACCCGGTCAGCGGCAGCGATACCCTCACGGGTAAACCGTTCGACCCGGAGCGTGGCAAGCAGTACGAAATCGGCGTGAAGTACCAGCCCGAGGGCGCGCGCAGTTTCGTCAGTCTGGCACTGTTCGACCTGACCAAGCAGGACTACGTGCTCAATGACAGCAGCAGTGATCCGGGGCGTACCCTGCGCCGCCAGGTGGGGGAGGTCAGCTCGCGCGGCATCGAACTGGAAGCCTTGGCCAGCCTGGCCGAGGGGCTGGATCTGAGTGCGTTCTACAGCTACACCGACGCCTTCGTCAGCAAGAGCCCCAACGCCTGGGAAAAGGACAGTCGACTGCCGCGTACCCCGCGTGATTCGGCCGGCGTCTGGCTCGACTACACCCAGCTCAGTGGGGCACTCAAGGGCTTCGGCGGCGGTATCGGCGTGCGCTACGTCGGCGAGAGCCGGTATATCGCGCGCAACGCTGCACTGGCGTTCAACCCGACGCTGGAACCTATCGTCAGCGTCGAGTCCGAGGCCTACACCCTGGTCGACGCCAGCCTGCACTATCAACTCGATGGCATGCGTCTGGCGCTCAACGCCAGCAACCTGCTGGACAAGGAGTACGACACCTCCTGCAGTGAAGTGACCTGCTACTACGGCTACGGTCGCACCCTGACTGCCAGCGCCAGCTATAGCTGGTGAGTACAGACGGCCGCCGGATGGCGGCCGTTTTGCAGTTTGTATTGCACATGAAATTGCTACTGAAGACCGGCGCTCGGCCACGGGGCGTTCGCCAGCATTCCGATCATTCACACAAGAGTTGGCCATGAAGATGACCCGCTGGAATATCGCTTCGCGGATCCTGGCCGCACTGTTCGGTGGCTATGCCCTGGCCTACGGGTTTACCGCGTTCTTCTCCGTCTACCTGCCGCTGGCGCGTGCTGACCGTGTGGTGTTCGCCAGCCTGCTGTGCTTTGCCGTATGGAGCGCTGCAGCGATCTATGCGTTCGCCGCGCGCAGCGCCCTGCGTGCCTGGCTACTGCTGGTGGGGCTGACAGTCTTGGCGTGCCTGGCAGCCTTCCTGCCCGCCGAATTCGGAGCGCGCCCATGAGTCTGCGACAATCCATGGCCGGTTTACACACCTGGGGCGGCCTGCTGCCCAGTTGGCTGCTGTTCGTCATTCTGTTCAGCGGCACCGTGGCCTGCTTCGACAAGGAGCTGGAGCGCTGGATGCGCCCGGCACTGCACACGCAGCAGAGCGCCACGCTGAGCGCCGAGCAGTTGCGTGGCTGGCTGCAGGCCAACGTCACGGACGAACTGCATGCGTTCTGGCTGCGTCCACCGAGCGAGCGTGCTCCGTTCTGGCAACTGGCCTGGGAGGTCGACGGCAGTGAGCATATCGAGCGTCGCACCTTCGCCCCGCACAGTCTGCAACCCTTGGCCGAAACCTTGGGCGGCGAGTTCTTCTTCAAGCTGCACTATGAACTGCACGGCGGCATGCTCGGGCGCTATCTGGTTGGTCTGGCTGGCATGTTCATGCTGGTGGCGCTGATCTCGGGGGTGATCATTCACCGGCGCATCTTCAAGGATTTCTTCACCCTGCGTCCGGCAGCCAACGGCCAGCGCGCCTGGCTGGACGCGCACAACCTGTTCGGCGTAGCTGGCTTACCCTTTCACCTGCTGATGGCCTACACCGGCGTGGCGATCTTCGTCGCCTCCTACATGCCGGCTGGCGTTCAGGTGGCTTACAAGAGCGATATCACCCACTTCTTCAGCGAGGTGATGGGCGGATATCACCGCGAGGAGCTGCATCGTCCGGCGGCTGCAGCGGTTTCCCTCGATACGCTGATCGAGCAGGCGCGCACGCACTGGCAGGGCGGCGAGCCAGGCTGGATCAGCGTGCATCACCCGGACGATGCCTCTGCGGTGGTGGAGATGCGCCGCGCGGATAGCTCGCGCATCGCCAGCCCGGCCGATACGTTGAGTTTCGATGCCGGCACCGGCGAGTTGCTGCACGAACAGCGCGCGCCAGCCGGCTACAGCGCTTACCTGTGGTTGGCTGGCCTGCATATGGCGCAGTTCGGCGGGGCTCTGGTGCGGGCGGTCTATCTGCTGCTGGGGTTGGCCGGCTGCGCCATGCTGGTGGCTGGCAGCCGGGTCTGGCTGAGCAAACGTGCGGCCCGTGGCGGTCAGGGTATTGGTGTGGTGCGTGCGCTCAACGGTGCGGTGTTCGTCGGCCTGCCGCTGGCCAGCCTGGCTCTGCTGTGGGGCAATCGCCTGCTGCCAGAGAATCTGCCTGCGCGGGCCAGTTGGGAGGCCTGGGTGTTCGTCGCCAGTTGGTTGCTGCTGGCGTTGTGGGCAGTGCTGCGCCGGCACAGCCCGCGCCTGCTGCGTCAGCAACTGGCCCTCGGCGCGTTGCTGGCCCTGGGCCTGCCGCTACTGTCCGGGCTGCTGGCGCCGCAGGGCCATCTGCTGGCCAGCCTGGCACGCGGTGACTGGGCGTTGGCCGGTATCGATCTGTTCCTGTTGCTGACTGGCCTGCTCTGCGTCTTGTGCGTTTGGCGTCTGGGCGTGCCGTCGGCGCTGCAGGTCAGGTCGGCGCAGGCATCGCCAGAGCCGGCTGGGGAGGTGCGCTGATGCTGCTCGCGTTCGCTTTGGCCTATCTCGGCATGCTCGCCCTGTGCCTGACGATGTCGCGTCATCACAAAGCCTTGCTCGGTGGCGAGCCCGGGTCTTTGCGCCAGCGCATTCTGCGCGGGGCTGCAGCGCTCTGCTTCTTGCTTGCCCTGGGTTTGTGCAGCCTGAGCCAGGGTGGCGAGATCGGCGCGGTGCTGTGGCTGTGCCAGCTGATGCTCGCTGCACTGCTGCTGGTCGCCGTGCTGGCCTGGCGCCTGCGCTGGGCTTTGCCGGTCGCGGCGCCGCTGCTGGCGAGCGGGATGCTCAGTTGGTGGCTCTGAAAGGCCAGCGGCAATCCGCGCCTGTGTCTTTGCGTCACATCCCTGCATCATCCTGAAGCTGGTGTTTTTCCTGCATGATCGCTGGGGACGGGCATTCATTTCGAATGCCGGGCCGTTATGCAGGGCTTTGGGGAGTGACACGATGAATTGGGCAGAACGTCTGCGTATGGGCATGCATGGCCTGGCGGAATCCTTGGGTAATCTGCTGATGGAGGCCTTCCATTACCTGGCGCTGTTCGCCATCGGGGCGATCACTGCATGGGCGGGGGTGATGACCTTCATCGGCATGCTGGAGAAGGGCCATATCACGGTCGATGACATTCTGCTGCTGTTCATCTACCTGGAATTGGCGGCGATGGTGGGGATCTATTTCAAGACCAACCACATGCCGATTCGCTTCATGATCTATGTGGCGATTACCGCGCTGACCCGCTTGCTGATTTCCGACATTTCCCACACGCACAAGCCGAGCTGGGGTGTGGTGATGGTGTCTGGAGCGATCCTGCTGCTGGCCCTGGCGATTCTGGTGGTGCGCTACGCCTCGTCGCGCTTTCCCGCCGTGGCCGCTCCGCACCCTCGTAGCAAGGTACGTAACCGCGAGGATGCCGAGGCCGAGCGCGACGATGCGTCTGATTGAGATCTGGGGTGGGTGACGCTCTTTTCATCCACCCGTGCGGGCGTCAGGGTGGCGCGAGGTGTCAGTCGAGCGGCGCGAACAGCGCCGCCAGGTCTTCTTCATTCAGTTGCCATTGACCCTGGCTGCCACCGTCGAGCACGCCCTTGGCCAGGTTGGCCTTGGCCTGCTGCAGTTGCTGGATTTTCTCTTCGACGCTGCCACGGGCAATCAGCTTGTAGACGAACACAGGTTTGTCCTGGCCGATGCGGTAGGCGCGGTCACTGGCCTGGGCTTCGGCGGCCGGGTTCCACCAGGGGTCGAAGTGGATCACGGTATCGGCGGCGGTCAGGTTGAGGCCGCTGCCGCCGGCCTTGAGGCTGATCAGAAACACCGGGAATTCTCCTGCCTGGAAGCGCTGCACCGGCGTGCGTCGGTCCTGGGTGCTGCCGGTCAGTTTGGCGTAGGCGATCTTGCGCGCCTGCAATTCCGCCTCGATCAGCGCCAGCATCGAGGTGAACTGGGAAAACAGCAGCACGCGGCGGCCTTCGTCGACCAGCTCCTGGAGCATCTCCAGCAGGGCGCTGAGTTTGCCTGAATCACTGGCGCTCAGCTCGCCGTTGTCGTCACCCAGTAGGCGCAGGTCGCAGCAGCTCTGGCGCAGGCGCAGCAGGGCTTCGAGGATGACGATATGGCTGCGCGCCAGGCCCTGACGGGTGATTTCCTCGCGCACCTTCTGGTCCATGGCCAGGCGCAGGGTTTCGTAGCGGTCGCGCTGCAGCTGGGTCAGCTCGACCCATTGGGTGATCTCGGTCTTCGGCGGCAGTTCGCTGGCCACCTGTTCCTTGTTGCGGCGCAGCAGGAACGGACGGATGCGCCCATTCAGATGCTTCAGCCGTTGGGCGTCGCCGCGTTTCTCGATGGGCGTGCGGTAGTCGCGGGTGAAGGCCTTGGCGTCGCCAAGCCAGCCGGGCATGAGGAAATGAAACAGCGACCAGAGTTCGCCCAGGTGGTTTTCCAGCGGCGTGCCGGTCAGGCACAGGCGCAGGTCGGTCTGCACCTGTGCGGCGGCGTTGGCCGCCTTGCTGCGCGGGTTCTTGATGTTCTGCGCCTCGTCGAGAATCAGCAGGCGATAGCGCTGCTGGTTCAGCGCCTTGAGGTCGCGCGGCAGCAGGGCATAGGTGGTGAGGATCAGATCGTGCTCGGCGATCTCCTCGAACAGCGCCTTGCGCTTGCTGCCATGCAGGGCCAGCACGCGCAGCTGCGGGGTGAAGCGTGCCGCCTCGTCCTGCCAGTTGGGAATCAGGCTGGTGGGCATGACGATCAGCGCGGGCTTGTCGAGGCGGCCCGCCTGTTTCTCGCAGAGGATGTGCGCCAGGGTCTGCAGGGTCTTGCCCAGGCCCATGTCGTCGGCCAGCACGCCGCCGACGCGCAGTTCGGCCAGGGTCTGCATCCAGTTCAGGCCTTGCAGCTGATAGCTGCGCAGTTCGGCCTGCAACCCCTCGGGTGGCGCCACCTCGCGCACTGCCAGGTTCTGCAGGCGCTGGGCGAAGCCGCGCAGTTCGTCGCCGCCTTGCCAGCTCAGTTCAGGGCCATGCGCCAGTTCGGCCAGCCGTGCGGCGTCGGCGCGGCCCAGGCGCAGCGGCAGATGATCCTCGCCGGGGTCGCGGAAATACAGCTCGCCGAGCGTGGCGAGCAGCGGCTTCAAGCGGGCGAAGGGCAGGGCGATGCGCTTGCCGCCATGCGGCAGGCTGACCAGCAGGCGGTCTTCGTCGGCGCGCTGGGCCAGTGCTTCGGGCGCCAGCAGCCATGGCGTGCGGCGGATGGCCTGGAGCAGGATCGGCAGCAGACTCAGGCGCTGGCCTTCGACTTCGATGCCCAGCTCCAGATCGAACCAGTTTTGTTGCGGGTCTTCCTCGACCTCGGCGTACCAGTCGTCCACTTCGGCGAGGTTGTACTGGAAGTCCGGGCGCATGTGGATTTGCCAGCCTTCGGCGCGCAGTTGCGGCAACTGCTGCTGGACGAAATCCAGCCAGTCGCGCTCGCGCTCCAGTTCGAACGGCTCGCCAGCTTCGGCCGGCAGCGCCTCGCTCTGGCGCAGGGCTAGCTGCAGGCCGAGGCCTTCCAGGCGTTTGCGCAGGCTGGCTTCGGCTGCGCCGTCGCGGATCAGGCGCAGGTTGGTCTCTGCATCCAGGCGCTTGACCAGATCCTTGGCCGGCTTGCCGAAAACCTTGTGCCCGGCGTAGTCGAAGGCCAGCGCTGCGCGGTGCTGGGTTTGCTCCTGCATGCGCCCCTTGCGTGCATCGAAGTGCACGCGCACCTGGCTGCCCAGGCTGAGAATGGCGGTGGGGGCGATGCCTTCGAGGCGCGTTTCCGCCAGTTCCTTGTTCAGCACGATGATGTCCGAGAGATCGCTGCCGGCGCGCTGTTGAGCTTCCAGGGTGAGCAGGGCGGCGACCACATGCTTGCAGTTGAAGCCGACCGGGCAGTTGCAGTGGCCGGTGACGCTCCATTTGCGCCCATAAGGATGCAGGGTGATGCGCTGCTGATAGGTCTGCCCGCCGGAGCCACGGCAGTTGGCGAGCAGGCTGTGGTCCTTGAGGCTAAGCAGTTTGCTGCGCTTTTCTTCGGCGTAGGCAATGCCACGGCGCAGGTCGCCAGCGCCGAACTCGGAACGCCAGTCTTCCTGGCGTAACTGGTGAATATCCAGAGGCATCAACGAAGCCCCGTGGCGAAAAGGAATGGGCGCATGACTGGGCCGTGGCAATGCAAAGCCGCAGATTTTCGCATAGCCGCGTGGCGATTAGCAGGCGTTGCCAGCAGATTGCCGACAGTAGGGCAGGTGCAACCCGCCAGCGCAGTTACTGGAATGCCGCGCGGTACTGTCCCGGTGTGGCGTCCAGTGCCTGGCGAAAGCGATTGCTGAAATGGCTGGCGCTGGCGAAGCCGCAGGCCAGCGCCACTTCGCTCAGCGAAGGCTGGGGTTGGCGCAACAACTGACAGGCACGCGCCAGACGTCGGGCCAGAACATAGCGATGGGGCGGCAGGCCGAAGCTGCTCTGGAACATGCGCGCGAAGTGGTATTCCGACAGGGCGCAGAGCGCGGCCAGTTGGCTCAGCGGCAGCGGCATATCCAGATGCTGCTCGATGAACTCGCGCACGCGTCTGCGTTGCAGCGGTGCCAGGCCGCCCTTGAGACGCAGCCCCTGACGCAGGCCAACCTGATTGAGCAGCGCATGGTCGAGCAACTGGTGCGCCAGGCTGCTGGCCAACAGGCGTTCGCCCGGTTCCTGCCAGTCGAGGGTGCACAACTGGCGAAAGCGTGCGGACTGTTCGGCGTCTTCGAGAAAGGTCGCTTCTTCCAGTTGCAGGCTGCGCGGTTCGCGATCGAGCAGGGCGACCGCGCCGAGGGCGAACTGCTCCTGCTCTATATAGAGGTGGGCAAGCTGAATCTCGCCGTTGATGATCCAGGCCGACTGATGCTCGGCCGGCAGGATGCACAGTTTGTCCGGCGCGCCCTTGTTGCCGGGCTGCTCGCGGCGAAAGGTGCCTGTGCCGCCAGCCAGATAACAGGACAGCGTGTGATGGCTGGGGGCAAGGTAGTCGCGCGCATCATGGGCATTGCTCCAGCGTGCCACGGCCATGCCGTTGCCCAGCTCGGCCATGGCGTGCAGCCGCGCGTTGGGCGAGCGGCTCATGCTCTGGAATACCTGCAGATGTTCGAATTGCGCCATCACCTTCTCCCGAATGCGGCCATGCTACGCCTGCCAGCATGCAAAACCAGAGGTGAAGAAAAAAATGCGCAAGTTTGTGCAAGTCCGGGGTCGTAATATCTGGAGCGCATTTGACTGGTACCTGGTTTATTTGCGCCGACCTGCGGCGCGGCGCGAGGACTCGGAGTATCGTGGCGGCCATTCCAACAATGATTCGCATCCCGGATGCCGCTCTCGATGAAATACCTGCGCCAGTTCGCTCTTGCCGCTGCCCTGATCTTCCCCAACCTGCTGGCTGCCGCGCCTTCGATCGATGACAAATCGGCCTTCATCGCCGATCTGGTAGGCCGCATGACCCTCGAGGAAAAAATCGGCCAACTGCGCCTGATCAGCATTGGCGGCGACATGCCGCGTGAGCGCATCCGCGAAGAGATGGCTGCAGGTCGCATCGGCGCCACCTTCAACTCGGTGGTGCGTCCGGAGAACCGCCCGATGCAGGAGGCAGCGTTGCGCAGCCGCCTGGGTATCCCGGTGTTCTTCGCCTACGACGTCATCCATGGCCATCGCACCACCTTTCCCATCGGTCTTGGGCTGGCCTCGAGCTGGGACATTGCGGCCATCGAGAACAGTGCGCGGGTCGCGGCCTTCGAAGCCAGCGCCGATGGCCTGGATATGACCTTCGCGCCGACCGTCGACATCTCCCGCGATCCGCGCTGGGGGCGCACGTCTGAAGGTTTCGGCGAAGACCCGTACCTGGTCTCGCGTATCGCCGCAGCCATGGTGCGCGGTTACCAGGGTGAGGATCCCAGCGACCCGCAGCGGATCATGGCCAGCGTCAAGCACTTCGCCCTGTACGGTGCGGTGGAGGGTGGCCGTGACTACAACGTGGTCGACATGAGCCCGATGCGCATGTACCAGGATTACCTGCCGCCATATCGTGCCGCTATCGATGCTGGCGCCGGTGGGGTGATGGTGGCACTGAACGCCATCAACGGCGTCCCAGCTTCGGCCAACACCTGGCTGCTGCGTGATCTGCTGCGCCGCGAATGGGGCTTCAAGGGCGTAGCGCTCAGCGACCATGGTGCGATCACCGAACTGCTGCGCCATGGTGTGGCCGCCGATGGCCGCGAGGCTGCACGGCTGGCGGTCACGGCAGGTGTCGGCATGAGCATGGCCGACACGCTTTATGATCAGGAACTACCGGCATTGGTGCGCAGCGGTGCGGTAGCGCAGAGCGTGCTGGATGAAGCCGTCACCCATGTGCTGAACACCAAGTACGACCTCGGCCTGTTCCACGACCCGTTTCGCCGCATCGGCAGCGCCGAGGACGATCCGGCCGACGTCAATGCCGAAAGCCGCCTGCACCGTGCCGATGCGCGGGCCATGGCGCGTGACTCCCTGGTGTTGCTGGAAAACCATGGCGACACCCTGCCGTTGAGCAAGAAAACCACCGTCGCGCTGATCGGCCCGCTGGCCGACTCGCCGGTGGACATGCTCGGCAGCTGGTCGGCGGTCGGTGTGGCCGACCAGGCGGTGACCCTGCGCAAGGGCATGGAGGGGGCGCTGAAAGGCCAGGGCAAGCTGCTCTACGCCCTGGGTGCCAACGTCACCGACGATGCCCACGTGATCAATTATCTGAACCAGCTCAACTGGGATCGCCCGGAAGTGGTGCTGGACAAGCGCACGCCACAGGCAATGCTCGAGGAGGCCGTGCGTGTCGCGGCCCAGGCCGACGTCATCGTCGCGGCGGTGGGGGAGGCGCGCGGCATGTCCCATGAGTCGTCCAGCCGCACGCGTTTGGATCTGCCTGACAGCCAGCAGGCGCTGTTGCGCGCGCTCAAGGCCACTGGCAAACCGCTGGTACTGGTGCTGATGAACGGCCGCCCGCTGGCGCTCGGCTGGGAGAAGGCAAACGCCGATGCAATGCTGGAAACCTGGTACAGCGGCATCGAGGGCGGCAACGCCATCGCCGACGTGCTGTTCGGCGAGCACAACCCCTCCGGCAAGCTGCCGATCACCTTCCCGCGTTCGGTCGGGCAGATACCCACCTACTACAACCACCTGCGCCTGGGCCGTCCGTACACACCTGGCACGCCGGGCAACTACACCTCGCAGTATTTCGAGGAGCCCACCGGTCCGCTCTATCCGTTTGGCTACGGTCTGAGCTACAGCGACTTCCAGCTTTCGGCACCGAAGCTGTCTGCCGAGCGCATGACGCCGGGCGACAAGATTCGCGTCAGCGTCACGTTGAAGAACGCCGGGCCAAGGGCTGGCGCGACCGTTGTGCAGCTGTATCTGCACGACGAGGCCGCTTCGGTGATCCGTCCGGTGAAGGAACTCAAGGATTTTCGCAGGGTCAAGCTTGAAGCAGGTGAGGCGCGCGAGCTGAGTTTCGAGATCGACGAAACCATGCTGCGTTTCTATAACGCCAGCCTGCAGCATGTCAGCGAGCCCGGTGCCTTCCGTGTCCAGTTGGGACTGGATTCGGAGAGCGTGCAGGAAGCGCGTTTCGAACTGTCGCCAAGCCAGTGATGGCGTGGCCCAAGGAGGCGAAAAATATACTCGCGCGAGCACCTGTGCCGGACTTCACGATCTGGTAATAATGCGCAGAAAGAATCCGCGCATGCGGAGACGTCACCGTTCGGTTGGCTGTCTGCATTGTGCTCGCGTTGTCTTTGCACCATTCGCCTGATTTCAACTCCCTGCAGCGGCCGCCCCTGGGCTGGCTGCTGCCTGTCAGTACGTGTTGCCCTGGAGGCTGTGTGTCGATGAGTCGTTGTTCTGGAGCCCGTATGGGCAAGGCCGGCAAGCTGGCCCTCTGTGTGCTCCCTCTGCTGTTCGCTGCCCAGAGCTGGGCCTTCGATCTGGATGATGTGGCGGTCAAGGCCAAGGCGCTTGCCGCTGAAGGCTACAGCGCCCCGCAAAGCCGCTTGCCCGATTCGCTGCGTGAGCTGCCGTTCGCCGGTTACCAGAAGGTTCGCTTCCTTGAAGAGAAAGCACATTGGCGTGACGGCAAGACGCCGTTCCAGCTGTACTTCTTCCATCAGGGCATGCACTTCGACGTACCGGTGAAGATCAACGAAGTGACCGCCGAAGGTACCCACGAGATCAAGTACGACCCGTCGATGTTCGATTTCGCCGATCTCGAGCTGGACCCCAAAGACCTCAAGGATCTCGGCTTCGCGGGCTTCAAGGTCATTCACGAACTCAACGCCGAAGGCCGCCACGATGAAGTGATGAGCGTGCTCGGTGCCAGCTACTTCCGCATCGTCGGTAAGGGTCAGGTGTTCGGCCTCTCCGCTCGCGGTTTGGCGATCGACACCGCGCTGCCGTCTGGCGAGGAGTTTCCGCGTTTCACCGAGTTCTGGATCGAGAAGCCGCAGCCCGATCGCCGCAGCCTGGTGATCTACGCCCTGCTCGACTCGCCGCGCGCCACCGGCGCTTACCGCATGGAAATCAAGCCGGGCCGCGACAGCGTGCTTGACGTGCAGTCCAAGGTTTACCTGCGTGACAACGTCGAGAAGCTCGGTATCGCGCCGCTGACCAGCATGTACCTGTTCGGCGCCAACCAGCCCTGGCCGCACCCGAACTATCGTCCGCAGCTGCATGACTCCGACGGCCTGGCCATTCACGCTGGCAATGGCGAGTGGATCTGGCGTCCGCTGAACAACCCGCAGCGTCTCAACGTCAGCAGCTATCGCATCGACAATCCGCGTGGCTTCGGTTTGATGCAGCGCGGGCGCGATTTCAACCAGTACCAGGATCTCGACGACCGCTACGAGCTGCGCCCGAGCGGTTGGGTGGAAACCGTGGGTGACTGGGGCGCCGGTCATGTCGAGCTGGTGGAGATTCCCACGCCGGACGAAACCAACGACAACATCGTCGCCCTGTGGCGCCCGGAGAAGCTGCCGGCACAGGGTGAGCCGCTGGATGTGGCCTATCGCCTACACTTCAGCCGTGACGACGCCAAACTGCACGATCCGCAACTGGCCATGGTCAGCCAGACCCGTCTGTCCGAGGGCGATATCAAGCAGGCCAACCTGATTCGTCAGGCCGATGGCAGCACCGCGCTGGTGGTCGATTTCGTCGGCGAGGAGCTGGCCAAACGCTCGCCTGATGCCGCGCCAACCGCGCAAGTCAGCGTCGATGACAACGCCGAGCTGCTCGAAGAAAGCGTGCGTTACAACCCGGTGAGCAAAGGCTGGCGCCTGATGCTGCGCATCAAGGTCAAGGACCAGGCGCATCCGGTGGAGATGCGCGCCGCACTGGTCGAGGACGGCAAGCCATTGTCGGAAACCTGGAGCTATCAGCTGCCTTCCCATGAATAACTCCTTAGACGCTTCACAGATCCAGGATTATCTGGGTGAACTGCCGCTCGATCCTGAGCAGCAGCAAGCCTTGGCTCATCGCCTGGAACAGGAGGGCGGAGATCTCGCGACCTTGCACCGTGCCCTGCATGAGGACGATCTCGCGGCTGCCGAGCCTCAGGAAGAAACCCGCGAGATGCTCGATTCAGTGCCGGCCCGGCTGGCGCTGGGCTGGCCGGATGCGCTCGAGCGCGGCTGCCGCATCGTGCAGGACCACCAGGGCCGTCCGGTCATCGACTCGACACCACCGATCAAGCGCACGCGCATGGTGCCGGAGCCCTGGCAGACCAACATCCTGGATCGCGGCTGGCGTCGTCTGAAGGGCGAGAAACCCGCGCCGCGACCGCGCACGCGTGAGAGCGAAGACTTCGCCGAAGAGCGTTGGCGGCATGTCGCGGCAGTGCGCCGAACCGCGCTGCTGGTGCTGATGATCACGCAGACGGTGGTCGCCACCTGGTACATGAAGTCGGTGCTGCCTTATCAGGGCTGGTCGCTGGTCGATCTGGGCCTGGTGTTCGAGCAGCCCTGGCAGGAGTCGGCGCGGCAGATCCTGCCTTACGTGGTGCAGACCAGCATCCTGGCGCTGTTCGCCCTGCTGTTCTGCTGGGTATCGATGGGCTTCTGGACCGCGCTGATGGGCTTCTTCCAGTTGCTCAAGGGGCGTGATCGCTACAGCATCTCGGCCACCAGCTGCGGCGATGAACCGATTTCCCCCAGGGCACGTACCGCGCTGGTCATGCCGATTGCCAACGAGCATGTGCCGCGTGTGTTCGCCGGCCTGCGCGCGACCTTCGAGTCGCTCAAGGCCACCGGGCAACTCGAGCACTTCGACTTCTTCGTTCTCAGCGACAGTAACGACCCGGACATCTGCGTGGCCGAACAGCAGGCCTGGATGGAACTGTGCCGCGAGGTGGAGGGTTTCGGCCATATCTTCTACCGCCGTCGTCGGCGTCGGGTGAAGCGCAAGAGCGGCAATATCGACGACTTCTGCCGGCGCTGGGGCAGCAACTACCGCTACATGGTGGTGCTCGATGCCGACAGCGTGATGAGCGGCGAATGCCTGACTCGCCTGGTACGGCTGATGGAGGCCAATCCGGGTGCCGGCATCATCCAGACCGCGCCCAAAGCCTCCGGCATGGACACCCTGTACGCGCGCCTGCAACAGTTCGCCACCAGCGTCTACGGTCCGCTGTTCACTGCCGGCCTCAACTTCTGGCAGCTGGGTGAATCGCACTACTGGGGCCACAACGCAATCATCCGGGTCAAACCCTTCATCGAGCACTGCGCCCTGGCGCCGCTGCCGGGCACCGGTTCCTTCGCTGGCGCGATCCTCTCCCACGATTTCGTCGAAGCCGCGCTGATGCGCCGCGCCGGCTGGGGTGTGTGGATCGCCTACGACCTGCCGGGCAGCTATGAAGAGTTGCCGCCGAACCTGCTCGATGAGCTCAAGCGCGACCGCCGCTGGTGCCACGGCAACCTGATGAACTTCCGCCTGTTCCTGGTGCGCGGTATGCACGCAGTGCATCGTGTGGTGTTCCTCACCGGCGTCATGTCCTACCTTTCAGCGCCGTTATGGCTGCTGTTCCTGGTGCTCTCGACCTGCCTGCTGGCGATCCACACGCTGATGGTGCCGGAGTACTTCCTGCAGCCCAACCAGCTCTACCCACTGTGGCCGCGCTGGCAGCCACACGAGGCCATCGCCCTGTTCTCGGCGACCATGACCCTGCTGTTCCTGCCCAAGCTGCTCAGCGTGCTGCTGATCTGGATCAAGGGCGCCGAGGCCTATGGGGGGCGCACGCGGGTGCTGCTGTCGATGCTGTTGGAAGCCGCCTGCTCGGTGCTGCTGGCGCCAGTGCGCATGCTGTTTCACAGCCTGTTTGTCACCGCTGCCTTCCTCGGTTGGTCGGTGCAGTGGAACTCGCCGCAGCGGGTGGATGATTCGACGCCCTGGAGCGAGGCTTTCCGCCGCCACGGCACCCAGGTATTGATCGGTATCGGCTGGACGGCGCTGGTGGCCTGGCTCAACCCGGACTTCCTGTGGTGGCTGGCGCCCATCGTGGTGTCGCTGGTGCTTTCGCCGGCGGTATCGGTACTGACCAGCCGCACGGCGCCGGGCCTGGCCGCACGGCGCAGCAAGCTGTTCCTTATTCCCGAGGAGCACAAGGTGCCGGTGGAGCTGAGCAACACCTCCGAGTACGAGCAACTGAACAGCGCGCGGGCGCTGCGCAAGGGCTTCCTGCGCGCCGTGGTCGACCCCCTGTACAACGCCCTGGTCTGCGCCATGGCTCGTGCCCGTCACGCCAAGGTGGTGCCCGCCGCCGAAGCGCTGCGCGACGAGCGTATCGAGGAAATCCTCAACGCCGGGCCGCAAGGCAAGGTCGAGGCGACCCGCTGGCGTCTGCTCAACGATCCTGACGGCATGGCGCGCCTGCATGCGCGCATCTGGCAGGAGCCGCAACACCACGCCTGGCGCGAAGCGCAGCGCGACGCCTGATCATCCGCCACGCCGCCGCTTACCGGGGGCGTGGCGTGATGCCTTTCTGACATACCCGCTAACATCTGCAGGTGCACCCGAGCCCAGGCGCACGGCACCATTGTGTCTGGATCGGGTCTTTGCCTCGGATGGCGGCGTCTGCCTGCCCGACCTGAACACCGTTTTCGTTGATGACATTGGAGAGAAGCACGATGTCGAGTCTGCATGATTCCGCGCAGCGCTATGGCGCCGTTACACGTTTGCTGCACTGGGGCATGGCCGTTTTGCTGGGGTGGCAGTTCGTCACCGTTCTCGCTCACGCGCTGCTGGAAGACAGCGCACTGGACAAATTCGCCTGGGGTACGCACAAAGCGACGGGTTTGCTGCTGATGGTGCTGGTGGTGATCCGCCTGCTCTGGGCTTTTTACAATCGCGCGCGTCGACCTGCATCGGTCAGCTCTTTGGCTCGATTCGGCCATCTGGCGCTGTATGGCTTGCTGTTCGTGATTCCCTTTGTCGCGCTGCTGCGCCAATACGGTTCTGGCCGTGAGTTCGTGGCGTTCGGCATGACCGTCATGCCCGGTTTCAGCGATGGCAAGATCGAGTGGATGATCGCCCCCGCCAGCCTGCTGCACGGCAACCTGGGCTGGTTGCTGCTGTTCATGGTGATCGGCCACGCGGCCATGGCTTTCGTTCATCGCCGCCAGGGCGGCGAGGACGTGCTGGCGCGGATGATCGGTCGCTGATTCGAGTGGCTATGGCGAATGTCTTACACGCGGTGGCGGCAACCGCCACTGTTGTCAGCGCGGGTCGACCTCTAATCTACACACATCCCCTGCAGCGACGGATCGCTGAGGATCAAGGAAGATGACCAGGCCAAGATGGCTACCGACAGGATGTCGGATGGTTGGGAAGAAACCCGCTTAGGCGGGTTTTTTGTTGCCTGCGAAAAAGTGCCAGCCCCTTGGTGCACGCAGTTGAGCGTCGATGCAGGTACTGTGTAAGAGCGGCGCCCCGCCGCGAATCTGGGCGGCGCGCACTTGAGAAGCTTCGCCCCGGGGCGGGGCTCCTACGCAAGGCTGCTTTGTGAGCCCCACGGGAGCGGAGTATTCGTCGGGCGCGCTAGCTGGCCAAGCACTGCGTCGCCCCCTGCGCCTTGCGCGTGTACCACAGCACCCGGCTCACGCCGCGGGTGATGGCCACGTAGGCCAGGCGCCGGGCCTCGTCCTGCATGGCCTGGTCGTAGCTGCCGCTGAAGAAGCCACTGTGGGCATAGAGCGCATTGCGCAGCGGGTGCTTCTCCACCGGCAGGCAGTCGTCGAGGATGATCGCGACTTCGGCTTGCAGACCCTTGGCGCGGTGGATGGTCATGGCTCTGACCGGTAGCGCCTTGTCCAACTGCGCGCGCACCTGCTGCAGCGGCTCGTTGCGCCGGCTGAGCAGCAGCACGGCGGTGCGATCCGCGTTGGGGCGCTCGCTGACATGTTGGCACTGCGCGCAGATTTCCTTGAGCAGAGCCGCCAGGCCGCTGGCCAGATCGAAGCGCTGGATCAGCTTGACGCCGTGGTCGCCCGGTTGCATTGCCCTGGCCGCGACGCAGGTCTTGGCCTGCTTGTTCTGCACCTCGGCCAGCACCTTCTCGCCATCGCGGATCACCGGCTCGATGCTGCGGTAGTTGGTGCCCAGCAGCAAGGTGGTGCTCTTGCTGCGCCCCCGGCTGGGGAAGTGCCGGTCGAAATCGATGAACAGCTCCGGCGAACTGCCGCGCCAACCATAGATCGACTGCCAGTCATCGCCGATGGCCATCAGGCTGATGCGCTCGCCTGCGCCGTGCAGCCGACGGTGCACAGCCTGCAACCACTGCACGATCTGCGGTGAGATGTCCTGGAACTCGTCGATCAGCAGATGGCTCAGGGCGAGCTGGGCAGCGCCGGGTTTGCCGTCGCTGGCGCCTTGCAGACGCTCGCTCAGTTGCGCGAAGGCACCGTTGAAGCTGATCAGCCCCTGACTCTTTAGCAAAGCGGTGAAGTGCTGGTGGAAGCGCTGCATGGCCTCGATGAAGTCGCGCTCGCGCGTCGCGCAGTCCAGGGTTTTCACCTCCAGGCGGTCGAGGCGAATGCCCAGGCTTTCGGCAAAATCGATCTGCCCGTGCAGTAGCTCGAACAGTGGCAGGGCGGCGAATTCGCCAGGCAACTTGCAGGCATCCAGTGGCGCCTTGGGTTTGCCCTGTGGTGGTTCTTGCGGCGTAGGCAGCTTGAGCAGGCGATGAGTCAGGGTGCGAAAACGCGCGTCCTCGGCGTAGGCGTTCTGGTAGGCCTGTTTGAGCAGACGCTGCTGCGCGGGGCGCAGACGAGCGCCGGTGAGTGGGTTGTCCGGCTCTGTACCGGGCTCGTCCAGTTGCTCGAACCAGCGCGGGTTGCCCAGGCATTCCTTGGCCAGCGTGGCCATGGCCGCGTGGAAGGTACGCACACACTGGCGCGCATCGTGCGGGTACTGCCAGAAGTCGAGCAGGCGCTGCAGGCGCTCACGCAACTCGGTGCAGGAGGCGTTGGTGAAGGAAATCACCGTCAGGCGCTTGGGGTCGATGTCCAGGTGGCAGAGCAGAAACACCACGCGCAGCACCAACGTGCTCGACTTGCCCGAACCGGCGCCGGCGAAGATGCGCGCCAGCGGCGCACGGCAGAGGATCATCGCCCACTGTTCGTCCGACGGAGCGCCGATCAGCCTGGCGTTCACCGCCTGCGCCACCCGTTCGCGCATGGCCTTTACCTGAGCGTCTTCGACTTTCAGTCGGGTAGCAGGGTAGATGCCGGCAGGGCCGGGTTTACCGCTGTCGGCCTTGCGGCCACTGGCTTTCTTGTTGCCGGTGGATTTCTTCTTGCTCTGTTTGCGTACAGGTTTACGCGGCTGCGCCGCTTCGCGCTCGGCGCGCAGGTAGGCGGTGGTGTGCGGGAAGTAGCGGGCGAGGGCGCTGGACAGCAATTGTTTGTAGCGCGCGACGGCAGAAAGCATGTGCTGAGAATGACCTGATTGGCAAAGCCGGCATGATAAAGCCTGGGGCGCGATGGCAGGCAACGATGGCGCTCTGATAAATGCGCAACTTTGTGCAAGCGCCTGAGGCTCGCCGGTTCCAGACTGTGATCAGTCTTAGAGAACCTTCGATGAACATCTCGCTTTACCTGCTTACCGTACTGATCTGGGGCACCACCTGGATCGCCATCAAGTTTCAGATGGGCGAGGTGGCCGTCGCCGCCTCCATCGCCTATCGCTTCGCCCTGGCCTCGGCGGTGTTGTTCGCCATGCTCTGGTTTAGCGGCCGCCTGCAGCCGCTGGATCGCCGTGGCCAGACTATCTGCCTGGTGCAGGGGCTGTGCCTGTTCTGCCTCAACTTCCTGTGCTTCTACACCGCCAGCCAGTGGATACCCAGCGGCCTGATCGCGGTGATCTTCTCCACCGCCACCCTGTGGAACGCGATCAACGCGCGGCTGCTGTTCAAGCAACGCATCGCGTCCAACGTACTGCTCGGTGGTGGGCTGGGGCTCAGCGGCCTGGGGCTGCTGTTCTGGCCGGAGCTGGCCGGTCACGAAGCCAGCCGTGAAAGCCTGCTGGGCATTGGCCTGGCGCTGCTCGGCACGCTGTTCTTCTCGGCCGGCAACATGCTTTCCAGCCTGCAGCAGAAGGCTGGGCTCAAGCCGCTGACCACCAATGCCTGGGGCATGCTCTATGGCGCGTTGATGCTGGTGGGGATCTGCCTGGTAAGCGGCACGCCGTTCGCATTCGAGTGGAACGCGCGCTACGTCGGTTCGTTGCTGTACCTGGCGATTCCCGGTTCGGTAATCGGCTTTACCGCCTACCTGACCCTGGTCGGGCGCATGGGGCCGGAGCGCGCAGCTTATTGCACCGTGCTATTCCCGGTGGTGGCGCTGAATATTTCGGTGTTCGTCGAAGGCTACCAGTGGACGGCACCAGCCCTGTTCGGGCTGGTGCTGGTGATGCTTGGCAACGTGCTGGTGTTTCGCAAGCCGCGGGCGGTAGTACCCGCGGCTGAACTGGTGAGGCGTTAAGTAGTTATTTAGTAATCGTTATTATTTACATTGTATTTACAAAGCTCTAGAGTTCGCTCCTTTTTGGGCTACGGCCGTTCACTGGGGGAGCGATTCACATGTGTGTCGTCAGACGCAGTTATCTGGCGCTGGGCGTAGCCCTGGCCTTTACCCATCTGCCCGCCGTGGCCGAGCGCGTGGAACTGGAAGGCACCGAAGTGGTGGGCGACTGGCTTGGTGAGGCGAGCGAGGAAGACGTACTCAACCACGCCGGTGCGCGCAGTGTGCTGCGCCGCCAGCAGATCCAGGAAAGCGGTGCGAGCAGCGTACGCGAGATCTTGCGTCGTGTACCCGGTCTGCAGGTGCAGGACAGCAACGGCACCGGTGGCAGCGATATTTCCCTCAACGTCGGCACGCGCGGTCTGACGTCGCGACTGTCGCCGCGTGCCACCATCCTGCAGGATGGTGTGCCCTTGGCGGTGGCGCCCTATGGTCAGCCGCAGCTGTCGCTGGCGCCCACCAGCCTGGGCAACATCGAGTCCATCGACGTGGTGCGTGGCGGTGGCGCGGTGCGCTATGGCCCGCAGAACGTCGGCGGCATCATCAACTTCGTCACCCGCGGGATTCCCGATGAACTGGCGCGCGAGGTCAGCTTCCAGAGCGAATCGGCGCCGGCGCAGGGTGGTTTCCTCAACCGCAGCAGTGCCTTCCTTGGTGGCACCGCGGACAACGGTCTGGGCATGGCCCTGCTGTATTCGGGTGTGCGCGGCGATACCTACCGCGAGCAGAGTGGCACGCGCATCGACGACGTGATGCTCAAGTACCGTTACGCCCTGAGCGAGATCGACGAGCTGTCCGGCAGCCTGCAGTACTACCGCGCCGACGCCGACATGCCGGGCGGCCTGAGCGCTGCCGAGTTCGACCATGATCCCTATGCCAGCAATCGCCCGTACGACAATTTCGAAGGGGACCGCAAACAGGCGGTGGTCAAGTACAAGCGCAGCCCGGATGCCCTGAGCAGCTTCGAGGTCACCAGCTTCTACAACACCAGTTACCGGGGTGCCGTGCTGGCCAACAATGGTGCCGATAGCCTGACCTGGCTGCGCGAGTTTCCTCGTCACTACGAGGTGTTCGGCATCGAGCCGCGCTATTCCCAGATACTGTTCGTTGGCGATAGCAGTCACGAGCTGGGTGTCGGCTACCGCTACACCGAGGAAGATTCGGCCGAGAAGCGCTATGACCGTATTGGCTTCGGCAGTGGCGGCAACCCCTACAGCGTGCCGCGTCGCCTGGCCGCGTCGAGCAGTGCCAGCACCGAGGCGCACGCGTTGTATATCGACGACCGTATCGATATCGGCCGTTGGACCCTGACCCCCGGCCTGCGTTACGAACAGGTGCGGGTGACCTCGCGCAATCGCCTCAGCGGCGTGGAGCAGAAGCAGCGCTACAGCGAGCCGCTGCCGTCGCTGAACCTGATGTATCACCTGTCCGATGCCTGGAAGCTGTACGCCAACGCCAACACCTCGTTCGGCAGCATCCAGTACTTCCAGTTGTCCCAGGAAAACGATCTGCAAGGCGAGAAGGCCTATACCTACGAGCTGGGCACGCGGTATGACGATGGTCTGTGGAACGCCGAGCTGACTCTGTTCCGCATCGACTTCGACGATCAGTTGGAGTTGACCAATGCCGTGTGGCGCAATGCCGGCGAGACCCGTCACCGCGGTGCCGAACTGGCCGGTGGCGTCGATTTTGCCGCGCTCGACCCTCGTCTGGCGGGACTTTCCGCTTATGCCTCGCTGGTGCTGACCAAGGCCACGCGCGAGGAGGATGGTCCCAATCAGGGCAATGATGTGCCGTTCTATTCGCGCCAGGTCGCCACGCTCGGCCTGCGCTATGCCAGCGGCCCCTGGGTGTGGAACCTGGATGGTTACGCACAGACCCGCCAGTTCGCCGACTCGGCCAACACCCGTGAGGAAAGTAGCGACGGTGCGCTCGGCGAGATCCCCGGCTACGCCAGCTGGAACGCCCGCGGACAGTACGACTTCGGCAATGGCCTGAGCTTGGCCGCCGGGGTGAAGAACCTGCTGGATCGTCAGTACTACACCCGCTCCACCGATACCAACCGCGGCAAGTATCTAGGCCAACCGCGCACGTTGTACGTGCAGACCAGCCTGAGCTTCTGAGCAAAGGGCCGGCCCGCCCTGCTTCAGGTGGGCGAGCCGGTGCCGCGAATCAAATTGCGCAGGGCGAAGCGGTTGGGATGGCAGGCCTCGGCCACCGCGCGTGGCAGCGGCAGGGGCTCGTTCTCCAGCCAGGCAGCGATCAGCTCGCCGGCAAGCGGTGCAGTGATCAGTCCGCGTGAGCCGTGGCCGCTGTTGATGTACAGGCCAGGCAGCCAGGGGCAGGGCGCGTCCGGCACCTGGCGGGCGTCCTTGGCCAGTACCGCATAGCTCTCGGCGAAGGCCTCGGCATCGGCCAGCGGCCCGACTATCGGCAGGTAGTCCGGGCTGGTGCAGCGGAAGGCGGCGCGGCCTTCGAGCTGCGCCGGGTCGAGCTGGTCGACCTGCAGGCGTTCGGCCAGATCGCTGGAAATGTCCCGGAGCAATTCGAGGTTGCCGGCATGTTCGGCAGCGCTCGGCGTCAGGTCGTCGCTGTGGAAGTCGAAGCTGGCGCCCAGGGTGTGCTCGCCGTCGCGTGGCGGGGCAACGTAGCCTTCGGCGCAGACCACCGTACGCAGTTCGCTGCTGGCCGGACTGGCCGGCAGGCGGCTGATCTGCCCGCGGATGCGTTTGAGCGGCAGGTGGGCGCTCTGCGCGAAGCGGCGGATTTCTGCGGCGGCGGCCAGCACCACCACTGGTGCGCTGATCAGGGTGCGCCCGCCCGCCATCACCTGCCACTGTCCATTGTCACGCTGCAGTTCCAGCGCTTCGTGATGCGTCAGCAGGCTGATCAGTGGTTGCGTCGCCAGCAACTGGCACAGCGCCGGTGGATGCACCCAGCCGGCGTCGGGGTAGAACAGGCCGCCGGCCGGCAGACCGATGCCGGCCAGCGCCTCGGCCTGCTCGCGCGTCAGGGATGCCAGCAGGTCGACGGGGAAGGCGGCGGCCAGTTTGGCCTGGCGCGCGGCTTCCTTGTCATCGAAGGCCAGCTGCAACACGCCGCAGGCGTCCCAGTTGGCTCTACGCTGCAAGCGTTCGAGCAGGCGGCGGGTATGGCCGAAGCCGGCGACGATCAACTGCGACAGCGCGGTGCCATGGGCCGAGAGCTTGAGGTAGAGCACGCCCTGCGGGTTGCCCGAGGCCTCGCAGGCAACCGCTGCGTGACGCTCCAGCAGACTCACCCGCCAGCCGCGCGCGGCCAGGCTGGCGGCTGTGGCGCAGCCGGCCAGACCGGCGCCGATCACCACCGCGTGTTTTTCCCGCGCCGGGATTGCTGGGCGGGCGAACCAGGGCTTGCCCTCGTCTGTTGGGCTGCCGACGAAGCGCCCCTTGAGCACTTCCCATTTTTTCCCCAGCCCGGGTACACGCTTCATCTGGAAACCGGCATCGTTCAGCGCCCGGCGCACCACGCCAGCGCTGCTGAAGGTGCCCAGTGTTGTACCCGCAGAGGACAGCCGCGCCAGTTCGGCGAACAGCTCCGGTGTCCACATCTGCGGATTCTTCGCCGGGTTGAAGCCGTCGAGAAACCAGGCGTCGATGCGCGCATCCAATTGCGGCAATTGTTCCATCACGTCGCCGATCAACAGGGTCAGCACCACCCGCCCGCCCGCCAACAGCAGGCGCTGGAAACCGGGGTGAATGGCGCGGTACTGCGTCAGCAGTTCTGCGCTGAACGGCGCGAGCTCCGGCCACAGGGCCAGGGCGCGCTGCAGGTCTTCATGGCGCAGCGGATATTTCTCCACGCTGACGAAGTGCAGGCGGGCGCCGGCGGGCGCCTGTTGCTCGAACAGCTGCCAGGCGCAGAGAAAATTCAGCCCGGTGCCGAAACCGGTCTCGCCGATGTTCAGGCATTCGCCGTCGGCGAGAGCGGCGAAGCGCGCCGCCAGGTCGTTGTTGGCGAGAAAAACGTAGCGGGTCTCTTCCAGGCCGTTTTCCTGGGAGAAATAGACGTCGCCGTAGCTGCGCGACAGAGGCTGGCCGCGCTCGTCCCAGTCGAGCTGGGCATGGTGGGTGTCTGACATGGGAGGGTTCCGCTGGATCGTGTGGCGATTCTACCGTGCTCGGCTACCCCGGCGCTGGGACAAGGCGCCGCGGCTGCGGGCAAAAGCGGGCTTCATCCGTTACCCTGTGAAGATCGTTTCCAGGGAGGTTGCCGCATGTTCGAATCCGCCGAAATCGGCCGCAGCATTGATAAAACCGTGTTCGAGGCCGAAGAGCCTTCGCTGCGCGAAGCGCTGTTGGAGGCACAGTATGAGTTGAAGCAGCAGGCGCGGTTTCCGGTCATCGTGCTGATCAACGGTGTTGAGGGCGCGGGCAAGGGCGAGACGGTGAAGCTGCTCAGCGAGTGGATGGACCCGCGTCTGATCCAGGTCAGTACCTTCGATGTGCAGACCGATGAAGAGCTGGCCCGTCCGCCGGCCTGGCGCTACTGGCGGCAGTTGCCGCCGAAGGGGCGTATGGGCGTTTTCTTCGGCAATTGGTACAGCCAGATGTTGCAGGGGCGGGTGCACGGCAAGTTCAAGGATGCCGTGCTGGATCAGTTCATCGACGGTGTCGAACGCCTGGAGCGCATGCTCTGCGACGAGGGGGCGCTGATCTTCAAGTTCTGGTTTCACCTGTCCAAGAAGCATATGAAGGCGCGACTCGAAGCGCTCAAGGACGACCCGCTGCACAGCTGGCGCATCAGCCCGCTGGATTGGCAGCAATCGAAAACCTACGACAAGTTTGTCCACCACGGCGAACGCATCCTACGCCGCACCAGCCGCGACTACGCGCCCTGGTACGTGGTCGAGGGCGTCGATCACTATTACCGCAGCCTCACCGTCGGGCGCATTTTGCTCGAAGGTCTGCAGGCGGCGCTGGCCAATCCGCAGCGCACCCAGCTGCAACCGCATGCCGCGCCATTGGTGTCGAGCCTGGACAACCGCGGTCTGCTGGCCAGCCTGGACATGACCCAGGCGCTCGGCAAGGACGACTACAAGGAACAGCTGGCCACCGAGCAGGCGCGTCTGTCCGGGCTGATGCGCGACAAGCGCATGCGCAAGCACGCATTGCTCGCCGTGTTCGAGGGCAACGATGCCGCCGGCAAGGGCGGCGCCATCCGCCGCGTTACCGGCGCGCTGGACCCGCGTCAGTACCGTATCGTTCCGGTGGCGGCGCCGACCGAGGAGGAGCGCGCGCAGCCCTACCTGTGGCGCTTCTGGCGGCACATTCCGGCGCGCGGGCACTTCACCATCTTCGATCGCAGTTGGTATGGGCGCGTGCTGGTGGAGCGGGTAGAGGGCTTCTGTAGCCAGGCCGACTGGCTGCGCGCCTATGGCGAGATCAATGACTTCGAGGAGGAGCTGACCAACGCCGGGGTGATTCTGGTGAAGTTCTGGCTGGCCATCGACCAGCAGACGCAACTGGAGCGTTTCAAGGAGCGCGAGCAGATTCCCTTCAAGCGTTTCAAGATCACCGAGGAAGATTGGCGCAACCGCGACAAGTGGGACGACTACGCGGATGCAGTGGGCGACATGGTCGACCGTACCAGCACCGAGATTGCGCCCTGGACGTTGATCGAGGCCAATGACAAGCGCTTCGCCCGGGTCAAGGTGTTGCGCACCATCAACGAGGCCATCGAGGCGGCGTTCGCCAAGGATTGATGCCTTGTCGCGGCTAAAGCGGAGTGCCGCCCAGCCGCTCCCACAGGTTGTAGCGGATCCGTGGGAGCGGCTTCAGCCGCGACGCTTTTGTGTCGATCCCAAAGCCCCGGATTGCATCCGGGCTACGTCCCTGCATCGCCTCGTATACGCCGGATCAATGATGGTCGCGCTCAGGGATGGGCTGGATTTATCTTCACGGTATTCGTCATCCAATAACAACGAGGTGCGTCATGCGTGAAGTGGTGATCGTCGACAGTGTGCGGACTGGCCTGGCCAAGTCCTTCCGTGGCAAGTTCAATATGACCCGGCCGGACGACATGGCTGCCCATTGTGTCGATGCGCTGCTGGTGCGCAACGGCATCGACCCGAAGCTGGTCGATGACTGCATCGTCGGTGCTGGCTCCAACGAGGGTGCGCAGGGCATGAACATCGGGCGCAACGTTGCTGTGCTCTCGCGTCTGGGCAACCCGGTGGCGGGCATGACTCTCAACCGCTTCTGCTCCTCGGGCCTGCAGGCTATCGCCATCGCCGCCAACCAGGTGGCGTCCGGTTGCAGCGACATCATCGTCGCCGGTGGCGTCGAGTCCATCACCATGACCCTGAAAAGCATGAACATGGACAACCTGTTCAACCCGCTGCTGCAGCAGGAAAACCCCGGCATCTACTACCCCATGGGCAAGACCGCCGAGATCGTCGCCAACCGCTACGGCATCACTCGTGAAGCCCAGGATGCCTACGCCCTGCAAAGCCAGCAGCGCACCGCGCGGGCCCAGGCCGAAGGCCTGTTCGCTGACGAAATCGTGCCGATGACGGTGAAGTATCTGGTCGAAGACAAGGCCACTGGCGAGAAGAAGATCGTCGACGGCGTGGTCGAGGCGGACGACTGCAATCGCCCGGACACTACCCTGGAATCCCTGGCCAAGCTGCAGCCGGCATTCGATCCGGCTGGCAGCGTCACCGCTGGCAACGCTTCGCAACTGTCCGATGGCGCCTCCATGACCCTGGTGATGAGCCTGGAGAAGGCGCTGGAACTGGGCCTCAAGCCCAAGGCGTATTTCCGCGGCTTTACCGTGGCCGGTTGCGAGCCGGACGAGATGGGCATCGGCCCGGTGTTCTCGGTGCCCAAGCTGCTCAAGGCCAAGGGCCTGAGCGTGGCCGACATCGACCTGTGGGAGCTCAACGAAGCCTTCGCCTCGCAGTGCCTGTACTGCCGCGACACGCTCGAGATCGACAACGAGAAATACAACGTCAATGGCGGCTCTATTTCCATCGGCCATCCATTCGGTATGACCGGCTCGCGTCAGGTCGGTCATCTGGTGCGCGAGCTGCAGCGCCGCGAGCTGCGCTACGGCATCGTCACCATGTGCGTCGGTGGCGGCATGGGCGCTACCGGGTTGTTCGAAGCGTATCGCGGCTAACCGTAGGGTGCGCCGCACGCACCGCCAGCCACCGGGAAACCACCCGGTGCGCGCAGCGCACCCTACGGTTTGAACGATGCGCTGTTTATACTCGCGGCCTGCCCTCTAGCCGGAGCCTGCGCCGATGCCCTTTGCTGAACACCTCGTCGCCTTCACCCTGGCCGCCGCGCTGCTGACGCTCACGCCCGGCATCGACACCGCGCTGGTGCTGCGTACCGCGGCGGTCGAGGGGCGGCAGCAGGCGTTTCGCGCAGTGCTGGGCATCAATGCCGGTTGCCTGCTTTGGGGCGCTGCCGTGGCCTTCGGCCTGGGCGCGCTGCTGGCGGTATCCGAGTTCGGCTACAACCTGCTCAAGTATTGCGGTGCGGCCTATCTGGCATGGCTCGGGCTGAACATGTTGCTGCGCCCGCGCACTTCCCTGGCCATGGCGCAGGGGCACGGTACGCCCCGCGCCAACTGGTTCCTGCGCGGCCTGCTGGGCAACGTGCTCAACCCCAAGGTGGGAATTTTTTACGTCTCCTTCCTGCCGCAGTTCATTCCGCAAGGGCAGCCGCTGATTGTCTGGACATTCGGCCTGGTGGGCATTCATGTCGCGCTCAGCCTGATCTGGGCGGCGCTGCTGATTGGCGCCACCCAGCCGCTCGGCCATTGGCTGCGGCGCGAGGTGGTGATCAAGTGGATGGATCGCAGCACGGGGCTGATCTTCGTCCTGTTTGCCGCGCGCCTGGCACTCAGCCGCCGTTGAGTCCTGCCGCCGCTTCGGCTTGGGTTACTCTGTGCCGATGCAACAGATAACCAGGCGGTGACGATGGATCGGTTTCAGGAAATGCGGGTGCTGCTGGCGGTGACCGAGGCCGAGAGCTTCGCCGGCGGCGCCAAGCTGCTGGGTATCTCGCCGCCCAGCGTGACCCGTGCCGTCGCGGCGCTGGAGGCGCGTCTCGGCACGCTGTTGCTGGCGCGCAATACACGCAGCCTGCGCCTGACCGAAGCCGGCCAGCGTTATGTCGAGGACTGCCGACGCATCTTGCTGGAGCTGGAAGAGGCCGAGGAGTTGGCCGCCGGTGGCAGCGTGCGGCCGCGCGGGCGGCTCACCGTGACGGCGCCGGTGATGTTCGGCGAGCTGTTCCTGATTCCACGTATCGCCCAGTACCTCGACACCCACCCGGACGTGGAGATCAATGCGCTGCTGGTCGACCGCGTGGTGAACATGATGGAGGAGGGCATCGACGTTGCCGTGCGCATCGGCTCGCTGCCCGAGGGCGATCATCCAGCCTTGCAGGTCGGACAGATTCGTCCGGTGGTGTGCGCCGCCCCGGCCTTTCTCGACCGCGTCGGGCGCCCGCGTCATCCGGATGAGGTACGCGATGCGCCCATCGTCATGTCCAGCGCCAGTGGCCTGCTCAGCCATTGGCAGTTCGTTGGAGCCGATGGCGTGTTCGGCTTCACTCCCGCGCCGCGCTTCACCGTCAGCTCCAACCAGGCGGCGATCAGCGCCGCGAGCCTGGGTTGGGGCTACACCCGCGTGCTGTCCTACCAGGTGGCCGCAGCGGTGGCGCGTGGCGAGATCGAGCTGGTGCTCGAAGCCTTCGAGCCACCGGCCTTGCCGGTGCATATCATTCACCAGGGTGGGCGGCAGGTGTCGGCCAAGGTGCGCACTTTCGTCGATCATTGCGCCGCAAGCTTTCGTACCGACCCGGCCCTGCGCGCGGCCGGTGCAGCGCCCGCGTCATGAACCATCACCGCGAGATGCAGGTATTTCTCGCCGTGGCCCGGGCGGGCAGCCTGGCGGCCGCTGCCAGGCAGTTGCAACTGTCGCAGGCCACGGTGATGCGCACTGTGGCTGCACTGGAGAGCCGTCTGGACAGCACGCTGCTGCTGCGCGGGCCACGCGGCGTCAGCCTGAGCGTGGCAGGTGCGGCTTTCGCCGATCGCTGCCAGCGCATCCTGCAGCGGGTCGAGGAGGCCGAGCGCTCCGTGACCGGCTTGCACGCCAGCCCCGCCGGACAGCTGACCCTGGCGCTGCCGCTGCTGATGACGCATCAGGTGCTGACCCCCATCGCCGTCGACTACCTGTCGGAGTTTCCCGATGTGAGCCTGGCCACCCTGGCGCGCGAAGAGCCGCCCAGATTGCTGGAGGAGGGCATCGACCTGGCCGTGGTGGTCGGTCATCTGCCCAGTTCGTCCGGCTTTGCCGTGCCGCTGGGGCAGGCGCGGCCGCTGGTCTGCGCGGCGCCGGCCTATCTGCAGCGCTGGGGCTGGCCTGCCAACCCGCAGGCCCTGCACGCGCATCGCACCATCGCCCGTTCTTCGACCGGTCATGTGGGTGAATGGCGGTTTGCGCACGAGACGGTCAAGCTCGCGCCGCGCCTGACCTGCAGCACGCCGCAGGCGGCTATCCGTGCCGCGCTCGCCGGCTTCGGGCTGACCCGCTGCCTGAGCTACGAGGCCTACCAGGAGTTGCAGGCTGGGCAACTGGTAACGGTGCTGGAGGACTTCGCCGCAGCACCGTTACCAGTGCAGCTGTATTACCGCGAAGGGCGCCGGGCGGCGGCACGAGTGCGCAGCTTTCTCGACTTCGCCGTGCCGCGTCTGCGCGCCCATCCGGCGTTTCAGCTCTGAAGTCATTGCAGAAAGTGAAATAGTGGATTGTCTTGAGTGGTGATTCTTCTCTAGGTTGGATGGGGCGAACATGGTCCCATCGTCGCGAAGGCCAATCGTCTCGCGGTGACCTCACCCAATCTCGCTCGAAGGAGTCATCGTTATGTCCCGTACCGCCATCAAGCTGTACAACTTTCCTCGCTCCGGCCACGCCCACCGCGCCGAGCTGATGCTGTCGCTGCTGCAGTTGCCCACCGAGCTGATCTTCGTCGATCTGGCCAAAGGCGAGCACAAGACGCCGGAGTTCCTTGCCATCAATCCCTTCGCTCAGGTGCCGGTGATCGATGACGGCGGCACCATCGTCAGCGACTCCAACGCCATCCTCGTCTACCTGGCCAAGCGCTACGGTAATGACGACTGGCTGCCGCAGGAGCCCGCCGCCGCTGCGCGCGTACAGCGCTGGTTGTCCGTGGCTGCTGGTCCGGTGGCTTTCGGCCCTGCTGCCGCGCGCCTGGTTACCGTGTTCGGCTACTCGTTCAACAGCGAAGAAGTGATCAACCGCGCTCACGCGCTGTTCACCGTGATGGAAGGTGAACTGAGCGAGACCCCGTTCCTCACCGGTGACAAGCCGAGCATCGCCGACGTCGCCAACTATTCCTACATCGCTCATGCGCCGGAGGGCAACGTCTCGCTGGAGCCCTATCCGAACATCCGCGCCTGGCTGGCACGCATCGAGGCATTGCCGGGCTTCGTGCCAATGCCGCGTACCGCAGCCGGCCTGCAAGCCTGAGTCACCGATAGCTGCCGGGACCGCTCGGCGGCTGCTTTCGTGGAGGGCAGAGCATGCAACAGCTTCCCAGCCATCGGCACTCGCCCTGGCATGCCGGTGAAAAGCAACTGCAGGAAAAGGTCGGCGTCGCCGAACGCATGGAAGTGCTCGGGCAGAAGGTGATCCGCGACTACATGCCGGATCAGCATCGCGACTTCTACCATCAACTGCCCTTCATGATCGCCGCTGCCGTGGATGGCACAGGCCAGCCCTGGGCCATCCTGATCGAAGGTGAGGAGGGCTTCGTCACCTCGCCCGATCCACGCCAGCTGTCGTTCGATCTCGCCGCCATGGCGCTCGACCCGCTCGATCCGGCTACCCCTGGCCTGTGCAGCGGCGAGGCCATCGGTCTGCTTGGCATCGAACTGCATACCCGGCGGCGCAATCGCATCAATGGGCATATCCGCCAGGCTTCCGCGCAGCGCCTGGAAATCGTCGTGGAGCATTCCTTCGGCAACTGCCCGCAGTACATCCAGCTGCGTCAGTTCAGCCGCGCGCCTCAAGGCCGTGGCGTCGAGCGCCGTGACGCGACCGAACTGGATGCGCGCAGCGCCGAGATGATCCGCAGCGCCGACACCTTCTTCGTCGCAAGCTACGTCGAGCACGACGATGGCCAGCGCTCCGTGGACGTTTCCCACCGTGGCGGGCGCGCCGGCTTCGTGCGGGTGCAGGGTAATCGCCTGACCATCCCCGACTACGCCGGCAACCTGCACTTCAATACACTGGGCAACCTCAGCGTCAATCCGCGTGCCGGTCTGCTGTTCGTCGACTTCACCACGGGCGACGTGCTGCAACTGGCCGGCCGTGCCGAGATCATCCTCGACAGCCCGCTGATTCAGGCCTTCGAGGGCGCCGAGCGGCTGTGGACCTTCGACGTCGAGCAGGTGGTGCTGCGCCCGGCTGCGGTCTCGCTGCGCTGGGCCTTCGAAGAATATGCACCGACCAGCCTGATGACCGGCACCTGGGCGCAAGCCGACGCACGCCTGCGCGAACGCGAGCAGCGCAACGCCTGGCAGCGCTGGCGCGTGCTGAGCCAGCAGCAGGAGAGCAGCGATATCCGCTCGTTCGTGCTGGCGCCGGAGCAGGGCACAGCGCCGCGCTTCGCGGCTGGGCAACACCTGCCGATCCGCATCACCAGCGCCGCTGGCGAAACCCTGTTGCGCACCTACAGCCTGTCCAGCGCGCCGTCCGATGGTTACCTGCGTATCAGCGTCAAGGCGCAGGGGTTGGTCTCGCGGCATCTGCACGAGCAGGTTCAAGCGGGGGATCTGCTGGAGGTACGTGCGCCGCTGGGCAGCTTCACCCTGAACACTGAAACCTCCCGGCCGCTGGTGCTGATCGGCGCGGGTGTCGGCATCACGCCGCTGCTGTCGATGCTGCGTGAGCAGGTAGCGCTGGGGCAGGGCAGGCGCATTCATTTCTTCCAGGGCGCACGGACGCTGGCTGACCTGCCGTTCCAGGCCGAATTGCGTGAACTGGCGCAGCGCGCCGACGGCCTGCTGCACGTCCACCGAGCCCTCAGCGCGCCGGAAAGCGATGCCGTGTTCGGGAGCGATTACGAACAGCACGGGCGCATCGACCTGGCGCAGATCAAGGCGGCGCTGTCGTTCGATGATTACGACTTCTACCTGTGCGGCCCGGCAGCCTTTACCCAGGCGATCTACGATGGCCTGCGCGATCTGAACGTCGCCGACGCACGTATCCACGCTGAAGCCTTCGGCCCCTCGACGCTGACGCGCCGCACGGATGGTCAGAGCGATACCTTCGTGCAGCCGCCAGCGGCGACCGAGCCGGTACCGGTGTACTTCAGCGCATCGAGCAAGGAAGCGCGCTGGACGCCGGACGCAGGCAGCCTGCTGGAGCTGGCGGAAAGCCGTGGCCTCACCCCCGAGTTCAGTTGCCGCGGCGGCTCCTGCGGCACCTGCAAGACGCGCCTGGTCAGCGGCCAGGTGCATTACCCGAACCCGCCTGCCGAGTTGCCGGATGGCGATAACGTGCTGATCTGCTGCGCGGTGCCGGCACAGGGCGAGGAGGGTGTGCAGCCCCTCGTGCTCGATCTGTGAGCGGGTCGAACTGATGAACATTCGAGCTGAAAGCCGTGACGCCTGGGCTGATGTTGAAACAGGCGATGCGCACGGCTTGCCTGGCAGTTACGAGCACGGTGAAGCGGAGGTCGGCTACCTGGCATCGCAGTTGATACTGTCGCGCGAGTTGCCGAGGTCTGCACCGGAACGCTCGAGGTTCTGGCAACGAATGGTGCGCTGCCTGGGTTATTGGCCGTCGCGGGATTATCGGGGCTTGCTGGCTGCTGGCGGGGTAGCGTCGGTGGCTAGGTTGAGGGCGCAGGGTGTGCTGGGCTGAGCAATTGTCTGAAGCTGTTGCCGTTTCGATCGAAACGGCAACAGCCTCTGCTTATCCTTGCGGCTGCTCGTCTTCCAGCGCTTTGCGGTAGGCATCGGCTTCGTCCTGGGACGGGAAGATACCCACCAGCTCTCCATTCTGAATCACATCCCAGACCACCATCCCCATGGCCCGGGCTTCACGGGAAAGATGCTCGTTGTCACGCTCATGCACGATCACGTTCATGTATGTCTCCTCGAAATGCGGATGCGGCGATATGTCGCGTTTCGTTTATACGCCTCGTTAGCAAGCTAATTAAACCGGGGTTTGGACAAAGGACTGTTGCGCCGATGCAACGAGCGAAACGGCTTTTTGATTGTCAGCGGACTCGTCTGGTTGCCGCACAAGAGCGGATTCCAGGGCTCAAGCGCGTTCTTGTTGCTGGCGATATTGCGCGGGGGTTCGCCCGGTCGGTGTCTTGAACCTGCGTCGCAGGTTGGCCAGGCTGAAACCGGCTTGCTAGCCGCGGTGATCAGATTGAGCACCAAAGCGGCTTGTTCCGGGTAGCTTCGCTAGCCATTGGCCTGACGCTGCACCCGCTTGAGCAGGCCGATACTTTCGTAGACCGAATGCGCGATGCCGCAAAGCCGGTACGCTACGCCAATTCGCCAGATTTTCATCTGGGTGTCTCACCGTGGCAGGAGCCTTGAGTTCACTGCTAACTTTATGGCCATAAGGCTGCAACACTGGCATAGCGTCTATGCTTGCCGAGCCACCCTGATCAGAGTCGCTCTTGAATAGCATCCAGTCCCACAGGTACAGCCAGTGAAGCACTCGACACTCATCGCCGCGCTGCTCTGCCTGCTGATGGGGGTGTTTGCCAGAGCCGAGACGTATCAGCTCGTCACCGAGGAGTGGGCACCCTATAACTTCCGCGAGAACGAGCAAATCACCGGCATGGCCACCGAGGTGGTGCGGGCCATCATGGCGCTGACCGGCGACGACTTTGAGATCAGAATGAGGCCCAGCATGCGTGCCTCTCATGTACTGCAGACTCAGCCCAGAACCATCATGTACTCGATGTTCCGCACGCCAGAGCGCGAGCCCTTGTTCAAGTGGGTCGGGCCCATCGCAGAGGAGTCCATCTATCCCTATCAGTTGGCCGCTGCAACGCAGCCGATCCACACCCTGGAGCAATTGCTGCATGCCCCGCGAATCACCACCCGGCATGCTGGCCTGGTGCCTGCTATGTTGGCGTCGATGGGGTTCGACAACCTCGACATGAGTGCAACGGAGAGTCGGCAGCTCTATCGCATGCTGCTGGCCGGGCGTACCGAGGTCATCATCGGCGACACCGACGCCGGCGTGGCCTACTACAGTCGCCAGTTGAACATCGCTCCCGAGACGATGCGGCGAGTTCCCATCGAACTGTATCGCTCACCGCTGTACATCGCTTTCAGTCGTGACAGTGATGACGATCTGGTAGCCAACTGGGCTAGCGCGCTTGAGCGCCTGCGCGAAACGGGTGAGCTGGAGCGCATTCATAGCCGTTATCGATAACCCTTCAGATGCTGGGCGGCGGCCGGGTACTCGGTCTCTGAGCTGTTGCAAGGGTTGCCAGGCGTGTTGTCGGTATTTGGCCTAAGCTCGGAATCATGGGCGCTTCGTTAAGTGGAATCACGCGGCGCGTAGCATCCAATGTTGCAGAGCATCGGACTGTCAGTGCTCAGGTAGATAAGTCTAATCAGCGTTGAGGGATGCCTTTTGACAGTCGCGAAGTAACGGTACCTGCCTTTCCAGCGAGGGGACAGTGCCGGCGGCTAAGCCAGGTCGATGTGCTGTGGGAATAAGGTTCACCGGCAACTGATGAGGTTGCGGGGCTCGATTGACAAGAGGCCAACGGAGCGGGCTGTCGCCCAGTTCTTGCGTGCACTCAAATGATCTTTTGATGTCATCTCACGTTCTTGGCAGGTGCTCTCTATGCAATCTTCTACCCCTCGCTTCTCCACTCGCGGCCTGCTCTATGCCAGCTATGCCAGCCTTTTGGCTTTGATGCTGGTGATCGCGGGGGTCTCGCTCTACAACCTGACGGCTGCTGATCGGGCGTTCTCCGACTACATCAATGGTGTCGAGGCGCGGGCGCGCCTGGCCAGCCACGTTAGCGATACCGTCAAAAACAGGGCCATCGCCCTGCGCAATCTCGCGCTCAATGCCGAGCCTGCGGCGCGAGGCCAGCACCGAGCTTCCATAGCCGCGTACGAGAAGGACGTGGTCGACAGTCTGGCGGCCCTGCGCGAAGCGATGCTCACGCACAAGGATGTCTCGGACGTGGGGCGTAACATGCTCGCGCGCATCGAACAGGTCGAGGCGCGCTACAGCCCGGTGGCGCATACCATCGCCGAACATCTGTTCAAAGGTGAAGATGCGCAAGCCATGCGCATGGTCAGTGAGCAGTGCACGCCGCTGCTCGAAGAGCTGACGCAGATGATCGACGAGTACCTGGTTCATACCAATGAGGTGGCCGATCAGCGCGTCGTCGACAACGAGGTCCATTATCACCGCCAGCGCAACATTCTGGTGCTGATTGCCTTGTTCAGCTTTGTGCTAGCCGCCGTGCTCGGCCATTTGATCAGCCGCCATCTGCTCAAGGCGTTGGGCGCCGAGCCGAGCGACCTCAACCAGATTGCCCAGCGTGTGGCCGAAGGTGATCTGCGCAACATGGAAAAGACCGTGGATATAGTGGAGAACAGCGTGCTCGCCGCCTTGCAACGTATGCAGCAGAACCTGCGCCAGGTTACCCAGGAGATCGATAGTTCTTCGCGCACGGTTGCACATTCCAGTCAGGAACTGAGCGAGTCGAGTCTGCACAATGCCGCCAGTGTGGCTAACGCCCTGCGCGAGGTTGAGCAAATTGTCACCGCTGTACATGAAATGGCGGCAACAGTGCAGGACGTCGCGCGCAGTGCCGAGTCTGCCGCTCAGGCCGCCAGTGAAGCGGACGATGCGGCCCTGCAAAGTCAGCGCAAGGCTGGCCACGCGGTGAGCCTGATCGGCGAGTTGGCCGAAGTGATCGATAACTCCAGCGAAGCCATGGGTCGCCTGAAGGCCGAGAGCAGCAACATCGGCAGCGTCCTTGACGTCATCAAATCCGTGGCCGATCAAACCAACCTGCTGGCACTCAACGCCGCTATCGAGGCGGCACGGGCTGGTGAGGCAGGGCGTGGTTTTGCCGTTGTGGCGGATGAAGTACGCAGCCTGGCGCGGCGGACCCAGGAAGCCACCACCGAGATCGAAGGGCTGATTGCCAGCCTGCAGAAGATCGCCGATGAAACCTCTGTCTACATGCAGCGTTGCCAGGGATCCAGCGCGCAATCGGTAACCGGCGTGTCCGAGGCGGGGGAGGCGGTGGCACGAATCGTCACCATGATCGAGCGCATCAACGGCATGAACCAGCAGATTGCCACCGCTTCCGAACAACAGAGCGCTGTAGCCGAGCAGATCAGTCGGGGCATTATCTCGGTACGCGACAGTACGGAACAGTCCGCCTCAGCCTTCCAGAGCGCGCAACAGGAGAGCGAAAGCCTGGCGCGTACCAGCGAGGTACTGCGGGGAAACATCTCGCATTTTCGTCTGTAGCGGAGGCTGTGGGCGCTCAGCCTTGAGGTGTGCATGACGCCTGTCGAAAATCGGCATATCGATGTATCACAAGGGGCTGGATAGGCTGTCACCTTGTTACACAGCCGCCCGGCATGGTGAACGCCTGCGCTCTCGTCCGCCAGCAGTGCGCCGAAGCCGCGGTAACCATGTGGGCCAGAGTGCGTTAGCCGACGAACCTCCCTCGCACAAGCAGACGCATCTGCTTTTGTCGGCAGCTCGGACCAAGACTGAATACAATGACCCCCTGATCATTCCAGGCCATGAACATGGCTGCAGCGACCAAGGAACCCGCCTGATGGCCTCCCCAGACAAACAGAAAAAGCGCGCCCAGCGGGCCAAGACCAAGGCCAAGCAGAACCGCATGGGCAAGCCCAAGTCACAGGCTAATGTAGTCCATCCGATTCTCGCCAACCCGCTGATCAACGAGCCGTTCGATGATGTCGAGATCGACTTGAGTACCTTCGATTTCAAGGACATCGAAGAGCACGGTTTCGACCCTGCACATTTCGATGACCTGTTCCAGGCGATGAAAGCCGGCGAGGGCATCAGCCTGCTCGCTCTATGTCTGGTGTTCCTGCAGTACCCGGTGCTGGAGCTGGTGGTTGCCGAGGAGTCGGAGGACGCCGCGACCGATTTCATGATGGGCCTGCTGATCGTCTATCGCGCCATCTTCCACGAGGAAGACGAAGACGCCGCCGTGTCCTGGATCGGCAGCGACGCCTTCCAGAGCGCTTATAACGAAGCGTCGCTGATCCTGCAGAAGAAGAACGCCCGCGCCTGATCCGTCACGCCTATCAGCCCTTGAGCGCCGCCTCGATCCTGGCGATATCGATCTTGCTCATGGTCATCATTGCCTCGAAGGCGCGCTTGGCCGCTGCGCGGTCGGGGCTGGCGATTGCGGCGCTGAGGATGCGCGGGGTGATCTGCCAGGAGATACCCCATTTGTCCTTGCACCAGCCGCATTCACTGGCCTGGCCGCCGTTGTCGATGATCGCGTGCCACAGGCGATCGGTCTCGGCCTGATCGTCGGTGGCGACTTGAAACGAAAACGCCTCGTTGTGCTGGAACGCTGGGCCGCCATTGAGGCCCAGGCAGGGGATGCCCATCACATTGAACTCCACCGTCAGCACATCGCCCTGCTGGCCGGAAGGATAGTCGCCAGGGGCATGATGCACGGCCAGCACGGCGCTGTCGGGAAAGGTCTCGGCATAGAAAGTCGCAGCCTCCAGCGCGTCGCGTTCGTACCAGAGGCAGATGGTGTTTTTGCTGGTCATCCTGAGCTTCCTACCTTGGGTTGAAACTCAGGAGTCTAGACGGCAGTGGGGGGCTGGCTTGTTTTTGCCTGTTGGTCGTTACGGCTGCGGCTCTCTCATCCAGAAGCTCGGGAATTGATCGAACGGGTAGTGCTTGCCGTCGTAGCGGACGGTGGTGCTGACCTTGCGCACCACAGGCTCCTGCCGGCCTGCGCGAACCTGAGCGGTTACCACCAGGTCGGCGTAACCATGGGCTTGCTTGGGCCCAAGGCCCAGCGTCAGGTCGGCCTGCTCCGATTGGAAGTCACTGTCCATCACACAGGTTGTGCCCTTTATCGTCGTCCACCGGTAGAGATAAGCGGAAAACACCGGCCTCAGCCGAGGCCCCTCCGGCACCACCAGCGTCAGCAGGTCATTGGCGCCCGCATCCGGACAGCTCGCGCCGCGCGCGACACTGCGCACCACCACGCCGAACGCGCGCACGCCTGGCGCAAGGTGATAGCGCGCGGTATCCAGCCACAGGCTGCCTGCATCGATTTCCAGCGCGGCATCTTCGCCAAGGTAGTCGTCGTGGCGTTGGCGCAATTGCCCGCTCTGCGTATCCACCTTCGCCACCAGCCAGTTGAGATTGCGCTCGCCCGCAGGCGTGGTGTCTTCGGCATCACGGTAAGCCAGAGTCACTACCGACAACTTGGGATCGTCCGGCCAGGGCTTGCAGGCAGCCGCCACCAATGGCCCGTTACTACGCCCGTCAGGGGGAGTCCAACCCTGTTGCCCCAGTTGGGTGGCCAGTGAAGCCAGCAAGGCGTTATCGCAAGGCTGTGGCTGGCGCGTATCGGCATGCGCGAGGGGGAGCAGGCAGAGTACCAAGGCGGGGAAGATGTTAAGTAAACGATCCATGTTGGTGATTCCTTGTTCGGCACCGGTCACTTGAATGGAAACCGGAGGTGCAGGGTGTGGCGACTTTACGCTGAAAGAAGGGGAGGGGGTGCGTAGGTGGACTATTGGGGGCTGCTATCGGCCAGGAGCTGCCTGTCGGTACAGGCAGCAAATGAGGAAAATTGGCCCGCGCCTTCAAGTGCGCGCTGCCCCCTTCACCGACCTAGCGCAACAGAAGCAACGGAGTGGTAGTAGTGCGCAGCATGTGGGCAGTGGTGCTCCCAACCAGGAACTGTCGGATTCGAGAATGCCCATAGGCGCCCATAACGAGCAGGTCAATACCGTGCTCTTCTTGGTAGGCATGCAGTGTCGGCTCGACTTCCCCACTCCGGATGGCCGTATGTACCTTGTGCCCTGCCAAGGTCAGTGTTGAACAGGCCGCCTCCATCTGCATTGCATTCTCTGTCGTCTCGGTTCCCACCATCACCAGATGGATAGGTAGTCCTTTCAGCAAAGGACTTGCAGCCAGCATCTCTGCTCCCTTGAGCGTGGTCGCGCCGCCATCGAAGGCCAGCATTGCGCTCTCCGGCCTCTTGAAGCTGGCCGGTGTCACCAGGACAGGGCGGTGCATGATGCGGATTACACTTTCCAACTGGCTGCCGACGTGCATTTCGGCCCCATCACTGGACTCGCCCTGGCGACCGATTACCAGCAGGCGGATATCGTTTTCGAGCTCTCGCAGGCTTTCCAGCAGATCGCCATGGCGCTGCTTGGTTTCTGGCGAACTCACGCCGTCGGCGATGGCCCGTTCCTTCGCGGCGGCGAGCATGACGAGTCCTTGTTCCAGAGCCAGCTTGTTGCGTTGCTGGTCCAACGCGGCAAGCTCGTCCAGCAGATGCTCTCGACTGCCCAAACCGATGTTGCCGCTCAAATCGGCTGACACCGGATACTGGCGCTGATCCAATACATGCAGGAAGGTGAGCGGGGCATCCAGGCGCTGGCTGGCCCAGGCAGCGTAGTCGCAAACAGCAGGGGCGGAGGCGGAGCCGTCAATGCAAGCGGTTACGTGGGTCATCGTTGTTCTCCTTGTCAGTGGCCCATGAGTTGGTCGATGGCATCGGGTTTATCGTGCACACCAAAACGGTCGACGATAGTGGTGCTGGCTTCATTGAGGCCCAGCACCTCGACCTCGGTACCTTCGCGGCGCAGCTTGACCACCACCTTGTCCAGAGCAGCAACGGCAGTGATATCCCAGAAGTGAGCGCGACTTAGGTCGATGGTCACCTTGCTGATCGCTTCCTTGAAATCGAACGCCGCAATGAACTTGTCGGCCGAACTGAAGAACACTTGGCCCATCACCTTATAGATTCGGTGATCGGCGGCTTCATTCAACTCTGAGCTGATCGCCATGTAATGGCCGACCTTGTTGGCGAAAAACATCGCAGCCAGCAGAACCCCAACCAGAACGCCATAGGCGAGGTTGTGGGTGAAGACCACCACGACCACGGTTGCCACCATCACGATGTTGGTGGAGAGCGGGAATTTGCGCAGATTGCGCAGCGAGTCCCAGCTGAAGGTACCGATGGACACCATGATCATCACCGCTACCAGCGCGGCCATGGGAATCTGGCTGACCCAGTCGCTGAGGAACACCACCATCAATAGCAGCACGACGCCCGCAATCAAGGTGGACAGGCGGGTTCGGCCCCCGGATTTTACGTTGATAATCGACTGTCCGATCATGGCGCAACCGGCCATGCCGCCCATAAGGCCGGAGGCAATGTTGGCAACGCCTTGGCCCTTGCACTCGCGGTTCTTGTCGCTGGTGGTGTCGGTCAGGTCATCGACGATGGTCGCGGTCATCATTGACTCCAGCAGACCAACCACGGCCAGCGCCGCAGAGTATGGGAAGATGATCGCCAGGGTCTCGAAGGTCAACGGCACGTCAGGCCAGAGGAATATCGGCAACGTATCCGGTAGTTGGCCCATGTCGCCGACAGTGCGGATATCCAGCCCGAGATAGATGGCAACTGCGGTCAAGACCAGGATGCACACCAACGGTGAGGGAATCACTTTGCCGAGCTTCGGTACATAGGGGAATAGGTAGATGATGCCGAGGCCGGCAGCCGTCATTGCGTAAACGTGCCAGGTGACATTGGTCAGCTCAGGTAGCTGTGCCATGAAGATCAGGATGGCCAGGGCGTTGACGAAGCCAGTCACCACCGAGCGAGAGACAAAGCGCATCAGCGAGCCCAGCTTCAGGTAACCGGCGAAGATCTGCAGCACGCCACACAGCAGCGTGGCGGCCAGCAGATACTCCAGACCATGGTTTTTCACCAACGTCACCATGAGTAGCGCCATTGCCCCGGTCGCCGCCGAAATCATGCCGGGTCGACCGCCAACGAAAGCGATCACAACGGCGATACAGAACGACGCATATAGGCCGACCTTGGGATCGACACCCGCGATGATGGAGAAGGCGATGGCCTCCGGAATCAGCGCAAGCGCTACGACGAGACCGGCGAGCACATCGCCTCTCAGATTCGAAAACCAATTCTGTTTGATTGTCTGCAACATCAGTAAATCCAAGGCAATGGACGCGACAGCACGATGCCAGGACGGCGTGCCGGAAGCGTCAGGTTCAAGTTGTAGGTAAGACGTGGCGCCGTGTGGAACGGCAGATTTGCTACAGGCGCAGCAAGGCGAACCAGTCGGCAAGCCGAGCTGACTCAGAGAGGGGGCTATGCGCTATGGCGGCGTAGGCAGCCAGGCAAAGATTTTCGAGGCGATCATGCTGTCAGGTATTGAACAGTCAGGGCAGGAAAGAGCGCAGACCATACCATGGTCTGCGTAGCCTTGCGACATTCGAACAAGCATGCGGCAGGTTACCGAAGCAGAAACCCATCTCTCGATAGGATTCTGCGTAGCGTCTTTTGACCTACTTGGCGGCCGTTTCCTTCACTGCGTCGGTGCGATACAGCGCCAGATGGTTGGTGATGCACATGTCCATCGCCTCGATCAGAAACAGGTGGGGCTTGTCCTTGATCGGCGGCACCAGGCAGCGGCTGGCAATGCGTTGGCCGAGCATTTCCGTGTCGATGTAGATGAGGTTGACCGGCGACTTCTCCGGGTTTTCTTCGGCGCTGAAGAAGGCGCGGGTGTATTCCTCGCCGCCTGCGGTTTTTTCGAAGACGCTGCTGTCGATCCGGGTTGTCAGCACATCGCCGACCGGCAGTTCCTGGCGGCTGAGGATGGCGACGCCAATCGGGCCGGTCAGCCCTGCGAGCAGCGAGCTTTTGCGCAACTGCGATTGCAGGTTGGCGTAGGTCACGAAGTGATGGACGTTGATGGTGGGTTGGCTGCCCAGTTCCGGGAAGGTTTCATAAGCTCGGTGAGCCAGCAGGCGCGGGCCTGTGGGCTTGGTGGCGGTGTCCGGCATGCGGTAGATGGCGTAGGCGCTGCTGGTGACTAGCAGGCTGAAGATTTTCTTCTCGCTTTCACTACTGGGGCGTTGATCGTGGATGACGATCTTGTCGGACTGCTCGATGCCTGGGAATTCCGGTGGTGGCAGTGAAGGCTGACTGGCGCAGCCTGCAATGATCAGTGAGCTGGCGACGAGAAGGTATTTGAGCGCGCGCATACGACATCCTGTTGTCGGGAAAAGGTCTGTTGGCTTATGGCCGGGCATCCGCGCGAGTCGGCGATGCGTGATGGCCATGGGCTACGCATGCTGGCGCAAGCTTTGCTGGTTTTCAATGGCTGTCGTGATCGAGCCAGGCAAAGGCTGGCTGCGCGGCCATGGGCAAAGAACCGCGAGCATAAGAGGCCGCAGCCTGGGCAGGCTGAATCCGGCTCAGCTCAACCACTTACCCAGCGCTGCCGCGCCCAGCCACTGAACCCATCCACTACCAGCACCAACAGCAACATGGCCAGGATCACCGTGGCTGCCTGTGCCTCCTGGAACAGGCTGAGGCTCATGTAGAGCATCTGCCCCAGGCCGCCGGCGCCGACGAAGCCGAGCACGCTGGCCATGCGGATGTTGTTCTCCCAGCGGTACAGGGTGTAGGCCACCAGCTGCGGCCAGACGCCGGGCAGGGTGCCGTAGCAGAAGGCGACCATGCGCCCGCCGCCGTTCTCGCGGATGGCGTCGGCGGGTTCGCGCGGGGTGTTTTCCAGCGCTTCGGCGAACAGGCGGCCGAGCACGCCAGCGGTGTGCAGGGCCAGGGCCAGGGTGCCGGCGTTGGGGCCGAGGCCGGCGGCCAGCACCATCAGTGCCGCCCACACCAGTTCGGGGATGGCGCGCAGGGCGTTGAGCAGCAGGCGCGTGAGGTGCAGGGCGACACCGCCGAAGCGCCCTGCGGCCGGCAGTGCCAGGGCCAGGCCGAGCAGGGCGGCGAGCAGGGTGCCGATGGCGGACATGGCCAGGGTTTCCAGCGCGCCACGGCCGATGGCCTGCAAGTGTGTACTGGAGAAGTCCGGCTGCAGGAAGCCGCTGGCGTACTTGCCCATCTGCGCCAGGCTGTCGCCGGCCACCAGGGCGCCGAGGTCGATGCCCAGATAGAGGAACGAGGCAACCACCGCGCCGAGGAGGGCGGCGAGCAGGATCAGATTGCCGGCTCTCATGTCAGCCTCGCGCGCAGCAGGCGGCTGAACTGGTCGGCCAGCAGCACCAGCAGCAGGAAGGTGAGCAGCATGCTGGCCACTTCGCCGCCGGCGAACATGCGCAGCGACAGGTCGATCTGCTGGCCCAGGCCACCGGCGCCGACGAAGCCCATCACCACCGAGGCGCGTATGGCGCATTCCCAGCGGTATACGGTGTAGGAGAGCATTTCCCCGGCGGCATTCGGCAGCACGCCGTAGGCGAAGGCGGCCAGGCGGCTGCTGCCGGCGCCGAGCAGAGCGCGGGTGGGGCGGGCATCGACCGACTCGAAGATTTCCGCATAGACCTTGCCGAGCATGCCGGCGTAGGTGATGGCGATGGCCAGCACGCCAGCGGTGGGGCCGAGGCCGACGGCGCGCACGAACAGCAGTGCCCAGACGATTTCCGGCACGCTGCGCAGGAAGATCAGCAGGCCACGTACCGGCCAGCGCGCCAGGTTCGCCCACCAGGCCGGACGACCGCCACGGTGCACGGCCGACAGCGACAGTGCACGGCTGGCCAGCAGCGCGGCGGGTATGGCGATCAGCAGCGCCAGGCTCATGCCGGCGGTGGCGATGGCCAGGGTTTCCAGGGTGGCGCGGCCGAGCAGGGCGAGGAATTCACCATCATGCGCAGGCGGCCAGAAGCCGGCGAGGAAGTTGCCCATGGTGCGGGTATTGTCGCCATCGATCAGCACGGCCAGGTCCAGCTCGCTCAGGCTCAGGCCTGGCCACAACAACAGCAGCGCCAGTGCGGTGATAAGCAGGCGTGGCAGGGCGGCGGGGTCGCGTGGGGCGGCGCTCAGCATCGCGGGATATGCGTCGGTTGCGGCTGCACGGGGGAGCTGGGCATGGCCTGCAGTTGTTCGTTGGCGTACAGCGCCTGCAGCTGTTCGGGTTGCACCTGGCCTGCGGGCAGGTCGAAGGTGATGCGCCCGTCGCGAATGCCGATCACCCGGGGGAAGTGCGCCAGGGCCAGGTCGACGGCATGCAGGCTGGCCAGCAGGGTCATGCCGCGCTCGGCGGCCTCGCGGTTGAGTACGGCCAGGGTGTGGCCGGCCAGCACCGGGTCCATGGCTGAGACAGGCTCGTCGGCGAGGATCAATTCCGGCGCCTGGTACAGCACGCGGGCGATGCCGACGCGCTGCAATTGGCCACCGGAAAGCTGGTCGCAGCGCTGGTAGAGCTTGTCGGCGATGTCCAGGCGCGCCAGGGCGGCCTGGGCGCCGCTGGCATCAAGTGGGTGGAGCAGGTTGAGCAGACCTTTGGCCAGCGACCATTGGCCCAGCTTGCCGGCCAGCACGGCGGTGACCACACGCTGGCGCGGTGGCAGCGGCGGCGCCTGATGGATCAGGCCGATGCGCGCGCGCAGGCGTTGGCGCTGGCGGGCAGCCATGCGCCAGGGGTTGTGCTGCAGCAGGTCGATCTCGCCGCGCGTGGGTTGCAGGCTGGTGGCCAGCAGACGCAGCAGGGTGGTCTTGCCGGCGCCGGAGGGGCCGATGATGGCCACCCGTTCGCCGGGACTTACCTGTAGATCGATATCTTCGAGCGCGACCTTGCCGTTGGCGTGGGCCAGGCCCACGCCACGCAGGGTGATGGTCACTTCAACAGGCCGGCGGCGCGAGCGGCTTCTTCGATGCCTTCGTAGTTCTCGGGCTTGGTTTCGATGAAGCGGCTGGCGGCCTGCAGGTCGAGAATCGCCTTCTGTTCCGGCTTGGCCGGGTCGAGGGCGAGGAAGGAGGCCTTGATCTTGTCCTGCAGCGCTGTGTCGAGGTTGCCACGCACGGTCCAGTTGTAATCGTAGTAGGTCGGGGTGGTGGCGAAGACCTTGACCTTGTCGGTGTCGACCTTGCCGGCATCCACCAGCTTCTGCCACACCGAGGCGTTGAGCACGCCGGCATCGGCCTTGCCGGCCTGCACCCAGGCGGCGGTGGCGTCGTGGGCGCCGGAGTAGGCCACGCGGCTGAAGAAGTCTTCCGGCTTGATGCCGTCCTGCAGCATGAAGTAGCGCGGCATCAGGCTGCCGGAGGTGGAGGACACCGAACCGAAGGCGAAGGTCTTGCCCTTGAGGTCCTGCAGCGATTTCACCGCCGGGTCGGAGGTGATGAACTTGCTGGTGAACTCGGCATCCTGCTCGCGCTGTACCAGCGGCACGGCGTTGCCGGTTTTCAGGCGTGCCTGGACGAAGGTGAAACCGCCCAGCCAGGCCATGTCGATGCGGTCGGCGGCCAGCGCCTCGACTACGGCGGCGTAGTCGGCCACCGGCACAAACTCCACCTTCATGCCCAGCTCCTGCTCCAGGTAGGCGCCCAGCGGCTTGAACTTGCGCAGCAGTTCGGTAGGGGCTTCGTCAGGGATGGCCGAGACCTTGAGGACGTCGGCGGCTTGCGCGAATACAGCAGATACGGACAGGGCGATGCCGGCGGCGAGCGCCAGGGTGTGCTTGAACATGTCGGATTCTCCGGTTCAATGGCGGGGAAGGCGCGCGCAGTATAGTGGCCGGACGCCGCGCTTGCAGCACGCACGCGCTGACTCCGGGGTTAAGATGCGCGCTGGATATGCACTGCCTGGAGCCTTTCGATGACTGCAACTTTGCCCGCCCTGGCCTTCGCCGGCACTGGCCTGATGGGCCTGCCGATGACCCGCCGCCTGCTCGCCGCAGGCTATCCGCTGACCCTCTGGAACCGCACGCCGGACAAATGCGCACCACTGCTGGAGCTGGGCGCGCATCGCGTGCAGAACCCCGCCGAGCTGTGTCGCGATGCCAATGTGGTGATGCTCTGCCTGGCCAATACCGAGGTGGTGCGCGAGGTGGTGTTCGGCCCGGGCGGCATAGTCGAGGGCGCTCGGCCTGGGCAGTTGCTGGTGGATTTTTCCAGCCTGGAGCCAGCGGCCACTCGGGAGATGGCCGCCGAGCTGGAGGCGCGCACTGGCATGCGTTGGGTGGATGCGCCGGTGTCCGGTGGTACGCCCGGCGCCGAGGCCGGCACCCTGGCGATCATGGCGGGTGGGCGTGAAGAGGACGTGGAGCGCGTGCGCCCGATACTGGCGCATCTGGGCCAGCGCCTGACGCGTATGGGCGAGGTGGGCGCTGGGCAGGTGACCAAGGTGTGCAACCAGATGATCGTCGCCTGCAATGCGCTGGTGATTGCCGAGGTGGTGGCGCTGGCCGAGCGCGCTGGCGTCGATGCCAGCCTGATCGCCCCGGCATTGGCCGGTGGCTTTGCCGATTCCAAACCCTTGCAGATTCTCGCGCCACAGATGGCCGCCAGTCAGTTCGAGCCGATCAAGTGGCACGTGCGCACGCTGCTCAAGGATCTCGACACGGCGGTGAAGCTGGCCCGCGAGCAGGGCAGCGCCACGCCCATGAGCGGCCTGGCCGCGCAACTGATGCGCCTGCACGGCAGCCAGGGCAATCTGGAACGCGATCCCGCCACGCTGGTGGAACTGCTGCGGGAGCAATGCTCATGAAGATCGCCGCCAACCTGTCCATGCTGTTCACCGAGTTGCCGCTGCGCGAGCGTGTGCTGGCGGCGATGACTGCGGGTTTCGATGGTGTGGAAATTCAGTTTCCCTATGAACTGCCGGCCGTCGCTCTTAAAGAAGTGCTGGAACTCAGCGGCCTGCCGCTGGTGCTGATCAACGTGCCGGCAGGTGACCTGATGACGGGCGGCCCCGGCCTGGCCAGCGTGCCGGTGCGCCAGGCGGATTTTGACGCCGCCCTGCAGGAGGCGCTGACCTACGCCGCCATGGTGCGGCCGGCCTGCATCAATGTGCTGCCAGGGCGCCTGGCCGAAGGCGTGAGCCGCGAGCAGGCGCTGGATTGCCTGGCCGCCAACCTGCGTAGGAGCGCTGAGGCCTTCGCCGTGCTCGGCATTCGCGTGTTGGTTGAGGCGATCAATCCCATCGACATGCCGGGTTTTCTGATCAATACGCCAGAGCATCTGGATGAGTTGCTGCGCGTGGTCGATCACCCCAATCTTTCGGCGCAGTACGACCTCTACCACATGGCGCGCCAAGGGCTGGATGTGGCGGCAGGCATGCGCCTGCTGGCCGGGCGTATCGGCCATGTGCAGTTCGCCGATGTGCCGGGGCGTGGTGCGCCGGGCACCGGCGAGCTGGCGTTCCCGCCGTTGCTGAGTGCTTTGCGTGACAGCGGTTACAGCGGTTGGCTGGGCGCCGAGTACAAGCCCGGCGAGGCGGGCACGCAGGCGAGTCTGGGCTGGTTGCAGGCGTTCAGGGCTTGAGTGGGAGACGTGCCTGAGTCGCGGCTGAAGCCCCTCCCACAGGAGTTGCACAGCTGTTTGTAGGAGGCGCTTCAGCGGCGAGCCTTTGCTCTGGGCGAAGGTTCAAGACCTTGCCGCCACCCGCTCCAACGGTCGGTAATGCGGAGGGAAGCGGGCCAGGATTTCTTCCAGCGGTACCGGTTTGCTGAACAGATAGCCCTGTACCTGATCGCAGTCACGCTCCTGCAGGAACGCCAGCTGCTCGGCGGTTTCCACGCCTTCGGCGACGACCTTCAGATGCAGGGCGTGGGCCATGGCGATGATGGCGTGAACGATCTCGCGGTCCTGACTGGAGTGGGCCACGTCCTGAATGAAGGAACGGTCGACCTTCAGCGTATCCAGCGGCAGGCGGCGCAGGTAGGCGAGCGAGGAATAGCCGGTGCCGAAATCGTCGATGGACAGGCTGAGGCCCAGAGCGCGGATATTTTCCAACAGGCCGATGGCGCGGTTGATGTTGCTCAGCAGCGCGCTTTCGGTCACCTCCAGCTCCAGGCAGTGAGCGGGGCAACGCGTCAAGTTCAGCAGCTGTTCGATGCGGCCAGGCAACTGGTCGTTGGCCAGGTTCAGCGCCGAGCAATTGACCGCGATCTTCAACCCCGGATAGCCGAGGCGGGCCAGGCTGTTGAGGTCGAGACAGGCGCGGTGCAGCACCCAGTTGTCGAGTTGATCGATGAAACCATTGGCTTCGGCGATGGCTATGAAGCGCTCGGGTGTCAGCAGGCCGTGCTGCGGGTGATGCCAGCGCACCAGGGCTTCGAGTTTGCTCAGCGCGCCGCTGCGCAGATCGATGATCGGTTGATAGAACAGGGTCAGGCCGCTGTCCTGCTGTAGGGCCTGGCGCAGGTCTTCTTCCAGTTGCAGTTCGAACGAGGCTTTCTGCTTCAGGTGCGGATTGAAGAAATGCACCACGTTGCGCCCGCTGCCCTTGGATTGATATAGCGCCAGGTCAGCGTGCTTGAGCAGTTCCTCGGCGTTGCTGCCATCCTGCGGGAACAGGCTGATGCCGACGCTGGTGGTCATCACGATCTTGCGTCCGGCAAAGCTGATCGGCTCCTTCATGTGCTCCAGCATGCGCGCGGCCAGCGCGCGAGGGTCGGCGTTGCTGTCGAGGCTGGCGACCACGCAGAATTCGTCGCCACCGAAGCGCGCAATGATGTCGCGCTCACGCAACGCGCTGCGGATGCGCTGCGCCACCACGCGCAGTAGTTCGTCGCCGGCATCGTGACCGAGGCTGTCATTGATGCGTTTGAAGTGATCGACATCGAGGAACATCACCGCCAGGCTGCGGCCGGTCACCGCGTGTTCTTCCAGGGTGGCGGCGAACACCCGGTTGAAGCCGCGGCGGTTGAGCAGTTCGGTCAGAGGGTCGAAATGCGCCACCTGCTCCAGCGAGGCCTTGGCCTGATCGAGCTGCACCAAGAGGGTGTTGACCCGTTGCAGGTCGCGCTCCTTGTCGTCGAGCTTACGACCGATCCAGGCCGCGGCCAGGGTCAGGCTGAGAATCAGCAAGGTGATGGAGGCGACGATCAGCACCAGTTGCATGCTGTTGTCGGCGCTGCGCAACTGCAGCGGCGTGCCGTCCGGCACCACCAGGTTGAGCGCGGCCATGCCGGTGTAGTGCATCGAGGCGATGGCGGCGCCCATTACCAGCGCTGCCGAATACTTCAGCCAGCGTTGGCGACGCTGCGAACCGTGGCGCACGTAGCGGTTGAGCAGTAGGGCGGCAAAGCTGGCGCTGACGGCGATGACGATGGACAGGGTGAACAGGCCGCCGTGGTAGTAGGCCTGAGCATCCGAGCGGATCGCTGCCATACCGCTGTAGTGCATGGCGCTGATACCCAGGCCGATGATGATGGCGGCCAGCAACTGCCGACTCAGACCGGAGCGCGGCATGGCCATGTAATATACGGCGAGCAGGGCGGCGGCCAGGGCCACCAGCAGCGACAGTACGGTGGTAGCGAGGTCGTAGCGAATGGCGACAGGCGCCTGGAACGCCAGCATGCCGATAAAGTGCATGGACCAAATGGCGCCTGCCAGGCACAACCCGCCGAGCAGACCCCAGACCAGACGCATGCTGCGTCTTGGTACGTTATCGAGGTGCCTGGTGATGGTCAGGGTGCTGAGGCTGCCGACGCTGGCGATGACGCATGACAGTGCCACCAGCCAGGGATCGTGTACGCAGTCGAGCAGGAGCTGACCCTGCTCGGGTAGGTCGGCGAGAAAGCGGATCGAGAGTCCTTCCATAGTCACTCCGCTTGGCGGCGTCTAGCATGCCTTTTTCAGTGAAGCACAGGCACGCTCGTAGCGCCTATTTTCCGTAATCGTTGAGCGAGATCACACGGGTCTTGCCAATGCGGTGGCGATAAATTTCACGCAGGTACTTGATCGCCTGTTTGACACTTTCGCGCGACAGACGGATGTCGTTGATCGACACGAACTTCTCCGTGTCGTGGATCAGCTCGCGGTACTTCTTCTCGTACATCGGCTTGATCGCGTACCAGTTGGTGTCGAGGATCTTCGCCGGGTCTTCGTGTTCGTTGAGCATGGCGTCGAGCTGCGCTTCGTTGAAACGCTCGGAGACAATGAAGTCGAGCATGGCGTCGTCCAGGCTGTCGTCGAAGCGGTACTGGTCGCGGGCGAAGCAGCGTTTGATGTAGGCGACGATCAGGGTCAGGAAGTCGTCCGACAGGCACGGACTCTTGACGATCAGGGTGGTCAGCGAGAGGTTCGCCGAGGCGCCGATCACCAGTGCGTAGCGCTTGAGCGTGGTGTTGGGGAAGAGGTTGTTGAGGTGGGTCTTGAGTCGGTTCAGGTCCATGTAGGACAACTTGTAGTCCTTGGGCAGCGAGACGATGGACACCACCGAGGAGCAGTTCTTGAAGAAGTGCAGGTCGCTCAGCTGCGTGGCGTCGTAGCCGCTGGACTTGTATTGCTCCAGCGCCTGGCGATAGCGCTTGGACTCGATCGGCAGCAGGCTGATGCCTTCGATGGCCTGGGTCACCTTGTTGAAGTGCGGCAGGTCGATGGAGCGGAAGAACAGATCGTCGATGTTCAGCCGGGGTGGGCTCTGTTCCTTTTCCAGTACACGGAATTTCTCCGACAGTTGCGCCTGCAGGTCGGGCACCACTGATTCGGCATAGGCCACGGCCACCGGGCCGGCCAGACTCATGAACAGGTCGTTGGCGTCGAGGCGGATGGTCTCGCCGATGTCGATGCCGGCGCGGCGGAAGTAGTTCTGGTCGTAGTCGCTGGTCACCGCCTGGGCGGTGAGGATGTTGAAGATCTGCTGCGAGATGTACTGGTTGGCGTGGCGCTCCATGGCGGTCACGTCGATGTTGTGGATGCTGCCGTCACCGCTTTCTTCGGCGTAACGCATGATGTCGTTGGAGATCAGCATCATCGCGTTCCACGGGCGGATGCGGCGCATCACGCTTTCGGCGCTGTTCTGCTCGTTGTCGAAGTTGTAGGAGAAATCCCATTCCTCGGCCAGGTATTTGCACAGCAGGCGTCCGGCGTTGATGTGCAGCGCCTCGGACATCTCGCTGCGCTGGTCGGAGATGTTCGGCAGGATGCAGATGCCGCTGGTGAAGATCGGCTCGAAGACGAAACCGCGTTCGCGCTCGGCCTCGCCCTCGTCCGGCGTCTTGCTGTCGAAGGTCTTGCTCATGTAGGCGAACTGTTGCGCCAGGCCGAACTCCGATGCCATGCCCGAGCCGGTACCGCCGCCGGCGCTGAAAATGTAGAAGTACAAGCGCGACTGGTTGGCCTTGATCCCGCAGGAGTCGATCAGGTAGCTGTGGATGAACTTCCAGTCTTCGTTGGAGAAGCGCTGGGTGTCCTTGTTGAGGATGATCTTGGCCAGGTACTGACCGAGGATCGGCGCGTTGCCGGCACCACCAGCATGCACCTCGGACAGGTCCATGATCTTCATCTTGCTGTAATCGTCGAGAAAGCCGCTCATCTCACCTTTGCGCGAGAAGCGAATGCGCCCGGCGATGTCCTTGTCCAGGTCGCCGAGCATTACCAGCGGCTCGATCAGGAACACCGGCTTGCTGCTCTTGCGTGGCGCGCGCAACAGGTTGCTGCGAATCCAGCGGCTGGGGCGCGAGGCCTGCTCGATGGCAGCGGTGGCTTCGCTGTGAAACTCTTCCAGATAGAACTGGCGTGCGTTGTAGACCAAAGAGGCGACGTCCAGAGCGATGTTCGAGCCGCAGCGACCAAGGCCGATCAGGCACACCGAGGGAAACTGCTGGATACGGCTCGACTCGCCTTCGTCCAGTGTGTCGCCCAGCGGGAACACCATGTTGCGCAGGCCGTCGAGGTTATCGAGGATGCGTTCGATATCGCGCTCGGTGAAGTACAGATACTGCTCGCCGCTTTCGCTCAAGACCGGCAGCGCGGGTGGCGCCATCAGGTTGTCGGCGAGCTCGGCCAGGGTTGCTTCCTTTGCAGTTGCTGAGGCGCTTTTTCTAGTTTTCATTTGCGACAGTCCGGCGAGTCAGTGGGGTATTGGCTATTGGCCATAAAATGACCATCCCCATTGGTTCTAGCACGGAAAAAAGCACTTTGCCTTATGCCCCGGAGATATGAGCTGCTTTGGTTGATCAGCCTCGTGCGGCGCACAACACAAGCGGATGGTAATGGCACTGCCCTGCACGGGGCGTACTTGTCCAGGCAGTACGCCACTAGTGGAGGTGGCGCACCCTGCAGGAACAGGGGCGCCGGGCGTTAGGGTGCGCCGTGCGCACCAATCGCTGTAAGTCTCAGGGCACCAGCAGAATCTTGCCGTCGCGCTCGCCACTGGCTGCGGCTGCCACGGCGTCCTTGATGTGCTCCAGGTCATAGGTCGCCGCGACGCGGGTCTTCAGCTTGCCGCCGGCGATCAGTTGTACCAGCTCACCGAACACCTTCATCTGCTGTGCTGGGTTGGCCTGCTGGAACCACTTGGCCAGCCAGAAACCGCGCAGGGTCACGTCACGGAATACGAAGGAGGCGGGAGAGACCTGGCAGGCCTGGCCGCTCATCATGCCGTAGTTGACCAATACGCCGCCGTTGGCCAGAACTGCGGCCAGGTTGTCGGTGCTGACGCCGCCGACCGCGTCGATACCCAGGCGTACTTCCGCGCCGCCAGTGGCTGCACGCACACGCTTGGCCAGGTCCGGGCCATCCACCAGCACCAGATCACCACCTTCGGCTTCGACGCCCGCCACGGCCGACTCGCGGCGTACCACGTTGATGGTCTTGAAGCCGCGCAGCTTGGCCAGCTGGATCAGGTAGCTGCCGACGCCCGAGTTGGCGGCGTTCTGAATCACCCAGTCACCCGGCTTGAGGTCGACGAACTCGCTGAGCAGCAGCGAGGCAGTGGGTGGATTGACGGTCAGCATGGCCAGTTGCAGCGGGTCGGCATCCGGCAGCGGGATGAGTTTTTCCGCTGGAGCATTCAGAGCCGTGACCCAGGTACCGCAGCCGACCGGCAGCAACACGGTCTGGCCGACCTTGAAGTTGCTCACCCCTTCACCGAGCGCTTCGACCTTGCCGACGCCTTCGTTGCCACCCACGGCCGGCAGTGGTGGCAGCATGCCATAGGCGCCGGTGAGGGTCAGCACGTCGGACGGGTTGATCGGCGCAGCCAATACCTTGACTCGAACCTGCCCGGCAGCCGGTTCCGGCAACTCGAGCGGCACGGCGCTGATCACGTCCTGCGGCACCGGGCCGCGTTGTTGGTATTCGGCTTTGAGCATGGTCTTGGTCTCCTGAAGGCAGTCGCAAAATGCGTGCAGCCAGTCTAGCCGTGATAGGGCAAAGCGGAATGAATCTGCTGGCATCCACTCTGGTTATGAAGGCGGCCAGGCGTCTATGCTCTGGCAGAGTCGCTATTGGAGGTGGCATGTTCAGAGGATGGATGGTGGTGTTGCTGTCGTGCTGGGTCGCAACGGCGACGGCCGACGTGCTGCATGTCGGCTTCGGCACACACAAGCCGCCCTATGTCTTCGAGGGTGAGCCGCGTGGTCTGGAGTACGAGCTGGTAGATGGCGCAGCGCGCAATGTCGGTTTCGAGGTGACCGCCTACTACGCGCCGATGGAACGCCTGCACCTGATGCTGCGACGCGGTGAGATCGACGCGATCACCACCACCCATGAGCGCAGTGGGGTGGAGGCCTTTTACTCGGACGTATATATCCACTATTACAACGCTGTGGTCGCGCTGGCCAGGCGTGGCTACCGGATCGAGCGTGTTGCTGATCTTGGCCAGTATTCCGTGAGCGCCTTCCAGCGCGCCCGCTTTCTGCTCGGGCCGGATTTCGAGCGCATGGCCATGGACAATCCGCGCTATCGCGAAGAGGCGTTGCAGATCAATCGCAACCGCCTGCTCTACAGCGGGCGTATCGAGGTGGTGGTGGGGGACAAGCGGATCATCCACTACTTCAACCAGGAGGTTGCCGATCAGGTCGACGTCAATCAGCCGCTGGCCTGGTTCGAGCTTTTCCCGCCCACCCAGTATCGGCTCGGCTTTCGCCTGCAGGAGCATCGTCGTCGCTTCGATGAGGGCCTGCGCATGCTCAGGGAGAGCGGCGAATACCAGCGTATCGAGCAGCGCTACCTGGCGGACTGAAACCTGAGGAAACTTTTGCGGGGCTGCCACGGCTGAGGGGCTGTTGCACTATGGCCGCTTGTCTGACGCATGGAGACGCCGCGATGCCGCGCCTGAAACCCCTGGCAGCCCTCGGTCTGCTCGCACTGTTCGGTTATCAGTACAGCTTCGCCGAAGACCGGCAACTGGCCACCGAACTGGGCCCTTTGAACGTTCACACCGTCGCCGAGGGCCTGGCCAATCCCTGGGCCGTGGCCTTTCTGCCGGATGGCCAGGGTTATCTGGTCAGCGAGCGGCCTGGCGCATTGCGCCGGGTGAGCGCCGAGGGCGAGGTTTCGCAGCCGCTGCGCGGCGTACCCAAGGTCTTCGCCGTCGGTCAGGGCGGTTTGCTCGACGTGGTGCTGTCGCCTGATTTCGCCGAGGACCGCCTGGTCTATCTGTCCTATGCCGAGGAGGGCGACGGCGCGGCAGGTACGGCTGTCGGGCGCGGCAAGCTGTCTGCCGATGCCACCGCTCTGGAGGGTTTCGAGGTGATCTTCCGCCAGCAGCCGAAGCTGTCCAGTGGCACCCACTTCGGCTCGCGTCTGGTGTTCGACCGCGATGGCCACCTGTTCATCGCCCTGGGCGACAACAACAATCGCCCGACCGCGCAGGACCTCGACAAACTGCAGGGCAAGCTGGTGCGCATCTTCCCGGACGGGCGAATTCCCGAGGACAACCCCTTCGTCAGCCGTGACGGCGCGCGCGAGGAAATCTGGTCCTACGGTCACCGCAATCAGCAGGGCGCGGCGCTCAATCCTTGGAATGGCCGCTTGTGGACCCATGAACATGGCCCGCGTGGTGGCGACGAAATCAACGTTCCTGAAGCGGGCAAGAACTACGGCTGGCCGCTGGCGACCCATGGCATCAACTATTCGATGCTGGCGATTCCCGAGGCCAAGGGCAAAACCGTTGAAGGCACCGAACCGCCCCATCACGTCTGGGAAAAATCACCGGCGATCAGCGGCATGGCTTTCTACGATGCCGAGCGTTTCCCGGCCTGGCAGCACAACCTGTTCATTGGCGCGCTTTCCGGCCAGGCGCTGATTCGCCTGCAGCTCGATGGCGACAAGATCGTGCATGAGGAGCGTCTGCTGGAGTCCCTGAACGCACGGGTACGCGACGTACGGCAGGGGCCGGACGGCTATATCTATGTGCTGACGGATGCGCCGAAAGGGCAGTTGCTGCGCCTGGGGCTGGCGAGCGAATAATGAGGGAGGGGCTGGGTGCGCGATGCGCACCCGAAGCGATCACTTCTTGCTGATGGTGATCTGGCGAGTGCCGCCGTAAGTCTGGCCGCTGACGCCCTTGGCGATCTGCTGGATCTCGCCGCCGCCCTGCAGGAAGGCAGCAATCTGCGCCTCGATGGACTCGCGGGTTTCCACGGCTGGGGCGGGTTTGCTGACTTTGCTGGAGGAGGACTTCACGCGCAGGGTGGCCATGACCTTGATCTCTTTCAGATGGGCGGCCGGCCATTATGCCTCAATCAGCCCCTTTCCGCTTGGTTAATCGCCATGGCGAATACCATAACGCCGCGCATGTGCGGCTTTTCGCGACAGGTTATGGCTTGTTTCCCAGTCACTTACGTCACCATTCGACCGGCCGTCGATTCGCCACGCAGCCAGCCCGGTCGCTCGTTAACTCGGGTAGAATGGCCGGCTGTTTTGGTGAGGTGAAACGCGATGGCCTTGATTGGGCGGATGAATTCTTTGCAGGTGGTCAAGCACACCGACTTCGGTTTGTATCTGGACGGTGGTGCGGATGGCGAAATCCTCCTGCCCAAGCGTTATATCCCCAAGGACACGCCGAGCGAAGTCGATGACTGGCTCAACGTGTTCCTCTACCTCGACAGCGAAGACAAGCTGATCGCCACCACCCTGAAACCGAAGATCCAGCTCGGTGAGTTCGCCAGCCTCAAGGTGGTGGATATCAACCGCGTCGGTCTGTTCTTCGACTGGGGCCTGCCCAAGGACCTGCTGCTGCCGCATTCCGAGGAGAAGCGCCCGCTGCAGATCGGCGACTACTGCGTGATCTACCTCTACCTGGACAAACGCACCCGGCGCCTCACCGCCACCGCGCGTCTTGATCGCCACCTGGACAAGGTGCCGGCCAACTACCAGGTCGGCCAGGAAGTCGACCTGCTGGTGGTCGAGCGTACCGATCTCGGTTTCAAGGCCATCATCGACGGCAAGCACTGGGGCCTGATCCACAAGAACGAGTTGTTCAAGTTCATCCGCAGCGGCATGCGCGAGAAGGGCTATATCAAGGAGCTGCGTGCCGACGGCAAGATCAGTCTGAGCTTGCAGCCCATCGGTCACGAAGCCGCCAGTGGCCTGGCCGAGCAAATCATCGAACGACTGCGTGCGCAGGGCGGTGTGCTGGCGCTGGGTGACAAGAGCCCGCCAGAGCTGATCTCCGAGCATTTCCGGGTCAGCAAGGGCAACTTCAAGAAGGCCATCGGCGGTCTCTACAAGCAGGGCCTGATCCGCATCCACGACGACCGCATCGAACTGCTCGACAGCTGACGTCGCAGCGACTTGAGCGCGAGCGTGGCAACTCGCATAATGCCGACGTTTTCCCGCCGGTGTAGCTCAGTCGGTAGAGCAGCGCACTCGTAACGCGAAGGTCGTAGGTTCGATTCCTATCTCCGCACCATTTCCAGCAAAGGGTCAGCTTCGGCTGACCCTTTGTCGTATCAGCGCTGAAAATTCCCTCGCGCTGCTGTCAAAGCCGGTGTGATGATGATTTTCGGCTCAGGCGCGTGACGTCTGGCGCTGACTCAGATGGGAGTTGCTCATGTTCATTCGTTCCCTCGTATTGATCCTGGCGACGGCGTTCGTCGGCGCTGCGTTCGCCGATCAGCCGCAGACCATTCGTGTTATCCCTAAAAGCTATGTCAGCCCCGGCGCGAGCGGCAGCGTCTCGGGCTCGTCGAGCTATGAGCAGCACAACCTCTACGGTGGGCAGCGTCTGCCGCAGGGCACTGTGCGTCAGGAAAGCCGCTATGGCAGTCAGTCCACTGAAACCCGTGGCGGCATTCGGCAGAGCATCGAATATCCGGGCGGGCTGATCATCGAGCGCCAGCCGGGCAGTGGCAGTTATCAGCAGCAGCGTAGCCGCTGACGACTTAGTGGCTGGTGGCAGTCTTGCTCTGACCGTTTGGCGCATCGGCGATCACCGCGCGATTGCGCCCCTCGCTCTTGGCGCGGTACAGGCATTCATCGGCGCGCTGCAGCCAGCTTTCCCAATGCTCGCCGCCATGCAGAATGGCGCCGCCAATGGAGACGGTCACTGCACCACCCGGGCTTCGCAATTCGTTGGCGACCCTGCTCAGCAGGTTCTGTGCGGCGGTGTGCAAGCCTTCTGCATCGGTACTGGGCAGCAGTAGCAGAAACTCCTCGCCACCGAAGCGGAACAGACGATCTTCCTTGCGGCAACAGCGCTTGAGCAGCTCGACGAAGGCCACCAGCACCTGATCGCCCACGTGATGGCCGAAGCGGTCGTTGATCTGCTTGAAATGATCCAGATCCATCACCAGCAGGCCGTAGCTGTCACTGTGACGGCGATGGCTGGCCATGGCGATCTTCAGTTCTTCGTTCATGGCTCTGCGGTTGCGCGCTCCGGTAAGCGGGTCATGAATCACTAGCTCTTGCAAACGATCGCGTTGGTTGCGGGTGCGGAAGGCGAAAATGAAGCTGAGCACGCTGGCCATCGAGCAGGTGACCAGGAACGACACCATCTGATAGTGGCTTTCGAACACGCTGCCAGGCACCAGCAGGGCGTGGCTGACCAGACTGACCAGCACCAGTGCAGTGGCCAGCAGCGCCTTACCGGGAGTGACCATGAAGAAGTTGAACAGGATCAGCGGATAGATCCAGAACAGGCCATTAACCCCCAGGTTGATGACGATCAGGGTGGCGGCGATAGAGAACACGGCAGCCAGAAAAATGCCAGGCTTGACTGTATCTCGTGTGAGCCAGGCATAGCGCACGGCGAATAGCGTGGAAAAGACAATGACGGCGTCGGCGACACCGACCAGGTAGTTGCCCTGTAGCAGGCGGTAGACAGCATAGGGCGAGATGCCGATGACCCCGAACAGGCCCATCAGGGTGAGGATCGACAGCTGGAAATCGTTGCGCAGGCGCTTCAGCAAACGAGCGGTCTGGGTAGCCATGGCGTTTCTTTTCGTTGTTATGGAGCAAGCATGCAGAGCTTTGACAGCGAATGGCAAGGGGCATTCCTGAGCAAAGTGCCAGTATTTTTGCCCGAGACGACAGGCTGCTCAGTGGATGCGCAGCGGGGTAAGCGATTTACTGCGTTGGTAGCGGGTCAGTCGTTCGGCCAGCTCGGCCGATCGTGTCCCTGGAAGTGGTGTAACTGAGGTCTACCCAAAGCGCCGTCAGGCGTAAGAGGAAGGCCATCGTGGTTCTTGGCTAAGGTTGAGTTTGCAGACCTAACCATCACCGGAGAAACCACGAT